>Ga0182024_10003326_pt1 | contig 38510 bp, 35 predicted proteins | sample P32metaG_FD_120480 | JGI IMG/M metagenome (GOLD analysis project Ga0182024, IMG submission 120480) | Permafrost microbial communities from Stordalen Mire, Sweden - P3-2 metaG (Illumina Assembly) | ecosystem: Environmental > Terrestrial > Soil > Wetlands > Permafrost | place: Sweden: Stordalen...
ACCTGTGATCCATTCCGCGATTGCGCAGGCCCTTTATGCGACACGGCTGTTCAACCTGACCATCACCAACGTGCCAGGGCCGCAACAGACTCTGTATGCCTTCGGCGCGCCGCTGCGCGAGATCCATCCGCTCGTTCCGCTCGCCGCCGAGCACGCCCTCGGCGTTGCCGTGGTGAGCTATGACGAGAGCGTATTCTTCGGCGTGATCGCCGACCGCGACACCGTGCCGGACCTCGACGTGTTGCTGAGCGCCATGGATGGCTCGGTCGAGCAGCTCCTGACCGAGGCCCGCGTCGATCGAACGGAGGGCGCTGATGTCGCTGCGCTCGCCACGAGCGCGCCGTCATGAAACCCGGAGACACGGACTCCGAGAAGCTCAGCGTCGTCATCGCCGGCGGAGGAGTGGCCGCGCTGGAGACGGCGCTGGCGCTCGCTGATCTCGCGCCGGAGCGTACGGATGTCACCGTGATCGCGCCCAACGCGGAGTTCGTCTACCGACCGATGACCGTCCGCGAGCCGTTCGCCTACGGAGAGGCCCGACGCTATCCGCTCGAGTCGATCGTCAGCGACGCAGGCGCGAAGCTGCTCGCCGATGAGCTTCTCTGGGTCGACCCCGCAAAGCAGACGATCCATACCAAGAACGATGACTCGATCGAATACGACGCGCTGATGCTCGCGCTGGGCGCGAAGGCCGTTCCCCGCTACACGCACGCGCTGACGATCGACGACCGCTGCCTTGACGAGACCCTGCACGGCCTGATTCAGGACATCGAGGGGGGCTATATCCACAGCCTCGCGTTCATCTCACCGGGTCGCATGGCCTGGCCGCTGCCGCTGTATGAGCTCGCCCTGATGACCGCCGGGCGCGCGTACGACATGGGCGTCGATCTCGCGGTGACGATCGTCACGCCCGAGGATGCGCCGCTGGCGATCTTCGGCGCGGCGGTCAGCAGCGCCGTGAGCGAGCTGCTGCAGAAGGCAGGCATCGAGACGGTCAACTCGGCCAACGCCGAGCTTCCGAGCGCGCGCGAGGTTGTGATCAACCCGGGCGACCGTCGCCTGCAGGTCGATCGGGCCGTTGCCCTGCCCGAGCTCTACGGACCCTCGCTGCGGGGCATTCCCTTGGGAGAACACGGCTTCATCCGCGTCAACGCTCACGGGCTCCTCCCGGATGTGGGCCCGATCTATGCGGCGGGCGACGCGACCGAGTTCGCCGTCAAGCACGGCGGGATCGCCTCCCAGCAGGCGGACGCCGCCGCGCGGGCGATCGCGGCACGAGCCGGCGCGGCGGTCACCCCGGAACGGTTTCATCCCGTTATCCACGGCATCCTGCTAACCGACGGCAAGCCTCTGTATCTCACCGCTCAGATCACCGGCGGGCATGGGTTCAGCTCCGAGATCACTGATGCGCCCACCTGGACGCCCCCGAGCAAGATCGCCGCGAAGTACCTCGCTCCGTACCTCGAGGCACAGGACCGCGGCGCGGACTGATCCGCCGCGCCGTCGGCTCCCGTCGCCGTCACCGATTCGGCGGCTGGCCGTAGTCTTCGCCGGTCATGTCGAGCGTCGAGACAGAGGTCGCGGTCATCGGCGGCGGGGTCGTCGGGTGTGCCGTCGCGCATGCGTTGGCGCGACGCGGCGTGGAGCCGCTGTTGCTGGAGGCCGAGCCAGCGCTCGCGCTGGGGGCAAGCGGCACGAACTCCGGCATCCTCCACACCGGCTTCGACTCCGCGCCCGGCGAGCTCGAGACGAGCCTGATCCTGCGCTCGGCGCAGTTGCGCGATGAGCTGTTGGAGGAGCTGGGCGTCGCGGTATGGCGCTGCGGCGCGCGCCTGCAGGCAAACAGCGGCGAGGAGCTCCTCGCCGTCCGGCGGCTGGCGGAGAACGCACGCGCCAACAGCGTCGAGGCGCACTTGGACCCAGACGGCACGCTCACCGTGCCCGGGGAGTCGGTGACGGATCCTGTCGCGTTCGTCCACGCGTTGGCAGGCGCCGCACAGGCCGCAGGAGCCGTAGTGAGACTCGACGCGCGCGTCAGCGGACTGGAGCAAGCGAATCGCAGCGGACTAGCGCTCGAGCTTGCGAGCGGAGAGCGGCTGCGGGCGCGCGCCGCGATCAACTGCGCAGGGCTGTTCGCAGACGAGGTCGCGCGCCTGGCGTGCGAGGACCCGGTCTCCATATATCCGCGCAAGGGCGAGTTCCTCGTCTTCTCGGCACCGGAGCGCGAGTCCCTCGAGCAGATCCTGCTGCCGGTGCCCTCGGCGCTCGGCAAGGGCGTGCTCGTCTTCCCGACGATCGATCGCCTGATCCTCGCCGGACCGACCGCCCGCGAGCGGGAGGACAAGCGCGACTGGTCGGTCGAGGCGGACGCGGCCGAGCTGATACTGGCGCGGGCGCTGCGCATGTACCCGCCGCTCGAGCACGCCGAGCAGGTCGGCGCCTACGCCGGGCTGCGCCCAGCGGGCCGCAACGCCAACTACGTGATCGAGGGCTCGCGCACGCTTCCTGGGCTGATCCACGTCGCGGCGATCCGCTCGACCGGACTGTCGGCTTCGCTCGGCATCGGCGAGCACGTCGTGGAGATGCTGGCCGAGCAGGCGGCTGTCGAGCTCGACCGGACCCGGCCCCTGCCCGCGCCCGCGCCGCGGCCGGCGACGCCTCGATGGTGGGAGCGCGCCGCGCGGCACCACGGAACGCCGGCCCCGCGGCAGACGATGAGATGAGCTCTGCGCTGCTGCTGGGCATCGACGAGGGAACGACGGCTGTGAAGGCTGCGCTGTTCGACTGCAACCTGCTCACGGTGGCCGAGGCGCGTCGGGCGGTTCCGGTCACGCACCCGCGGCCGGGCTGGGCCGAGCAGGATCCCGAGTTGATCCTGCAGGCCGTCGTCGACGCGGTCGCGGAGGTGCTCGAGCACGCCGGCGGGCGCGAGGTGCTCGCCGCGGGCCTCGACCACCAGGGCGAGTCCGTTCTCGCCTGGGACGCGAGCAGCGGTCGCCCTCTCACGCCGGTGATCGTATGGCAGGACAAGCGCCAGGAAGCGCTGCTCGCCGAGATCGACCAGCGCGCGGTCGAGCGCTCTGGCCTGCCGCTCGATCCGTACTTCTCGGCGGGCAAGCTCACATGGCTGCTCGAGCACGACGATGCCGTGCGACGTGCGAGCGCGGCGGGCTCGCTGCGGCTGGGAACGGTCGATGCGTTCCTGAGCGACCGCCTCGGCGGCCGCTTCGCGACGGACCTCTCGACCGCATCGCGCACCCAACTGCTCGCCGCCGGCGGGCGCGACTGGGATGAGGGGCTGCTGTCGCTCTTCGGTGTGCGGCGCGAGTGGCTGCCTGTGCTCGGCCCGACATTCGGCTCATTGGGCGAGCTTCGGCACAGCCGCTGGCCGTCGGCGATCCCGCTGGCGGCGCAGCTCGTCGACCAGCAGGCGGCGCTGGCCGGCTCGGGCGCGGTCCGGCCGGGCGAGGTGAAGGCGACATACGGCACGGGTGTATTCGTGCTGGGACGCACGCAAGGTCCAGTCGTCGCGAGCGGGCTGCTGCCGACCGTGGGCTGGGCCGCGCCGGACGCGAGCGGCGGCGTGGGCGAGGTCGCCTACGCGCTCGACGGCGGCGTGTTCGCGGCCGGCTCGCTGCTCGACTGGCTCGCGGAGAGCCTCGGCCTGGCGACCGATGCGCCCGCTCTGGCCGCGGCCGCCGCCAGCGTCCACGACAGCGCCGGGGTGACCGTGCTCCCGGCCCTTACGGGCCTCGGCGCTCCGTGGTGGCGCCCGGGCGCGCACGCCGTCATCGCCGGCCTGCACCCCGCGGTCGGTGCGGCGCATGTCGCGCGGGCGGCCCTGGAGTCGATCGCCTGGCGCGTCGCCGACATCGTCGAGGCGATGGCCGAGATCATCCCGATCGCAAGCCTGCGCGTCGACGGCGGCTTGAGCAACGACGCGACGCTGCTGCAGATTCAGGCCGACGCGCTCGGCCTCCCGCTCGCCGTCGGGCAAGCCGATCTGACCGTGCTCGGGGCGGCGCTGCTGGCCGGCGTCGGCGCGGGCGTGTTCGCAAGCGTGGAGGAGGCCGCACTGCTGCTGCCCGAGACCCGGACGGTGGCGCCGATCGTCGATCCCGCCGAGCGCTCGTGGCGTCGCGAGCGGTGGCGGGCGTTCGTCGAAGCCAGCGCGCTCCTGTAGATGGACGACGGCGTCTACTCCAGCTCAACCTCATAGCCCGCAGCCTCCAGAGCCGCGAGGACCTCCTTCGTGTGCCGGGGACCCCGCGTCTCGAGCGTCAGCTCGACGCCGGTCTCCCGCACGTGCAGGGCGACCGCCTCACGCACGTGCTCCAGGGTGAGCAGGTTGGCGCGCGCGACGGCGATCAGGTTGAGCAGCTCGGCCAGTCCCCCGGGCCGGTCGGGCACTCGTGTGAAGATGCGCACCCGGCGACCCTCCTCGGTTTCGCGCCTGCGCAGGAGTCCCGCCAGCAGGCCGCTGTCGACGTTGCCGCCCGAGACGACGGCCACCGTCGTGCCGCGGGCGGGCGCGATGTGGCCGCCAAGCAAGGCCGCCACCGCCACTGCGCCGGCGCCCTCGGCGACGAGCTTGGCGCGCTCGGCCAGAAAGACCATCGCCGCCGCGATCTCATCCTCGCTCACCGTCTCGATGCTGTCCATCAGCTCGCGCAGCAGCGGCAGCGTCAGCCTCCCGGGACGCTTCAGGGCGATGCCGTCGGCGATCGTGGCTCCGCTCGCCGGCTCGACGCCCGCCGAGGCTCCGCCGCCTCTGAGCGCCTGCACGAAGGGGGCGCAGGCCCGCGCCTGCACGCCGATCAGCTCGACCTCCGCGCCCGCACGGCGCAGCGCGATGCCGATACCGCTCGCCAGGCCGCCGCCGCCCACGGGCACGACCACGCGTGCGAGATCGCCCACGTCCTCGAGCAGCTCGAGGGCGAGCGTGGCCTGGCCGGCGATCACGTCGACGTCGTCGAACGGGTGCACGAAGGCGGCCTCGCTCTCCTCGCCGCGCGCGGCGGCGAGATCGAGGACCTCCTCCACCGACGCGCCGCCCACGCGCACGTGCGCCCCCAGTCGCTCGACGGCGGCGACCTTCGAGACCGCGGCGTCGCCCGGCATGAACACCTCGCAGGCGACCCCCCTGACGCGCGCCGCCTGGGCGACCGCGCGGGCGTGGTTGCCGGCGCTCGCCGTGATCAGCCCGGCGGAGGCGCGGTCACCGAGCGCCGCGACCTTGCTCAGTGCGCCGCGCAGCTTGAACGAGCCGGTCCCCTGCAGGCACTCTGCCTTCAGCGCGACCGCCGTCCCCGAGAGCTCAGCGAGGTCCTCGCAGGCGATCGTCGGCGTGCGGACTGCAATTCCCGTGATCGCCTGCCGGGCACGCTCCACGTCGGCGTGGACGATCGCGTCGGCGGCCGCCTGCTCGGAGGCGGCCTGCTCGGAGGCGGACGGGCCGGGCGACGGCTCGTTCATCGCGGCGCCTCGATTACAGCGGGGTCGTGTACGCGCCGCTCAGGCCGCCGTCGATGAGGAACGTCGAGGCGGTCACGAAGCTGGACTCATCGGAGGCCAGGAACAGTGCACCGTGCGCGATCTCCTCGGCTCGGGCGAACCGACCCATCGGCACGTGGACGAGCCGCCTAGCGGCCTGCTCGGGATCCGAGGCGTACAGCTCCTGCAAGAGCGGCGTGTCGACCGGGCCCGGGCACAGCGCGTTGACGCGCACGCCGCGCCGGGCGAACTCCACTCCGAGCTCGCGCGAGAGCGCGAGCACGCCACCCTTGGAGGCGGTGTAGGAGATCTGCGAGGTCGCCGCGCCGAGGACCGCGACGAACGATGCCGTGTTGATCACCGATCCGCCGCCCGCGTCGAGCAGGTGGGGTATTCCGTGCTTGCAGCACAAGAACACGCTGCGCAGGTTCACATCCTGCACGCGCTCCCACGCCGCCAGCGTCGTCTCGAGCACCGAGCCGTCGTCGGCTGGCGAAATGCCCGCGTTGTTGAACAGCACGTCGATGCGCCCGAGCTCCTCGCGCGCGCGCGTGAACATGTCGCTGACCTGCTGCTCGTCGGTCACGTCGACGCACAGCGACAGATCGCCGGGCGCACCAGCGGCTACGTCGACGCCGACGACTCGGGCCCCCTCGCGCCGGAACACCGCGACCGTCGCCGCGCCGATCCCGCCGCTGGCGCCGGTCACGACGCAGACCTTGTTCTCGAGCCTCACGCTCTCATCCCGTCGCGTAGTAGATCGTCTTTAGCTCCGTGTAGGCGTCGAGCGCGTGTGGACCCAGCTCGCGACCGTAGCCGGACTGCTTGAAGCCGCCGAACGGCGTCGTCACCCGTACCGAGGTGTTGGCGTTGATCGACAGCACCCCCGTCTCGACCGCGCGTGCCACGCGCAGCGCGCGGGCGCCGTCACGCGTCCAGATCGACCCCGACAATCCGTAGATCGTGTCGTTGGCGAGGCGAACGGCCTCGGCCTCGTCGCGGAAGGGGATCACGGCGGCGATCGGTCCGAAGACCTCCTCCCGCGCGACGCGGTCGCCCGGCTTGACGGGCGCCAGCACCGTGGGGGCGAACCAGAAGCCCGGGCCGTCGGGGGCGCTCCCGCGGAAGGCGATCGGCGCCTCGCCGTCGAGAAACGAGGCGACGGTCTCGCGTTGACCGGCGGAGATCAGGGGCCCCATATCGGTGGCCTCGTCGAGCGGGTCGCCAACGCGCAGCGCCTTCACGTGGGTCTCCAGCAGCTCCAGGAAACGGTCGAACACATCCGCCTGGACGAGGATCCGCGAGCGAGCGCAGCAGTCCTGCCCCGCGTTGCCGAACACGGCGAGCGGCGCAGCCGCCGCGGCCGTCTCGAGGTCGGCGTCGGCAAAGACGATGTTGGCCGACTTGCCGCCGAGCTCGAGCGTCACCCGCTTGATGCTCGCGGCCGCGCCGGCGGCGATCGAGCGCCCGACCTCGGTGGATCCGGTGAACGCTATCTTCGCCACGTCGGGATGCTCCACAAGCCGTTGTCCGCAGGTGCGCCCGGGGCCGACGACCACGTTGACAACTCCCTCGGGGAGACCGGCCGTGCGCGCGAGCTCGGCAAAGCGCAACGCCGTCAGCGGCGTGAGCTCGGCCGGCTTCAGAACGACCGTGTTGCCAGCGGCGAGCGCCGGCGCGAGCTTCCATGACGCGATCGTCAGGGGGAAGTTCCACGGCGTGATCAAGCCGACGACGCCGAGCGGCTCGCGCACCGTGAACGCCTGCCCGCCCGCGACCGGGATCGTGTCGCCGAGCAGCCGCTCGGGCGCGCCCGCGTAGTAGCGGAACGTGTCCACCACCATCCCCATCTCCCCGCGCGCGTCGCCGATCGCCTTGCCGGCGTTGCGGGCCTCGAGCACGGCGAGCTCCTCGTGGTGCTCGGCGAGCTCCTCGGCGAGCGCGCGCAGCGCGTGGGCACGCTCACCCGGCCCGAGCGCGCGCCATCGGGGCAGTGCCGCCTTGGCGCGCGCGACCGCCGCGTCGACGTCGTCGACTCCGGCGCGGGCGACCTCGGCCATCGTCTTCTCGGTGGCCGGCTCCAGGACTGAAAGCCGACCGCTCAGCGCTCCGCCATCCATCCTCGGCGGAGCCGCAAGGCGGAGCCATTCATCAAATCCACGCTTTCTCCTACGGGGCCTGCGCGATATCCGGCAGGGCCTGGGCCGTGTCGAGCTCGTCGATCGTGCGGACCGGGCCCTTGAAGGAGCGTTTCGCGGACACCGTGTACCAGATCGTCACACTGACCATGACGGCGATCGTAACCAGCGGCGCGTAATTCACCGAAGACCAGCTGAAACCGCTCTTGAAGAACACGCCGGCAGGCGAGAACGGCAGGCAGAAGATGACCACGCAGATCGCCACCCAGCAGAAGGCGATTGGATTGAGCCATTTGTATTTCGCCCCCAATGTCCATGGCCCGACCTGGAACCGCTCGGCCATCCGCCAGCGCAGGAACACCGGGATCGTGTAGGCGATGTAGAGCCCGATCACTGAGATAGAGGTCACGGCGAGGAACGCGATCGGTTCACCGAGGTGGTTGGGGAAGTACGCGGGGATCGTGACGATCAGGGCACACATGCACACGAAGAACACCGCCCACGTGGGGGTGCGGTTCCTTCCCAGGCGTCGCCACAGGTTGTGCCCGGGCACGGCCCCGTCGCGCGAGAACGCGAACGTCATCCGTGAGGCGCTCGTCACGCACGCCATGCCGCAGAACAGCTGACCCATCGTGGAGATCAGAATCACGGCATTCGCGGCGGCCGAGCTGAGCGCCGTCGTGAAGATGGCCAGCGACGGGTAGCTGGCTTTCAGGATTTCCGGCTCCTTGGTCTTCTGGACCGCGAACGTGATCGCGAGCAGCACGATCCAGCCGATCACCGCTGAGTAGAAGACCGAGCGCCAGACGCCTTTGGGCGCGGACTCGGCGGCACCATGGGTCTCCTCGGAGATGTGCGCCGATGCGTCATAGCCGGTGATCGTGTACATCGTCAGCAGGAAGCCGAGCGGCAGCACGTAGAACCAGTACATGTGGTGGCTGAAGCCCGATGCGTTGATGCGGTGTCCGAACACGTAGGAGAGGCTCGCGTGATGGCTCGGCACGGCGATCAGGATCACCACGATGACGGCGACGCCGAGCACGTGCCACCACACCGAGATGCCGTTGAAGACCGAGACCAGATGGCTGGAGAAGACGTTGATGAGGCCATGGAGGACGAGGATCGCCGCGAACAGCGCGAAGATGACGTGGGCCGTGTAGTGGACGTTCGTGCCCGCAGCAGCCTTGGTGAAGTCGAAGATGAAGTGGAGGTTGTAGAGGCCGAGCAGGTTCATCAGGAACGCGGCGCAGACGTAGTCCACGGAAGCGACGACCGCGACGAGGCCGACCAGGTTGAACCAGCCGGTGAACCAGCCCCAGCCGGCTCCGCCGAGCTTGGAGGCCCAGTAGTAGATGCCGCCCGCGGTGGGCATCGCGGAGGCGAGCTCGGACATCGAGAAGGCGACGCACAGGATCAGGATGCTGATCAGCGGCCAGACGATCGAGATCGCGATCGGGCCGCCGTTTTTGAACGCCTGCCCGTACGTGGTGAAGCAGCCGGCGAGCACGGAGATGATCGAGAAGGAGATCGCGAAGTTGGAGAACGAGCTCCACCCGCGGTTCAGCTCCTGCTTGTAGCCAAGCTCGGCAAGGCGCTGCTCGTCGGCGCTCAGAGTCCCTGTTGTGCTCATCGACTAGCCCCCTAACGGAGAAAAGGTTTGATCATCCGTCCTTCCATCGTGACAATAAGCGCTATCCCGGACCGAAGTCAAGTACAGCTGCAAAAAACGCTGCACCGACCGCAGGACAGGTTGCCAAGGGGTCCTAGCCGGCCGCTCGAGCGCGACCCTCAGGCGTCGGGCAGAAGGCCTGCGAGGACGTGCTCGGTGCCCTGAAGATGCTCGGTCATAGCCCGGACCGCGCGCATCGTGTCGCGCTCGCGCACGGCGGCGAGCAGGCGCCGGTGCTGCGCATTTGAGGAGGCGAGCACCTGCGGCGGGTGCGCGATGTAGGCGATGAGGTCCGTCATCGCGCCCTGCACTTCGGTCATCGCCCGTACCAGGCGCGCCGAGTGCGTCGCTTCGGCGAGGCCGACGTGCAGGCGGATGTCTGCCTGGCGATAGGCGGCGAAGTCCTCCAGCGCGTCCTCGAGCGTCGTGGCGAGGACATCGAGCGCGTCCAGGTCGCTTCGCTCGCCACGTTCGGCGGCGAGCACCGCCACCGCAAGCTCGACGGCGAGGCGCTGGTCGCATGTCTCGCGCCACTGCGTGAGCATCTGCGGCGAGGGCGGAACGGCCGGCGGCTGCGGGTCGGAAACGAACGTGCCGCCGCGGCGGCCGCGCGTCGCAAACACGTGACCGCTCTGAGTGAGCGCGGTGAGCGCCTGGCGCAGCGTCGAGCGGGCGATCCCCAGCCGCGCGCACAGCTCGCGCTCGGCGGGGAGCCGCGATCCGGGCGCAAGCAGCCCGAGCTTGATCGCCGTGCCGAGCCGGTCGACGGTCTCCTCAAATGCGGTATACGAGCGTACCGGCGCAAAGACCGCGTCGAGAGGCGGCGGCCTGCGAGCGGTGGCTCGTTGCTCTGAAACGTCCGCCATCGGTCTACCGCTCCGCCACGCTCACAGTCGCTCAAACCCCCGATAGCGCTCCCAATCGGTCACCGCCGCGCCAAACGCGCTCAGCTCGACGTCGGCGGCGTTGAGGTAGTGGTCGACCACGTCGTCGCCAAACGCCGCGCGCGCGATCTCGCTCGCGGCGAACAGCTCGCGCGCCTCGTGCAACGAAGCGGGGACGCGTGGCTTGTCGTGCGCTGCGTAGGCGTTACCCTCGAACACCGGCTCGAGCTCGAGCCGTTGATCGACCCCGTGCAGGCCCGCCGCGATGATCCCACTCAGCGCCATGTACGGATTCAGGTCGGCGCCGCCGACGCGGTTCTCAAACCGCAGCGATGGCCCGTGCCCCACCACGCGCAGCGAGCACGTACGATTGTCGTGGCCCCAGGCCACGGCTGTGGGCGCGAAGGTGGCGGCGGCGAAGCGCTTGTAGGAGTTGACGTTCGGCGCGAGCAGCAGGGTCAGCTCGCGCAGACCCGCCAGCTGACCGGCAAGGAAGGACTGGAACAGAGCGCGGTCGCGATGAAACAGCGGCCCCTGCCCGTCGGCCAGCGAGAAGTGAATGTGGCACGAGTTGCCCTCGCGCTGGTCGTACTTGGCCATGAACGTGATCGCCATGCCCTCCAGCGCCGCGATCTCCTTGGCGCCGTTCTTGTAGATCGAGTGCTCATCGGCGGTCTTGAGCGCGTCGGCGTAGCGGAAGTTGATCTCGTGCTGGCCGAAGTTGCACTCGCCCTTGGAGTCCTCGCACAGCATCCCGGCGGCTTCCATGCTGTTGCGGATGCGCCGGATCAGCGGCTCCACGCGCGCGGTACCGAGCAGCGAGTAGTCGACGTTGTAGAGGTTGGCGGGGTCGAGCGCGCGATAGGCCTTATGCCAGGCCTCCTCATAGGTATCGCGAAAGACGATGAACTCGAGCTCGGTGCCGGCGTTGGCAGTCCAGCCTCGCTCCGCGAGGCGCGCGAGCTGGCCGCGCAGGATCTGGCGCGGAGAGGCGAGGACGTCAGAGCCGTCCTCCCAGACGACGTCGGCCAGGCAGACGACCGTTGCCTCCTGCCACGGGACGGGCCGCAGCGTGTCGAGGTCGGGGCGCAGGACGAAGTCGCCATAGCCTCGCTCCCAGGAGAACGACGCATAGCCCTCGACCGTCGCCATGTCGACGTCGACGCCGAGCAGGTAGTTGCATCCCTCGGCACCATGCTCTGCCACCTCGGCGAGGAAGTGGCGCGCGGTCAGTCGCTTTCCCTGCAGGCGGCCCTGCATGTCGGTGAGCGCCAGCAACACGGTGTCGACGGTGCCCTCGCCCACTTTGGCGCGCAGCTCCTCGAGCGTCATCAGGTTCGTCCCTCCCAGTTCATAGACGTGAAGGTATAGGTTGCGCGCCTTATCGCGCAACAATGGATTGGAGCGGTGGCTGAGCTGAGCGACATCTTGCAGCGCCTGGAGTCGTCGCTGGGTCCCCTGACCGGCGAGCCGACCCCGCTCGACGGCGGCATCACCAACCGCAACTTCCGCGCCACGCTCGGGGGCGAGGATTACGTGATCCGCCAGCCGGGCAAGGACACTGACCTCTTGGGCATCGACCGCGACGCAGAGCGCCTGGCGAACGAGGCGGCCGCGCGGCTCGGAATCGCTCCGGCGGTGGCCGCCGCGCTCGATGACTGCCTCGTGACTCGCTTCATCTCCTGCCGGCCGGTAGCCCGGGCGGAGCTGGCCGACGGCGTCGAGGAGATCGCGCTGGCGCTGCGCAGCTTCCACGACTGCCCTGCTCACCTGCCGACGAGCTTTCGCATCCCCGAGCTGCTCGAGAGCTACGCGCGAATCGTGCACGCGCGCGGCGGCCGCCTGCCGGCCAGCTACAGCGAAGCCGCCGATCTCGCGGCGCGGGTCGCGCGCGCCCTGCCAGTGGACCGCCCACGCCCTTGCCACAACGACCTGCTGGCCGGCAACATAATTCGCGCGCAGGATGATGGGCGTGGGCGCATGATGATCGTCGACTGGGAGTACGCGGGGATGGGCGATCCCCGCTTCGACCTCGGCAACCTGTCGATCAACAACGACTTCGGCGAGGCGACCGACGAGCGCCTCCTGACGGCCTACCACGGGCACCCGCCGTCGGACGCTCAGCGCGCGGCGCTGAAGCTGATGCGTCTGCTCTCGGACGCGCGCGAGGCAGCGTGGGGCGTCGTGCAGGCGCACGTCTCAGAGCTCGACTTCGACTTCGAGGGTTACGGGCGCGAGCATTTCGAGCGGCTGCGCGACGACGCCGTCCAAGCGAACATCGAGGAGTGGCTTGCCGCCGCGAGCGCGTGAGCTTCCCGACCGCGCGCGCGTGGTCATCATCGGCGGTGGCGTGGGCGGCGCCTCGATCGCCCACCATCTGGCCAAGCTCGGCGAGAGAGACGTGGTGCTGCTCGATCGCAACGAGCTGACGAGCGGTTCGACGTTTCACTCCGCGGGGCTCGTCGGCCAGCTGCGCTCGAGTGTCTCGTTGACGCGCATGATGATGGACTCGGTCGAGCTCTACCGCACGCTCGACTGCGGTTGGGTGCAGTCTGGCGGCATCCGCCTGGCGTGCACAGGGGAGCGCGAGCAGGAGGTGCTGCGCCAGGTCGCATGGGCAAAGACGTTCGGCCTTGAGCTCGAGTTGATCTCTCCCGCGCAGGCTCTCGAGCTCTTTCCCCTGATGAGCACCGGGGGCGTGCGCTGCGCGTCCTACCTACCGAGCGACGGCTACCTCGACCCCTCGCTGCTCACGACTGCGCTGGCCGCAGGCGCGCGCGAGGGAGGCTGTCGTGTCTTCACGCACACGCGGGTGACGGGGATCGACGTCGAGCGCGGCCGCGTTCGCGGCGTGCAGACCGAGTGGGGCGCGATCGAGGCCGAGGTCGTCGTCAACGCGGGCGGGATGTTCGCGGCGGAGCTCGCACGTATGGCCGGCGTACGCGTGCCAATCGTCCCGTTCGCCCACGAGTACCTCGTCACGCAGCCCTTTCGCGAGCGCGCACCGGGCGAGCACCTGCCGACGTTGCGCGACCCCGACCTGCTGATCTACTTCCGCGAGGAGGGCGGCGGGCTGATAATGGGCGGCTATGAGCGGGAGTCAGCTCCATGGGCGCTCGATGAGCACCTCCTGGACGCGATCCCAGCCGACTTCAACGGCCGGCTGCTCGAGGAGGACTGGCCCCGCTTCGAGGAGATCGCGACGAATTGCACTCGGCGCGTTCCTGTGATGGAGGAGATCACCGTCACGCGCCTGATCAACGGGCCGGAGGCGTTCACGCCTGACAACGAGTTCTGTCTCGGCGAGAGCGAGGTGCGCGGGTTCTTCGTGGCCGCGGGCTTCTGCGCTCACGGCCTCGCCGGCGCCGGCGGGATCGGGCGCGTCATGGCCGAGTGGATCCTGCAGGGTGAGCCATCGATGGACGTATGGGAGATGGACATCCGGCGCTTCGGAGCACACTTCCGCTCGCCCAGCTACACGCTCAAGCGCGCCAAAGAGGTGTATGAGACCTACTACGACATCCGCTACCCCGGTCACGAGCGCCAGGCCGGCCGACCACTGCGAACCTCAAGCGCCTATGAGTGGCACGCCCGGCACGGCGCGTCCTTCGGGGAGAAGTCGGGCTGGGAGCGCGTCAACTGGTATGAGTCAAACGCGGCCGAGGGCAACGAGTCGCTGCGCCCGCGCGGTTGGGCCGGCATGCACTGGTCGCCGGCGATCGGCGCCGAGCACCGCGCCACGCGCGAGCGCGCCGGGCTGTTCGACGAGTCCTCGTTCGCCAAGCTCGAGATCGCCGGCTCGGGTGCGGCGGGGTTCCTCGAGCGCCTGTGCGACAACCACGTCGCACGCGACGTCGACACGATCACCTACACACAGATGCTCAACAACCGCGGCGGGATCGAGTGCGACTTCACCGTCACGCGCGTGGAGGAGGAGCTGTTCTCGATCGTCACCGGCACCGCGTTCGGAAACCACGACCTGAGCTGGATCCGCCGCCACGCGCCGGCGGACGGCAGCGTGCGGTGCTCCGACGTCACCGCGCGCTGGGCATGCTTCGCGCTCTGGGGGCCGCGGGCGCGGGACATCCTCGCGCCGCTGACCGACGATCCTCTGGACTTTGCCTACATGCGCATGCGCGAGCTTGCGGTCGGCGACGTCCCCGTGCGAGCGTTGCGGGTGACGTTCGTCGGAGAGCTTGGCTGGGAGCTCTATTGCCCGACCGAGTATGGGGCGGGGCTGTGGAGCACGCTGTGGCATGCGGGTCGCGAGCATGGGCTCGTTGCGGGCGGCTACCGTGCGATCGACTCGCTGCGCCTGGAGAAGGGATATCGAGTCTGGGCCGCCGACATAACCCCCGATGAGACGCCGCATGAGGCCGGGCTGGGATTCTGCGTAAAGAAGGAGGGAGCGTTCATTGGCGCCTCGGCGTTGGGGGTGGGCTCTGCGGCCGGCCCCGGCAAGCCGCAGCGGCGCCTGCGCTGCCTACTGCTCGAGGACCCGCGATCAGTGGCGCTCGGAAACGAGCCCGTGCGGGTGAGCGGCGAGATCCTCGGGCGCGTCACCAGCGGTGGCTTCGGCTATACGGTGGAGCGCTCGATCGCCTACGCCTACATGCCCGCAGAGGTCGAGGTCGGCGCGGCGGTTGAGGTCGATGTCTTCGGCGAGTGGATCGCCGGTGAGGTCGCGCGCGAGCCGCTGTTCGATCCCGAGGGCGGGCGGGTCAGGGGTTAGCGTGACCGCGTTCGTGTCCGCCGGCGCCGGGTTTCTGCTGGCCGTTCTGTGGTTCGATCTGATGTTCGACGTCCAGGTCCTTACCCACGACGAGCGCGAGCTGCCGGAGGAGCTGCTCGCCTCGATCGCCGGCTACTATCGGCGCGTGACGACCGCCGCCCGGCCCATGAACCGGTTGATCGCGGCGGTCATGGTGGCGACGCTCGCCGCGATCGTCGCCGAGATCGTGAACGGGGACGCTCCCCGCCCGGTCGCATGGGCTTCCCTCGTCCTCGCCGCGACGCCGATCCTGCTCGCCGGCGCGCGCACGGTGCCGAGCGCGGTGCAGCTCGGCGCGCGCGGCGACACGCTCGATCGCCAGAGCGCGCTCGCCCGATCGATCTGTCGCGAGCACCTGCTGTGCCTGGCGGCGATCGCGGCGCTGCTGGTGCTCCAGCTGTCGTGGGCGTGACCGGTTGCCGTGATGGACTTCACGATCGCGACCGCACACTCGCAGCGATTCATCTACGCAGACTCGGGCGAGGGGCCGCCGGCGCTCGCCCGAAGTCCTCACTGGTCCCTGCGAGGTCCTGATCGCCGACGGCGCCGGCCACTGGCCGCATCGCGAGGCCGCCGAGCTTTTCGATCAGCGATTGCTGTCGTTGCAGCTGCCGTGAGTCATATCGCGGCGCGCCCGTCGTCGGGTGTCATTGGTAGGTGAACTGGTCGGCGGGCGCGTTCTTCCTGCTGCTCTGCCCGCCCACGGTCGCTTTTACGTCCACGGTGCCCGCTTTGTGAGCGGGATCGACGAGGGTGCATGTCGTGGCGGAGGCGCAGTTGACTTCGCTCGCCGGCGTTGAGCCGAACTTGAAGCTCGTGGCGCTCGTGCCGGGCCCGAAACCGGTCCCTGTGACGGTCACGCCCGTGGCGCCTTCTGCCGGGCCTTTCTTCGGCGATACCCGCGTGACCGTCGGGGCCGGCGCCTTGCCGACGGCGACGGTCTGCGCGGTGCCGATGCTGGTGCCGTTGGCCGCAAACACGGTCAGCGCGACGAGGTAGGGACCGGCCGCGGGGAACGTGTGCGAGACGGTCGGCGTCTTCGTCTCCGTCGGGAAGTTGAGACCGGGACCGTCGTTGAACTGCCAGTTGTACCTGGCCACACCCCCCGGAGCAGTCGAGCCGGTGGCGTCGAAGCTCATCTTGTTGCCGGCGTCGGTGGTGCTTGAGAATGTCGCCGTCGGCTCGGCGCCGGTGAAGGTCAGCCGCTGCATGCACTTGTGGCGCTGGTTGCTCCACTCCTGCTGGTACCAGTAGAAGTGGCCGTTGACGACCTGGTTGTACTTGGCCCCGTTTTTAGCTTTGCCGAGTGGCGCGCCGAATTCGGTCGAGGCTTCAAACGTGCGGCACTTGTCGCCGATCTCGCCTCCGCTGCCGCCGATGTCAGTCCACGCGTTGTTCGGCTCGGGATCGGTGATCGACTCGTTGTGCTCGTGGCTGAGCCCGCCCTGAAGCGCGGCGTCGGAGGACGTCCCGTTGGGATGGTTGCCGTCGTCGCACCCTTCGATCCCCGTCACGAACGGGTCGTTCGCGTAGATGATCTCGCCGCCTTCGCCAACGGGGATGTTGCCGTGATACGCGCAGTAGACGGGGCGTGAAGAGCCCGCCGAGCATTCGAAACCGTTCGCTTCAAAGCAGTCTTCGACCCCTGGCGGAGTGAGCAGGAAGTACTCGTGGGCGAGGTCGCGCGGAAGGCTGTGCGCGGCTACGTATTTGCTGAGCTCGGCCTGGAGCTGCGCATCGGTGAGGCAGATTTTCGCGCGTTTGCAGCCGTTCGCCGGGTAGGGGTTCGTGTCGACGATCGCCCCGGCGAAGTGCGATTCGTAGAGCGCAAATTCGCCGGCGGCGTCGTTGTACTGGGAAGAGACAGAGTCAACGTTTTCATGACCGCCGCTGTCGTGGGCGAGGTCTTTGAAGTACCGGTTCAGGCCCGGCCGGTAGTCCGACGGGTACGCGGGTGCGCCCGAGGGATCCCAGTAGAAGGCGTAATTGGTGTTCGACGCCATCACGAGGCCGCCGTTGTAATCCACGTTGGAGAAGAATTCGTCGAGTGGTACGACGGCGGGGGCGCCGGCCAGCGGCATGTAGCTCAGCGTCTTGCCGTTTTCCAGATGCACGATCACGGCCGGAGCGTTCGCCGCGGCGGCGGCGAGGAGCGACACGGCAAGCGCCGCGACGAGCGCGGCGCGCGCCGCCAACGCCGACCCCTTCGATCGCGCCCGATGACCGCGCGGGCGGCGGGTGGTGTCGACGCGCCACGTCGCTGATGCCTTCGCCGATGCTTTCCCGTCAGGCATGCTCGATGATCCTCCCTTGTAAGTCGAAGGGCATTCCGGACGCCCCCTGCCAACGGTACTCCAAGCAGATGCGCAGCGCGTTCGCGGTAGTACCCGATTTGCCATGAGAAGATGCATGTGAGAATCTTGTGGGCGGAGGAGAGGTCAATGGAGAGCGCTGTCTCGCAAATGAAAACTCGCGCACGCTCGGTGTCGGAGACGGCGACCCTCGCCGAGGCGTTCCGCATCACGGCCGCCGAGCGCACGGACGACGTGGCGATCCGCACGAAACGCGACGCCTTCACGATCACGTGGGGAGAGTTGCGCGAGCGTGTCGACGATCTGGCGGGCGGGCTGGCAAAGCTGGGCGTTCGGCGCGGCGAGACGATCGCCCTGATGCTCTCCAACTGCCCCGAGTTCCACATCTGCGACCTCGCCGCGATGATGCTCGGCGCCGTGCCGTTCTCGATCTACAACAGCTATGCGCCCGAGCAGATCCGATACCTCCTCAGCGACGCCGCGGCGAAGGTGCTCATCTGCGAGCAGCAGTTCCTGCCCCAGGTGCTCGACGCCCGTGAGCGACTTGCCGAGCTCGAGCACGTCATCGTCGTGGATGGCGAGGCGCCGGAGGGCACGATCGCCTTGTCGGACGTCGAAGGGGCGAACCCGGGTTTTGACATCGACGCGTCGGTCGCGCTGATCAAGCCGAGCGACGTACTGACGCTGATCTACACATCGGGGACGACCGGCCCGCCGAAGGGGGTCCAACTCCTGCACCGCAACCTGCTCGCGGCGATCGAGGGTCTGGAGACCCTGATCGCCATACCAACCGACGGGCGCGTGATCTCGTGGCTGCCGGCCGCACATATCGCCGAGCGCAACGCGCACCACTACCTGCCGATCGTGTTCGGCCTGCAGATCACCTGCTGCGACGATCCCCGCCAGGTCCTCTCCTACCTGCCGGAAGTACGCCCGAGCTGGTTCTTCGCGGTGCCGCGCATCTGGGAGAAGCTGAAGGCGGGCCTGGAGACGATGATCGCGGGCCAGCCCGAGGAGCAGCGGGTCAGGACGCTGGCCGCGCTCGACGCTGGGCTGCGCAAGGTGCGCCTCGAGCAGCGCGGCAAGGAGGTACCCACGAAGCTGACGGAGCAGGTCGCCGAGGCCGACGCAGAAATCTTCGCGGGACTGCGCCAGATGCTCGGCCTCGATCAGGTCGAGGCGATCAACGTAGGCGCCGCGCCGACGCCGGTCGAGGTCCTCGAGTTCTTTCACGCGATCGGCCTGCCGCTGGCCGAGCTGTGGGGGATGAGCGAGACATGCGGCGCGGGTACGGTCAACCCTCCGGGGAAGATCAAGATCGGGACCGTCGGCCCGCCCGCCCCGGGGGTCCAGATCAAGCTGGACAGCGACGGCGAGGTGCTCATGAAGTCAGACGTCGTGATGCCCGGCTACCGCAACCTTCCGGAAAAGACGAAGGAGATCTTCACCGACGACGGCTGGCTTCGCACGGGCGATATCGGCGCGTTCGACGAGGATGGCTATCTGATGATCATCGATCGCAAGAAGGAGCTGATCATCAACGCCGCCGGCAAGAACATGTCGCCAGCGAACATCGAGGCGACGCTCAAGAGCGCCTCGCCGCTCATCGGCCAGGTGTGCTGCATCGGCGACCGTCGACCGTACAACACCGCGCTGATCGTCCTCGACACGGACTTCGCGCCGGCCTGGGCGACGACGCAGGGCGTTCAGAGCAGCTCGCTTGCCGACCTGGCGCGCGATCCACGCGTGCGCGCGGCTGTGCAGGAGGGGGTCGACGCGGCCAACGCAAGGCTCGCACGCGTCGAACAGATCAAGCGATTCAGGATCGTCGAGAGCGACTGGCTGCCGAGCGGCGAGGAGCTGACGCCGACGATGAAGCTCAAGCGCAAGCCGATCGCGGAGAAGTACGCCGCCGAGATCGACGCGATGTACGCGCCGTAGCGCGACTGCCACGCCGGCACCCATTGTCAACCTACGCCTCGCGCTCGGCTCGCCAGCCTATCGCCGTCCGGCGCAAGCCCCGGTCATCTCCTTTGGTGGAGCCACACTGGCCAGCCAGCCAGTATTATCGACGGAGCAACCAAGGGCGGCGATCACGGAGGTTTCAATGGCGACGATTGGGCGCGATCTCGAGAGCGTGGAACTCACACAGCGCGAGCTTTGGCTGGAGGGCCCGCCGCATGAGCTGTTCAAGCAGATGCGCGGCGAGTGCCCGATCCACTGGACGGAGAGCTTCGAAGAGTTTCCCGAAGAGGGAGGATTCTGGTCGGTGACGACCGCGGAGGACATCCACACGGTCAGCCGCGACTGGCGCACCTACTCCTCCGAACGCGGCGGCGTGCTCGCGGCGGCGGGCGGCTTTCCGCTCGAGCTCGCGCAGGCGATGTTCATCGGGATGGATCCGCCCAAGCACGACCGACTGAAGGCCCTGTTCCAGGCCGGCTTCACGCCGAAGCGGATCGCGGCTCACGAGGATGCGATTCGCGCGATCGTGCTGAGGGTCCTCGACAGACTCGATGGGCGGGAGATGTGCGATCTGGTCAACGACGTCGCGCAGCCCGCCGTCTCGCGCGTGATCGGCAGCTTCATGGGAATCCCCGAGGAGGACGACGCGATCTGGGCGAAACTGATGAACTCGACGCTCGGCGCCGGCGACCCAGACCTCAACCCGGACGGCTTCGAAGGAGCCGTCGAGAAAGACGTCCCCGAGGTGTTCGAGCGCTGTCGCAAGCTGATCGCCGAGCGCCAAGAGCGTCCGACCGACGATCTGACGAGCGTGCTCGTACACGCCGAAGTCGACGGCGAGAAGCTCGAGGAACACGAGATCGTGATGGGCTTCTTCCTGCTCGTCGCCGCCGGGAACGACAGCACCAAGGCGACCTACTGCAGCGGCATGCGCGCGCTGATGGAAGACCGCGAGCAGCTGCAGCTCGTGCTCGAGGACCCCTCTCTGATCCCCGCCGCCGTGGAGGAGTCGCTGCGGATGTTCCCGGCCTTCGCGCATTTCCGCCGCACGGCCACGTGCGATACGGAGTTGCATGGGCAGCAGATCCGCGCGGGCGAGAAGGTCGTGATGTGGTACGTCTCCTCAAACCGCGACGAGACGCGCTTCGATGAGCCCGACCGCTTCGATCTGCGCCGCGACGCCGACCACCAGGCCTTCGGTGCGGGCGGCCGCCACTTCTGCCTCGGCACGGCGCTCGCGCGCCTGGAGCTGAAGGTGCTCTTCGAGGAGACGCTCAAGCGCTACCCGCACATCGAGCTCGCAGACAAGCCGGCCGCGGTGGAATCGCTGTTCCTCAACCAGCTCAAGACGCTGCCCGTCCGCCTCACGCGCTAGCGGCTCGGCACGTGATCGGGTGCGCCGTTCGAGCGCGCCCCGTTGCGGGGATCAGCGCCGGTGCGCTGTCGGACGTGCTCCCGGGCTCCTGAACGTCACCCGATCAACCGGGGGGTTAGCTTAACTTCCTGCGTTCACGGAGAATGAGCAACATCATCGTGACGAGGACGACCGCGAGTCCCACGCCCTCGACCAGGCCCGGCGGTTCGACGATCACACCGACCACAATCACAACGCAGACAACACCGAAAACGATCACCCGTAGCCCACTGCGCACGGATCAGAGCCTACTCATCTCGAGGTTCGCTGAAACGTTGACCAATCGGGCGCGGCTCGTGCGCACACAGCGGAAGGTCTGGTGGTGTTCGTCGGTGGGATGCGCACGTTGCTCGGGAGATGTTCGCTAACGCAGGTTGGCGCTGAGCCTGACGCCGAGCAAGTCGTCGATTTGGTGGATCAGCGAGGCCGCTGGCGGTGCGCCCGACACGGGGCAGCGTTGTCCATAGGCGCGACGCGACGGCACGCGGCGAGTTGCGCCGCACCTGGCGAGTGTGCTCTACCGTCACACGGCGGGGTCATAGAGCGGCTCTGAGAAGCGGCCTTTTCTCATCGCTCATTACATAACCCTCTCGTTTGCAGGAGTTTTACTTTGCCTTCGCTGACGAAACGCTACGACCCAGGCTGGCGCCAGGATCGGCAAGGATCGCGCGCCGTTCGCGGTCCATTCCTGGATGCTCGGCCGTCGCGCGATCAGACGTCCGTCCACGCGGCCTTGACACAGCCGAGCAGGTATGTTTAGATCGCGCCGTCGTTCGCGAGGGTCATCGCTTGGGGCGTGACGTGGCCAGTGCGAGCGGCCACTGAGGCAACTGCCACGTGGGCCTTGGAGGTGCGGCGTGGGCTCGGACGTTAGACCGCGATCGTCAATCGCGCATCGGAATAGGCCGCGCCATCCTCGACTCGGCGCGCTCGGCGTCAGCGGGTCTTGCGACCAGGTCCGACCGCGCGTCGTTGGCCATGGTCCACCCCATGATGCCCAATGTTCCAGGCGCCGCCAGAATCGAGCTTCAGCCTCTCGGGTTGCGACCTGCCCTATCTTGCGCTCGGAGATGCCGCGCGGGCACCATTTGCCGCTCGTGCTGGTTCATGCCGGGCCTCCAAACGTGCGCTCCGGGGCCATGGTGGTCCAAGTGGGGCGCGCCGTAGCACAACACGGCGCTGGAGCGTCTCCTCGGAAGAGGCACGCTCGGGATGTCGTGATATCGATCTCCCCAACCAAAAGGAGCATTGAGAAATGAAGAGGATAAGGATCGCCGGGCTCTGCCTCGTCGCTACGTTCGCGATGACCGTGGGGGCGGCGGCGACTGCGTCGGCGGCAATGCCCGAATGGGGTAAGTGTGTCAAATTTGTCAACCAGCACGGGAAAAACGTTGGCAAGTATACAGACGCCGGCTGTACCAAATTGGCGGAACCTGCCAAAACAGGAGGATTCGAATGGCAGACCTCCAGTTCGATTGCTAACAAGGAATTCACTTCCCATGGCGGAGAAGCAACCCTTGAATTGCTAGGAGGCGGAATAAAGACAGTTTGCAAAGCCGAGGAAGCAAAAGGCAGCTTGTCCGGTACGAAAGGCGTATCTAACGTAGAAGTTGTATTCAAGGGCTGTGAAGCTAACCTTGGCGGCCTGGTGTGCGAAAACAGCCTCCGCCCTCCGCTCGGCGAAGAACCGGAAGGACAAATAAAAACGCGATCGCTTAAGGGTACGCTCGGATACATTTCGGGCAAGGGAACCGAATCACCCAGCGTGGGGTTGAGCCTTGAACCCGAAGCTAAAAAGAATCTGTTTGCAGAGTTCATCTGCGGCGGCATGCTTGTTGTCCGGGTAGGCCAGAACCCCAAAGGTACGGTCGGGAACGACTCAATCATCTCGCCGATCACGCCAGTTGACAAAATGAGTATTGCCAACACTCAGACGTATTCACAGGAAAGTGGCGTGCAGGTTCCGACTCATTTCGAAGGCGGAAAGGAAGACTTCCTAGAAACCGAAATCAGTGATGGCTTTGGAGAAATTGCGTGGGTTCAGTCGGGACAGACACTAGCGACTACAAATACTCTAAACAGCGGTGAAGTGATAGAGATAAGGGCGTAGTAGAGCCCGCGGAAGCGTAAAGGCAGCAGAACGCAAGAAGGTGGGTGGAGCCAGATCTGGCTCCACCCACCTGTCTCTGATTTGGCATGAGTGGCTGCGAGCCAACCACCCCCGGCAGCTCCGCGCGCGAGTTGACGCGGATACCACGTGGTCGGCACGGCCTTTCGGCGGGCCGATCGAAGGCTCGCGATGAGCGCGGATGCAGGCGATCTGCTCGCGTCCGTCCGCAGGTGTTCGCGCGCATGCCCATAGCACCGTTCACAGGGTCCACGCGGCGCGCGAGCTCGTCGAGCAAAGACTACGCGATGCCAAGCCGTGAACGACCGCGTTGTCTAAACGCCTCCGCTCGACCGGCCGAAATACAGGCGCGAATCAGGTCGCGGCTCGCCGCATGAAGTTACGTGGTCGGAGTTGCGCAAAGAGGTGTATGCTCTCACGGTTCAGCCATGTCACAGCGTGTCGGCAAGCCGGTCTCCGTGCGTCGCCAGCAGTCCCCGAAGCCAGGCGACCGAGTGTCGGGAAAGACGCCCAAGCGGACTCAGCGGGAGCGCCTCGTGGAGGCGATGATCGAGCTGTCCGCAAAGGGTGGCTACCAGGGAGTGAGCATCGCGCAGGTGAGCTCGCGCGCGGGGGTCTCGAGCGCAACGTTCTACGAGCAGTTCGAGGGCAAGGAAGACTGCATGCTCGCTGCCTACCGGGCCGTCGCCGAGCGTGTGTTCGGCCAGATGCAGCCGGTTCTGCTGGACGGCGGCGACTGGTCCGACGCCGCCCGCGCTGCACTCCGTCGGGTGCTTCAGGCGGTGCAGAGCGACCCCAACGCCGGCCGAGTGCTCTTCATCGAGGCGCTGGCCGGTGGGCCGCTGATCGGCGAGGAGCGCGCGCGGGTGCTGGGAGAGTTCGAGCGTCGCGCCCAGGACTTCCTGAACAGCGCGACAAAGACGGGGAAAACGCTGGACATTCCAGCGGCGGCCCTCGTAGGGGCAGCGCGCAGCATAGTCTCGCGGCGCCTGCGCACGAATGCCGAGGACGAACTGCCGACGCTGGTCGACGACATGATGAGCTGGCTTGAGTCCTACGCCATCCCGCCCACACAAGCGCGTTGGAGCACCGGACCCGGCGCGCTGCTTCCGGTGGCGTCGGACCCTGCGCCGGCGCCCGACGCTCAGGCCCCGGCCCGACTGCCCCGTGGACGGCACGGCCTGCCGGCGGGGGTCGTCGCGCGAAGCCAGCGCACCCGCATCATCTATGGAACGGCCGAGGTGATGATGGCCAAGGGATATGCAAACACGACAGTCGCGGATATCGTCGCGCAGGCCGGCGTGGCCAGGGACGTGTTCTATGAGCACTTCACCGACAAGCAGCACGCCTTCCTGGAAGCCCAGCAGCATCCGACACAGCACATCGTCGACACCTGCGCCGCCGCATTCTTCTCCGCGGAGGAATGGCCCGAGCGAGTGTGGAACTCGCTGGACGCCCTGATCGGACTGATCGCTTCCAACCCCGCGATCTCGCACCTACGACTGATCGAGTGCTATGCCGCCGGGCCGGCCGCGATCCGCCGCGCCGAGGAGATCACCAGGTCCTTCACCATCTTTCTCGAGGAAGGCTACGGCTACCGAGCCCAAGCCCGTGAGCTGCCGCGCCTTTGCTCGGAGGCGATTGCTGGCGCGATCTTCGCGGTCATCCAGCGTTACATCGCCCGCGGCGACGCCGCCGCGCTGGCGCGGCACCTGCCGCAACTGGTCTACATCGCGATCACCCCGTTCGTGGGGGCCGAGGAGGCGATCCGGCAGGTGGGGCAGATCGCGGCCGGCGATCTCGCCGCCCGTCGATCGTGATGGGGGCAGATCCAAGGCGGTCCGGGAAGCCAAGCCTGGGGATTGGAAGCGCTCGAGCTGGCGAGAGCTCCTGCCCGGGAGTGGAGCATTCATCGTTTGCCAGCCGGTGTCGTCAACAGCCACCGCGTGCGAGCGGATCGGTGTTGTTGGGCGAGTCAGTCGGTTTCGAACTCGACGTCGGTCGCCGTGATGGGTTGGCGGCAGCTCTCGCAGACGACGACGGGGATCAGCTCGGCGCCACATGCGCGGTGACGAATGTGTAGCGTGGGTGCCGTCGGGTCCAGGAGATGGCGGTCGGCCCACGTCTTGATGGTGAGTATTGCGGGGAAGAGGTCAAGGCCGGCCGGGGTGAGCTGGTACTCATACCAGTCGGGATCGGTGCGGTAGCGGACGCGCTTCAATAGCCCGTGTGCGACGAGGGCTGAGAGCCGGTTGGCGAGCACGTTGCGCCCGATACCGAGGTTGCGCTGGAAGTAGCCGTAGCGGCGCACGCCGAAAAACGCCTCGCGCAGCACCAGGAAGGTCCAACGATCACCGAGCACCTCGAGTGCGCGCTTTACCGCGTCCGGTTCGGGCCGTTTGTTGGTCTGGTTCATCCGGGGGAACTAGTTCGCAGGCACTGAATGGATCGGTTGGCGTACTAGTTCTTTGAAGGTACCATGCACGGCTGTGATGCTCAGCTCTCACCGGGCTTGCCCACAGAGCAACGTGGATCGCTCGTCCTCTGCGCCCGCATGCAAGTGAGCTGGCGATTCTCGATCGGCGCAGCCAACGGCGTTTTGCCAAAGGAGGATGACGATGTGCGTCAATGATCCAGAGCAACTGGGCCGGCTCTTCGCTGAGCGCGTCAACGCCGGAGATCTGGAAGGACTGGTCGCGCTGTATGAGGACAGTGCCACGTTCGTCGGTCCCGACGGCGGGAGCGCGTCGGGCAGCGATGCCATCCGCGAACGCTTGCAGGGTCTGCTCGCAATGGCGCCCCGCATCACCCCCACCAGCAGCCGGGCGGTGATGGCGGGAGATGTCGCACTGATGTCCAACGGCTGGCGCATGTCGCTGGGGGCGGGCGACGGCGAGCTGGCGGGGCTGGACGGGGCAAGCACGGAGGTCGCGCGGCGCCAGCCCGACGGCGGCTGGCTCTACGTGATCGACAATCCCGCCCTGGCCGCCGGGGCGCCCACAGTTCAAGCTGAGCCTGCGAGTGGTCCGTCGATGTTTGAGCAGCTGCGCTATGAGGAGGACGGCCCGCTCGTCCGAATCACGTTAAACCGTCCGGAGCGCCGCAATGCGCTATCGATGCAACTCTCGGAGGAGCTGGTGAGCGCTTTCGAGCTCATCCAACGCTCGGAGAGCGCCAAGGTGCTTGTGATCCAAGGGGCGGGTGACACGTTCTGCTCGGGCGATGACATCACCGAGATGGCGCTCTGGGGTAACGCCAACCAGATCATGCGCCGAGTGCGCGGCTATCAGCGGATGGCCGACGCGCTCGCAGATCTCGACAAGGTCACAATCAGCGCGGTCGATGGCTTCGCCGTAGGGGGAGGTCTTGAGATCACCATGGCGTGCGACTTCGTCATTGCCACACGCCGCGCCAAATGGGGCATGCCGGAGGTGGATGTCGGTATCACTCCGGGTTGGGGCGGCACCACGCGCATGGCGCGTCTCATCGGACGGCGGATGGCCAAGGAGATCAACCTGCTCGGCGCGTTGCACCCGGCAAGCCGGGCTGCCAGCCTCGGGCTGTGGAACCGCGTCGTCGATGATGATCAACTCCAAGCGGAGGTCGAGGCTCTGGTGCAGGTACTGCTGTCAAAGAACCAGCAGGCGGTGCGCCAGCTGAAGTTCATGATCGACAAGGGAGTCGAGGCCGACCTGCACACGGCTCAGGGCTTCGAGGCACTGTCAGCCGGGCTCACCGGGGCTGTGAACGGAGCCTGGCAAGTCGAGGACGCCGATAACTCCAGCGGCATCACCAGCTTCGTCGCCAAGGGTGAGCAGTGGAAGGCCCGCCGCGATGCCGCCCGCAACTTCTGGACCGACGCAGCCGTTTGACATCATCGCTCGTGGCGGGCGAGGGCGGCGTCTTCCGCGGACTATCCAAGCAGGGCCGACTGCGGCTGGCCGCTGGCGGTCCAGCTGAGTGTCCTCGCCGCGAGCCGCAACGAGGCAGCGGCGATGTCACCTTGCCCGAGCAGACGCCCCGTGCAGCCGACGGTAGCTTTCATGATCCTCACAAGACAGCCGTAGAGTGATGGCGTGGATTCATCCGGAGGCGGTGATGAGACGTCGGTTTCTGGTCCGCCCGTCTGAAGCCATGCCACGGCCCCCTCAGGTGACACCAAGGTCCGGCTCCACATGAGCTGTGAGACGTGAGACCTTCCCACTCGCGTTGGTCTGGTCGGTGATGATCGTTGCAAGCTGGCCGCGTAGTCCGCGTGCAACGTTGACGACGACAAGGCTGTCGACCGGACCTGGGCAGGCGGAGATCGCATACTTGGTGCACCCTGCGAATTCGTCGGCGCCAGTCTCGTGCGTCACAACAAGCCAGTTGCCTGCAACATGAAACTGGCTCAGCGTAGTCGTCGGGCCGTACTCTTCTTCAGCAGACTGGTAGGTGTCGTCACGGCCGACGAGGACGAACCGGTTGCCCCTGCGGCTGCACGCCCAGAAGCCGTCGGCGCGTGGTCCGCGTGTGCGATAGACAACTACCTCACCGCTGATTGAGACCACCCGCGAATGCGCGACGCCGGGAATTGCGTGCCCCCGCACCACGCAGCGCACGGCCGCCGCGGCCGGCGTAGACCATCCAGCGAAGGAGAGCGCGCCGGCGACGACGCATCCGGCCAACGCGCGTCTCACACGCACCTCTGAGAAGCGGGCGCACGGGCGCGTTTGACGGTGTCCGTTAGTCCCGAGCTCACGGCCTGACCCTACAGGGAACCTGACCTCGTGGGCTGTAGATCCCGCGTTGTCGCCTTGACCGAAAGCGCCAGAAGCAGGAGACTGGGCACGCCGCTCAATGGCACGCGGCCGTACTGCCTCGACTCCAGCGACGCGGGGTCCTCAACTCGAACAGGCGCTGTGAGTGATCCGCAGCCGGCGGCTCGACGTATACGGAAATCAACGGCACGACCAGGAACTGTTTCGCGATCCCCGGCAAGTGGAGGGTAACCAGTGAGCACGCGGGAGGTGGACTATGCGGCTGAGCATCGAGGCGCTAAGGCGCTGGCCGCACGGGCCGACGCACCCGCGCGTGCGGAAGGGGGCCTGAACTCGGCAATGGCGCTGATGCGTGAGCGGGGTCTTCGTGTGTCGGCCGCACGGCGGCTGGTACTTGAGGCACTCCTAGCCGCCGACGGACCGATGTCTGCCGAACAGATCGCTGAAGGGATCGGCGGCCGCGTACCGTCGTCGGACATCGCGTCCGTCTACCGCAACCTACAGGCGTTTGACGACATCGGTCTCGTTCGACACGTGCACCTCGGCCACGGCCCAGGGCTACACGCGCTGGCCGTAGCTGGTGAGCGTGAGTACCTCACATGCGAGCGCTGCGCCGACTACCGAGCCGTGGCCCCCGAGGAGCTCGACACGGTGCGCGAGCTGGTAAGGCGCCAGTTTGGCTACCGAGCGAGCTTTACCCACTTTCCGATCGTCGGTTTGTGTGCTAGTTGCGCCGCGGCATTGCGCGGTCAGCCACGATGGTCGGCGGGACACCTATGAGCTCAGATTCCCGCAGGAGCTGCTGGCCGGCGAGCCACCAGTCTCTCTCTCAATCGTTGCACGCAAGGGAGGCCGTTAGTGGAACTTGTGCCTCGTAGCGTAGGCCGCGCACCGCGGTGGCGGCGCGTGAGCGCAGCGCTGACCCCCCAAGAGTGGCGACGCGTGGCCGCGATGGTGGCAGTGGTGGTCGGGCTCCACGCGCTCGGCTTCTTCATCTTGATCGCGCTCGTTGCGCCCCGTCACTACGCGCTCGGCACCTCCGGCGCCTTCACCGTCGGGATCGGCCTCACCGCATACACGCTGGGCCTGCGTCACGCCTTCGACGCCGACCACATCTCGGCGATCGACAACACGACGCGGAAGCTGATGTCCGACGGCAAACGACCTCTGAGTGTTGGGCTCTTCTTCTCCTTGGGCCATTCGACGGTCGTGTTCGCGCTTGCCGCTCTGTTTGCGGTCGGGTTCAGGGCATTGAGCAGTCCTGTCCAGAACAGCGGCTCAGCGCTCCACAACGCGACCAACCTGATCGGCACCGGTGTCTCCGGTACGTTCCTGTTCATCATCGGGGCGCTGAACGTCGTGATTCTGATCGGGATCGTCCGGGTGTTTCGCGACATGCGCCGCGGACGCTACGACGAGGCCGAGCTGGAGCACAAGCTCAACTCCCGCGGCCTGATGAGCCGCCTTTTCGGGCGCTTCACAAAGACCGTCGAGGAGCCGTGGCAAATGTATCCCGTGGGCGTCCTCTTCGGTCTCGGTTTCGACACCGCAACCGAGGTCGCGCTGCTCTTCCTTGCCGCTGGCGCAGCAGGCGCCGGCCTGCCGTTCTACGCGATCCTCTGCCTGCCGATCCTGTTCGCGGCGGGCATGTCGCTACTCGACACGATCGACGGCTCGTTCATGAACTTCGCGTACGGTTGGGCGTTCTCCAAACCGGTCCGCAAGGTGTACTACAACATTACGATCACGGCCCTCTCGGTTACGGTCGCGCTCGTCATCGGCACGGTTGAGCTGCTCGGACTCGCGGTCAACGAGCTGACGCTCCACGGCCGCTTCTGGGACTGGGTCACGGCGGTCAACATCAACACGCTCGGCTACATCATCGTAGGCCTGTTCGCCCTTACGTGGGCGGTTGCGCTCGCGATCTGGCGCCTGGGACGGATCGAAGCGCGCTGGACAGCGCGCGTGGGAGAGACCGACTGATGCACACTGCCCATGACCAACGTCTCCACGATCTACTCGCACGGTCGTTGGATCTACGACACCGCCACCGAGCGTCTGGATCACAAACGCTTGAGGCCATGCATGGTCGTCGTACCTGCGAGAGACTCGCAGAAAAACCGGTCGAAATCCGATTTCCCCCTGTTACATTCACCCGAACCTGGACTGCGATCACAATCGACAATAAGAGGAGCCTAGCGATGAAAAAGTTGAGCCGTCGTGCGTTTCTGAAGTCCCGGGTCGGCATGCCGGCTGGGATCGCAGCGGTGAGTGGGGTACCCGACGCCGCGGCGATCGAGGGCACCAGCCGGCGTGCGTTCCTCGAGGGCACAGCCGGTGCCGCGGCTGGTGCGGCCGTGATCCTTGCGGCGCCGAGGGTCGCGTCGATCGCACTCGACGCTCCGAGCTCCAGCGCGGCCGCTGAGCCCAAGGCCGTGGTCACGAAGCCCTCGGGGCCCGCACCGTATGAGCCCGTGACGGCATATGTCCGCAACGCAGAGCGCGGCGAGGTGACCGTGATGTCTGGCAAGCAAGAAACCACCTATAGAGATCAAGTGCTCGTGAAGCGACTGCTCGACGCGGCTCACTGACACGGCCCAACAACAAAAGAGAGGCGGAATACATGTCATCGCATCGCGAGGCGCCGGAGATCAGCAAGGACCCCGTCGCTGACAATACTGACACCTATGCGTTCGTCAGTCCTGACGATCCGGACACGGTCACGATCATCACCAACTACCTTCCGACGGAGGTGCCGGCGGGAGGACCGAACTTCTTCGAGTTCGGCAACGACGTTCTCTACTCGATCTATATCGACAACGACGGCGATGGGCTGTCTGACATCACCTATGAGTTCAGCTTCGAAACGAAGATCGGCAATCCGAACACGTTCTTGTACAACACAGGACCGATCAGCTCGTTAGGTGACCCGAACTGGAACAAACGCCAGTTCTACAGCGTCACGCGGATCGACCGCGAGGGCGTCAAGGTGCTTGGCGAAGGGCTGGCGTGTCCGCCGTGCAACATCGGCCCGCGCTCCACGCCGAACTATTCAGCGCTCGCGCAGGCCGCGGTGCACTCGCTGCCGGATAGGCAGACGGTGTTTGCCGGACAGCGCAACGACCCCTTCTTCGTCGATATTGGATCGATCTTCGACCTCGGCGACCTGCGTCCGTTTCAAAACCTGCACCTGATACCGACGGCGGCTGCGCCCGGTGTGGACACGCTGCAGACGCTCAACGTTCACTCGATCGCGATCCAGATCCCGATCAAGTGCCTGACGACCGACAGATCGGTGCCAAAGAACGTGATGAGCGCCAAGGCCGTGCTGGGCATCTGGGGTTCGGCGAGTCGCCGCAAGATGCGGATTCGCGATGATGCCAACGACGAGCGCTCCGACGCCGGTCCGTGGGTGCAGGTCTCGCGGCTGGGCAGCCCGCTGTTCAACGAGGTGATGATTCCGCTTGGCCTCAAGGACGAATGGAATGCCCGTCAGCCGGTGGAAGACGAGGACTTCCTATCCCACGTTCAGCATCCGGAGTTGGCCAAGTTGCTGCCCGAGCTCTACCCCAAAGTGTTCCCGCACCTCGAAACCCTGACAGCACCGCGCGAAGACCTCGTCGCGATCTTCCTGACCGGACTGCCGGCGGGTGTCGTCCCGGGCTTCCAGAACAACACGGGCAAGGTGCTTGCGGAGATGCTGCGGCTGAACGTGGCGGTCCCGCCAGCGACGACCCCGAACGTGCTCGGCGTCGTCGGCGGCGATCTCGCCGGCTATCCAAACGGAAGGCGCGTCATCGACGATGTCACGACCATCTCGATCCGCGCCATCGCCGGCATCACTTACCCCCTAGTGCAGAAGAGCTACATGCCGGACGCCGCGGCGTCCGCCGTGAGTCAGGGCATCACGCCTCTGTCATTTCGCTCGCAGGCAACGTTCCCATACGTAGCCACCCCGCACGACGGTTATGACTTTCCATCGACCACGGAGTAGGAGCGCCGGCGAGATGCCCAGCCATGATCACAGCCACGAGTCGGGTGAGGAGAGCTACACCGCCCGACGGCACCCCGAGCACGTCGTGCTGGACATCGGCGAGGACATTGGGGCGCTGATCGTCCACACCGATGCCGGGATGCTCGGCGCCGAGGTGGAGATCAGCGCCGCCGGTCAGGACGATCGTCGCACCCACAAGGACGTGCTCGAGCGTGAGATCAGTGGCCTTCCGGCCTACACGGCTGTGTTCGACAAACTCCACGCGGGCACCTACACCCTCTGGCTCGACGGCGTCGCGCGCGCCCGCGACGTCACCATCACCGGCGCCGCAATCGCGGAACTCGACTGGTCCGCCGACTAAGGCCACACACCGCACATCTCGCTTGCGCGTGGACCGGGGACGGCAACACGGCGAACTGAAACAATGCGATCGGGATCACGATGCAGCTAGAGAACTACGCCCAGCAGATCCTCACGAAAGGGCTGCCCCACGGCAGCGGCAATTACGGGCCCGACTTCCGGCCCTCGGCCGCGGCGAGCGGGTCGCCGGCCGTCACCTAACCGCCACCAACTCAGGACAGAGGGGATCGCCATGACCGTCAGCTTCACGACCGACATCCTGCCGCTGTTCACAAGCATGGACATCGAGCACGGTTGGCCGACGCGGACACGTCGGTGAGGTTCTCGTTCGCGGTGGTGCTCAAGCCCGATCCGCGTACGGCGTGGGCGCTTCGTGCGTCGCGCCCTGCGCGCGGTCACGGTGACTGGGGCAGTTTGACCGAGCCCCGCCTGGCGGCCGGAGCGGAGGGCGGCGGCACCACCGGTCCGATGTCCCCGTCCGGCGCCTCGTCCAGATCGACAATCACTGGGGCGTGATCGCTCGGCCTGGTGCCCTTGCGGGCCTGTCGGTCGACCCATGCCGCCCGAACCCTGCTGGCGACCGTGGCGGTGGCCAGCACCAGGTCGATCCGCATCCCGAGGTCTTGATGGAACATTCCGGCGCGGTAGTCCCAATAGGTGAACACGCGCTCGGTCGGCCAGCGATCGCGCACGACGTCGCGCAGGCCCAGCGCCTGTAGCTCCGCCAGCGCCGCCCGCTCGGGCGGCGTGACGTGGGTCTGGCCGACGTAGGCGTCCGGATCGAACACATCGATGTCTCCCGGCGCGATGTTCATGTCCCCACATACCATCGCGGCCTCCAGACCCCTGCCGACTACCCCCTTTAGCGCGGCTAGCCAGGCGAGCTTGTAATGGTAATGCTCGGAATCCGGCACGCGGCCGTTCGGTACGTACACGCAGTGCACCCGAATCCCGCCACAGGTCGCGGACACCGCACGCGCCTCTGGACGCGAGGCGCCCGGCGCGGCGGCAACCCCGACCACGACGTCGTCCAGCCCCATCCGAGAGAGGATCGCCACCCCATTCCACTGCACCTCGCCGTGCCGGGCGAACGCATAGCCACGACTCGCGAACTCGTCGCCGAGCAGCTGGTCGAATGCGTCGTCGGGGAGCTTGGTCTCCTGTAGGCAGACGACATCCGGCTGGCGCTCATCGAGCCAGGGCAGCAACCGCGGCACCCGCTGCTTGACTGAGTTCACGTTCCAGGTCGCTACCCGCACCGGGCGTACGCTAGCGGCGCCACTGCGAGTTCATGGCCAATAGCTATGGGGAGGTGTCGCCGGACGGTCGCGACCGGTAGCGGCGTTCGAAGCCACCGCCGCCGCGGCGTGATTGGAATCTTCACGCCCTAGGTTTCGTACTACAATTGCTGAGTGGACATCCACCCGCCTCCGAGATGGCAATCTACGCGATGAAGTGCGTCCAAGGATCGGGCGATCCTTCCGGGAGGATGAGCATGGCGAAGAAGACACACGGCAGAACGGCGAGTGGAGTGCCGATCACCGACGATCTGGTCGAGAAGCTCGCGAATAGGGCAGAGGCGGGCTACGACGTCGAGGACTCGCTGCGCCGCCGCGGCGGCCGACCGGCACTTGGTTCCGGACCGGCGAGCGTCGAGTCCGTCCGGCTGGAGCCCGAGCTACGCGAGGCACTCCTAGAGCGCGCCAAGCGCGACCATGAGACGGCGTCCTCAGTACTACGCAAGGCGCTACGCGACTACCTTGAGGTTCACTGAGACGTGGCCGCCGCGCGGCGGCGTATCCCTCTCTATTCGAGAGAGAGCAGACCGCCGTGGCTGATCGGGGGACCGGGACCGCGGCGATACGTGCCGTCGTGCGCGGTGCAGTACAGGGCGTCGGGTTTCGCGATGCGACGGTCAGCCGGGCGCGCGAGCTCGGGGTGATGGGCTGGGTGCGCAACTGCGACGACGACGCCGTGCGGGTTCACGCCGAGGGCCCCGAGCGGGCGGTTGACGAGCTCGTGGCCTTCCTGCATGGCGGCCCCCCGCTGGCACGAATCTCCCGGGTTGCGATCGAGAGGGTGACGGTCGAGGGCCACGAGCAGTTCGCGATCCGCGGTGTTAGCGCCGGGGTCTTCGTAGTCCAGGAGCACGCGGCGACCGCGCACCATTTCGACTTGCGCCTGGAGGTGGACGGGGTCATGCGCTCGTGGGCGATCCCCAAAGGACCCTCGCTGGACCCTGCGGTCAAGCGCCTCGCCGTCGAGGTCGCCGACCACGCCACGACGCACAACACGTCCGAGGGGACGCTCGGAGCAGGCCGAGTGATCGTCTGGGATCGCGGAACCTACGAGCAGGGCGGACGCGTCGCGTGGCCGCAGGCGCTCACCCGCGGACACGCCGTCTTCGTACTCCATGGGGAGAAGCTGCGCGGCGGCTTCGTCCTGCAGCGCACCCGACCGGGCGCCAAGGCGCAATGGCTGCTGATCAAGCGCCGCGACGAGTATGCGCAGCCCGGCTCGGACATCGTCACCGCGCGCCCTGGCTCGGTCCTCAGCGGCCGTACACTCGATGAGACCCTCGAATGAACCCGCGCTCTTGTCGGCCCACGAGAGTTGAAAGCGGCTGCCGATGAGCTCCGGCGACGAGTTTGCTCATGCAGCAGCCAATAGTCCGAGCCACCGTCCCCGTAGCTGCGGCGTAGCTGGTGGCAGCTCAGTCGGCCCGTCGTCGACGCCGCCCTGCCCCGGCTGACTATCGGCAGGGGCGGCGTCTATGACGTTACGTCGAGCGACCGTGGCTAACGTACCCCGTGGGTCAGCATCGCCAGCTCGACGTCGAATGCGTCGTTTTCCTCCCCGAGAGCATTCGGATGGACCGGAATGGTAAGCGAACCGAAGAGCGGTTCGATCCAGCGCGTGCCCAAGGGTTCGCAGGCGTTGTGCCCGGCGCTCGGCTTGAATGTGTTGACGAAGGTCGCGTTGTTGGCACGCGCCTCGGCCTTCAGTCCCGCGTTACCCCGGGCCTGAACTTCGTTGTGGAACCACTTCAGATCGCCAGTCGTCCACGGTATCGCGGTCGGGCAGTAGCCTTCCGTCGGCGTGATTTCCGGGTAGCCGACGACGAAGACCTTCGCTGCCGGCGACAGCACATGAATCTCAGCAAGCGCTGCTTCCTGCGGCGCGCGGGTTTCTCTGAACGTTCTTGTAACAAACGTGGCGAACCTCCTCTTGCACGGCGCCCCGATATTGGGCTTCCCTAAATCGGCTTCCGTGCACCCCTCTACAAGGGTCAAGAACAGGTTGTGGTCGTTGCCGCCCATGCCCACGGTCACGACTTCAGTCGTCGGAGTCAGGGCGTTGAACTGCGGCGGCTGATCGGGGTACTGCGCTTCGGTGAAGTCCGGTGTGCTGGCGCCGCTACAGCTCACATCGGTGAGAGTCAGGCCCAAGGCGGCCGCGACCAGATGAGGATAGTTTGCTTGCGACTGAGCGCAGTCGGCTGGAGCCGTTGGCGACGGCGGGGTGATCCCCGGGCCCGAGGTATAGGAGTCTCCCATCGCCACATAGGAGGGGCTCGCAGCGCTTGCGACCGACGGTAGAACGGCGCCAAGCGCGCCGAACACCAGCACAAGCATGACGTTGAGGTGTAGGTGACGACCTCCTCGCCGGCTGCTGCTCGCGCCGACGGGCCGACCATGGCGGACTGCACTCATATCCATCTCCCTCGTAGTGGCTCCGAGCGGGTCGGAGCCAAACTCTCCCTAGACGAGAACCACGCTGAGGCGCTGGCTCATGCCCGGGCGTTCCAAAGATACGGCGATCCAAACATAGCGAGTCGTATGAACAACTGTCAAATGGGAGCCCTGTTCGGGCCTACCCAGCCAGCGAGCCAGGTCCGCGTGCGTCGCAGACGCTCCACGTCGTCCTCGCGCGACTCGGGCGCCGGTCGGGTTGTGCCTAGTCGGCTGACGTGAAGTCTCCGCGCTCCCATGCGCCGAAGATCGAGCGCGCGAGTTGTAGCGGCGCTCCGTGGCTTCGCCGAAGACTGGCTCGGCGCGTTCGCGGAGTGGGCTGTCGAGCATGAGGAGACCATCGCCATCGGCAGCGGCGTGATATTGGTCGCCTACCGCCAGCAAGGCCGTCCCGTCGGAAGCATCGGCCTCGTCAGATCGCGGGCGGCGTCCGTCTATGATTGGGCGGATGGTGCGGTCGTGCGGAGCACGACCTACGATGACATCGATGACGCCCGCACTGCCGCCGAGCGGCTTGCCGGGTCGAGAGGGTAGGCGATGTCGCAGCAGAACGTGGAGATCGTGCGTCAGGGATTTGAAGCCTTCAACAGCGGAGACATGGGGCGCATCCTCGCGTTCGCGCATCCCGACTTTGAAGCCGTAGTACCTCCGGAGCTTTCAGCCGAGCCTGACACCTATCGTGGCCATGACGGTATACGCCGTTACTTCCAGTCTTTCCAGGACGCGATGGACGAGATTCGCTTTCATCCAGAGCGGTTCTGGGATGTAGGCCAGTCGGTGGTGGCCGTCGTGCGGCTCACCGCTAAGGGTAAGCAGACGGCGATCCCAGTAGAGCAGCGAATTTCGCAGGTGTGGACCATTCGCGACGGCAAGGCCACACGGGTTCGAACCTATGCCTCGCTATCAGGGGCCCTCGAAGCCGTGGGGCTGGCGGAGTAAGCGATGTCGCAGAGAACGTGGAGGTGGTGGAGTAGTTGATTGAGGTCCTTCGATCGGGCAGGCGGCATGGTCGAGCGTGAAGCGATTCTCTTCACCGTGCGCGACCTGGTGGTCCTGATAGTTGTCGTGGTGTTCGTGCTGTGGGTCGCATATGAGCTCACTCGGGCAGACCGCCGGTAGCAGGGAAGCCGCGCGCCACCTGCATACTCTCCTGTCTCCGAGCAAGCGTCGGGCGGCGGAGCTACGAGCCTGGGGAGCCGGTGTCCGGTGTGAGGCCGAGGTCGGCGACCGCTCGCGCGCGATCCCAGTAGAGGACGAGCTTCACCACCTTGCAGTCGCGGATGTGGAACCGGGACGCTCCCTTCGACCCAATCTGCCCGAGCTCCAGTCCGCTCGTCTTCCCGCGGACGATGTATTTGTTGGTCACGAGAACCCGCCCGGCGTCGAGCTCGCGGTACTCTTCTGCTTCGGCGCGATACCCTCCTCCCACGTGCTCGGGGAGTCGCGCGAATCTCGAAACCCCCTCTGTAAGGAGCAGCATTTGTCTCGTATTCAGCAGGTCATAGAGACGCTCGAGGCCGAGCGTGCTCACGTCCAAAAGCATCTGGCTTGGCTTGAGCAACAGATCAATGAGTTCCACGCCCACAATGGCGACTCGGGGGCGGCCGCTCCGGCTCGCTCGGTGCGTCGCGCGACGGCAAGGCGCGCGAGCAATCGGCGGGCAACCGCGCGCAGCCGTCAGGTCGATGTCAAGCCGCGCATCATCGACTTCCTCGCCCAGCACCCTGGCAGCACAGCTGGCGATGTCGCTAAGGGCCTGAACCTCAATCCCGGAAGTGCCTCAACCCGCTTGAGCCAGCTCGCGAAGGCCGGCGAGATCAAAAAGGCATCACGCGGCTACACGATTAAGTAGCGGGCGACTTCGCGGGATCGGAGGTGGACCGTTGCGCGAGTGGGACGAGGCTGCGGGTCCGACACAGCTATGCCGACCACGGTGACGTGGGCCTACACCATGTCGAGGCAGGCGATATGGGCAAGTGGGTCCGCAGGGCCCTGGCCAAGAAGAAGCTCCGCCCAGGCGGGGGAGTCGGCGATGTGTTCGGTGACAAACCATCGGCGTATCATCGCCCGAAGGGTTCGATCGCAAAGTTCGCAACGGGGAACGTCGCCAAACTGTTCGGCTACGCGCTCTACCGCTCAAGAGAGGCGTCCGGGCGATCCGCAAATAACGTAGGTGCGACCGCACCGCCAAGGCTCTCCACGCAGCCTTGCTCGACGCCGCCACGCGGAAGGTTGGCGGCCCTCTTGCCTTCTACAGCGTTGCAGCTACCGTCATTCTGGTGTTGTTCTTTCGGTCGCTAAAAGTCCGTCTGGTCCTTGCGGTAAGACCACTCCGCCCCAACGAAAGGACGCGAGTAGATGACTCAAGGCCAACAATCCCCGTTGCGGCCGCAGACCCCTAAGAAGCGAGCGCTGGAGGCAATTCGTCAAGCGCCGCCACCGGAGCGAGCATTGTTTGGGCGCAAGCGGCGCGAAGTCGCGCTGAAGGCCGGCGCAACGGCCGCTGAGATCGAGGAGGCGGAGAACACGCATCCTCACTTTTCCGTGACCGAACGTTACCTTGCGCAAACATCCCGTTTGGCCAGCGATGCTGGAATCGCTGACCGCTGTAGCGATGGCGGGGAGGCTGACCATGCTGGATGGTGAGCGGCCCGCTGCGCCCGTGCCGGAGCGTCGATCGTAACCTCTCAGGTCGGCGAGCGCTTGCGTGGTGTCGATTGCTTCGGCCGCTTGTGGCCTGGCCCAGCTCGAAGGGCGCCGCTCGCAGGCGTGTAGATGCTCTCGTGGCCGTCGTCCCAGCGAATCCGATAGCGAGGCGAGGGATCGCCTCGGAGTACCTCCTCAACGACACCCGAGCGGGGTCGGCGACC
>Ga0182024_10003327_pt1 | contig 38505 bp, 37 predicted proteins | sample P32metaG_FD_120480 | JGI IMG/M metagenome (GOLD analysis project Ga0182024, IMG submission 120480) | Permafrost microbial communities from Stordalen Mire, Sweden - P3-2 metaG (Illumina Assembly) | ecosystem: Environmental > Terrestrial > Soil > Wetlands > Permafrost | place: Sweden: Stordalen...
ACGTGGAACAGCAGCTTGGATCGCTTTACGGACTGGTCAACAACGCCGCTCGTTTCCGCCGCCGTGATCCTCTGCAACTTACCGAAGCCGACTGGGACTTCATCCACAGCGTGAACCTCAAAGCCACCTTTTTCTGTTGCCAGCAAGCCGCGCTACTGATGAAAAAGACCGGGGCGGGACGAATCGTGAACATGAGTTCGCTCGGCGGCATTCGTCCTTGGGATATGTACGCGCATTACTGCGCTTCGAAGGCTGGTGTCATCATGCTGACCCGCGCGCTGGCCAAGGCGTTTGCGCCGGAGATTTCGGTGAATTCCGTGGCTCCAGGTGTGATTCTCGCTTCCAGTGAAGATCCTCGGGCGCAGGATTTGATCGCGGCCACTCCGGCGCAACGTTCGGGCACGCCGGAGGAAATCGCCGACGCGGTGCTTTACTTCATTAACGCATCGAACTTCGTCACCGGCCAAGTGCTGGCGGTCGACGGAGGGTTGAGCCAGCGCTAGATTTATTCGACCGTAACCTTGGTGCCCTTGGCGTCATGCTTGGACAAATGGTCGATGCGCGCGTCCAGCATGCTTCGCATCCCCTTCAGCATTTCGATGCGGGCGTTGCGAAAATGCTCGCGGGTGTTCTTCGGCCAGACGTGGTCCATGAGCGCTTCAATTTGCGGCGCGGCGACGGCGCAGAAGAAGCAGCCGTGTCCATGTTGACCGGTATGCTGAGCGGTGCTTTGTTGTTCGTCCATATATCAGCCCTCTTTCATCTCCACTGTTAACATTTTATTCTCTAACGACGCCCGCGTGGGCGTGAGGGCCGCCATCGACGTCGGCAGCCCGATGTGACGCCGCAGCGTTCCGATCTCCACCACCAACTCGTCACCCTTCTTGAACAGCCCGATCTCGCCCTTCACCGCGAACGGCAGCCGCAGCCGGACTTCATAGTGCGAGTTGCGCTTCTCGAAGGTGTATGGCGCTTCGGTTCGCACCACCTTGGCCGGATCTTCGTCGCTACCATACAGCACGTCGGCAAGCTCGATCAAACGCTCGCGCCCCAGCACTTCGTGCGTGAACAAGGGCACCCGTTTCATGGCCACCGGATCGAAATATTCTTCGATTTCATCCAGAATTTTGGCTTGCGAAGCGCGCCATTGATCGAACCACGTGTCTGTGACCGCTTCCGGCAGCACGCGATTGACGATGATTCCGTCCACCGTCAGGCCGTGCAGCGAAAAATACACAAAGGCGCGCTGCGTTTCGCGCAGCACCATCTTCTCCGGATTCGTCACCAAGCGAACGCTGGTGATCTTCGAATTCTCCAGCAGCTCCGCGATGCCCTCCAGGCGCCCGAACAGATCCTTGATGTTGGCGAAGTAGCTGTCGGGAGGCAGTTCCACCGGCGAAATACGATTCGCTACAGGCCTGACGGCTTTGAGGATTCCACGTTGAAACGGAAAAACGTGCTTCATGTACCATTCGAGCGTGGTCGGCATGCTGACGAAGCGCATCGATTCCGCGGTGGGCGCACAGTCGAGCACAATCACCTGATACTGTCCTTCCCGCCGGTACTGATTCACGTACATCATTGCGCTCAGCTCTTCCATGCCCGGCAGGATGGCCAGTTCCTCAGCCTCCACGTCGCTGATGCCGGTGGTGCGCAGAACCGAGACGACGTAAGTGGAAATCTCGCGCCAGTGCCGCTTGATCTCCTTCTGAATGTTGACCTCCTGGATGGAGAGATTCTCGTCGATCGGCAGCGGATCGTTGGCCCGGTCCTGGAAGAGGCTGGTTTCCAGATCGAAGGCGTCGGCCAGACTGTGGGCCGGATCGACACTCATCACGAGCGTGCGATAGCCGAGCCGCGAAAGTTGCAATCCGGTGGCCGCGGCAATGCTGGTCTTGCCCACGCCTCCTTTGCCGCTGAAGAGCAGGATGCGCATGTCTTTATAGTAAGTGGTGCCAAGGATAGTAAGGGTACTAAGGTTGGAAATAGTTTCAAGCGCCTGTCCGGCGCCACGATAAGGGAACTGTGAGCCGATTCCTAGACAACGCCGCGCGGATACTGGAAGCCGCCGAAAGCGCTGTCGAATCGGGCAACACTCCCACGGACATGACCATTCTCATCACCGCCGAGGGTGGAATTCGTATGCTGGCCGATTCCGACTGGCCGCTGGACTCGCTCCAATCGCACCACGGGGCGAAAATGGCCTACCGGGTGAGCCAGAACGCGTCCGTTGTGCGCGTGGAAGGACGGGCGGATTCTCGCACTTGTCTGTTCGAAACCGCAAAGCCTGAACGAGTCGCCCGCCTTCTCCTGAATAGCTCGTCAGGTTATTGGACGGGGCCACGGCTACTGGCGGCGCAGAGCTAGAACGTTTCGAAAGTGCGTCACTGCGGGTGGCGTGACAAACACCACGTTGACGACATCGAAACGAACCTTTTCCCAAGGAACCTCGGCGTGCCGCGCGTACTCCCTTGCGGTGCGCATCAGACTCGATTGCTTCTGAAGCCCGATGGCCCGGTCGGGAGCGCCATACTCGTCGGTCTTCCTCGACTTCACCTCGACAAACACCAGGGTATCGGCCTCCCAGCCGATCAGATCTACCTCTCCACCGCCCGACGCCATGCGGTAATTGCGATCCACGATCACGATGCCGGCCCGCTGTAAGAAACGCTGCGCAATGTCCTCGCCGCGCCGCCCAAGAGCATGATCGCCGGTCATATGGCGCTTGCGTCCGCGATGCCGGAGGAGGTCGGCGAATTCGTAGAGCTTGGCGATCATGCTCACTGAAGAGTGGTCGGAAGGAGCAGAGGATCTCCTGGAAAAATTTGCAGCGACGGGGACGCAAGAGGGGTATTTTGGTGTGCGCGGTGGCGAAGATCATCGCCAAGGCCGACGCCGGGAAACTGGACAAAGCACTGGAACGTCTCAAGGAAACAACCGCGCCTAAAAAACGCTGATCACCTCGCCAACGAACCGCTTCCTCCCTTCCGCCTCATCACATTCCCGCCCTACCCGCTCCACCAGCTTTCCGCCCAGTTATTCTTCCATTAGCATGTTAAGCCACGCCCACCAGCCACCAATTACCAGCCACCAGCCACCTCCCCCACTGTCGGCCGGGAAAATGCGTCACCAAACACAAAAATAGGCCTCATGCGCCTCCGCAAATATAAGATCCTCCATTTCAATACCTTAGCGTCCCAGAATTCCCGCAGTTCCCCCGTTCATGCCCGAAAACTGCCAGCCGAGGCCAAACTGACAAATTCTTTCGCCGCCGGGCGCACACACACAACCACCCCTCTCGCCCCGCAACAATTCGTGCGCCTAACCTTCCCCCCTCAATTTGCCGATAACTTAACCGGCGAATACCTTATGTCAGAAGTGTCTGAACGCCGCAGGAAACCTCGCATCAAGTCCGGTCCTGGCGAACCCGTTTGGGTGATGCTGCACAATGTCCCCGGATCGGCTGTGGACGTGCGGGCCAGAGTGATGGACACCAGTGAATTGGGCCTCGGCATCGAGACCGACTGTCGGCTGGAGCTCAATGCCATCCTCACCGTCGACTGGCAGGTCCCCAACCACGGGAATAACGGCCAGGTCCGGGCTCGCGTGGTGGATTGCAAACCGTTCCAGGGCATCTTTCGCGCCGGTCTTGCCTTTGAGTCCGCCTTCGAAAACGGGAACGCGCCAAAGCCCACCGAAGCGGTTCCCGACTACTACGAATTGCTGCAAATCAGTCCGAACGCCGATCCCGATATGATCCACCGCGTCTATCGTTTGCTGGCCCAGCGCTACCACCCCGACAACGGAACCACCGGAGACGAACAGGCGTTCCGCTCCATCACCGACGCCTACAAGGTGTTGAGCGAGCCTGAAAAACGCGCGGCTTACGACGTCAACCTGCACGCTTACCGGCAGCTTCGCTGGCGGATTTTCGACCAGCGCCAGGCATCCATCGGCAAGGTGGCTGAAAAATCCAAGCGCAAAGGCATTCTGGACCTGCTCTACACCAAGCGTTGCAGCGAACCCGAAAAACCGACCATGAACCTGCACGAGCTGGAGGATCTGCTGGGCTGCCCGCGTGAGCATCTCGAATTCAGCCTCTGGTATCTGAAGGAAAATGGATTGGTGGCGCGCCTGGATAACGGCCGCTTTGCGGTGACCGCCAAGGGTGTCGACTGGGCTGAGCAAGAGGAAGCCGCCGCGCTATTGAGAGCTGATCGCCTGCTCCCGGCATCGCCCCACGCCGATCGCAACGGGAGCTGACACATTTTCTTGTTGCGCCGCCTACTCTTCCTGGACGGCACGCTACAATGGCAATAATGGTTGCGGCCCCGGTGACGCTTTCCAAACTCAATGAGTTGGAGGTGTCGCTCAACTCGGCGATCCGTGGAAAGCCAGAGGTGGTCCGGCTTTCTTTGGTCTGCTTGCTCGCGCGCGGGCATCTGCTGATCGAAGATGTTCCCGGAGTCGGCAAAACCACACTGGCACAGGCTCTGGCGCGCTCCGTGCATTGCGGCTTCCACCGGCTGCAGTTCACCAGCGACATGCTGCCCAGCGATGTCCTGGGTGTCACTATATATAACGCCCAGACCCAGGAATTCCAGTTCAAGCCAGGGCCGGTTTTCACCAATTTCCTGCTGGCTGACGAAATAAACCGCGCTACCCCGAAAACGCAATCGGCGCTGCTCGAAGCGATGAATGAAGTGCAGGTCACCATCGAGGGCCATTCCCATGCCCTCGATCAGCCGTTCATGGTGGTGGCCACGCAGAATCCAGTGGAGCATCACGGCACTTATCCGCTTCCGGAGAGCCAGCTCGATCGCTTTCTGATGCGGATCCGCATCGGCTACCCGGAGCGTGACGCCGAACGTGAAATTGTGCGAGGGCCGGAAGGGCTTCGTCCGGAGAACTTCGGACCAGTGCTGTCGTCCCCCGAATTGCTGCGCCTGCAGGAGCAGGCCGGACAGGTCACCGTCGACGACAGCTTAGTCGACTATATGCTGGCCATCGTTGAGAAGACCCGCTGCCACGAATCGTTGTCGTTGGGCGTGAGCCCGCGCGGGTCCCAAGCCCTGTATCGCGCGGCGCAGGCGCTGGCCCTGGTGGAGGGCCGCGAATATGTAATCCCGGACGACATAAAGCGCCTGGTGGTTCCGGTTTTCGCGCACCGCATCGCGATCAATGCTCGCACATCGCTGTCGCAGCGCAGCACGGAGCTGAGCGAACGGACTTTGCAGGAGATCATGACGCTGGTCGAGGTCCCGTTGTAGCTGGCCTCCTTTCCCCTATCCAATGAAAACTGCAATTATCGGCCTGCCCATGGTAGGCAAGACATCGTTGTTCACGATCCTGACCGGCGTGCATGAATCCACCCGCGTGGGAGTCATGGAGGCGCGTGTGGGCATCACCAAAGTGCCGGACGCGCGGCTGGACGCTCTGGCGAAAATCTTTGAGCCGCCCAAAATCACGCAGGCCACAGTTGAATATCTCGACTTCCCCGCCATCTCCAAGGAGGCTCTGCGCGACCCCAGTTATCTTGCCAGCATGCGCGTGGCGGACGCCCTGGCCCACGTCCTGCGTCTGTTTCAAAGCGACACTGTGCCGCACGAAAAAGGTTCGGTCGATCCGGTGCGCGACCTCGAGGACGTCGAAATCGAGCTGGTCCTGAGCGACCTGGTGGTGGTCGAAAAACGCATGGAGCGTTTGGAGAAGGATCGCAAGAAGATCAAGAGCTTGGATCTCGATCGCGAGTTTGCGCTGCTCGAACGCTGCAAAGCGACGCTCGAACAAAACGTCGCGCTGCGCACCTTGGATCTGACGCCCGACGAAGAAAAACTGATTCGCGGATTCCAGTTCCTCTCTCAAAAGCCGATGTTGTTTGTCTTGAATATCGGCGAAGAGGATGCTGGACGGCTGCACCAAATCGAAGAGGAGTATCGTAAGGGCCCGCTCGCCGGCCGCACCAACACCGCCGTCACCGCGATCTGCGGAAAAATTGAAGCGGAGCTGGCCGAGCTGTCGCCCGAAGAGGCCCGCGAATATCTGACCAGTTATGGGCTTAAGGACTCAGCGCTCGACCGGCTGATTTCGGCCACCTACGCGCTGCTTGGCCTGATGTCGTTTCTCACGGCCGGCGAAACCGAAGTCCGCGCTTGGACCATTCCGATGCAGAGCCGGGCGCAGGAAGCGGCCGGGGCAATTCACAGCGATTTCGAGAAGAAGTTCATTCGCGCCGAAGTGGTGAACTGGCAGGCCTTGATCGACCATGGCGGATACCCGGGAGTGCGCGAGAAAGGACTGCTGCGGCTGGAAGGCAAAGAGTATATCGTCAAGGACGGGGATGTTCTGGTAATCCGGCACGGTTAGCTTCCCGCTCATAGTGTGGCCGTTGGGACCACACCAGCGCGCACACTGCCGCCAGCAGGCAGCCCCACGCAAACCAATCGCCGTAATTGGTGTAAAACGTGTTGCCGGTGCGAAACGCGAAATGCATGTGCTCCACCAATTCTTGATAAGGCGGTATCCGCTCGTCGATGCGGCCCGCTGGATCGATCACCGCGGTGATGCCGTCGTTGGTGGACCGGATCAGCCAGCGGCGGTTTTCCACCGCGCGCATGCGGGCGATTTCCAGGTGCTGCTCGCGCGCCGCGCTATGGCCGAAGTAGCCATCGTTCGAAATGTTGACCAGCAGATTCGCGCCGCCCTTCACGAACTGGCGCACTTCATCGGGAAACGCCGATTCATAGCAGATGAACACGCCCAGCCGGTGCTCGCCCATGGGAAAAACGACGATGCGGTTGCCCGGCGCGAAATCTCCCGCCTCCTGCGTGATGCGGTTGACGAAGCCGAAAATCTTGGGCACGAATTCGCCGAAGGGAACCAGATTGATTTTGTCGTAGCGGTCCACTAACTGGCCGTCGGGCCGCAACAATACCGCTGAGTTCAACGGCGCGTCTTCCGGGGTTTCAGCCACTGTCCCGAAAAGAAAGTAGGCGTGCTCGGATTGCGCCAATTGCATGGCCTCCCGGTGAAACGCGGGATCGCGATAAAAGTAAAGCGGACCTGGGCTTTCCGGCCATATGATGAGTTTCTCGGAGCCCTCGAGCGAGCCTTTTCTCGATTCGTCGATCAGATGATCGCGTTCGGCGTTGGCCGTTGCATTGGTCCATTGCTGTTCGGGGTCCATGTTGGGCTGAACCACCAGCGCGGTCTCTGGGGGCGTTTCGCGCGGCGGCAAATCGGGCAGCAGCAGCAGAGCGGGGACGATGGCCAGCCAGTAAAGATTTTTTCGGCCGCGGCGAAGAATCAGAAAAGCGACCACGGCGGACATCATGGCGAAAAGAAATGAAATTCCGTAGACGCCGGCGAAGGGGGCAACGCGCAACGGCAATGGCATTTCGATCCCGGCGTTGCCGAGCGCCAGCCACGCGAAGCCGAACGTTCCGTGGGTGCGCTCGATGCCGGTCCACAGCGCCGCGATGGTGGGGATCGCGTAGCGCGTGCCAAGCAGCACGGCGGCCAACAGACTAAACAACCCCAGGTGCAGCGCCTTCAAAACACAAAAGAGCGCAAATGTTCCCCAACTTCCCCAGCGCCCCATGCCGCCGTGGACTTCGAGCACGAATTGGATCCAATAACAGATCGCAAACCAGTAGACGATGCCGGCGAACTCACCTAACAGAAAGCGCCATAAGGGCCGAGGTTCGCGCGCTAAAGCGATGAGCAGCGGCGCCAGCGCGACGGGAGCCAGCCACGGCAATCCGTAACCCGGCAGGATCAAATTCGGATAGAGCAGAACGAGAAGCACCGCCGAGAGCAATGCCAGGCTGAAGTTGATGATCGACGACCTCAATATCGATTAGAGGCCTCAATACTTCCGCATGATCGGATTTTTGAAACCCGCCGATTCCAGGCCGGTGCGGGTCTGGGCCTGCGTGGATGCGTCGAGGAGCGGGCCAACCAAAACGCGGAATATGCCGTCCTTATTCGGAATGGCGGCGAGGACCACGTGGAATCCTTTCTTACCGAGCGCTTCGGCGATGATCTCAGCGTCGGGCCGCGCGGTGGCTACCACCTGCCAATACTGGCCGCCGGACGGCTCGCCTGCCGCGGCCGCATGCACGGGGACGGCTGCGGAGGATGGTGACGGCGATGGCTTAGGCCTAGGTTCGCTGGCACGGGCCGGCGCCGGTTTTGGGAGCGACGGAGCCGGCGGCTCGGATTGCGCGGGCCTGGTGGCCTCGGGAGGGGTGGAAGGCGGCGCCGAATCTCGCTCGGCCGGTGGCGTGGCAGTTCCGTCCGATGGCGCGTCTGAGCTGGAGCTATCGGAGGAGTCGGAATCGCGGTCCGGTTTGGGCTTTTCGTTGCGAGCGGTATCCAGCGTGGCGGGCGACGAGTTGCGGCCCACGATGTAGCCCATGGAGAAGAACACTCCCAGCAAAACCACGACAATCAGAAACACGCTGATTAGCTGGCGGTTTCCGAGTACTAACTCAAACTCACCCTCGTCGTTCTTCGGCAATGATTTAGCCTTCCTCTTTCTTCGGCGCGACCTTATCGAGCACTCTGCCTAAAGATGAGAGTATATCGATGGGCAGGGGGAAAACAATCGTGGTGTTCTTATCGGCCCCGATCTCCACCAGCGTCTGAAGGTAGCGGAGCTGAAGAGCCACAGGCTGGCGCTGAATCAACTCGGCGGCCATGGCGAGTTTCTCGGCCGCCATGTACTCGCCCTCGGCATGGATGATCTTGGCGCGCCGATCGCGTTCGGCTTCAGCCTGGCGTCCTATGGCGCGGATCATTTGCTCCGGGAGATCCACTTGTTTGACTTCCACCACGGTGACCTTCACACCCCAGGGTCCGGTGTGCGCATCCAGCACCGATTGGAGGCGCAGATTTAGTTTCTCACGCTGGCTAAGCAACTCGTCGAGTTCCACCTCACCGAGAGCGCTGCGCAGCGTGGTTTGCGACACTTGCGATGTTGCGTACAGAAAATTGGCCACCTCCAGCACCGCCTTGGTGGGATCCACTACGCGGAAATACACCACGGCATTTACCTTCACCGTCATGTTGTCGCGCGTGATCACGTCCTGAGCGGGCACTTCCATGGCCTCGATCCGCAGAGAGATACGCACGATACGGTCGATGGGAGCGAAGACCAGAATGACACCGGGGCCCTTGGGTTGCGGCAGCACGCGGCCCAGTCGGAAGATCACGCCGCGCTCATACTCGGCGAGAATCTTGATCGACGAAAGCAAATAAATAACGACGATCAGAACAGGAATCACAAGAGTGAGATCAGGCATAGGGATTTCCCAGAGGCCATTTCACTATACACCTGGGAGGGTGGTGCGCCAGTCGATAGCGGGGCGAATTTGGTTTAATCGGTCAGGAGACTCGTCCAGTGACCAAGTTCACCATTCTGGAAACGATTTGGCAGGATGCCGTCTATGCACTGCGAACGATGCGTCAGAAGCCAGCCTTCGCCGCGACTGCCGTTCTGACCACGGCGCTCGCGATCGGCGGAAATACGGCGATGTACACGGTCATCCGCGCGGTGTTGTTGAAGCCGCTTCCATTCCGCGATCCCGATCGGCTGGTAAACATGTCGGGAGGCGCAACGCCGACGCTGTTTGCCGACATGAAGGCCGGCGCCCGATCCTTCACCGAACTCGGAGCTTTCACGCCCGAGGAAAACATCACGCTTTCGGGCGGAGTAGAGCCGGAAGTGCTGAAAGGCGCCCGAGTCTCATCCAGCGTCCTTCGAATTCTCGGCGTAGAGCCGGTGCTGGGGCGCGGTTTTCGATCGGAGGAAGATTCGGCAGGCGGTGCGCCAGTTGCAATGATCAGCTCCGAATTATGGCAGCGGCGATTCGCCGGGGATTCGCGGATTACCGGCAAAACTGCGACTCTCGCGTCCACCGCGTACACCATCATCGGCGTTCTTCCAGCACGCTTCCAGTTTCCGGTTGCAGGCATCGACGTGTGGATGACAGCGCCGATGGAATGGCCGCTCATGTCCACCAAGTCGAGGGTGGACAGTCCATTCCTTTCCATATTCGGCCGTCTGAAACCGGGATTCAGCATGGAACAAGCCAACGCGGAGATGAAGGTGATCCGGCGTCAATACAGGGTGGACAATCCCGACCTGCTGGCCCCCGAGCACGAGACAAGGAAGGACGTGACGGCCATGCGGGACGACCTGGTGGCCGACGTGCGCTCCATGCTTTGGATGCTTTTTGGCGCGGTGGGGTTTGTGTTGTTGATCGCTTGCGCCAATGTGGCCAGCCTGCTGCTGGCGCGCGCCACTGGCCGTGCGCGAGAATTTGCCCTGCGCTCGGCGCTGGGAGCCGCTCGCACACGCCTGATCGGCCAATTGCTCGTAGAGAGTGTTCTGATGTCGCTTTGCGGCGGCATACTCGGGGTCCTGCTCGCGGCTTGGATTCTCCGCGCGATTCCGTCGATGACTTCTTTCGACTTGCCGCGCGCCGGAGAGATCCACATGGATTGGACGATCCTGGGATTCGCCGCGGCGCTCTCGGTTGCAACGGGAGTGCTGTTCGGACTGGCGCCGTCGCTGGGCGCGTCGCGGCCCGACCTCATTCAAGTACTGCGCGCCAGCGGTGAAGCCGGCAATCCGGGCGGCAGGAGGGGCTTGGCCGGGTTCAGCGTTCGCGGGTTGTTGTCGATGGGCCAAGTGGCGCTTTCCATCGTGTTACTCATTGGCGCAGCGCTGCTGATCAAAAGCGTGAGTAATCTGCGAGGCATCGATGTAGGATTCAACCCCTCGCATCTGCTCACGATGCAGGTTCCGCTGCCGCCGTTGCGCTACGACACGAACCAGAAAAGAGCGTCGTTTTTTGAGGAACTCCTCCACCGGGTAGGATCGTTGCCAGGTGTCCGTGGCGCAACCGCTGCCATGTTCCTCCCGATGATTGGCTATGCGGGAACGCCCGTGCAGGATGCCTCAAAACCGATCCTGCCGTTGAATAAACGCATGATTGCGACCCTCTGGACCACAACACCGGGATACTTTCGCACGCTCGGGATTCCGTTGCGGCGTGGAAGGGACTTCACCGAGCGGGATACGTCGGATGCACAACGTGTCGCCATTATTGACGAGGCTTTCGCTCGCCGCTTTTGGCCGGCATATCCGGCCGGTCTGGATCCCATCGGCCAACGGTTACTGATCGGCGGTGTGAACAAAAAACCAGCGCTTATCGTCGGAATCGCCGCGCACGTGCATGAAGCCCTCGAAAACGGCACGTGGCCGGAGAGTGTGTACGTCTCCTTCGTGCAGAATGCTCCTCCGTTCGCGATGCTCGCCATAAGGACCCAGGACAACCCGCTTCGGTTTACGAAGGCGGTGCGCGAGCAAGTGCTGGCGCTCGACCACGACCAGCCCATCACACTGGTCCGGACCATGGACGACCTGGTGGAAGAGCAGGTGGGCCAGCGGCGTTTGCTGGTGATCCTGTTGGGATCGTTCGCCGGCGTGGCGCTGTTGCTCGCCTTGATCGGAATCTACGGCGTGATCGCGTACTCGGTGGCGCAGCGCACGCAAGAGCTGGGCATCCGGCGCGCATTGGGCGCGCAACAGAGCGACATTCTCTGGCTGGTGGTGGGACACGGTTTTCGCTTGGGCGCGGTGGGCGTGGCTCTGGGTATCGCCGGCGCTCTGGGCTTAACGCGCCTGATGGCTACTCTGTTATTTCACGTCAGCGCAACCGATCCCGCGACGTTCGTGATTGTCGCATTGCTGTTCCTGCTGGTTGCTCTGGCGGCCAGCTATGTGCCGGCGCGTCGCGCCACTAAGATCGATCCGATGGAGGCATTGCGGATTTGATGTTTGACGCCATAAAAGAAGTAGAATAGCGGGAAATGGCCAGAGAATAGAAAAAGGTTCTCCAGGAGGTTGCCATGAAGAAGTTGATGCTATGGACGATCGCTTTTGCGGCGTTGCCCGGAAGCGCGTTGTTCGCTCAAAGTCTCAGCGGTACGTGGCAGGGCACATTGCAGATTCCGAGTCGAGAGCTGCGGACGGTGTTCAAGATTTCGACGACGGATGCGGACGCCTTGAAGGCCGTTTTGTACAGCATCGATCAGGGAGGTCAGCCGATATCCGCGAACACGGTTACGCGGGACGGGGCGATGGTGAAAATCTCGATTCTTGGAATCGGCGGAACCTACGAGGGGAAGCTGAGCGTGGATGGGAACTCGATCACGGGGACCTGGAGCCAGGGCGGGGCGCCGCTGACGTTGAACCTGAAGCGCGCCACTCCTGAGACCGCATGGACGATTCCGGAGCCTCCAAAGCCACCGAAGCCGATGGCGGCGGATGCCAATCCATCGTTTGACGTGGCGACCATCAAGCCGAGCAAGCCTGGCACTCCGGGTAGACTATTTCGGATCCAGCCTGGCCACTTTTCCACCATCAATACCACGCTCACCTCTCTCATCGGCTTTTGTTATGGCGTGCATCCGAGGCAGATCGTTGGAGCGCCGGGCTGGGTGGAAACGCTGAAGTACGATCTGGATGGAAAGCCCGACGGTGAAGGCCAACCCAGCGTGGAGCAGTGGAAAGCGATGATGCAGAAACTGCTGGCCGATCGCTTCCAACTCAAATTCCATCGCGATAAGAAAGAGCTACCGGTTTTTGCGCTGGTGGTGGCGAAGACCGGCCCCAAGATCACCAAGAGCGATGGTGATCCGAACGGTGCTCCGAGTCTGCTTTTCCGCGGTCTCGGCATGCTGCCGGTGCGGAACGCAACCATGGCGGATTTCGCTGGCGTGATGCAGTCGGCAGTGCTGGATCGGCCGGTGGTGGATCAGACGGGGCTCGCCGGAAGATACGATTTCGTGCTCACGTGGACGCCCGATGAGACGCAGTTCGTCTCTCTCGGGGGAGCCCCGCCACCCCCCACAAACAAGCCCGACGCACCTCCGGATCTGTTCACCGCAATCCAGCAGCAAGCGGGATTGAAGTTTGAATCCACCAAGGCGCCGGTGGATGTGATGGTGATTGACCGCGTGGAAAAGCCTTCTGAAAATTAGCGGCGCGCGACACGCGACGAGCGACGGGCTTATTGAATAAAGACCACAGATTATCGCTCGACAACATCGCAGATGCAGCGCGGAGCATTGACCCAGTCTTCCTGCATACGCCTCAGTTCGTCAGTGAAGGTTTGTCTGCGAAATTCGGGTGCGAGTTGACCCTCAAGGTGGAGACAGCCAACCCAATCGGCTGTTTCAAAGGCCGCGGGGCAAGCTTCTTCGTGGAACGGATGGCGGCTTCGGGGCGGGTAACGCCCATGGTATGCGCGAGCGCGGGAAACTTTGGCCAGGCTCTCGCCTATGCTTGCCGGGCGCACGGATTTCCTCTGACCGTGTTTGCTTCCGTTCATGCGAATCCTCTCAAGGTGACGAAGATGAGGGGATTCGGCGCCGTGGTTCGGCTGGAGGGCGAAGACTTCGACGCAGCGAAACTCGCTGCCGCCCGATGGGCGCGAGAGAACGGCGCCTGCATGGTGGAAGATGGCCGGCAGACGGAGATCGCCGAAGGCGCCGGATCGATCGGAGTGGAGTTGCTGGCGTCAGGCAAATCGTTCGACGCCGTTCTGCTGCCGCTGGGAAATGGAGCGTTGTTGACTGGCGTGGCGAGGTGGATAAAAGCCCATTCACCGGGGACACGCGTCGTTGGGATCAGCAGCGTTCACGCCCCCGCGATGCACGATTCCTGGAAGGCCGGGCGAATCATCGAGCGGAAGGAAGCACGAACCATCGCGGATGGCATCGCAGTTCGGATTCCCATTCCTGAGGCGGTGTGGGACATGAACGGGATCGTCGATGACGTTTTCCTGGTCGAGGAATCGAGCATCCATGCCGCGATGAAACTTCTTCTGGGAGAAGAGAGACTGATCGTTGAACCCGCGGGCGCGGTTGGCGTTGCCGCGTTAGTGGAGCACGCGGGCCTCAAAGAATATAGCCGCGTCGGAACGGTGCTTTGCGGCAGCAACATGACGCAGGAACAGATCGAGACGTGGCTACTGGCTTAGAAGTTCGCGGTGGGGCGGACGCCCGCGTCCGCGCCGGACCCCCTGGTCCGGCTTTAAACAAAAAAGCCGACGAGGGCGTCGGCTGCGGACCATGGGGTCCGCCCCACCTTATTTCTCAATGACGAAATTTCCGACGTAGAGCGCGTCCACGCCGGAAGAATAAAAGCTGCGGACGGCATCGCGCGGCGTACACACCAGTGGGTCGCCGAACAGATTGAAGCTGGTGTTGTACAGCACGGGAAGACCGTTCGCTTTTCCGGCGGCGTGCAGCAACTGGTGAAACAGCGGATTGTCCTGCTGCCGAACCAGGTGAACGCGCACGGCGTCGTCAGCCAGCACCGCGGCTTCGAAGATCTGGCGATAGGGGGTGCGCACACGTCCGACGGTTGCCAGATAGCGAGCATTGGGACCTGCTTCGAAATATTCCGACGCCATCTCTTCGGGCACCGAGGCCGCGAACTTGCGGAACGACTCGCGATGCTTGATATAAATGTTCAGGTTTTCGGTGGAGTAAGGGTTCAGCGGCGAGGCCAGGATGCTGCGGTTGCCGAGCGCGCGCGGCCCAAACTCCATGCGGCCCTGCATCCAGGCGATGATCTTTTCGGCATTCAAATCGCGCACGGCGCGATCGAGCAGCTCGCCGGTGGTCATCAGATAGTGGAACCGCAATTTGCAGTTTTCCAATACCTGCTTCACTTGTTCGGCGGTGTAGCCCGGCCCCAGGCAGAGATCGCTCAACGCGGCGCGCTTCTTATGTTTGAATACGCTATTCCAGGCGTAAAAAACTGCGCCTAGGGCCGTTCCCGCATTGCCGGCCGCCGGTTGCACGAAAACCTGTTTGGACTCTTCGAGCGCGCTGATGAGCAGCGCGTTCATGGCCAAGCCTCCGGACACGCACAGGTTTTCGGCGGGACCGGCCATTCGCAGAACCACGTTTTCGATGGCGTGTTGCAGTCCGGCGGCCAAAGGCGCGCGGAGCGGTTCGGGAATTTCGGCGCCGTCCTCAATGCCCAGGCGCGAGTAAAACTTCGCGCTGAAGCCGCCCTGGCTCAAACGATCGGAGTCGAAAAAACTCAGATTGATGCATGGCCAGTCGCTGGATCCCAATATCTCGTCGAACAGCGGGAGAAACTGCTCGCCCGAATCGGCGGAGGAGAGCCACTGGACTTTGTGTTCATCCGATCCGGCGGTAAATCCTAGCAACTCGGTTACTCGACTATAGAGATCGCCTAGCGAATCTGGATAGTACAAATCTTTTTCGAGTTGCAGTTGGTTGCCTTGGGCGCGCCAGCGCGCGGCCGAGCGGAAATCGCCATCGCGATCGAGCGTCAGGACGGTGGCTTCTTCGAATGGCGACGGATAGTACGCGGACGCCGCATGGGCCGCGTGATGCTCCACCATGAGAGCCTGGGCATTGGGAAACTGCGCGCGCAAGGTGAGATGAATCTGCTGCGCGAACGGGCGCACCAGGGCTACGCAGTTCACGTCGGCGGGCGTGAGGCCAGCCACGTCGAGCGCGCTGGTTATGGCGGCTTGGGGCAACGCTCCGCCCGTGGCCTGGCGAGCCACCTTGCGTTCTTCGACCGCCGCCACCAGTTCGCCATCCTTCAGCACCGCGCAGGCGGCGTCATTGTTCAGGCCGCCCAAGCCGAGAATGATCATTTGGATTTCTTTTCGGACTTCTTTTCAATTTTGGCCCAGGTGTCGCGCAGAGCCACCGTGCGGTTGAAGACCAGCTTTTCGGGCGTGGTGTCGGGGTCGACCGAGAAGTAGCCGAGGCGCTCGAATTGATAGCCTGCGCCGGATTTTGCTCCCAGCAAACCGGGCTCCAGCTTCGAGCCGCCGATCACTTCGAGCGACTGCGGATTCAGATTCGCGGTGAAGTCCTGGCCTTCTTCGACTTGATTGGGATCTTCGCGCGTGAACAGCGTTTCGTACAAACGAACCTCGGCGTCGAGGGCGTGTTCGGCCGACACCCAATGGATGGTCGATTTCACCTTTCGCCCGTCGGGCGCATTGCCGCCGCGCGTGGCCGGATCGTAGGTGCAGTGAATCTCGGTGACCTGGCCGGCAGCGTCCTTCACCACACTCGTGCACGTGACGAAGTAGCCATAGCGGAGCCGCACTTCGCGTCCCGGGGCTAGGCGGAAATACTGCTTCGGCGGGTCCTCGCGGAAATCGTCCTGCTCGATGTAGAGCACGCGCGAAAATGGAACCGTACGGCTGCCCATGCTCTCGTCTTCCGGATTGTTGACCGCTTCCATGTGTTCCATCTGGCCTTCGGGATAGTTGTCGATTATGAGGCGCAGGGGGCGCAATACGGCCATCACGCGCGGCGCGCGCTTGTTCAGATCTTCGCGCAGGAAATATTCGAGCAGCCCCAATTCGGTTGTACCGTTGGTTTTCGAAACTCCCACGCGGTTCGCGAAATTGCGGATTGCCTCCGAGGTATAGCCGCGACGGCGGAGGCCTGAAATGGTGGGCATCCGGGGATCGTCCCAGCCACGCACTAGCTTGTTCTGCACCAGCGCCAGAAGCTTGCGCTTGCTGAGCAGCGTGTACGTGATGTTGAGGCGGTCAAATTCGATCTGCTGCGGATGATAGATGCCGAGTTGTTCGACGTACCAATCGTAGAGCGGCCGGTGATCTTCAAATTCGAGCGTACAGATGGAATGGGTGATTCCCTCGATAGAATCCGATTCTCCGTGCGCGAAATCGTACATCGGATAAATGCACCATTTGTTTCCGGTCCGATGATGCTCGGCGTGCAAGATGCGGTACATGATGGGATCGCGCAGGTTGAGATTGGGCGACGCCATGTCGATCTTGGCGCGGAGCGTGCGCGCGCCGTCGGGAAATTCGCCCGCCTTCATGCGAGCGAACAGACCCAGATTTTCCTCAACTGTTCGCGCGCGATAGGGGCTCTCCTGGCCCGGTTCGGTGAGGGTCCCGCGCTGTTTGCGAAGCTCGTCGGGCGATAAATCGTCCACGTACGCCTTACCGGCTTTTATGAGTTGGACGGCCCAGTCATAAAGCTGCGGAAAATAATCGGATGCGTAAAACAGCCGGCCTTCCCAATCGCCGCCCAGCCAGCGGACATCTTCGATGATGGAGTCGACGTACTCGGTCTCTTCTTTTGACGGGTTGGTGTCGTCGAAGCGAAGATTGCATTTGCCGCCGAACTCGCGCGCCAGACCGAAGTTGAGATGGATGGATTTCGCGTGCCCGATATGCAGGTAGCCATTCGGCTCCGGTGGAAAGCGCGTGTGCACGCGGCCGCCGTATTTATTGGTCTTCAGGTCATCCAGGACGATCTCCCGGATGAAATTCGAAGGGGCCGCCGGAGTTTCCGCGCCGGTGGAAGCCTCATTCGTTGGTGGATGCGTGATCTCTTTCATTGAATTACTTGCAGCATTTGAATCGCTTGTTGGATGCGTTTGAGGCAGGTTTCGCGGCCCAGCACTTCCAGCGTTTCAAACAAAGGGGGAGCATTCTTGCGGCCGCACACGGCGACGCGAATGGGCTGGAACATCTGCCCCGCCTTGATTTTGAGCCGCTCGGCTCCGCCGCGCAACGCCGCTTCCAGGCCCGCGTGGCTGAAGGCCGCTTCGGCCAGAATTTCGCGCGCCTGGAGCAATACGGTGAGCGCTAAAGTCCTGTCGCCCTTTTGCGGGACCAGTTCGGCCGGATCGTAAGGAGGCAATTCGTCGATGAAGAAAAAATCCGCCATGGTCACTACGTCGCGCAAAGTCTTCACGCGCTCCTGCAAGAGCGGGGCGATGCGCAACATCTTGGCCGGATCCGCAGGCAATCCGGCGGCGCACGCAAAGGGCAGCATCCTGGCGGCAAATTCTTCCACCGGCAAGGTGCGGATCAGCTCGGCATTCAGCCACATCGCTTTCGGGTCGATGGGATCTTCGTCGCTAAAATTCACCACCGCGTTGTGGCGATGAATGCCGTCGAAGGAAAACGCGTCTATCAGCTCCTGGCGGGTCAGTTGTTCGCGATTATCTTTGGGCGACCATCCGAGCAAGCACAAGAAATTGATGTAGGCATGCGGAAGGAATCCGGCGTCGCGATAGGTGAGCACGCTCACCACCGGCCCGTGCCGGCGCTTGGAAAGCTTGGAGCCGTCCGGGGCAATCAGGAGCGGCAAATGCGCAAACTGCGGCGGCTTGGCGCCCAACGCGTCGAAAATCAGCACATGCTTGAAGGTGTTGGTGAGATGATCCTGGCCGCGAATAATGTGGCTGATGCGCAAGTCCACATCGTCGGCGCAGGACGCCATGTGGTACATCGGCACGCCGTTGCTGCGCAGCAGCGCGAAATCTTCGATGTCGGTCGCAAGTTTGGATTGCTCGCCATAAACGGCGTCCTGAAACTCCACGGTGTGCGAACCATCCCGGGGCACGCGAAATCGGAGAACAAACGGCTCGCCGGCATCGGCTCGGCGCTGGCTTTCGTCAGGCGACAGCTCGCGCATCCCGGGATTGAAGAGCCAGGCGCCGCTACCATGATCCTTTTCATCCGCCGCGGCCGCGGGAACAAAATCGCGATACGCGAGCCCCTTTTCAAAAATCGCCCAGGCCAGTTTACGATGCAGTTCGCCGCGTTCGGACTGCGCATATTGCTCGTCCCAATCCAGATTGAGCCATTTCAGGCCGTCGAAAATGGAATCGAGCGACGCCTGAGTGTTGCGATCGACGTCGGTATCGTCAATGCGCAAAACGATCGTGCCGTGGTTGCGGCGCGCATACAGCCAGTTGAAAATGAACGTCCTGGCGCTACCAATATGGAGGTAACCCGTCGGCGACGGGGCGAAACGGACACGCAGCATTAAGTTTTAGGATACAGGAGCGGCGCCCAGGCCCACCACTGTTTCGAACAATTGGCTGAATTGCGGGATGGAGAGTTGCTCGGCGCGCTTCGCGGTTTCGGGAATCGCAGCCAGCAGCGCGCGATCGTAGCTGCCCGACAAATTGTTGAGAATTGTTTTTCGTTTGTGGCGAAAGCATAGGCCTACGAAGCGAAGGAAGGCCGCGCGGTCCAGGGGGCGAAACTCGGCTTGGGATCTGGGTGTCAATCGTACTACCGCCGACTCAACTTTGGGTGGTGGACGAAACGCCCCTGCGGGCACCGTGAAAAGCAGTTCCGGCGCGCTGGCCAGTTGGGTCTGTATGCTCAAATAGCCGTAGTCCCGCGATCCGGGGTGCGCGGTTAAACGCTCGGCTACTTCCTTTTGCACCAGAAACACGGCGCGATTGAGGTGCTGGCCCAGCGCCAAGGTTTTTTCCAAGATGGGCGAGGTAATGTAATACGGCAGATTCCCAGCCACTGTGGCAGTTCCCCACTGCGTCAGGTCGGCTTTTAGAACGTCCGTCTCCACCAAGGTGAGACGAGGTTCATCGCGAAATTCTGCGCGCAGATACTGCACCAGCACGGGATCGATTTCGATGGCGATGACGCGGTCGGCTCGCGCGAGGAGGTGCGAAGTCAGCGCTCCGCGCCCGGGCCCGATTTCAATTACGGCGCCGCCTTTTTCCGGACACACTGCTTCGGCGATTCGCTCCAGAATCGACTGCCGTACCAGAAAGTGCTGCCCGAGCCGCCGCCCCAATCGACTATCTTGGCATGACACTTCGGGCTTGGCATGACACCTCGGGCTTGGCACACTATTCGGGAGGCGCCGGGATTTCTTCTTGCGCATCTTCGGTAGTTCTACTATTATGGAACTAGTCGAGGAGATGGCATGCCGAAAAAAGAGGATTCAGCATTCATCACGCGCTGCGCGGACATGTTCTCGGCGATGGGCGCCGAGCCGCGATTGCGCATCGTGCGTCTGTTATTGAGCGCGCATCCCGAGGGCCTGGTGGTGGGCGAGATTGGGAGCGAGCTAAACATTCCCGCGAGCACGCTCTCGCATCATCTCGACAAACTTAAGAACGAGGACCTGGTGCGGGTGCGCCGCGAGGGGACGTTTCTTTGGTACTCGGCTAATACGGACGCACTCCAGGATTTATTGAGCTTCCTCTATGCGGAGTGCTGCACGCGTAACAAGGCCATCGAGCCGCAGACCATCGTCTGCTGCAAGTAAAGGAGCAAGTATGAGTACGACCAACATCAGAGAAGTAGTGAAACAGAAATACGGTGAGGCTGCGCTGCGCGTCGCGTCCGGACAGGCGAACTCCTGTTGCGGAGGCGGTTCGGCCTGCGGCACGGACATCGATCCCATCACCGCGAATCTGTATGGCGACTCCGAGAAGGGCGTTGTTCCCGAGGAGGCCGTGCTGGCGTCGCTAGGCTGCGGCAACCCGACGGCGCTGGCCGAATTGCGCGAGGGCGAGACGGTGCTCGACTTGGGTTCGGGCGGAGGTATCGACGTGCTGCTGTCGGCGCGCCGCGTGGGTGCAAGCGGCAAGGCCTACGGTCTGGATATGACCGACGAGATGCTGGCGCTGGCTCGCGCAAACCAGAAAAAGGCGGGCGTGGAAAACGTCGAGTTCCTGAAGGGCGAGATCGAAAGCATTCCGCTGCCGGACAACTCGGTGGACGTAGTGATCTCGAATTGCGTGATCAATCTTTCTTCGGACAAAGATCGCGTGCTGCGCGAAGCCTTTCGCGTGCTGAAGCCGGGTGGGCGCCTGGCGGTGTCGGATGTGGTGGTGCGCGGCGACGTTCCCCGGGAAGTGCGCGAGCACATGCTGCTGTGGGTGGGCTGCATCGCGGGCGCGCTCCAGGACTCGGACTATTTCGCCAAGCTCGCCAAAGCGGGTTTCGAGAACATCGATATCGAGCCGACGCGCGTGTACGACATTGAGGGCGCGCGCGCGTTTTTGTCGACCGAAGGCATCGACGTGGACGCGATCGCGCCGCAGGTGCAAGGCAAGTTCATGAGCGCGTTTGTGCGCGCAGGCAAGCCGCTGCGAAAGTAGTTGTCCGAAATGCAAGCCATCAAAATGGAACACATCAGTCGAAGACTATCGTTCCTGGACCGCTATCTCACGCTGTGGATTTTCCTAGCGATGGCGGTAGGCGTCGCCACGGGTTACGCGCTCCCCGGAGTGGTTGGGGTGCTCACGGGTTTTCAAGTGGGTACCACGTCAATCCCGATCGCGATCGGTCTCATCCTGATGATGTATCCGCCGCTGGCCAAAGTCCGCTACGAGCGGATCGGCGAGGTACTGCGAAACAAGAAAGTGCTTGCGCTTTCGCTGATCCAGAATTGGGTGATTGGCCCGATTCTGATGTTCGTGCTGGCGGTGGTGTTTCTGCGCGGCTATCCCGAATATATGGCCGGCCTGATCCTGATCGGCGTGGCGCGCTGCATTGCGATGGTGCTGGTGTGGAATGAGCTGGCGAAAGGCGACACTGAATACGCCGCCGGCCTGGTTGCGCTCAACTCCGTGTTTCAGGTGCTCTTCTACTCGGTCTACGCCTGGGTGTTTCTGACGGTGCTGCCGGACTGGTTAGGCATGCAGGGTTCGGTGGTCAAGGTGTCGACGGGGCAAGTCGCCCAGAGCGTGTTTTTTTACCTGGGCATTCCGTTCCTGGCCGGTATCGTCACCCGGACGTCGTTGGTACGCATCAAAGGGCGCGACTGGTACGAGAAACGCTTCCTGCCGCGCCTTAGCCCGCTGACGTTGATCGCGCTTTTGTTCACCATCGTCGTGATGTTCTCGCTCAAGGGTGAAACCATCGTTCAGCTGCCGCTGGACGTTCTGCGTATCGCGGTCCCATTGGTTATCTATTTCGCGGTGATGTTCGCGATTTCTTTTTGGATGGGACATAAGATAGGCGCGGACTACTCGCAGACCGCGACCTTGTCGTTTACCGCGGCGAGCAACAATTTCGAACTCGCCATCGCAGTGGCGGTGGCCGTCTTCGGGATTCATTCGGGAGCGGCATTCGCGGCGGTGATCGGGCCGCTGGTGGAAGTGCCGGCGCTCATTTTGCTGGTGAATGTCTCTCTTTCATGGCAGAAGTATTTCTACCGCCAACCGCGCGTACCTGCCGGACGGCTGGTCGGGAGCGAAACGCCATGATCAAGCAAAAGGTTCTGTTTCTTTGCACCGGGAACTCAAGCCGGACGCAAATGGCTGAGGGGTTTCTCCATAAGCTGGCCGGAGACCAATTCGAAGTGGTCAGCGCCGGCGGGTCTCCGGAAGAACTCAGCCCAGCCGCGATCGAAGCGATGCGCGAGATTGGTATCGATATTTCCCAACATCGGACCAAGGACGTCGCCAAGTATTTGGGAGAACGATTCACATACTTGATCCAACTTTGCGATCGCCGAAAAGAGACGAGCTGTCCGATTTTTCCAGGGGCTATCTACCGACTGCAATGGGATCTAGAAGACCCCGAGGTTTCCGGCCTCGGCCTGCACGAGGGCACGCGGAGGGTTCGCGACCAGATCCGCCGGCACATAGAGGACTTCGTGCAGAAGCACGGCTGACGTGGAACGATGAAGAAGACCGTTCTCATCCTTTGCACCGGCAACTCGGCGCGCAGCCAGATGGCGGAGGGTCTGTTGCGCCATGACGCGGGGGATCGTTTCGAAGTGAGCAGTGCGGGTACGCAGCCGAGCCGCGTTCGGCCGGAAGCGATCGCGGCGATGCGGGAGGTCGGCATCGATATCTCGAGCCAGCGCTCCAAATCGGTCGACGAATTCGCGGCGCGTGCTTTCGACTACGTTCTGACGGTCTGCGACAACGCCAAGGAAAGCTGTCCGATTTATCCCGGACACGGCAACCGGCTGCATCATAGTTTTGAAGACCCGGCGGCGGCGCCAGGATCCGATGAAAACAAGCTGGCGGCTTTCCGGCGAGTGCGCGATCAGATCCGGGAGTACCTAAAGGGATTCCCGCCGGATGTTCGCTTATAAACTACAAGGCCTTCTATAAGATACAATCCTGCCTGGGCGGCTGGCGGCGCTCACCGGACCCCGTTTTGTACACAGGGAAAACAGGTATGATACGAGTTGCGGATAGCAGATAGGAGACTGCCGTCATGGCTTTCCAACTGACAGTGAATGGACGGTCCAGCACCGTCGACGTACCCGCGGATATGCCCCTTTTGTGGGTGATCCGCGATGTTCTGAAACTGAAAGGGACGAAGTACGGCTGCGGTATCGGCCAGTGCGGCGCCTGCACGGTGCACCTGAACGGCAAAGCCGTGCGAAGCTGCCTGACCCCTGTGTCGGCGGCCGCCAAAGCGCCCATCACCACGCTCGAAGGGCTTTCGGCGGACGGCACTCATCCAGTTCAACTGGCTTGGCTTGAGATCGACGTCCCACAATGCGGCTATTGCCAGGCTGGCCAGATGATGTCGGCCGCGGCATTGCTTGTTAAGACGCCCAAGCCGACCGATCAAGACATTACCTCGGCGATGAACGGAAACCTGTGCCGCTGCGGAACCTACATTCGCATTCGGCAGGCGGTTCATAAGGCTGCCGAGATTGGAACGACGAGCAAGTTGAAGAAGCCGTCGGAAGTTGCGGTGGGCCAGAGTGGGGCTCAGCAGTAGAGCGGAGCTCAGGAATAAGGAGGCAACGAAAACATCATGGTTGTCAATCGACGTTCATTCTTACGCGTGAGTTCGCTGACGGGCGGCGGATTGCTGCTCGGCCTGTACATCAAACCACCCAAGGCCTCGGCGCAATTTGGTCCGCAGGCGGCGCAAGTACCCAACAACTTCATCAAGATCGATGCGGACGGCACGGTCACCATCATGGCTAAGGACCCCGAAGTGGGCCAGGGCGTGAAGACCATGCTACCCATGCTGATCGCCGAAGAGTTGGATGTGGATTGGAAATCGGTGAAGATCGAGCAGACCGATTTCGACGACACGAAATACGCCGCGCAGTTTGCCGGCGGCAGTTTGGCGACGCCCTTTAACTGGGACCCGATGCGGCGCGTGGGCGCGGCGGGACGGCAGTTGCTGGTGTCCGCGGCAGCTCAGACGTGGAACGTGCCGGAAGCGGAATGCTCGACGGCGTCGGGCCGCGTGCTTCACACCGGATCGAGCAAGTCGGTGGGCTACGGTGAGATCGCGAGCAAGGCCGCGGCCATGCCTCCGCCCGATTTGCAGAAGGTAAAGCTCAAAGATCCCAAGGACTACAAGATCATCGGCCACAGCCAGCGCGGCTATGATGTTCCCAAGATCGTCACCGGCAAGCCGGTGTTCGCCATCGACTTTACGCTGCCGAATATGCTGTTCGCGGTTTACCAGAAATGCCCGGTGTTCGCGGGCAAGGTGGTCAGCGCGAATCTGGACGAAATCAAAGCCATGCCCGGCGTGCGCGATGCATTCGTCGTGGAAGGCAACGTGAAGGGTGGAACGGTCTGGGACGGGGACGCCCTGGAGCCCGGCGTCGCCATCGTCGCCGATAGCTGGTGGCAGGCGCAAACCGCACGCAAGAAGCTGCAAGTGAAGTGGGACGAAGGGCACGGTGCATCGCAATCCAGTGTCGGTTTCGCGCAGAAAGCCCTGGAGCTTTCCAAGCAGCCGCCTACCAAAACGCTTCGCAAGGACGGCGATCCGGACGGCGCACTGCAAAGCGCGGCGAAGGTGGTGGAGGGCGCTTACGCTTATCCGTTCATTGCACATGCCCCGCTGGAGCCGCAGAATTGCACGGCGCATTGGCAAGGCGGCAAGATGGAGATCTGGTCGAACAGCCAGGTGCCGGGCGGCGGGCGCACGCTGGTGTCTAAAACGCTTGGTATCCCGGAGAAGGACATCACCATCCACATGCAGCGCGGCGGCGGCGGTTTCGGCCGTCGTTTGACCAACGACTATATGGTGGAGTCGGCGTGGATTTCCAAGACCGTCAACGCGCCCGTGAAGCTGCTCTGGTCGCGCGAAGACGACTTCGCCCACGATTATTATCGTCCGGGCGGCTTCCAGTACCTGAAGGCCGGCGTGGATGGATCGGGCAAAATTGTCGCGTGGCAGAACCATTTCGTTAGCTGGGGCGATGGCGACCGGCCTTCGCCGCAGACCACTATGCAGCCCACCGAATTTCCGGCCCGCTACATTCCAAACTACGCGCTGCAAACTTCCCTTCAGCCGCTATGGTTGAAGACGGGCGCATTGCGCGCGCCGGGGAGCAACGTCTACGCGTTCGTGATTCAGAGCTTCCTCGACGAACTGGCGCACGCCGCAGGTAAGGACCCGCTGGAGTTCCGCCTGGCTCTGTTGTCAAACACGCCGCTGCCGGCTCCAGCGCCTCCGCCGGGACGGGGCGGCTTCGGTGGGCCCGAATTTAGCGCCCAACGCACCATGGGAGTCCTGAAACTGGCTGCTGAGAAGTCGGGCTGGGGCAAGCAATCGAAGGCCTCCGGCCGCGCGATGGGCGTCGCGTTCCACTTCAGCCACATGGGCTACTTCGCCGAAGTGGCGGATGTCAGCGTAAGCGCGGACAAGAAGCTTAAGGTGCACAAGGTATGGGTGGCGGCGGATATCGGCGGCCAGATCATCAATCCGAATTTCGCCGAGAACCTGGCGCAAGGCGCGGTGGTCGACGGCCTGAGCGAAATGATGGGCCAGGAGATCACGCTCGAAAACGGCGCGGTGATGCAGCACAATTACGACAAGCATCCGATGGTGCGCATGGCGCAAGTGCCGGAAATCGAGGTGCATTGGCTGAAGAGCGACAATCCGCCCACAGGGTTGGGGGAGCCGGCGCTGCCTCCGATCGTGCCGGCTGTTTGCAATGCGATCTTCACCGCCAGCGGGCACCGGGTCCGTGAGATCCCGTTGTCGAAGAGCGGCTACGGCTGGGCATAGCGAAATCCAGCCGAAGTGGGTTTCTAAGGGCCGCTCCTATTTCGGGGCGGCCTTTTCATTTTCGGATTCTCGATAGCCGCGGAGCTACGCAGCGCGGCGTCCGCGAAACAGGTGCACAACCAGCGCAATTGCTGCGATGACCAACAGCAGATGAATTGCGCCTCCGACGATATGAAAGCCGATCCACATCACCAGCCAGATGCCGATCAGCAGGAAGAACAGGATGAGAAACAGGAAATCGCTAATCAGCCGCATGTCATTCTCCTGCGGGTTTGATCGCGGCGGGTGACAATTTGTTTCAACCCTGAATGGATGCCACACTGAGGAGTGCCCCCGACGGTGCTCTCCGTTCTCGATCTGCGCAAACAGTACGGCGCGACAGTGGCCGTGAATGGCGTTTCGTTTGAAGTGAACCGCAACGAGATCGTCGGGCTTCTGGGTCCCAACGGCGCGGGGAAGACTACAACCATCAACATGATTCTAGGAGTACTGGAGCCGACTTCGGGAAGCATTCGGGTGGAAGGCCTCGACATCTCGACGAAGCGCTCGCAAGTGCTGGAGCGAACCAATTTCGCGGCCGTCTACGCGCCGCTACCCGGCAATTTGACCGTAGCGCAGAATCTGCGATTCTTCGGACTGATCTATGGCGTCAAAGACCTGCCGGCCCGCATCGAGACGCTGCTGGAACAATACGACCTGCTGCCGTTTCGCCACGTGAAATGCGGCGTGCTCTCTTCGGGCGAGCAGACGCGCGTGAGTCTTGCCAAGGCGATGCTGAACCGACCGGCCTTGCTGCTGCTGGACGAGCCGACGGCCTCGCTGGACCCGGCCATCGCGCGCGAGATCCGGATCAAGATCCGCGAATACGCGGCGGCCGGCGAGGTGGGCGTGCTGTGGACTTCGCACAACATGTACGAAGTGGAGGATGTTTGCGATCGCGTGCTCTTTCTTTCGCACGGAAGAATTTTGCTCCAAGGCGACCCCAGAACATTGCCTGCCATGCATGGGAAAGAATCGCTCGAAGAGCTATTTATTACCGTTGCTAATCAGCCGGAGCGCGCGTAGCGCATGTTTTCCTTCCGGCGGACCTCGGCGATCGTGCTGCGTCAGTTTTATCTGATGCAAGGGAGTCCGGCGCGCGTATTGCCGCTCTTCGCCTGGGTGGCCATCGACATGGTGACGTGGGGATTCATTACCAAGTACCTGAATGCCGTCAGCGGATCGGGATTCAATTTTGTGCCGTCGTTGCTGGGCGCGGTGCTGCTGTGGGACTTTTTCATCCGCGTGATGCAGGGCGTGACCACCACCTTCTTTGAAGACGTCTGGTCCCGCAATTTTCTGAACGTCTTCGCGACGCCGCTCTCGATCTCGGAATACGTCGGCGGGCTGGTGCTTTCGAGCATCGCCACAAGTTCCGTCGGTCTGGTGGTAATGCTGGTTCTCGCCACCGCCGTCTTTGGCCTGTCGTTCTTTGTCTATGGCGCGCTGCTGATTCCCTATTTACTGGTGCTGTTTCTGTTCGGAATTGCACTGGGCGTGATCGGTTGCGGGATCGTTCTGCGGCTTGGACCGGCGGCCGAGTGGTTCATCTGGCCGATTCCGGCGCTGATTTCGCCGCTGGCCGGCGTTTTCTATCCTCTCTCCACTCTGCCCGCCTGGATGCGTTTTCTTTCGCGGCTTTTGCCGCCATCTTATGTTTTCGAGAGCATGCGGAGCATTGTTCTGAAGCGGCCGGGATCGCCCGCCCCGCTCTTTTGGGGCGCCGCGCTCGATGTAGTCTTTCTGCTGCTGGCGAGCTGGTTCTTTCGTTCCATTTATCATCACGCGGTGCGCACCGGACTGATCGCGCGGTATAGCGCCGAGAGTTTGAACTAAGCTGGAGCAGGGCGAGGGCGCCCGCCCACTAGCAGCATGCTGAACCGCTCCCTTTGGTCACGGCTCTGTAAGTGGCTGTGAGCACGGAGAGCCGATTCTGAGCCGCGCCCAGAGGAAGCGGTCTTTCGAGTTTTTCAGTAGCCTGCTAATTCTAAGCCGCCGCGCGTTTTTTGCTTTTCGGTTTGGCCAGGCTCTTTCGCAACGCGTCCAATATATTCGATACAGGCGCCGGCTTCTCGGTCTTCGATACGGTCACTCGTTCGCCCTTCTGCTTCTGCTCGATCAGGCGATCGAGATTCGTTCGATATTCGTCATGATATTTCTTGGGATCGAATTGGCCCGAGAGCGTATCGATGAGCTGCCCGGCGAGTTTCAACTCCTGCGCGGAGAACTTCTGGGAGCCAGTCTTCACCTCCACCTTTTGAATCTCGTCCGCAAAGAACATGGTATGAAGCATGAGCTCATTTCCGTCCGGACGAATCACCACGATGTGCTCCCGGTTGTGCATGGCCACTTTAGCGATGGCGTACTGCCCGCGCTGCTGCATGGCCTGGCGGAAGAGCGCATAGGGCTTTGTGATGTCGCCCTCGGGAACAACGTGGTAGGACTTGTCGAGAAACACCGGATCGAAATCGGCGGCCTTGACGAACTCAAGAATGTCCATGACCTTGGCGGTTTTCGGCGCGATCTTGTCGAGCTCGGCTTGATCGATCACCATATACTCGCCCTTGCTCACCTCGAAGCCTTTCACCAGTTCGTCGCGCTTGAGCGGCTGGTCCTCCGTCTGGCAGAAATAGACCTCCTTCACGCGCGACAGGTCCTTCTTGTGAAGCAAGTGAAATTGAATCGACTTTTCGCGAGCTGCAACCTGCAGGCGAACAGGGAATGAAACCAGCCCAAAGCTGACGAAGCCTTTCCACACCGTTGCGGCCAAAGTACACCTCCATGGTTTGGATCGTCTAAGCGGGAGTTAAGTTTCGGAAGCGAACAGCCAGTGGCGAAATCGAACACTTCTACGGGGCACAATCCGCCAAACAATCAGCCCGCCCGCAGGAAGAGATGGACCCGAAATTGCACCAGGACACCCGAACCGCAACATGTTTTGGGACGCCTGAGCTAGGATTTCTATTGACTATGCGCACACTCTGGAATCTTTTCGTCACTATTGGGGTCGCAGCCTCCGGCGCTCTTGCTCAGGAGATATCGATCCAGACGCCGCCTCCGCCGCCGGTGGTGGGGCCGATCCTGCGGCCTTTTCATCTGGAGAGACGCGTGGTGGCGCCCGCCAAGATGACCAACACTTCGCGTCTGGAATCGCTGATTCGCGCGGACAATCTATACCTGTCGGCCCAGGATGTGATCGCACTGGCGCTCGAAAATAACGTAGATATCGCCATCCAACGTTACGGCCCGTATCTGGCGCGCGAAGTGTTGCGGCGCGCGCAAGGCGGCGGATCCTTGCGCGACATTGGACAGCCCATCGCCCCGGGGCCAACCAGCGTAAGCCTGGAGGGCGTCAACGTAAACACGGTGGGCTTGGCTGAAAGCGGCTCGGGAGTTGGATCGGGCGGAGGCATCGTGGTTCAATATGGAGCCCAGCCCCCAAGCCTGGACCCGCTCCTGTATATCTACACCAACTTCGGGCACAATACCAGCCCGGAGAGCAATATCTATCTCAGCGCGGTCCCCTCGCTGGTCCTTGACTATCAAACCTACGCGGTGCAGTACCAACAATCGTTCTTAACGGGCACATACACTCAGCTTACTTTTGCCAGCACACGCAATAGATTTAATAGCCCGCTTTACGACATCAACCCTTACACGAGCGGCGATGTGGATCTGCAGATTAACCAAAACCTGCTCCAGGGCTTTGGCATTGGCGTAAACAATCGCAATATCCGGGTAGCGAAGAACAACCTGAAGGTGACCGATATCCAGCTCAAGCTCCAGGTGATCACGACCGTTTCCGCCGTCTTGAATCTTTACTGGGACTTAGTAAGTTTCAACGAAGACTTACGCATTAAGCAGGAGGCACTTACTACCGCGCAGCAGCTTTATGAAGGCAATCAACGCCAGGTGGAACTGGGAACGCTGCCGGCCATTGAAGCCACGCGCGCGGCCGCCGAGGTATCGGCTGCCAAGGAAAACCTGTTGATTGCTCAGACCAATGTCGCGCAGCAAGAGACGGTGCTCAAGAGCGCTTTGAGTAGAAATGGGGTGGTTAGCCAGACTCTGGACGAAGTCCACGTCCTTCCGTTGGATCACATTACCGTGCCCGAGACAGAGGACCTGAAGGCGACCCCGGAATTGATAAACCTGGCGCTGGCGCAGCGCCCCGAAATCGCGAAGGCCAAGGTCAATATTGAAAGCAGCAACATTAACCTGGGCGGCTCCAGGAACTACCTGCTGCCGACGTTACAGGCGAATTTCGAGATCACAAACAACGGACTGAGCGGCCCGGCCAATCCCGCCAGTCTCCCCTACAACTTAGTGCCGCCTACAGCTTATGTTGGCGGCTACGGCAACCTGCTGCGGCAGATCTTCGGGCGCGATTATCCTAACTACTCGGCTGGATTTTCCTTGAACATTCCGTTTCGAAATCGCGTGGCCCAAGCGGATTATGTGGCGGATCAGCTCAGCTTGCGTCAGAACCAGCTGCTGTATCAAAAAGCCATCGCACAGATCCGCGTGGACGTAAAGAACGCAGTGATTGGACTGCAGCAGGCGCGGGCGCGCTACGAAACAGCGGTGGCCACTCGCTCGCTCGCGCAGCAGACGTTAGAGGCGGAGCAGAACCGCTTCCGGTTTGGGGAGTCGACCATTGCCAGCGTGGTCCAGGCGGAGCGCGATTTGGCCGGCGATCAGAGCGCCGAGGTCCAGTCCATGGCGAACTACACGCATGCCAAGATCGGGTTTGACGAAGCAGTCGGACAGACTTTGGATGTCAACAACATCTCGATGGAAGAAGCTACGGCGGGCCGCGTCGCCAGGGAATCGGCGATTCCAGAATCTGTGCCCGAGAAGAAAGACTAGGGGAACGGAGACGATCTTGCATAAAACAATTTCAACTTTAGCCGTTCTTAGCCTTCTGGCGGCGGAATGCCCGGGCCAAACAACCCCTCAGGTAGTGGAGAAACCGCACGGTCCGCTGCTGGTCCGATCTTACCTGCCTACAACGACTCCGCCAGTGAATCTGAGCAACTCGGACCATCTGCACGATCTGATTCGCGCCGGTCGTCTGTACCTGACTGTGCAGGACGCCATCGCGCTGGCCATCGAGAATAATCTCGATCTGGAGGTGGATCGCTACGGACCCTTGGGGGCCCAATGGGCTCTGGAGCGAGCCCAGGGCGGCGGCCCGTTGCGCGGCGTCACCAACGGGGCCACGTTGGTGAATCAAGCCACCAGCGGGCAGGGCGTTCTCGGCAGCGAAATCGCGGCGGGACTCGCGACGAACAATTCGGGAAATGGCGGCGGTGGTGGCGGCGCCACTGTTACACAGATCGGGCCGGTGACACAAAACCTGGATCCGGTTCTGCAGAACGGCACCAGTTTTTCCCATACTACGGCCCCACAACCGATCACCTCTGTGAGCCAGACTCCCACGCTGGTCAACACACAGCATGTGATCGATTCGTTCGTACAGGAGGGATTCTTGAGTGGCGGCTACGTCCAGGTGAGCGCCAATGAATCTTACTTGAAACAAAATGCTCCTACCGATTTTCTCAATCCTTCGGTAGCGCCCGTAGTGCAGATCTACCTGCGCCACAATCTGCTGCAAGGATTCGGCGCCGGCGTCAATGGACGGTTTATCCGCGTGGCGCAAAGGAATATCCAGGCGGCACAGGAAACGTTTCGATCGCAACTCCTGAACGTTGTTTCAAACGTTCTGAACTTATATTGGGATCTGGTGACCGATAACGACGATCTGTCCGTGCGGCAGCGCGCCGTGGATCAAGCGCAGAAATTCTACGACAACACGCGCAAGCAGATTGAGCTGGGAGTGATCCCGCGATTCGAAGCGACACGAGCGGAGTCTGGGCTGACGAACAGCCGTCAACAGCTTGCCATCGCGCAAGCGACGGCGGAACAACAGGAAAACTTGTTGAAGAATGCCATTAGCCGAAACGGACTGGAGGACGCGCTGCTGGACGCCGCCCGAGTGATGACGCTCGATCGCATCGAAGTTCCCGAACAGGATCAACTTCCGGCGCTGCGCGAATTGGTGGCCAAGGCGCTCGCGAATCGCCCGGATATCGCGCTGGCCAAAATCAACGACGAGACGTCCGAGATCTTGGCGCTGGGAACAGCCAATGGCGTTCTTCCCAGTCTGCAAGCGTTCGCGGCCGTCAGCGCGAGCGGACTGGCGGGCACACCTGCCCCTTACCAAGGCATCGCGCCAGAGCCTTATTACTCGGGAGGGTTGGGGAATGCGCTGGGGCAGGTGTCTCGCGACAACTTCCCCAGCCGCCACGCAGGTTTTTTGTTTGCGGGCACTGTACAAAACCGCGTCGCGCAAGGAGACTATGGGGTGGATCAACTGCAGTTGCGGCAGGGCGACCTGATGGAGCGCCGCAACCAGAATCAATTGGTGGTAGAAATCTCCAATTATGTGGTCGCATTGCGGCAGGCGCGTTCCAGATATTCGCAGGCCGCGGATTCGCGCAAGTTACAGCAGGAACTGCTCGACAAATCGCAGCAGGCGTTTTCGTTCGGCGCGGCGACCATCAGCGACGTGGAAGCAGCCCAGGGTGCGTTGGTGGCCGCACAGGAAACCGAAGTCGTCAGCCTGTCGGCTTACAGCCATGCGCGGATCTCGCTAGACCAGGTGTTGGGGCAAACGCTGGACGTCAACCATGTTTCGGTGGATCGGGCGCTGAAGGGGATCAGGGCGACGACGCCGCAGCGTTAACCAGCTTTTCGATCGACGGCGCGATGGCCAGCCGCAGCTCCGCGAGCGGCTTCTTCAGAGTTTCGAGAAACGAACGCTGCTGAACCACCCAGGCGGCCGGCGGACGTTCGCCGCGATCCAAATAGTCGAGGGCCTCCAGACCAACAACGCCCAAGCGGCTGAGCGCTTCGGAGACCGGAATGTCTTCTTTTAACAACTCCGATTTTTCAAGCGTCCGCTGGAGAAGCGCGTGGTTGTCGCGCCAGCGGGTGAGCCAGATTCGCATTTCCGCACGATCCACGCGATCTACGAGGGCGGCGAAATCTCTAGCCGTATCGTTCTCCGGCCGTGCTGCATCCACGAGTCGATCGAGCGGAGTTAGTTGCGTATATTTGTGCGTGCGGATGCGCTGACCGAAAGTGGCAGGCTGCACGGCATCGGCGAGCGTCTTCAGCGGTTCCACTGGATCGCCCGCGGCCAGCCGCTCCAGCATCGGGAGATAACTGGCGCGATGCGTCAGGCCCAGCAGATCGAGATTCCGGCTCACCTGGTCCAAGCGCCCATACATCGAAGGCACGTCTCGCACTTCTTGCGGCGACCAGAGCCGTTCGGCGACCGCGGCCGCGCGCGGCCAAATGCGCGAGTCCACATTTTCCGGACTCACGAACTCGCCCCACATTGCGACTTCACCGCCCAGGATGCGGCTCCGCTCTTCATCGGATAGCGAGGCGGCGTCGCCATCCAGCGGGTCCACCGCATACAGCGTGGAAGCCGGTTCCATGTGATCGAGATAGTAGCCCGCCGAAAGAATGCTCGAAAAACCGTGCCGCGCAGCCTCCGCGAGCGACTTCCGGCCTCGCCAGGATTCAATGACGATGTTTTTCGGCAGATCTGGATCGAGAATTTCGTCCCAGCCCTCCATCCTCTTTCCGTACTTGGCAACCACTTTTTGCAGCCTGCGATTGAAGTATGCCTGCAGGTCCTGGGTGCTCTGCAAGCGATTCTTCCGCATGAACGCGCGCTGGCAAGCTGCGGATACGCGGCCAGCCAACTGGTGGTGTGGCCCGGGATATCGAATTCGGGAACCACGCGAATACCTCGATCCTGCGCATACGCGATCACTTCGCGAATTTGTTCCTGCGTGTAATAAAGGCCGTCGGAACCGAGTTGCTGCAACTTGGGAAACCGCTTGCTCTCGACGCGGAAGCCCTGGTCGTCGGAGAGATGCCAATGGAAGACGTTCAGCTTTACCGCGGCCATGCCGTCGAGATTGCGCAGGACCACCTGGATGGGCATCCAGTGCCGCGAGACGTCTAGATGCAATCCGCGCCAAGGGAAGCGCGGATGGTCTTCGATATCGACGGCTGGTGCTTCCAGACCTTGTGGCGTGGAGACCAGGAGTTGTCGAAATGTTTCGAGGCCACGCAACACACCCAATGGATTCGGCGCAGAAAGACGCGCTTGCTGTTGCGTGATCTGAAGGTGGTAGCTCTCGTCTTCATCGAGCTCCTGAACTGGTGTGGACGCATGGTCGCATTGGATCACCAGCGTTGCGGCTGCACGGTCAGAAGCTATTTCGCCCAGCCGCCGAACTGCATTCTGCAAGCGCGGCTCCGAGTAGCCGGTAAGCGCGATACGGACCGCTGGGCCGATGGCAAGGCTTCCCTGACCCATATCTACCGTGGCCGGCCACGGCATCAGGTTGAGCTGTGCAGGAGGTTGTGCGCTCAGCAGCGTTGCGGTGGCAAACAGCAACCCAGCGCACCGGGTCATTATTTTCCTAAATTGGCAGGCGCGAAGAAATCGATCGGCTTCAGCGCAACGATCTTCCACTGCTTCTTTTCCTTGCGTAGCTCGCAGTGCACCACTTCGCGCCGGCGGACCAGGGGCCCGTCCTGTTCCAAGCTGCGGATCTCGAGCAACCAATCCAGGTCGATCTTGCGCGCCTGGTCGTCGCCATCCTCGGTCAAGGGTTCAATGGAAGAAGAAACATCGGCGCTATTCGCCAACGCAGTCACGTTGTTTTCGAGCGTATCGCGGTCCGGCATGTCTTTGCTGAAAGCAGACATGAACTTCGAGACATTGGCCGTGCGCGCAACTGCCCGGTCGCCTGTTTCGCTGAGCGCGCCCGCCATCGAGGTGATCACCTCCATAACGTCGTCGTGCGCGTCCGCACCGGCGAATACCGCCGCGATGCACAACAGCGCGGCGCTGCGCGCGGTTTTACGTACGATAGCTCGCATTAATCTCAATGTACTTCTCGGTGAGATCGCACGTCCAGAAGCGGGCACTGCCCTTGGCCCGCCCGTTGATCGCGAATCGAATCAGGCATTCGGATTCGTCGAGTTTCTTCTTCAGATCGGCCTCCGAAAAATCCGCGGCCAGTCCGCCGCGGCACACTGGAACGCCTTGCAGATCGATATCCACCTTGGACGGGTCCAGCGGCACGCCCGCATTGCCTGCCGCTGAAAGGATGCGGCCCCAGTTCGGATCGGAGCCTGCGATCGCGGTCTTTACCAGCGGCGAATTCGCGATGCTGCGCGCGATCCGCGTGGCGGCGTCTTCGTTGGCGGCGCCGCTTACGTCGATGGTGACGAGCTTGCGAGCGCCTTCGCCATCGCGCACAATCTGCCGCGCCAGATCCTCCATCACCTGCGTCAGCGCCTCTTCCACTTTCTTGCTTTCTTTCTGATTGGGCTGAATCCCCGACGCTCCGTTGGCCAGCACCAGCATCGTATCGTTGGTCGACGTATCTCCATCCACGCTGATGCGATTGTAGCTGCGCTTCACGGCGCTACTGAGCATGGTGGCCAGCGCGGAGGGCGGAAGCGCCGCATCCATCATCACAAACCCCAGCGTCGTCGCCATGTTCGGATGGATCATACCGGAGCCCTTGGTCATCCCAGCGATCTGGACGGAGCCTTTCTTGAAGCGCACCTGGCTGTGCGCGGTCTTCATGACCAGATCGGTGGTGAGGATGGCGCGAGCCGCGTCTTCAAACCGGTTGGGCGCCAGTCCCGCGAGCAGGCCCGGCAACGCGTTCACGATCAAGTGCGCATCCAGCTCTACCCCAATCACGCCGGTGGACGCAGGGAACACTTGGGTCGGCGGCACGTGAAGCCGATTGCCGACAGCATCGCAGCAGGCCAGCGCCACGCGATCGCCCGTCCTGGTGGCGCAATTCGCGTTGCCCGCATTGACGAGCACCGCGCTCACCTGCCCGCGCGATTTGCTCAGGTTCCAACGCGCGATGCGCACCGGCGCGGCCTGCACGCGATTCTGCGTGAACACGGCGGCGCCCGTTGCGGGAACATCGGGAACAATCAGCGCGAGGTCGTCCTTCTTCACTTTGCGGATTCCGGCGTACACGGCCGAATATCGATAGCCCAACGGTAACTTCACGCTACCTTTACCCCCAACTTTTCGTCATCCTTCAAGTGATGCCCGTTCATGAAGGCCGCAGCGGACATTCGCTTCCGTCCCTCTACTTGAACTTCGATGAGTTCCAGCTCCGTTCGCTGGCCGCAAGCGATCAATAGCCTCTTCTCCATCGCCGACATGAGGCCCGGCTCGCCCTGCAACGCCTCGCCCGACACGCGCGATTTCCAGATGTGAAACATTTGGCCGCGAAAGAAGCTGTAAGCCCCAGGCCACGGCAAAAATCCGCGCGACCGATTGAAGATCTTCGCCGCCGGCCAATCCCAATCGATTTCACCATCTTCCTTCTTGAGGATCGGCGCGTACGTGGCTTCGACAGGATCTTGCTTCACCGGCGTTGGGTTGTCGCGGAGCGTCTCCACAAGAAGTTCAGCACCGGCCTCCGCCAGGCGAGCGCCCAGTTCCAATGCATTTTCTTCCGCGCCGATTTGCGTCTCCCACTTCAGCAGCATGTCGCCGGTGTCGAGCCCCGCGTCGATTCTCATGGTGGTCACGCCGGTGCGCGTTTCTCCAGTGGCCACGGCCCACTGGATGGGCGCCGCTCCGCGATATTTCGGCAGCAAGGAAGCATGTACGTTAATGATGCCGAGCCTCGGAATATCGATGATGGCCTGCGGGATAATCTGGCCGTAGCCGACCACGACCATCGCGTCCGGTCTCATCTGTTTCAACTGCTCCGCCACATCGGCGTGCCGGATGCGCTCGGGTTGATGAACCGGCAATCCCAAGCGCAAGGCGGCTTCTTTCACCGGCGAGGCGCTCAGTTGGCCGCCGCGTCCCTTCGGCCGATCGGGCTGCGTAAACACCGCCGAAACGCGATGGCCCGCGTCCACGATGCGTTGGAGTGTGGGAACCGCGAACGCGGGGGTGCCCAAAAAAATCAGCTCCATTCGCCGGCTTTCACTAGCTTGCGCACCTTGCGCCGGATCAAGTCGCGCTTGAGGGCGCTGACATGGCTGATGTATAGACGGCCATTCAGGTGGTCGATCTCATGGCAAAAGGCGCGGGCCAGCAGCTCCTCGCCGTTCATCTCGAACCATTCGCCCTGGATGTTTTGGGCGCGGACGGTGACGCTGTTGGGCCGCGTCACTTGCTCCCGAAATCCGGGCAGGCTCAGGCAGCCCTCTTCGCCGGTCTGAAATTCTTCCTTGCGAGTAATTTCGGGATTAATCAGCACAATTTTCTGTTGCGGATCTTCGGCCACCGACAGATCGATCACGGCGATGCGTTTCGCAATCCCAATCTGCGGCGCGGCCAGGCCAACACCCTTGGCGGCGTACATGGATTCGAACATGTCCTCGATCAGCTTGCTCAACTCAGGCGTATCAAATTCAGTCACGGCCACAGCCTGCTTTTCAAGCACCGGCTCGCCGTACAAAACGATCGAATACGTCATCAGAAGTTTCTTACCTGCTCCTTATAGCCTTCGAAATTGCGGCGGGTCTCGTCGAGCGAATCGCCGCCGAACTTCTCCAAAAATGCCTGCGCCAGAACGATGGAGACCATCGCTTCGCCGATCACGCCGGCGGCCGGAACCACACACACGTCGCTACGCTCGTAGGCGGCAAGCGCGGGCTCGCGGGTGGCGAGATCCACGGATTCGAGCGGACGGCGCAGCGTTGAAATCGGCTTCAGCATGCCGCGAACCAACACGTCCTCACCATTGGTGATGCCGCCTTCCAAGCCTCCGGCGCGATTCGCTCCGCGAGTGAAGTGGCGCTGCTCGCGATCGTAGTGGATGGTATCCTGCACGCGCGATCCGAACGAAGCCGCACCCTGGGCGGCGAATCCGATCTCCACACCCTTGACGGCCTGCATGGATACGATGGCCTGCGCCAACCGGCCGTCCAGCCGCGAATCCCAGGTGATGTGCGAGCCCAGGCCGGGAGGCACTCCGTGCGCCACCACTTCGAAGACACCGCCCACGGTGTCGCCGGTGCGATACGCGTGATCCACAACTTCCTTCATCCGCGCTTCGGCGGCAGGATCCACGCAGCCGAGCAAGACTTCTTTTTTGTTGCTGAGCGCGACCAACTCGTCCCATTCCGCCAGCCGTCCCAAACATGCCTCGCCGACGCCGATTACGTGGCTCAGCACCGTAATGCCAAATTGTCCGAGGAATGCCTTGGCCATCGCGCCTACCGCAACGCGCGCCGTGGTCTCGCGCGCACTGGCCCGTTCCAGGATGTAGCGAGCGTCCGGGAAATTGTACTTGAGGCTGCCGGCCAAATCGGCGTGTCCGGGACGCGGCCGGGATACTGGCTTGTGTTTTTGGGGATCCTCGTCTGAACCCTCTACGGGCAGCGCGCCGATCCAATTTTTCCAATCCTTGTTTTGGATGACGATCGCGATGGGCGCGCCAATGGTTTTGGAGTGCCGCACGCCCGCGACAATTTCGGCGCGGTCTGTTTCAATCTTCATGCGCCCGCCCCGGCCATAGCCCTGCTGGCGGCGCCATAGCTC
>Ga0182024_10003328_pt1 | contig 38499 bp, 39 predicted proteins | sample P32metaG_FD_120480 | JGI IMG/M metagenome (GOLD analysis project Ga0182024, IMG submission 120480) | Permafrost microbial communities from Stordalen Mire, Sweden - P3-2 metaG (Illumina Assembly) | ecosystem: Environmental > Terrestrial > Soil > Wetlands > Permafrost | place: Sweden: Stordalen...
ATGTCATCAAGCGCATAGGTCTTGGCCTTGATCGGACCCCGACCGTAATGCTCACGCACCAACTTCACGATGCTCGTCGAGATCGCCGCCAACAAACTCCCACCCGTCAACGGCCGAGCACCCCCGGACTGCGCCTCGCCCCGGTCCCCCACGCTGCCGCGTTCTAAATCGGAATCCACGCGTTACCTCCGAAGTCTGTTCCGGGCCGCCACGGACCCAGTTCATCCAACGATGGCGAATCGAGCTCGACGGGCGCCTGAGAGTTGGCTCCCGAGCCAGCTGTCCGCTGCGAACTTAACGATACCGCCCGCGGCGCGCCGGTACCGGTCAGGCAGCGGACCAGATCAGGGTCGATCTGAAGCAGTCAATTCCTGAACGCCCGGACGAGGTCTCGCTGCATGGTGTCCTGAAACTCCTTGCGCATGTCCATCACGACCTCCGCCCGGCCGGCCTCCACCAGACGGCGCTCGCCTTTGGTGAGGGTGTCCTGTACCAGGACCGTGACCAGATCGTCATGCAGGTAGGTGCGGGCCCGGGTCGGCCCGCGACCGGTGTAATCGCTCATCACGCGAACCACCTTGTTGGAGATCGCGGTCGCGAGCTGACCGCCCTGAGCACGTCTGGCCGAGTTATCGGACATCGTCACTCACTTTCGGTCTCTTCCGCTCGAGGGGTTGCACGAAAAGGGAAGAGTCGGAGGGACCCGTCCGAGCAACCGGGCCCCGCCTATCGGGTCAAACGACGGCTCGACGACACCACGGCCCTGAGGAGACGATACTGCCGTGATCACCTGGACCGGGGTGAGGTGACCCACTGACTCGGTCTCTGTCCAGTCCAGAGCGCCGTTCTGGCGCGCGGTTCGAGCATTGATCTCGTCCGGGCAACGAGGTATGTTTTGGGTTTCGGATCTCTGCACGGCCCTAGGGGAGGCGCAGGGAAACGATTTGGCTGGGTGGACGCGCCGGTGGTCACGGGAGTGGCCGCCCCCCCGCGGATCGCGGCGATATCCGTTAGCTGAAAGGAAGTGCAGTGCTGTTCCGGCATTGCGTCCAGAGCCGCTCGTGCCCACCCGGGATATGCGTCAGGGGTCCAAGGCCGTGAGCGCCACCGAGCGCAAACACGTGGTCGACGGTCCACGGCTCACCCTGGCCGCCCAGTCTCCGGTGCCAACGGGGATGCTCGACGCCAACGGAGCCCGCCGAGTGCGAGCGGTGCTTCGGGACCTGGTCGCCACGATCGGCTGCGAGGTCGCGATGCTGTGCGAGCCCGATCGCACGGGCCGACCGCAGATCGTCTCCTCGTTCGGAATGGACGAGTCCGCCGAGATGGCGCCGCCTCGCCGCGCCGGAGGCTCTCGTCGGAGCGCGCGCGAACGAGCAGACGGGTTCATCGGGCGCGCCCTCACGCACGAGCGCGCGGTCTTGGAGGTGCTCGATCCCAATCTCGATTCAGGCCTGCTGATGGCCTACCCGAGCGCGCCGTTGACCCGGGCGCTGGCGGCGCCCGTCCGGGGGCCCGCCGATATCGGTGGGGCGCTGGTGGCCGCATTCGCAGCCCCACCGACAGACCTTGCCCTGACATTGTGGACCGCGGAGTCCTACGCCGCCATGACCGCGCTCGTCCGTCGCCACCCGGGCGCGCTGCTCGGACTGCTTGACGCCGAGCGCACCGACCAGCTCACCGGCGCCATCACCTACGAGACCATCCTTCACGAGCTGTCACGCGAGATCGATCGCGCCGCCCGCGGGGGGCTGCGCCTGTCCTGCTGCTTCATCGACCTGGATGAGTTCAAGCGGGTCAACGACCGTCACGGCCATCTCCACGGCAACGGGGTGCTCAGGCAGGCCGCCCGGGTGCTCCGCGAGGGCGTGCGCAGCGGCGACACCATCGGGCGCTACGGCGGTGACGAGTTCGTGGCCATCCTGCCCCAGACGAGCGCCGCGGATGCGCGATGGTTGTCCGAGCGGCTGCGCGCTCAGCTCGCCGCCACCCGCATCCCATCGCTCGACCAGCCGTTGACGGCATCCGTCGGGGTAGCGGAGTGGACTCCTGGCACCACAGCCGAGCAGCTGCTGGACCGCGCGGACGAGGCACTGCTCACGGCCAAGTCGATGGGGGGCGATCTGGTTATCCACCGGCGCTCCGAAACGCCCCGGGCATGAGCGATGTGGCGTGATCTTGCCCGGATCTGGAGCCCCGCGGACGCGGTTACCGGAGGGCCTGCGTTCGCTGCCCCTCGTAGTCCCGTCCGCGGAGGCTCGGCCCCCATGGCTGACGCCGGGACTGAGCCCGCCGCGAGCCCCGTCGGGTCCGCTTCCGCAACCCACGTGGGCGGTGGCCGCCGCCCGGTCTCCGACGTGATCGGAGAGCCACCGGTGCCCGACAGTCCCAACGAAGTCGAGCTCACGCGTGACCTGACCGCTCCCCGGGCCGCGCGCGGCTGGGTCACCCAGCAGTTCGGGGCCGAGCTCAGCGAAGCCACGCTCGCCACCGCCAAGCTGCTGCTCAGCGAGCTGGTGAGCAATGCAGTGCTCCATGGAGAGGGAGCGATCACCCTGCGTGCCCTACTGGAGCGCGACCGTTTCTTCGCCGAGGTCATCGACGAGGGGCACGGCTTCAGCTGGACGCCTCCGAAACCCGCCCGGCAGCCCATCGGTGGGTGGGGGCTCACCGTGGTGGCAGGCGAATCGGACCGCTGGGGCATCTACGAGGGCACCACCCACGTCTGGTTTGAGCTGAAGCTCTGATGGCTTGAGGCGTCCTGCCGCAGGCGCGGTGCAGGGTGCGGTGCAGGGCGCGCCTGCCGGAACGGCCTGGGCGAAGCGGCCGGGCCATTACCATCTCAGTCCGTATGCGCCGGTTCGTCTTACCCGGGCTGATCGTGGTCGCGGCGGTCGCCCTGCTGGCGCTGCTGACGTTCGGCATCTCCAACCAGGGCGATACGTCCTCTATCGATGACCAGGTGGCCACGGGCCACTTCCCCGTGGCTCCGAAGGCCCATGTCGCGCTCCCGGTGCTTGGATCCTCGGCCACCAAGAGCCTGGCTGACTTCCGGGGCAAGGTGGTTGTGCTCAACGTGTTCGCGTCGTGGTGCGATCCGTGTGCCTACGAGGCGCCGGTGCTGGCCCGCGAGCAGCACCTGCTGGCCAAGCGTGACGCCACGCTGGTGGGCGTGACCTACCTGGACAACTCCAGCGGCTCCGAGCAGTTCGCTCGCCGCTACCACATCACCTATCCGATCCTGCGCGACGTGAGCGGCAGCTTCGTGCGCTCGTTCGGCACCACCGGCGTGCCCGAGACCTTTGTCATCAACCGGGTCGGGCGAATCCAGGCCCTGCAGCGCTTCCCGGTCGACCAGCAATGGCTGACCCGGACGCTGACGCCGATCCTGGCGGAACACTCGTGAGCCGTCTGGGCACTCGGGCGGCCATGGCGGTAGTGCTGGCACTGAGCCTGGCCGTGCTCGCGGCTCCGGTGTCGGCGGCCGCGACCGTAGCCAAGCCTCGCGCCTCGATCACGCAGATCTACAACGACGTCATGTGCGTCGCGTGTCACGAGTCCCTGGCCGTCGCCCAGTCTCCGGAGGCCTTCTCCGAGCGTCAGTACATCCGCACCCTCGTCGCCCAGGGACAGACCAAGCAGCAGATCGAGAGCAACCTCGTGCAGCAGTACGGCCCATCGGTGCTGGCCCTCCCCCCGGCTCATGGCTTCAACCTGCTCGTCTACGTGGTCCCCCCGCTGGTGGTGATCCTGGGCCTGGTCACGCTCGCCGTGACGCTTCCACGATGGCGGCGCCGGACCCGCGCCCGGGCAGGCGATCCAGCGCCCGAGCCCCCCGAGCTCGATCCGGCCGAATCCGAGCGCCTCGACGCAGACCTGGCCCGTCACCTCTAATTGGTGATCGCGAGCGCCTGCCAGGCGGTTCCCAGCCGCTACATCGAGTCGGGCGCGCTGACTCCCAGCAGCCACAGGGCCAGCTTGATGGTCTGACGGGCGGCCTGGGACAGGGCGATCCGTTGTGACTCCACGGTCTCGGGCTCGGCCCCGACGACCTTGCAATCCCGGTAGAAGGCCGTGAACTCCTGGGCCAGTGCCAGCGCGTAGGCGACGATCCGGTGCGGCGCGCGCCGCTCGGCCGCCTCGGCCACCTCCTCTGGGAAATCGACCAGGGCCTTGATCAGGGCGCGCTCGGCATTCTGGAGCGGACCGTCGCCCCATGACGCATCGTGGACCAAAGCTGCGGTCACCCGGGCGGCGTCGACCCGCCCGATCATCGACACGATCCGGGCGTGGGCGTATTGGACGTAGTAGACGGGATTCTCGGAGGACTCGCTGCGCGCCAGCTCCAGGTCGAGATCCACGGTCCGGTCCTGCGAGCGCTGGAGCATGAAGAAGCGAGCCGCGTCGACGCCGATCTCGTCGATCAGCTCATCGAGCGTGACGAACTCCCCGCGGCGCTTGGACATGGCCGCCCGATCGCTGCCCTCTATCAGGTGCACGAACTGCAGGATCGGCATCTCGACCGCGTCGGGATCGCCCCCGAGCGCCGCGAACGCCGACTTGATCCGGGCCACATAGCCGTGGTGGTCGGCGCCCACGGGCAGCATCTGCAGGTCAAAGCCGCGCTCGCGCTTCTCCAGCAGGTAGGCGAGGTCGGCCGCGAAGTAGGTGGGCTGGCCGTCTGAGCGGCACAGCACGCGGTCCTTGTCGTCGCCGAAGCTCGTGGTGCGCAGCCACAGGGCTCCCTCCGAGCGATAGCTGTGCCCGGCCTGGTCGACGATCTCGAACGCCCGATCCAGGTAGCTGGGTGACCCCTCGTGCAACGTGCGCTCGCTGAAGAACTGGTCGAAGTGGACGCCGTAGCGAACCAGCGTGGCCTTGATCTGGGTCAGCAGCAGGTCGACGGCGCGCGCCGAGACCGTCTCGGTCGGCAGCGACTGGACGCCGTCGATCGAGGCCGCGAGCTCGCGCACGTAGTCGCCCTGATAGCCCCCCTCGGGCACCGCGTCCCCCCGGGCCCGGGCCTGCACCGATTCCCCGAGCAGGCGGATCTGGGATCCGGCGTCGTTGAAGTAGTACTCGCGCCGCACGGCGTGTCCGTGATGCTCGAGGATCCGCGACAGCGCGTCCCCGTAGGCGGCGTGGCGGCCGCTCGCGGCCACCAGAGGACCCGTCGGGTTGGCCGACACGAACTCGACCAGGATCCGCTGGGGCTCGCGGACCCCACCGCCGCCGAAGTCCTCGCCGGCGGCCAGCACCGAGCGCAGCGCGCGCCGATGCCAGCTGTCAGACAGCGTCAGGTTGACAAAGCCGGGGCCCGCGATCTCGTAACCGGTGAGCTCGTCACTCAGCTCCTCGGCCAGCGCGTCTCCGATCCGCGCTGCGATCTCCCGAGGCGGGGCGCCCATCGTCGGCGCCAGCAACATCGCGACGTTGGTGGAGTAGTCCCCCTGGCCGGCGCGCTTGGGGCGCTCCACTCGGGTCTGGGCCGGCGCCTCGCCGGCGCTGCCCCTGACCTTCACCGCGGCGGCGCCGACCGCGGCGCGCAGCTCTTCCAGGGGCGAGCTCACGAGCTCGACACCGTGACCGGCTGAAAGACGCTCTCCAGGCGCTCGATCGATTCGGGGACGCCGATCGCGATCAGCATGTCGCCGGCCTCCACCACCGATTGGGGCTGAGGCTGGGCCTCCAGGCGCCCGTCGGAGCGGCGTACGGCCACGATCACCGATTCGCCGCGCACCTGCTCGATCGTCTTGCCCACCCCCTCGCATGAGGGCGGCACGTCTATCTCCTCCAGGCGGTAGTCGGCCACCTGGACGGCTCCGCCGATCTGCGGGTGCAGGGCGATGCGGGCCATCTCCGAGCCCGAGGTCTTGTACGGCGAGATCACCCGGTCGGCGCCCGCGCGCAGCAGCTTCTTCTCTGAGTCCTCGGCCGAGGCTCGAGCCACGATCAGGATGTCGGGTCGCAGGCCGCGGGCGGTGAGGACGATGAAGATGTTGTCGGCATCGGAGTCCACGCAGGCGATGATCGCCCGGGCGCGGTCGATGCCGGCCGCAAGGAGAACCTCGTCGTCAGCGGCGTAGCTCTCGAGGTAGGGGACGTTGAGGGTCGCCGCCTCCTCCCGGTGAGACGGGTCGCTGTCGATGGCCAGGTGGCCGACTCCGGCGCGGCGCAGATCGCGAGACACCTGGCGACCCACACGGCCAAAGCCGCAGACGATGTAGTGGTCTGAGTAGGAGTCGATCATCCGTTGCATGCGGCGCTCCTCGAGCAGTCCGCTGAGCTGGCCGGAGACGAAGAACTCCGCGACCGTCGCGAGGCCGTAGAAGAGCGTACCTATGCCGAACAGCTCGAGCAGGACGACGACCACGCGGCCGGCGACATCGTGCGGATCCTGGATCGAGCCCAGGGTCGTCACCGTGTCCAGCGTCCAGGCGAACGAGTAGCCGATCGAGGATCCCTCCGTGATCGCAAATGCGATCGTCCCGAGAACGATCACCGCCACCAGGGCGCCGAGCAGGATCGAGAGCCGACGCGCGAACATCCGCAGCTCCCGCCGGGCTCGGAGGCGATCGAGCGCCCGGTTTCGGTGGACGTTCTCGGGTCGGTCCCTGGAGTCGGGCATGTCCTGGTGGTGGAGAGGTGGTCCTAGTAGTGGTAGGGCTCGCGGGCCAGGATCTTGTGGCCACGGTAGAGCTGCTCCAGGAGGACCACCCGGGCCAGCTGGTGGGGCAGGGTGATCTCGCCCAGCGACAGACGGTGGTCGACGTCTTCCAGGTCCAGGCCGAAGGGGCCGCCGATCACGAAGCACAGGTCCCAGCCGCTGCGACGGCGTTCCTCGAGGAACCTCGCAAACTCCAGCGAGTCGGGCCGGGCGCCGTCACGGTCCAGCAGCGAGACGAACGACCGCGTGGGAAGCCGGCGCGCCACCTGCTCGTCCTCGCGAACCTCCACGAGCTCGAGCCGGGTGTGCCATGCCAGCAGCTTCTGATAGTGCTGCACATCGTCGGCGAACGGAGGGCGCAACCTGCCCACGGCGACGACGACGATCCGCACGGTGGGATACTACGTCGATATGGACGATCCGAACACGCCAGAGCGCCACATCAACATCCACTTCTCGCCGGAGATCATGGCCGGCGTCTACTCCAACTTCGCCAACGTGAGCCACTCCGAATACGAGTTCACGATCACGTTCGCGCGGGTGGACCATGAGGTGGAGGACGAGGAGATCCCTGGCGTTGTCGTCTCGCGCATCAACTTGTCGCCCAAGTTCATGCGCGAGCTGATCGACGCGATGCAGGACAACTACTCCAAGTGGGAGACGCGGGAGGGGATCAAGAACCTGCCCGAGTACGGAGGCACCGGCGGGACCGGAGGCGCCGGCGACACCCGCAGCACCGGCGGAGCGACCGGCGAGTACGGCGGGGCCGACGACGAGAATTAGCCTGCCGTGCTCCCGAGCGGGGCACGGGCCGGCTCACTGACCCATGCGCTGCGGGATCCTGCTTCCGAGTTTCGATCCGCTGCGCACCGGCGAGCCGCTCCCAGTGCTGGCCGCGGCCCGGCTCGCCGACGAGCTCGGCTTCGATGCCGGTTGGGTCGGGGACCACCTCGCCTGCCCGGCCCCGGGGCTCGACGCGCCCACCTGCCTGGCCGCCGCCGCCGCGGTGACCCAGCGAATCGGCCTGGGGTTCAGCGTGATGCTGCTGGGCCTACGTCAGCCGGCGTGGACGGCCAAGCAGCTGACCTCGATCGACATCCTGTCCGGCGGACGGCTGCGGCTGGGCGTGGGAGTCGGAGGCGAGTTCCCCGAGGAGTTCGCCGCCGCCGGGGTGCCGCTCAAGCAGCGCGGCGCTCGCCTCGACGATGCCCTGACCGTGATCGGCGACCTCATGTGCGGCCGCGCCGTCCAATACCGGGGAGCCACCGGAACCTTGAACGTGCCCGCCCTGGCGCCGGCGCTGGCCGCCCCTCCCCCGATCTACGTCGGGGGACGGGGAGAGCCGGCGCTGGCCCGGGCCGCTCGCTTCGGCGATGTCTGGCTGCCCATGTGGCTGACCCCCGAGCGACTCGCCGAACGCTCGAGCCGTCTAGCCGAGCTGGCCGCCGAGCACGACCGGCGGCCCCCGGCCACCGCGCTGCTCGTCGGCGTTCGGATCGAGGACGACCGGGAGCGGGCACGCCGGGAGGCCGAGGCCCACATGCGGGGGCAGTACCGGATGGGCCTCGACGCAGTCGAGCGCTGGACCCTGCTGGGTGGCATCGAAGCGGTCGTGGAGCGGCTGGAGTCCTATCGCGCTGCCGGGGTGCAGGAGGTGCTGTTCATGCCGCTGGGCAGCGAGCCCCTCGTCCAGTACGAGCACCTGGCCGAGGTTCGCTCGCGGCTCAACGCGGCTCCCGAACCGCGGATCGCCACCGGTGAGGCCGCGCGGTGACCGAGTCGCCGTCCTACCGCTACGACCCCACGGCATTTCGCGCCGTCTTCGAGCGGCGCTTCACCTATCTGGCGGGCGTGGAGCGCAACAGCCACCGGTTCGCGGATCGTCCCGCGCTTCACGATCCGGCGGCCGGCCGCCGTTGGACCTACGCCGAGCTGTGGGCCGATACGGGCCGCCTGGCCTCCGGCCTGGCCGCGGCCGGAGTCCAGGCGGGCGACGCGGTCGTGTTCTCGCTGTTCAACTGCGGGGAGTTCGTGCTCCTGTGGCTGGCCGCCCAGCGGCTGGGGGCGATCGCCACCCCGATCAACTTCAGGCTGTCGGCCGGGGAGGTCGCTTACGTGCTCGACGACAGCCGTCCCGGCGCGTTCGTCTATGACCAGGCATTGATGAACACCGCCGGCGACGCGCTCACCATGGCCGAGCACCAGCCGCGACTGGTCGCCGCCGTCGGCGAGCACACCGAGCCCGCAACACCGTTCTCGCAGCTGTTGGAGTCAGGCAATCCGGAACCCGTGCCCGCACCTCCTTCCGACAGCACCGTCTACACCGAGACCACCCGGCTCTACACCTCGGGCACCACCGGGATGCCCAAGGGCGTCTCCCTGAACGCCCTGGTCGACGTGCTCTCGGCCCACGACGTGATCATGCACTTCCCGCTCACACCCGAGGACCGCACCCTCAACATGACCCCGTGGTTTCACCGGGGCGGGCTCTACTCGGGTGGGCCCAACCCCGTCCTCTACGTCGGCGCCGAGGCGGTCGCCCAGCGTCAGTTCGACGCCGCCACGGTGCTCGACCGGGTCCAGGAGCTCAGGCTCACCTTCCTGATCGGCGCCCCCACCAACCTCGCCATGCTGGCCGCCGAGCAGCGCGTGGCACCCCGGGACCTGAGCAGCCTGCGCGGCATCGTGACCATGGGCGCGCCCCTGGACCGCGAGGCCTGCCTGCGCTACCAGGAGCTGCTCACGGCCCGGATCTTCAACGGCTACGGGACGACCGAGGCGTTCTGGAACACCTTTCTGCGCCCCAGCGACCTCCCCGCGCACGCTGGTTCGGCCGGCCGGGCGTGTACCGACGACGATGTGGCCGTGGTCGCCCTCTACGAGGACCGGCAGGCCGACCCCGACGATCATGTGGCCAAGGACGGAGCTGAGATCGGCGAGGTGGTCGTGCGCTCGGTCAAGTCCGGCTATGCCTACGTCAACCAGCCTGACGAGGAAGCCACGCGCTTCCGGGACGGCTGGCTGTACATCGGCGACCTGGCGACCTGGGACGGCGACGAGTACGTGACGATCGTCGGGCGCAAGGACGACATGATCATCTCCGGCGGGGAGAACATCCATCCCACCCAGGTGGAGGCCGTCTTGGCCGAGCACCCGGGAGTCGTCGACGCCGCCGTGGTCGGGGTGCCCGACGAGCGCTGGGGAGAGCTCGTCGTCGCCTACGTGGTGGTCAGCGATCCCGACCTCGACGCCGCGGCCCTGGATGCACACTGTCACCGACACCCGATGCTCGCCGCCTACAAGCGGCCCCGGGCCTATCGTTTCGTCAGCGAGCTCCCGATGACGGCGACCGGCAAGAAGGTCCACTATCAGGTGCGCGAGCAGGCGTCGCGCGACGCCGCCGACGGTCGGCTCCAGCGTCCGTGAGCAACCCGACGAGCCGCGACGATCCGGTCGTCACCGGGATCGGCGCCATCACGCCACTGGCCAATACGGCGCCCGAGACCTGGCAGGGGCTGCTCGAGGGTCGCTCGGGAATCGGCCCCATCGAGCGCTTCGACGCCTCCGGGCTGCCGGTCCGGATTGCCGGCGAGGTCAGCGGCTTCGACCCCGAGGCGCTGCTCGGCTCCAAGCGGGCCCGGCGCTCAGCGCGCTTCAGCCAGCTGGCCATCGCCGCCGCGCGCGAGGCCGTGGCCGACGCCGGTCTGGACACCGGCGATGGCCCGGATCGCATCGGCGTGGTGATCAATGCCGCTTGCGCGGGGACGCCGGAAACCGAGCGCAACGTGCGCGCGCTCGTGGAACGCGGCCCCGGGGCGGTCACGCCCTACTTCGTTCCCTCGACGATTCTCAACATGGCGGCCTGCGAGGTGGCGATCGACCTCAGCGTGCACGGACCGGTTAACGCCAGCGCGCTGGCCTGTGCCAGCGGCACGGCGGCGGTGCTCGAGGCGCGGCGCCTGATCCTCTCCGGCGAGGCCGACGTGGTCATCGCCGGCGGAACCGACGCCGCGATCAACGAGGCGATGTTCGCCGGCCTCGCGATGATGGGGCCGCTGTCGGAGCGAAACGACGCTCCTCAGGAGGCCAGCCGGCCCTTCGACGCCGACCGCGACGGGTTCGTGTTCGGCGAGGGCGCGGTCGTGCTCGTGGTCGAGTCGGCCGCTCATGCCCGGGCGCGCGGGACCACCGGCTACGGCACCGTGGCCGGCGGAGCGCTGACCTCGGACGCCTTTCACATGAGCGCCCCCGAGCCCTCGGGCGTCTACTCCGCCCGCGCGCTGGAGCTGGCGCTGCGCAGCGCCGCCGTGGATCCTGGCGAGCTGGATTACATCTGTGCCCACGGCACCGCCACCCGCGCCAACGACGCCGCCGAGACGCGGGCGATCCGGATCGCCCTCGGCGACGCCGCCGACCGAGTTCCCGCCAGCTCGCCCAAGTCGATGGTCGGACATCTGATCGGCGCCGCGGGGGCCCTGTCGACGATGGTCTGCCTGCTGGCGATCCGCGACGGCATCCTGCCGCCGACGATCAACCTGCACACCCCTGATCCCGAGTGCGACCTCGACTACGTCCCCTTGCGCGCCCGGCCGGCGCAGGTCAGGACGGCGGCCGCCAACGCCTTCGGGTTCGGCGGCCAGAACTGCGTCGTGGTCGTGCAGGCCCCCGCGGGCAGCTGAGAGGCTAGGCCGCCCGAGCCGAGAACGCCACCGCGGCCCCGATCCGCTCGGCGGTCGGCGGATGGGTGGCCAGCAGGCGCGAGACCAGGCGCGGCGGCTCGAGATCGGCGAGGTTCTGCAGCGCGATCCCGCGCTCGAATGAGATGAACGCCTCGGGCGCGCCGGCGAGCCGCAACGAGAACTCATCGGCGCGCCGCTCGATGGCCCGTGAGAGCCGGTTGCCGATCATCCCGATTGGAGCGCTGACCAGCGCGGAGGCCAGCGCCAGGGCCGGAAGCGCTCCCGGGGTCCCCCGCTGCTCGGACAGTGCCCAGCTGACTCGCTGGACGGCCAGCGCGGCCGCGGGAGCCACGATCGCGGCGTACACGACGCTGCGGGGGACATCGCGGTGCGCGACGTGGCCGAGCTCGTGAGCGACCACGAGCCTCACCTCGTCGCGGCCGTAGCGGTCGAGCATCGTGTCGTAGAGGACGACGCGCTTGGTCGGCCCGAGCCCGGTCACATACGCGTTCGCCGCGGTGGTGCGCCGGCTGGCGTCGACGGAATAGACCTCCCCCACCTTGACCCCGGCGGCTTGGGCCAGGTCCAGCACGTCGGAGCGCGTCTGACCTTCGGGCAGCGGCTCGAAGTCGTTGAAGATCGGGTCGAGCACGACCGGAGCCAATGCCGCCAGCACGGCCCCCAGTCCCACCGAGGCCGCGGCCGCCGGCGCCCACCAGGAGCGCGGGAACCGGCGCGTCGCCGCCACAGCGGCGCCTCCGGTGGCCGCCGCGAAGCCGGTCTGGATCAGGTTTGCCTTGACCAGGTCACTCGCCCATCCGCCCCACGACTGGGTATCCAGGCCGGCCGCCAACGCGCGGCGGCGCGACAGCGCCCGCAGGGGCAGCGGCACCACCGAGAGGCCGAGGGACAGCCCCGCGGCGACGGCGGCGCCTCCCGCCACCGGACGCGACCAGCTCCGGCCCACCGGTGGCGGCGGCCGGCGGGTCACCAGGGCCAGCGCTGCGAGCTCGACGGCGCCGCGCGCCATCCCGAGGGCCAGCTGAGGCCGGGCAAAGCGCCGTCCGCGGGCTCGCTCCTCCTCGCTGAAGTAACTCGAGATGTCAATCGGAGCGGGCTCGATCACCGGTGTCCGCGGCTCCAGAAGGCGCCGGGCGGCCTCGGCGCCGGCCGCGGCCAGAAGCGTCGGCCCGAGGACTGAGAAGCGCGGAATCCGGCTCACCAGCAAGACTGTAGTGATGCGGATCGCGGTCGTTTCCGACATCCACGGCAACCGCCAGGCCTTCGAAGCGGTGCTCGAGGAGATCTCGGAGTCCGACTTCGAGGAGCTGTGGTGCCTGGGCGATCTGGTCGGCTACGGCGCCGATCCCGACGCCTGCGTCGATCTGGCCCGGGACCACGCCGCGGTCTGCCTGGCCGGCAACCACGATCTCGTGGTCCGGGGAACCTTGCCCCTGGAGCAGTTCTCCCGAGGTGCAGCTCTGGCGGCGACTTGGACTCAGAAGCACATCAGCCCCGAGACGCGCGAGTACCTCGAGGGCCTCGATCCCGTCTCCATTCAGCCCGATGTCGCCCTGTATCACGCCAGCCCTCGAGATCCGGTCTGGGAGTACGTCCTCTCCCCCCTGCAGGCGGAGCTGTGCTTCGACGTGCAGGCCAGGCGCGTGGCGCTCATCGGCCATTCGCACGTGGCGCTGTCCTTCTCCCGGTTTCCGGGGGCCACGGCGACCGGCGAGACCCGCGGCGCCGACGAGGAGCTCGATCTCGAGGTCGGCGAGTGGCTGGTCAACCCCGGCAGCGTGGGCCAGCCGCGTGACGGCGATCCCCGCGCCGCCTGGCTGGAGCTCGACACCGTCAGCTGGCGCGCCGTCTACCGGCGCGTCGAATACGACATCGCCGGCGCAGCGGCGGCGATCAGGGCCGCTCGGCTCCCCGATTCGCTTGCGGAACGCCTGCAATACGGGCAGTGAGGGCTGGCCTCGGCCTAGTGGGCGCCTAACTTCAGTAAACCGCACCAGCCTCTAAAGTCAGACGCCAATGGGGTTGCGCTATCGAGCATTTCTGGCCGGGGGCCTTGGCTTCGCGGTCGCCTTCGTCGTCGCCTGCGGCGGCTCTAACGGCCTGCTCTCAGGCGACCAGAGCTCCAGCCTCAACGCCCAGCTGAACTCCGTCTCGTCGGCCCTGGGCTCCCATGACTGCGGGGCGGCCCAGGATGCGGCGACCTCGCTCAACAACGCCGTAGCCAACCTCCCCTCCACCGTGAACACGACCCTCCTGCAGAACCTGGGGCAGGGCGCCGCCACCGTCGGTGTCCTGGCCACCCGGGACTGCACGCCGACCTCGACCCCGTCGAGCTCCACCAGCTCGAGCGCCAGCTCGTCGAGCACGAGCTCCAGCAGCACTCCGACCGTCTCCTCAAGCCCCTCCAGCAGCAGCGGGACGTCGACCAGCACCACTCCGAGCTCCGGCACCGCAACGAATGGGGGCTCGCCGGGTACTTCGTCTACCTCCAATGGCGGCGCCGGACTGGGCGCCGGGGGTACCGGCACGGCAGGCAGCGGCGGCACTGGAAAATGACAGGCACGACCACCATCGCAGGCAGATACAAGATCGAAGGCCGCCTCGGGGTCGGCGGGATGTCGACCGTCCACTTGGCCTTTGACAGCCGGCTGGAGCGCTATGTGGCGATCAAGCTGCTCGCCGAGCACCTCGCCGACGATCCGACGTTCGTCTCCCGGTTTCGCCGCGAGGCGCTGGCCGCCGCGCGGCTCGTGCACCCCAACATCGTCCAGGTGTTCGATTTCGGCTTTGACTCCGGTCACCATCAGCATTTCATCGTGATGGAGCACGTTTCCGGCGAGTCGTGCGCCGAGTTGCTGCGCGATCGCGGGCATCTCAGCGTCGAGCAGGCGCTCAGCATCGTCACCCAGGCATGCCGCGGGCTGGACTATGCGCACCGCAACGGCGTCGTGCATCGCGACGTCAAGCCCGGGAACCTGCTCGTCTCGGACTCCGAGGTGGTCAAGCTCGCCGACTTCGGGATCGCCCGAGCCACCGACCAGTCGAGCATCACCCAGGTCGGATCGGTGCTCGGCACCGCCGCCTATCTGTCTCCCGAGCAGGCCCGGGGGGATGAGGCCGGTCCCCGAGCCGATCTCTACTCGCTGGGCGTCGTCACCTACCAGCTCATCTCCGGCCGCCTCCCCTATGAGGCCAGCTCACTGTCGGAGCTGGCTCTCAAGCAGCAACGGGAGTCTCCGATCCCGCTTGACGAGCTCAACCCCGAGGTTCCCCACGCCCTCGCCCAGGCGGTCGCGATGACGCTCGCCATCGATCAGGAGGCGCGTCCCGCCGATGCCATGGTGCTCGCCGAGGCGCTGCGCGACGGGGCCCGCGGAGTCCCGCCGCCGGGCGCGGACTCACCCAACTTCGCGACCAGCGCGGCGACCCGCGTGGTCGCCGACGACGAGACGGCAGCGACCCGTTTGGCCCATCGTGCCCCGGGCCCGTCGACGGCCCAGTCGCGGGCCCCGCGTCAGGTGCCGGCGCGTCGTGCGCCTCGGGCCGAGCCCGCGTACGCTCGCCGTACCGCCGCGCCCCAGCGGGCCCCGCAGCGCTCCAGCGGCCGCGGTTTCAGACGGCTGATCGGATTGCTCCTGCTCGTGGGCGTGCTGGCGCTGATCGTGATCGCGGCCGTCGTCATCTCCAACAGCACCTCGAACATGGTCGTGCACTACAAGCAGGTCGTCAGCAACGACGCTCAGTCGGCGATCCACCAGCTGCAGAGCCTGGTCAACAAGTACACGAAGTAGCTCCCGGGCTGTCCCCCGGAGCCGCTCCGCTCAGCAGAGCTGCCGCCACCTCACTCAGCGCCCCGGCGTCGATCGCCGACCGCAGCTCGGACATGAGCCGCGCGATGAAGCTCAGGTTGTGCAGCGTCACCAGGCGCAGCCCGGTCAGCTCGTGGGCGCGCAGCAGGTAGTGCAGGTAGGCACGTGAGAAACCCGCCGAGCAGGCTGGGCACGGACAGCCCTCCAGGATCGGATCTGGACTCCGTCGCCACCGTCCCTTCACCAGGTCCAGTCGCCACCGGGTGGCAGGATCGGGCACCAGGGCAACGCCATGACGGCCCAGCCGGGTTGGCATCGCGCAGTCGAAGGTATCGATGCCGGACTGCACGCCCGCGATCAGGTCGTCGACCTCGCCGATCCCCAGGAGGTGGCGCGGGCGCTCCGGAGCCCGGCGCTCGAGCTCCCGAGTCGTCCAGTCCACGACCTCGTACATCTGCGCCTTATCCTGGCCCAGCGACCCGCCGACGGCGATTCCATCGCAACCGCTGGCGGCCACGGTCTGCACCGAGGTCATCCGCAGGTCGTGCTCGACGCCGCCCTGGACGATCCCGTAGACGGCCTGTCCCCCGGGGCCCTGGCGCCCGTGCCAGTCCAGGCAGCGCGTCAGCCAGCGATGCGTGCGCTCCATCGACCGGGCCGTGTAGTCGCGTGAGACGTGAAATGGAGTGCACTCGTCGAACACCAGGGCGATGTCGGATCCGAGCGCGGCCTGCACCGCCATCGACGTCTCGGGGCCCATGAAGCGCTCGCTGCCGTCGGTGTAGGCCCGAAACCGGACGCCCTCCTCCTCGATGGCGATGATCGAGCCGTTGGAAGCGGAGCCGGCTCCAGACCGGGGCTGCCCGCGGCGGCCCTTGATCTCGTCGGCCACCCCTCCGTGACCCATCGAGAAGACCTGAAAACCGCCCGAGTCGGTGATGATCGGCCGCGGCCAGCGCATCAGCTCGTTCAGCCCCCCGAGCTCGGCCACCAGCTCCGGACCTGGCGCCAGGAACAGGTGGAAGGTGTTGCCGAGCACCATCTCGTACCCGAGCTGCTCCAGGTCGCGCGGCTCCAGCGTCTTGACCGCGCCGCGGGTGGCCAGGGGCACGAAGGCCGGCGTCGAGACCTCGCCGTGGGTGAGCCTGAGCGTGCCCGTCCGCGCCCGGGAGTCTGGGCAACGAGTCCGGATGCTGAACATGCCCCGGACCCTATCCAGGAGGTGAGCGGCCGGATGGGCCGCCCCCGGCACGGCGTAGGCTTGCCGGCATGGGTCCGCGTGGCTTCACGGCGGTCTCGCTCGCCGTTACGGCGACGCTGCTCGCGAGCTGTGGTGCCGGAGGCGGCCAGGATCCGCCGAGCTCCGGTCGGCTGGTGTTCGCGCGCTCCTGCTCGAGCTGCCACTCGCTATCCGGAGCCGATGACCCGCGCCGGCAAGGCGGGGATCTGCTCGATTTCGGAGCCACTCGGGCTCAGTTCCTCCAGCTCGCGGCCGAGATGCCCGTCCGGCCCGCCCTCCGGGAGGCCCAGCTCAGGGCGGTGGTCGGTTACGTGATGGGGGTGGAGGCAGACCACCGGCGTTGAAGCGCGGGGGCGACAGACACGTCGGGACTATGGTTGAGCGGGCACCAGCTCACCGACGCTGTCGAGCGTCGTGGAGGGGCTCTGGCCGCCGGCGACGACGATCGCGCCGCCGATGGTGAGAGCGGCGGCATCGGACGTCGGTTGGGGCAGACGGCCGGCCGGCTTGATCCTGCCGGTCGACGGATCAATGGCATAGACGGCGGCGGTCTGCCCATCCAGGAGGTCACTGCGGCCGCCGACCAGATAGACGTAGGCGCCCAGCGTCGCCGCCTCCCCATGGGTGACGGGATGCGGCAGGGTGCCAATCCGCCGCACATGATGCGTGGTCAGGTCGAAGCGATAGATGGCGTCGCTGGCGCCCGTCGGCGTCGAGCCCCCGACGATCAACAGGCCGCCGCCGGCAACGGCGACCGCCGCGTAGCGCAGTCCGACGGGCAGGCGCGCCACGACGCGCGGGCCACTTCCCGGTCGCCAGGCCACGACCGTATCGAGGTAGTTGGTTCCGTCGAACCCGCCGACGATGTAGGCGTAGGTGCCCGCGTTCGTCACGGCCACGTCGGACTGGGCGGTGAGCAGGGTCCCCACCTGGGTCACCCGATCAGACGCCGGGTCATAGCTGAGGATGTGATCGAGCTCGGTGTCGGCTCCGCCGCCGAACACGTACACCCTTCCACCCAGGAGCGCACCCTGTGCGTCGTGCTGCGGGCTCGGCAGCGTGGTGGTGTGCAGGACCCGCCGGAGATCGGCGATCTCGATGCCGTCGGCCGACACGTCGGCGGCGTCGAGCCCACCCAGCATGACGAATCGCGCCCCGCCCGGCCCGCCCAGCGCGGCGAACGCCGGGTCGCGCAGCGGGGCGGGGAGCGCGTACAGCCGTCGGTAGCGGAGTGCCACCGGCGCGGGTGCGACGCGGCGGGACCCGTCGCCGACGCGGTGAGCGCGCGAGGCACGGGATGAGGTTTGAGAGCTCGTCTGGGCGGTGCCGCCGCAGCCGGCGACGGCCGCCGCGAGCAGCAGTCCCAGAAGGGCCGACGGGCGGGAAGAGCCGATGCGCCGAGGCTAACCGCCGTGCCGGGGCCCGGAGACACGACTAAGAGGGTTCTCACCGCTCGCAAACGAGAGAAACATCGATCATGCTGGAACCTCTGCGAGGTGTCCGGTCGTGTCCACGCCACTGCCGCTGCGCTGCTCGTGCTCGTCACCATCGCGGCTGCGGGCTGCGGCTCTGGAGGCCATCGCCATCCGGCCACCTCCGGAGGCACGACGACCGTTGAGCACCCCCCGCAGCCGGCGCCCGGCAGTGACGAGCATCGGGGAGCCCTCAATGTCTACGCCGCGGACTCTCCCGGCGACCTCAGTCCTCGGCTACGCGGCGACCCGGCGCTGGTCTACGTGCCCAACAGCGTCAGCGACACCGTGGACGTGATCAGCCAGCGGACGATGAAGGTCATCGAGCAGTTCCCCACCGGCTCGCTCCCCCAGCATGTCACGCCGGCCTGGAACCTGAAGACGCTCTACGTCGACAACGACCTCGGAAACAGCCTTACCCCGATCAACCCGCGGACCGCCCGCCCAGGACGGCCAATTCCGGTCGAGGATCCCTACAACCTGTATTTCACTCCCGACGGCCGGTTTGCGATCGTCGTCGCCGAGCGCCTCCAGAAGCTCGACTTCCGCAATCCCACGACGATGCAGCTCATCCACTCGCTGTCGGTCCCGGCGTGTCGCGGCGTCGATCACATGGACTTCTCCGCAGACGGACGGTACGCGTTCGCGAGCTGTGAGTTCAGCGGGAGGATGATCGAAGTCGACCTGCGAACCCAGCGGGTGATCCATACCCTCGTGCTCGGGGGCGGACTAGCGAGCCCTCAGGACGTCAAGCTGTCCCCCGACGGCCGAATCCTGTACGTCGCCGACCAGCAGAACGGCGGACTCTGGGAGATCAGCCCGGGGGAGTTCAGGGTGATCGGGTTCCTGCGCACCGGGGCCGGGGCCCACGGCCTGTATCCGAGCCGGGATGCTCGCGTCATGTACGTCTCGAACCGGGCCGCGGGAACGATCTCAGTCGTCAGCTTCAGGACCCGCCGAGTGGTCGCGACCTGGGTGCTGCCGGCGCCGGCGAGCCCTGACATGGGGGGCGTCTCGGCCGACGGGCGCACGCTGTGGCTGAGCGGCCGCTACAACGCCGTCGTATACGCGATCGACACGGTCACCGGCCGGCTGCGGGCCCGCATCAACGTCGGCCTCGGGCCACACGGCCTGTGCGTGTGGCCACAGCCGGGCCGGTACTCCCTCGGCCACACGGGAATCATGCGCTGAGGACGCCGGGGCGCCCTGGGCGCCCTGGCCGCCCTGGCCGAGGGCCGCCCGGGAGGCCGTGACGGCCGACGGGCCCGGACCGCATCGCGATCCGAGCCCGTCGGAGAGAGGGTGGGACGTCTGGATGCCGCCGGGGGGGCTGGTTTAGGCAGCCGCCGGCTCGGCGTCGGCCGAGCTCTCGGAGCCCTCGATCGCGTGCGTCTCGGTCCCGACCTTGATCTGGACCTTGTGCGGCTTGGGCTGCTCGGGCTTGGGGACCGTCACCTCGAGCACGCCACGGTCGAAGTTCGCCGTGACCGCCTCGGGGTCGACGCCCTCGTGGAGTCGAATCGAGCGGCGGAAGCTGCCCGATCTGCGCTCGAAGCGGTAGTAGCCGCCCTGGCGCTCCTCGTGCGCGAACTTGCGCTCGCCGGAGATGGTCAGCACGTTGTCGTCCAGCTCGAGGTTGATGTCGTCCTCGGAGAGGCCGGGGAGGTCGGCGCGCAGCACCAGGTGGCTGTCGCTCTCGACCACATCGACGGCGGGAATCCAGCGACGCGTCGCGGTCTGGGGGAAGGTCTGGGTATCAAACAGGGAGTTCAGGAGCCGCAGCTCGCGAGCCGGCTCCCAGCGGATGAGTGCCATTGTTTACCTCGTTTTCAAGGTGGATATACGCTGTGAACAGCATTATGAAATCTAAGTCTAGCGCTGTCAAAGTTTCTTATGCGAGACTTGGCCCATCTTGGTGTCGCCGGGCATGGGTGCCGGCAAGTGAGACCGCGTTGCCAGGCCCCTCGGGAGCCAGTCCCCACCCATCGAGCACGATCAGCGCCGCTCGGCGGACCGGCACCGAGTCCGGCGGCGGCGTCAGCGCCCGGCAGCCTCCACGATCGCCGCAAAGGCTTCGGCCTCGAGGCTGCCGCCGCCCACCAGCGCGCCGTCGATGTCGGGCAGGGCCAGGAGCTCGGCCGCGTTGTCGGGCTTGACGCTGCCGCCGTAGAGGATCCGGGTGCGCTCGGCCTGCTCGGGGGACCGGTCGGCGACCAGTGCACGCACGAACGCGATCGCCTCCTGAGCCTGCTCGGCGGTCGCTGTCTGCCCGGTCCCGATCGCCCAGATCGGCTCGTAGGCGATCACGATCTCTCCGAGGCGCTCGGTGTCGACCCGGTTCAGGTCCTCCTGAACCTGGTGGCGCAGCTTGCGCTCGGTGTCCCCGCGCTCCCGCTCCTCCTCGGTCTCTCCCACGCACAGGACGGGCAGAAGCCCGGCCTCGAGGGCGACCGGCACCTTCTGGGAGAGTGCCCGATCGGTCTCGCCGAACATCTCGCGGCGCTCGGAATGGCCGAGCAACACCCCGGCGACGTCGAGCTCGGTGAGCATCGGCGCCGACACCTCGCCGGTGAAGGCGCCGGTTGGTGCCTGGTGCATGTTCTGGGCGTAGACGGCGACGCGCGAGCCCCGGGTCGAGTCGACCATCGCCGCCAGGGCGGTGAAGGCCGGGCAGATGGCGACCTCCACTCCGTCCACCGAGCTGACCCGGGGCAGCAGCGCGGCGATGAACTCTTCGGCCTCGGCCACCGTCTTGTGCATCTTCCAGTTGCCGGCGATCAGCGGCGTCCGCGGACCCGAATTCCCGGGACCGCTCATCGCAGCACCTCCACGCCGGGCAATTCCCGCCCCTCGATCAGCTCCAGCGTCGCCCCGCCCCCGGTCGAGAGGTGGGAGACCCGATCCGCAAGACCGAAGCGAACCAGAGCCGCCGCGGAGTCCTCGCCGCCGACGACGGTCACGCCGGGCGCATCGGCCACCGCATCGGCGACCGTCCGGGTGCCGGCGGAGAACGGCTCAAGCTCGAAGGCTCCCATCGGACCGTTCCAGAACACCGTCCCGGCGGCCCCGATCACCCCCGCGTAGGCCTCGGCGGTGCGCGGCCCGATGTCGAGTCCCATCAGGCCGTCGGGCACCTCTAGCCCATCCAGCGGCTGGGGCACCGCGTCGGCGGAGAACTCCGAGGCGAGAACCAGGTCGCCGGGGAGCTGGATGGTGGCCTGCCGGTCGCCGGCGGCTAGCTCGAGCACCTGGCGGGCGAGCTCGACGTCATCGTCTGCGCACAGCGACGAGCCGACCGAATGGCCGATCGCCTTCGGGAACGGAAAGCACATGGCGCCGCCGATCAACACCGTGTCGGCTACCCCCAGAAAGGACTCGATCACCCCGAGCTTGTCCGACACGTTGGCTCCCCCCAAAACCGCAAGCGTTCTCACAGCAGCCGCTGCGCCAGATCCGAGACCCGGTTGGAGTAGCCCCACTCGTTGTCATACCAGGAAACGACCTTGACCATCGTCCCGTCCATGACCGCGGTCAGCGCCGAGTCCACGATCGACGACGCGGGGTTCTTGATGATGTCCGAGGACACGATCGGATCCTCGGTGTAGACCATGAAGCCCTTCAGCGGCCCGTCGTCCGCCGCCGCCTTGAGCGCCTCGTTGATTTCCTGAACATTCGTTTCCCGCATTGCCTCGACGGTGAGGTCGACAACGCTCCCGACGGGAACCGGGGCCCTCACCGCGAACCCGTGAAGCTTGCCGTTGAGCTCGGGGATCACCGACCCGATGGCCTTGGCGGCCCCGGTCGAGGCGGGGATCAGGTTGATGGCGGCGGCGCGGGCCCGGCGCAGATCGCGGTGGGGCATGTCCTGCAGTCGCTGGTCGGCGGTGTAGGCGTGGATGGTCGTCATCAGGCCGTGCTTGATCCCGACGGTCTCGTGCAGCACCTTGGCGACAGGCGCCAGGCAGTTGGTCGTGCACGACGCGTTGGAGATCACCTGATGGGACGCGCGATCGTAGACCTCGTCGAAGTTGACCCCCAGCACCACGGTCGTGTCGGGGTCGGTGGCCGGAGCCGAGATCACGACCTTCTGGGCGCCTGCCTCCACGTGCTTGAAGGCGTTCTCACGATCGGTGAACAGTCCCGTGGACTCGATCACCACCTCGGCTCCGAGATCGGACCAGGGCAGGGCCGCCGGATCGCGCTCGGCGAGAACGCGGATCTCCTTGCCGTCAACCGAGAAGCCGGCGTCGGTGGCCTCGACCTCTCCGGGGAACGGACCGTAGGTCGAGTCGTACTTGAGCAGGTGGGCGATCGTCTTGGGGTCCACGAGATCGTTGACGGCCAGCCACTCGATGTCCGCGCCGCGTTCGTAAGCGGCCCGGAACACGTTGCGACCGATCCTTCCGAAGCCGTTGATTCCGACCCGTACCGCCATGCGCGATGCCTCCGTTTTCCTTCCGTCGGACAAGAGAAGCCGGCCATGAACGCCCTGCCGGCTGGCGACAGGCTACCCAAATTCACCGGGCCATCCTTGGTCCGGTGCCCGAGCTACTTGCGCGAGACGACCTCCACCCGCAGGCCATCGGGATCCAGCAGGTAGCCGGCGTAATAGCGGCGGCCGTACTGGGGGCGCTGACCGGGGGCCCCGTCATCGCTGCCGCCATGGCCCAGGCCGGCGGCGTGGGCGGCGTCCACGGCGGCCTTGCCACTCGCCTGGAGGGCCAGGTGCCCGTAGCCGGGGGCGGGCGGGCGACCTCGCACCACAAACCAGATCATCGGGTCCTTGATCCCGTAGGCGACCGCACTCTCGGATTCATGCATCCGCCGGGCGCCCAGGGCGAAGAACACCGCGTCGTAGAAGCGGGTGGAGCGGTCGAGGTCTGAGACCTCGAAGCCGACATGGTCGATCACGCCGGCTCGGCGACGTCACGGTGCAGGACGTCCACCAGGTAGCCGCCGTTTCCGCGGTAGCGCTCGGCGAGGTGCTCGGCGATCGCCACCGAGCGGTGACGGCCTCCGGTGCAGCCGATCGCCACCACCAGGTGGGCCTTGCCCTCCCGCAGATACTGCGGCAGGAGGTAATCGAGCAGCGGGTCTATGTGCTCGTAGAAGGTGTCGAGCGCGCCCGTTCGGTTGATGAACTCCACCACCCGCGGATCATTGCCGGTCAGGGGACGCAGGTCGGGCTCGTAGTGCGGATTGGGCAGGAAGCGCACGTCGAAGAGCAGGTCGGCGTCGCGGCTGGGACCGTACTTGAAGCCGAAGCTCTGAAAGGTGACCGCCAGGCGTCCGGGCGTCCTCGCCGGCAGGAGCTCCTCGGTCAGCTTGCGGCGCAGCATCGCGGCCGTCAGGCCGCTGGTGTCGATGACCACGTCGGCGAGGTCGCGCAGCGGGGCCAGCACCTCGCGCTCGCGATCGATGCCTTCGGCGACGCTGCCCTGAGGGGCCAGGGGGTGGCGCCGGCGCGTCTCCTTGTAGCGGGTCAGCAACGTCTCCTCGTCGGCCTCCAGGAACAGGACCCGGTGGCGCAGATGACTGGTCCGCAGGCCCTCGAGCATCTCGGCGAGACCTTCGAAATAGCTTCCGCCACGCGCGTCTGAGACCACAGCCGCGCGGGCCACCTTGGATCCGGCGTGCATGAACAGCTCCACCAGGGTGCGGATCATCTCCGACGGAAGGTTGTCCACGCAGAAGTAGCCGGAGTCCTCGAAGACGGCCATCGCCGTCGACTTGCCGGCCCCGGAGAAACCGGTGATCACGACCAGATCGGTTAGCGCTGAAGCCTCCATGCCTCCCTTAAGTCTGCACGGCCGGGCGGACAAGGGGTAGCCCTGCCGTTACCGGCGGTATGGCACCATGGCCAGCTTGCTCCGCCGCCGCGCTTGCGTCGCCCTCGTGGCGGCACTGGGAATCGCCGTCTGTGGGCCCATCGCCGCACGTGCCGACGTTCTCAGCGCCTCGGTGTCCGCGACCCCCGCCGGGCAGGCGATGGCGCCCGGGTTCGTCGGGGTGTCGTTCGAGTACCGGGCCCTTGAGATCTACACGGGGCGTAATCCGCTGGCCGTCGACCCCGTGCTGGTCGGCCTGCTCCACGGCCTGGCTCCCGGCCGGTCGCCGGTGATCCGGATCGGCGGCGACAGCACCGACGGCAGCTGGTGGCCGATCCGGGGGATGATCCCGCAGGGCGGCATCTACTACCGGATCACCAAGGGCTGGCTGAGGACCACCCAGGCGCTGGCCGCGGACCTGAACGCCAAGCTGATCCTGGGCATCAACCTGGAGGCCGGGCGCCCGGCGATCGCCGCCGCCGAGGGGCGAGCCCTGCTTCAGGGGATCGGACGCCGATACATCGACGCTCTGGAGATCGGCAACGAGCCCGACCTCTACGCCGGCTTCATCTGGTACCGGGACCGCCAGGGTCACCTCCATCGGGGGCGCAACAAGAATTACAACCTGAGCGCCTACACCAAGCAGTTCACCCAGTGGAGCCACGTGCTGCCCAACGTCCCGCTGGCGGGACCCGCCACCTCGGGCCCGGGATGGATGGGCGGCCTGGGGCGCTTCATCTCCTCCGAGCATCGGCTGGGCCTGGTCACCTACCACCGCTATCCGCTGCGGGCCTGCGTCACCGATCCGAGCACGACGGGGTTCGCATCGATCCCCAGCCTGCTCGCCGACAGCTCCTCCAGCGGCCTGGCCCAGGGCCTCGCCACCTATGTCAACGTGGCCCACCAGCACCATCTTCCCTTCCGGGTTGCCGAGATGAACTCCGCCTCCTGCAGTGGCGCCAAGGGCGTCAGCGACACCTTCGCCTCGGCGTTGTGGGCGCTGGACACGCTCTTCAACTTCGCCGCCGTCGGCGTCGACGGCGTCAATCTTCACATGCTGCCGGGGTCCGCGTATGAGCTGTTCACGCCGTCCCAAACCGCGGCCGGGACCTGGCAGGCGTTCGTGCATCCCGAGTACTACGGCCTGCAGATGTTCGCCCAGGCGTTCCCGCCCGGAGCCCGGCTGCTGCCAGTGAGCGGGGCGGGTGGGCCGGGTTCCCCGGTCAAGCTGTGGGCGACGCAGGGAGCGGACGGGACCACGCGTCTGGTCGCCATCAACCAGGACACGACCAGCGATCACACCGTCTCCTGGCAGGTGCCCGGCGCGGCGGCGACCGGTTCGCTGGAGGCTCTCCAGGCGCCCTCGATCAGCGCCACCTCAGGGGTGAGCCTGGGCGGCCAGAGCTACGGCCCGGAGACCTCCAGCGGCACGCTCCCCGGACCTCCAGACACCACCCCGGTGGCGCCGGTGCTCGGCTCCTACTCCTTCGACGTGCCCGCGGCGAGCGCCGAGCTGCTCACGATTCCGCCCGCCGCTGGGACCAGCGCCGCGCCGCCCGCCTCCGGCGGCGGTGGGACCGCGCCTTAGACGCCGGTCTTGTGCAGCTCGCGATACACGTCGCGGGCCAGCTTCCCGGGCACTCCGGGCACCGACTCGAGCTCCTCGCGCGAGGCCGACAGGATCGCGTCCGGCGAGCCGAAATGAGCCAGCAGGGCCCGTTTGCGCGCCGGGCCCACCCCGGGCAGATCGTCGAGCACGGACGCGGTCATGGCGCGGTCGCGGCGGATCCGGTGATGGGTGATCGCGAAGCGATGGGCCTCGTCGCGGACACGTTGGAGCAGTTGCAGCTCGGGGGTGTCGTGGCCGAGCACCAGTGGGGCGGCCCGACCCGGGATGAACACCTCCTCGATCCGCTTGGCCAGCGAGATCACGGTCACGCCCCGCTCCCGGAAGCCCTGCAGCGCCCGGAGCCCGGCGGCCAGCTGTCCCTTGCCACCGTCGATGACCACGACGTTGGGCAGCGCCGCGAAGCTGGGGTCGTAGTCCTTGTCGTGAGGCGAGACGTCGCGCTGCTGCTCCCAGCGGTTCATCCGCCGGCTCAGCACCTCCTCCATGGCCGCGAAGTCGTCGGGTCCCTCGTGCCCTCCGTTCGGTGCTCCATCGCCCACCGTGAACACCGTGAAACGCCGGTAGTCGGACTTCTTGGGCGCCCCTCCCTCGAACACGACCATGGAGGCCACGGTATTGGTTCCCATCAGCGTGGAGATGTCAAAGCACTCGATCCGCAGCGGCACGGTGTCGAGCCCCAGCGCCTGCTGGAGGCCGTCCAGCGCCTCGACCCGCTGCTGGCGGCGGCGCTCCGAGCGCAGCTTCTCCTGGTCGATCGCGAGCCTGGCGTTGCGCTCGGCGAGCTCCAGGATCCGGCGCTTGTCCCCCCGCTCGGCGGGCCGGATCTCGACCGTGCCCCCGCGGCGCGCGCCCAGCGCCTCCGCGAGGCCGGGCACGTGCCCGACCTCGCGCTGGACCACGACCAGCGGCGGCACCGACATCGCACTCGCGTAGTACTGGAGGATGAAGGCCTCGGCGACCTCGGCGACCTCGGCCCCGGCCGTGTTGTCCAGGTAGAAGCTCTGGCGGTCGGACAGGACCCCGTCGCGGATCTGGAACACCTGCGCGTTGGCCTCGCCCTCGGCCACCGCCACCGCGATGGCGTCCATCGAACCGTCGCCCTCGTGAGCGACCCGCTGGCGCTCCAGCAGCGAGCGGACGGCTCGCAGCCGGTTGCGCTCCCGGGCGGCGTCCTCGAAGCGCTGCTCGGCGGCCGCCAGCTTCATCTCATACTCCAGGCGGCGCTCGATCTCCTTGTAGCGACCCGACAGGAACGCGATCACACCGTCGATCGCGCGCCGGTAACCCTCCTTGTCGACGTAGCCCACGCAGGGCGCCTCGCAGCGCTTGATGTAGTAGTCCAGGCACGGCGAGCCGCTGCGCCGACCCGGCTCGGGACCGTCGCAGGAGCGGAACATGAACACCTTGCCCAGCACCTCGAGGGTGGAGCGCACCCGTTTGGCGTTGCTGTACGGACCGAAGTAGGCGCGGTCGCGCCGGTGGCGCTCACGCGTGAAGTAGACCCGCGGGAAATCCTCGTCGAGCGAGATCGCGATGTAGGGGTAGGACTTGTCGTCGCGCAGGCGGATGTTGAAGCGCGGCTTGTACTGCTTGATGAAGTTCTGCTCCACCAGCAGGGCCTCGGATTCGGTCTGGACGACGAGCGCCTCGATCTGGTCGATCATCGGCACCAGATCGCGACCCGCCCGAGTGCTCGGATTGCTGAAGTGCGAGGCGACGCGCTTGCGGATCGACTTCGCCTTGCCGACGTAGATGACCTTCCCGCGCTCATCGCGGAACAGGTAGACCCCGGGCTCGTCTGGGAGCTCTCGGCGCCTGTCGGCAGGGAAGATCGACATCTCGGTTCGAGGATAGAACTGGGGTGGGCGGCGGCCCGGGCAACCGGGCAGCCTGCAAACGTCCCACTCGAGCCGATCATCGCGCTCTCCGGGGCGTTTGCCGCCTGGGGAGATGCATACGTCCCACACGATCTGATAGCCGATCTGATTGGGACGTTTGCGTCCAGGAGCGATGCAATCGCCCCGCGGCCCTCCATCGGGCGATCGAGTGGGTCGTTCGCCGGTCCGCCCCTTCGCCCGGCGTCGATTCCGCCGTTTTCGCCCCCCGCCTCCGCACATCTCCACGACCCCACCCTCGCCAGCCATAAGTTCGCACCCCAGACCCGCCGTCGGGGGCTCCGGCGCCCTAATCCAACCGCGGATTAGAGCTTCGGCGCCCTAGTCGGCCGTGAACGACAGCAGAAGGCCGCCGAAGCCCACCGCCAGGGCGATCACCGCCACCGTCTCCCCCGCCCCGGCCGTCGGCGAGTTGGCGGTATGGTCCGCCGCCGTCAGGGCGGGGTCGAACAGGTTGGCTCCATTGGTGGGCGGAACGCTGAGCGCGTGCAGCGTGAACGCCAGGGCCACGGCCACGCACAGAGCGACCACGAGCCGCGCCGTACGCCCCCCGCGCAGCGCCGCCCCGAGGAGCCCGGCCGCTACCATGGCCAGCAGCACGTCGGCCGCGGAGTAGACCTGCCAGGCGTTGGGATCCCGGGGAATTCCCTGGAGCACCGCGGCCGCTCCGTATGACGACAGCAGCGAGGCCGAGAACTGGTGGCTCCAGGTCAGAAACAGGGAGAGCAGCAGCAGTGGTGACGCGAGCACCATCAGCCAGTCGGCCACCGCCTCTCGTGTGCCCTTGCTCACGGCGGCGGGAGTGTACGCGTCGGGCGTGAGGACGAGCGTCTGAGCGCGGCGCTAGAAGCGCCGGGCCGACCAGGCCATCGAGGCGCCCACGTACACCGAGACGCCCACCAGGGCCAGCCACGCCACCGATCCGCCACTCGTCTCCCACAGCCGATGGGTCGCGGTCAGGGTGAGGGCCAGAACCGCCACGGCCGCGTAGAGAGCCGCCCGCCGGCCGTCCCCAAGCGAATAGAGCGCGGTTCGATGCTGGCGGTACATGATCGAGGCGACCCATACCACGGCGCCCAGGAAGAGCAGCGAGACGGCCTGGACGATGACGCTGGCGACCGTTCCGCCGCCGGGTACGAGCGCGACCAGGGCGGCCAGCACCAGGATGATGAGGACGTTGCGGGCGTTGGCGCTCAAGCGCATGCTCTAAGCGTACGCCCCCTGATCAGCCCAGGGGCAACAGCTCAGACGAAGGCACGTCCGGCGGCCGGCCCTCGGGGGCGACTTCAGTGACCACCCCGACGTCCGCAGCCCCGGACACGGACCCCGGCTCGAGTCCGTCGACGCGCTCGGCGGCGAAGCGATATCCGACCCCGAAATGGGTGTGGACATACCGCCAGCCGGGCGAGACCGCCTCGAGCTTGTGGCGCAGCTTGCGGACGAACACGTCGACCGAGCGATCCCCCCGCGCCATCGTGTATCCCCAGACGCGCTGGTAGATGTCCTCGCGCTCCAGCACTCGACCCCCGGCGGCGGCGAGCTGGCGCAGCAGCTCGTACTCCTTGCGCGACAGCGAGGCGGGACGATCGCCGGCGTAGGCGTCGAAGCGATCGGGGCGAATCGCCAGCTCCCCGTCGAGCACCGGCTCGTCGTCGACCGGCAGCTCGCCCGCCCGGCGGCGGCGCAGGACGGCCTGAATGCGCGCGATCAGCTCCTCGGGATGGCACGGCTTGGTGATCCAGTCGTCGGCGCCCGCCCGCAGCCCTCGGACGCGATCGCCCACCGGGGCCGGGCCCGAGCAGACCAGCAACCCCAGTCCTGGGAGCCGGGTCGCGACCCAGCCCACATACTCGAGCCCGGTGATGGCGGGATTGACGATCAGGGCGTGAAGCTTGAGCGCGGCCAGCTGCTCGGGGGCGGCGGCGTAGACGAACACCTCGTGGTCCCAGTGCAGCGCCGCCAGACGCCTCTCGAGGACCGTGATCAGCCCGGTGTCGTCGTCGATCAGCGCAACTCGGACGACCGAAGCCTGCGATGGCTGAGGCATCGTGAAAACCAGTCTAGAGGCGCCCGACGACGGCGCGGTGCAGGCGGGGACGGTGAACGGGCGGGCGGATGGGCACGGGGGAGCCGATTCCCCTATCCCGCGACCGCCTCCCAGCGCTCGTAGAGCTCGGCCACCGCCCGCTTGGCCCAGTCGTGGCGCGCCGCGGAGCGGGCGCTGGCCTCGGCGGTCGCCCAGGCGGCCGGGTCTGCGAGCTCGTCCTCGATCTTGCGCAGCCTTGCCTCGGCGGCCTCGATCTCGGACTCCAGGCCGCGTCCGCCCTTGTCGCCCTTGTCCCCGGCCCGGCGCGCCGGCGGGGTTCGCTTGCCGGCCGCCCGCGACTGGGCGGCCGGCTTGGAAGCGCGAGCCTTCTGGGAGGGCGGGCGCGGCGCCTTGGCCCGCGCCTCACGCACCCGCAGGTATTCGGGCCAGCCCCCCACGTAGCTGTGCAGCGTTTGGTCTTCGAGCGCCACCGTTCGCGTCCCGATCGCGTCGAGCAGCGCCCGGTCGTGCGAGACCAGCAGCAGCGAGCCCGAAAACCCCTTCAGCGCCTCCTCCAGCGCCTCGCGGCTCTCCAGGTCCAGGTGGTTGGTCGGCTCGTCGAGGATGAGCAGATTGGCGCCGGAGTGCACGAGGATGGCGAGCGAGAGGCGGCGGCGCTCCCCGCCCGAGAGCCCGTCGAGCGGCTTCTCAGCGTCCTCGCCGGAGAACAGGAAGCGCCCCAGCAGGGCCCGGGCCTTGCCGGGGGTGAGCCCGGTGGCCCGTCCGGCGGCCTCCAGCACGGTTCGCGCCGTGCCCGCCGAGAGCTCCTCGGCGTGCTGGGAGAGAAAGCCGATCTTCACGTTGTGGCCGATCTTCAGCTTGCCGTGCTCGAGCTCCCGGCGCCCGGCGAGCGTCTCGATCAGGGTGGTCTTACCGGCGCCGTTGGCTCCGACCAGCGACACGTGCTCTCCGCGCTCGAGCCACATCTCGGCGTCGTGGAGCAACTCCTTGCCTCCCGCCGCCAGGTCCACATCCTCGAGCTCGAAGACCACCCGTCCGCTGCGCTCGGGCGGCTTGAACGCGAATTCGAGCCCGGCCCCGTCGCTCGGATCCTTGGACAGCCGGTCGATCTTGGCCAGCTTCTTGACCCGTGACTGCGCCTGTCGGGCGCGGGTACCGGCCTGAAAGCGGGTCACGAACTGCTCCAGACGCTCGATCTCGGCCTGCTGGCGCTCGATCGCCCGCCCCAGGGCGAGCTCTTGCGCCGCCCGCTCGCGCCGCCACTGATGCCAGGTCCCGGCGAAGAACTTGCCCCGCCCGGACTCGAGCTCGAGGACCGAGGTGCCCACGGCCTCCAGGAACCAGCGGTCGTGGGCGACCAGCACGATCGCCGCGTCGAGACCCACGAGATGCGTCTCCAGCCATTCCAGCGACTCGATGTCCAGGTGGTTGGTGGGCTCATCGAGGAGCAGTAGATCGGGGTCGCCGGCCAGCGCCCGGGCCAGCGAGGCCCGGGTCAGCTCCCCGCCGGAGAAGGTGGCCAGGGGGCGATCCAGGTCCGAGTCGTCGCGGAAGCCCAGCCCGTGGACCGTGGCCAGGGCCCGATCGCGCCAGTCATAGCCTCCGGCGTGCTCCAGCCGCGCCTGGGCGCGCGAGTAGCGGTCGAGCGTCGCGTCGTCGTGGGAGCCGGCCGCCATCGCCTGCTCGAGCTCGCCCAGCTCGTGCTCGATCGCCACCAGCTCGCGGGCGCCCGACAGGATGTAGTCGCGCAACGACATGGAGCGCTTCCGGGGCGGCCGCTGGTCGTGCAGGGCCACCTTCGCCCCCTTGCTGAAGACGAGCTCGCCGGAGTCGATCGAGGCCTCGCCGGCGAGCATCCGCAGCAGCGTTGTCTTACCGGCGCCATTGCGGCCCGAGAGCGTCATCCGATCGCGGCGCTCGAGCTTGAAGGAGATCCCGCGCAGCAGCGGCTCTCCGGCTATGTCCTTTCCCAGGTCTGATGCGATCACCACTGCCATGGCGTTGATGGTAGGCAGGCTGTGCGCAGGGGTAGCATCACCGCCATGCGCCGTACGCCCGCGTACCACCCGGTTCCGCCCCGGGAGATGCCGCCGGCCCGAACGGTGATCGTCCCCGACCGGGGCGAGTTCTTCCTCCGCGACACCGGCGGCGACGGCCCGGTGGTCATGCTCCTGCACGGCTGGATGGTGAGCGCCGACCTCAACTGGCATGGCGCCTACGACGCGCTGGCCCAGGCCGGATACCGGGTGCTGGCGATCGACCACCGCGGCCACGGCCGCGGCCTGCGTGCCCTCACGCCGTTCCGCCTCGCCGACTGCGCCGCCGACGCCGCCGCCGTGCTGCGCCGGCTCGGAGCCGGACCGGCGACCGTCGCCGGCTACTCGATGGGCGGCACCATCGCCCAGCTGATGGCGCGTGACCACCCCGACGTGGTGGCCGGCGTGGTCCTCAGTGCCACTTGCCAGCACTTCCAGGACCCCGAGACGCGGCGGGTCTGGAAGTGGATGGGCGCCGTCGGCCTGATGATCGGCGTGGCGCCGCGCCGGTTCTACAGCGCCGGCTTCAAGCGCTCCGGGATCAAGCTCGACGAGCGCACCGCGTGGTGGATGTCAGAGCTCATGCGCCACTCGTCGCGCGACGTGGCCGAGGCCGGGCGCGAGCTGGGCCGGTTTGACTCGCGCCCCTGGCTGGGCAACGTGAAGGTCCCCGCGGCCATGGTCCTGACCGGCCGGGACGGCGCGGTGGCGCCGGCCAAGCAGCGTGAGCTGGCCGCGGCCATCCGCGCCACCGTGTTCGAGGTTCCGATCGACCACCTGGACGTCGCGAGCCGCGCCGACGAGTACAACCCGGCCCTGCTCTCAGCGCTCCAGGCGGTCAGCGCGGACCGCGCCGCCGTCGCGGCCTGACGAGCGCGAAACCAGCCCCCTGATGGGATACGCTTTGCAGACGATGCGACGGGCACGAATCCTGGCCGCACTGACGACCGTGGCGGCCGCCCTGCTGACGCTGGCTCCGGCCGCGATGGCTCAGGCCACCGCCGGAGAGGGGTGGTACGGGGAGACCACGGACCCCGTCATCACCAGCACCATGTTCCTCGTGATCGCCTTCTTCCCGACGATCATCCTGATCTTCTCTCTGATCCAGTGGCGACTGGACAAGCGCAAGCACGCCCGCCAGGATGCCGCCAAGGCCCGTGAGATAAACGAGGACTGGCGCGGCGGCTGGTAGCCGGATGAGCTAGGCGGCGACAGTCGCCCTACACATCGGGCTGACCACCGGCAGGGTCCGCGGGGGCCGGCGGGGCGGGCTCCGCGGGGGCCACCAGGACGGTCGCGACGGGCGATCCTCCTCCTCCTCCTCGAGCAGTTCCACGCGGGCCATGGCGAGCGACCGGAGCGACGGAACCACCACCGTGGGCACCAGCAGCGGCAGCAGGAGTAGGTGCAGCCAGTCCCACAGCGTCGCCGTGCGCCCGTTGATCCCGATCCACGACCAGTGCCGGTCGTAGCCTCCGTAAACGACGATCGCGAGCGCCACCAGAATGGCCGCGGGCACCCCCGCCCGGACCCGGGCGTCCGATCGGCGGATGTCCTCGGCAGCCATCAGAGCCGGAACACCTGAATCAGCCGCTGCTCGTGCTCGGCCTCGATCCTGGCGATGACCTCGACGTGCTGCTCCAGGCCCGAGCCCCGGAGCTTCTCCGCCAGCAGCTCGTCGACCTGGAAGATGCCGGCGCTGTTTGACATCTGTATCTCCACCCTCACCGCCCGGTCCTCCCCCGGCGAGATCTTCACGTCCTCGATCGCGTAGGCCGACAGCGAGTGGATGTTCTGGTGCCCGGACTCGAACGGCACCCGTGAGCGTCCACGAGCCATGTCCAGGGCGTCGGCAACGCGCACGATCCCGGCCTCGATCGTGAACGGGTGGCCGTTTCGCCGGTGGCCGATGATCGCGTGCATGATCTCGGCGGCGATGATCGAGCGCTCAGGCTCTTCGTAGACCCCGGCCAGCAGCGACGGCAGCTTGTCGGCGGTCAGGAACAGGCTGTAGCGCTCGTGATCCTCGCGGTGGATCGACATGCCGACGCAGTGCATCAGGCAGGCGGCCGCCACCACCACCTCGGCGTCGCGCTCGGTCATCGCGTAATCGGCGACCACGCTCGGGGTCACGCCCCGGCGAAACAACAGCCGGGCCAGGCGCAAGCCGATGTTGACGACGATCTGGACGTGTACCCAGGAATGATCCGACATGCCCAGTCGCCGGGTGGCGTTGACCGCCGACACGTGCCACCAGGCCTTCACCTGCTCGTCGTCGTTGACCGCCTCCAGCAGGCGCTCCAGGCGCTGGTTGCCCCGGGTGGGAGCGCGCACCTGGACCTCGGCGAGCGCCTCTCGGGGTGGGATCGCGGGGTCGAGGGTCACCGTCTGAGAGCTTCTAGCAGCACTCCCTCGCGGACGCCGCCCCGGCCCACCCGAAGGGTCGCCCCCAGCAACCCACCCACGGCCTCGAGGATGACCAGGCCGGCGGGCAGGAGGGCCGCTCGCCGGGCGTCGATCTCGAAGCGACTGGCGATTTCAGCCGCGGGCGCGCCCGTCAGGAGGTTGAGCGCCCGGGCCACCGAAGGGGGGTCCAGGACTCTTCCGGCAAGCCGAGCCAGCGAGGTGGCGCTGCCGCCCACGGCGACCGCCAGCTCCGGTCGCGGCGGCCGGCAGTCGGCCAGGACGCCGGCCACCTCGGCCCGTGCCGCCGCCAGCTCTTGTGCCGAGGGCGGATCCGAGCGCAGCCACCGGTCCGCCAGTGAGCCCGAACCCAGGGCCAGCGACCGCCACCACCGGATGCCGTCCGGAACTGCGCCCACCACCAGCTCCGAGGAGCCGCCTCCCACATCGATGACCGCGAGGTCACCGGACGGAGGGTGCTCCAGAGTCCCGGCGGCCCCCTGGAAGGCCAGTCGCGCCTCCTCCTCCCCGGAGAGGATCTCGACCGAGAGCCCGGTCGCCTCCAGAACCGCGTCGACGAACCGCCGGCGGTCGGCGGCGCGCCGGATCGCCGCCGTGCCCACCGCGCGAACCTCCGCGGCGCCGAGCTCGTGGGCGTGGGCGAGCTGGCCGCGCACCACGTCGATGACCTCGGCGCACTTGGCCTCGCCGATCGAATCCGAACCAGCCAGCTCACGTCCCACGAGAGTGAAGGCGCGCTCCTGGTGGATCTCCACCAGCTGGCCATCTCGGTACTCGCCTACCAGGAGCCGGGTAGTGTTGGAGCCGATGTCAATGCAACCGGCGCGCACCGCGGGAGACTAGACGAGCCGCTCCGAGCGCGCCAGGGGCGCCGCGGTGCTTCCCTCGGAACCCTCGGGGTCGGGCATGCCGCGGCCCGAGGAGATGCCGGCCGATCGCAACGAGAGCAGCGCCAGGACGGCGAAGGCAAGCGATCCGACGCCCGCGGTGGCCAGACCGATCCGCGGCGAGGTCAGGGCGGTGATCACGCCCCCGATCAGGATTCCCAGCCCTGGGGCCACATTTGCGATCGCCTCGTTGAGGCTCATGATCACCGCCATCCATCGTTCGGGGGTCCGGTCCTGGATCGCCGTCTGCATCGAGACCGACTCGACCCCGTTGCCGATCCCCCCGAGCACGGCGCCGACGAGTGCGATCGCGATCGAGGGGGCGACGGCCATCAGCGCAAAGCCGATCCCGATCACGGCTGCGCTGGTGGTGATCAGGGTCGTCGGCTGACCGCGACGCCAGTGGGCGTAGATCCCACTTCCTGCCACCGCGCCACCGCCCCACGCCGACAGCAGGGCCCCGTACACGGCTGGCCCGGCGTGCAGCGAATGCGAGACGTACACGATCTCGACGGGCATGGAGATCGTGAAGAAGACGAGCCCGATGCCGTGCAGCCCCAGCAGTACCAGCAGGCCGCGGTCCGAGCGGGCGTGGGCGAGACTCGCGCGCAGGCGTCCGCCTTTGGGGCCATCGGCGCCTGAGCGGGGGAGGTTGGCCGTGGCCAGCGACAGCGCCATGAGCGCGAACAGCGCGCAGTTGGCCAGAAGTGCCGAGACCGTCCCCCCCAAGGCGACCACGGCTCCGCCGATCAACGGCCCGGCCAGGAAGCTCAGCGAGAACAGGGTGTTTATGAGCGCGTTGCCCTCGTGCAGGAGATCGACGGGCTTGAGCACCTCCACCCGGGTGGCGTTGGCCAGGGCGCGCGCGGCCGTGGCCACCGCGCCATCGGCGACGGTCAGAGCCAGCACGGCCGGGAGGGAAAACCGGCTGGCCACCCAGGCCAGCGCCCCGAACAGGAGCGCCTCCAGCGCGTACAGAGCGGGCAGCACGCGCCGGGGTGAGCTCTGGTCGATCCGCGCCACCAGCGATGGCGTGAGCAGAGCTGGAAGGAACTGCGAGCACAGGAAGAAGACCATCGCCCCGAGCGCACTGCCCGTGTGGCGGTAGACCAGGACGGTGAGGGCAAGGGTGCCGACCGTCCAGGCCAGCTCGTTGAGCGTGTAGGCAACCAGCAGACGGCGGAACGCGGACAGGCGTAGTGACTGTCTCACGGTGCGTTCCCGCCACAGAACAGCTGAACTTGCACTGCGGCTCCTCTCACGTCAGCTGGACCGTCCCTCAGTGTTACCGGTCCCGCACCGGCTCAAACTCCAGGGTATTTGACGAATCCATCCGTCAATCAGCCGAATGCCTCGCGGGCCGCCCGCACACCATCGGCGGCCCGCTTCGCGTACCCGTAGGTGCCCCGATCGCGGAGCTCGCAGGCGGCCTCCGCCACCGCGGCGGTGGCCACGAAGGCAAACGCTCCGCCCACGGATATCCGGCTCACCCCGAGCGCCGCCAGTTCGCTCACCGTGGGAACGCCAGGCCGCACGAGCACGTTGACCGGCAGCGCCACCGCGTCGATGACCCCCCCAATCTCCTCCGGGGTGCTCAGCCCGGGCGCGTAGAGGACGTCGGCCCCTTCCTCCTGGTAAGCCTGCAGCCGGGCGATCGTGTCCTCGAGATCGGGGCGACCGTGCAGGTAGTTCTCGGCGCGGGCCGTGACCACCACGGCCGGGTTCTCCCGGTGGGCCACCTCGGCGGCGGCGGCTACCCGCTGCGCCGCCACCTCGAGGGGGTAGATGGGGTCGCCGGGATCGCCCGAGTAGTCCTCGATCGAGAAGCCCGCGAGCCCGGCGGCGACCGCCCCCGCAGCGGTTTGCGCGATGCCCTCCACGGAGTCGGCGAAGCCGTTCTCCAGGTCGGCCGAGACCGGCAGCCCGGTGGCGCCGACGATGGCCGCGGCATGGGCGAGCGCCTCGTCGCGGGTCACCGAGCCATCCAGGCGGCCGAGGGTCGCCGCAAAGCCGCTGCTGGTCGTGGCCAGGGCCTCGAAGCCCAGGGAGGCGAACAGTCGCGCCGATCCCGGATCCCACGGGTTGGGCATCACCAGGGGCTGCCCGGGCCGGTGCAGCTCGCGAAATCGCCGGGCTCGATCCTCCTGGACGCTCACATATGCATCCTCGCACGTGCTAGCAGCCGACGGAGGGGTACCGACGGGTCCTGCTCGATAGCCTGACACGGATGAGCACTCCAGCACGTGCGTTCTCGTTGGCGCTCGAATCCGGTGACGACGGCTCCTTCCGGCGTCAGGAGAGCAGCTTTCGCAACTTCGTCTCCGCCGACGGCTCGACCGGCTTTGATCTGCAGGCGGGGCGCTACCACCTGTACGTCGCCCGCGCGTGCCCGTGGGCTCACCGGACGCTCATCGCCAGAAGCCTGATGGGACTCCAAGAGGCGATCGGGGTGTCCTTCGTCAACCCGTTGCGCGATGAGCGCGGCTGGGCGTTCGCGGCGGGGCCCTACGAGGATCAGATCAACGGCTTTCGCTACCTGAGCGAGGCCTATGCGGCTGCCGAGCCCGATTACCAGGCCCGGGTGACCGTCCCTGTGCTCTGGGACACCGAGCTGGGAACGATCGTCAACAACGAGTCAGAGGACATCCTGCGGATGCTCGGCACGGTCTTCTCGCCGCTGGCCGAGCACCCCGTCGCGCTGTATCCGGAGCGGTTGCGCGACGAGATCGACGCCCTCAACGCCCACATCTACGACACCGTCAACAACGCCGTGTACAAGGCCGGCTTCGCCACGCGTCAGGAGGTCTACGAGCGCGAGGTGGCGACCCTGTTCGCGACCCTCGACGAGCTCGACGCCCGGCTGGCCGACCGGCGCTTCTTGTTCGGTGCCGACCCGGTGGAGACCGATTGGCGGCTGTTCACCACGCTGGTTCGCTTCGACGCCGTCTACCAGATCCACTTCAAGTGCTCGCTGCGCAAGCTGATCGAGTACGAGAACCTGTGGCCCTACGCCCGTGATCTCTACCAGTGGCCCGGGGTCGCCGAGACCGTCGACTTCGACGAGATCCGCGCCCACTACTACGGCACGCACCCGATGATCAACCCCTCGGGGCTGATCGCGGTCCAGCCGGCCGCGAGCTTCGACGAGCCCGCCGCCCGCGCCTCCTAGAGTGCGGGGCTGGACCTCATTCAGACTCCCTTGAGCGGAAACGCATCTGCCCGCAACAAGGAGAGCTGGATGGCCGCGTCGCGGAGAGCTCCTGAGCCGGCTCGTGGGATTGCTTCGCGGCTGTGTCGTCTTCGGCGCCCGCCGCTTCAAAACCGCGGGAACCAGAGCGCGCCGGAGCGGATCTCAGCTCGTGCGCTCTACAGCCCGCGGAAACCCGGGCTCATACGGCACACCCTTCCGGATGATGTGAACCGAGCTCTGGATACCGCGTTCTCGTCCAAACACCTGGCCGCTTCGCTCTAGCCGCGGCGACGGAAGATCCGCAGCGCCGTCAGGAACCCGACCAGCGCGGCGAGCAGCGGCAGCGGGTTGCGCTTCGCCTGGGACCACAGGGCCGAGGCGACCAGCGAGAGCCCCTGCACGGGTTCGTTCTCCGGCGGCTGGCCCTGGCCTGCCGATCCGGGCACGGGCAGGCCCGCGGGGGGAACGCTGGTGCCAAGCACCTCGGAGGCCGTCTCGCCGGCGCCCGGCGCCCCCGCGCCCGCCGCCTCGGCGTCGAGCGCCGCCTCAGTGCCGAGCGCCGCCTCAGTGCCGAGTACCTCCTCAGTGCCGAGTACCTCCTCAGTGCCGAGTACCTCCTCAGTGCCGAGTACCTCCTCAGTGCCGAGTACCTCCTCAGTGCCGAGTACCTCCTC
>Ga0182024_10003329_pt1 | contig 38474 bp, 67 predicted proteins | sample P32metaG_FD_120480 | JGI IMG/M metagenome (GOLD analysis project Ga0182024, IMG submission 120480) | Permafrost microbial communities from Stordalen Mire, Sweden - P3-2 metaG (Illumina Assembly) | ecosystem: Environmental > Terrestrial > Soil > Wetlands > Permafrost | place: Sweden: Stordalen...
ATCACGCCGGCCCTTCAGCTCGTGGCGCCCCGGGAGACGCCGGTCGCACCCATGATCATCCCCATCGCATCCGCGGCCGATCAACCCTGCCCCTTGACGGATGTACCTCCATATGAGCGCTTTGCGCCAGATGCGAGCGTCCCGGACAATGCCCAAGTCGCTCCTGCTCGGGACGACCAACAGTAGTCCGACCCGAGCGACGATCCACTTCCGCATTCCAGGCCAAAGCAGCATTGAACCCACATCCGGCGACGCGGACGATCTCCTCGGTCACATCCACGAGCGGAGCCTCGGCGACGAGAGCTCCTTCCACGCCTTCCGCCAGCGCGCTCGCGTCTCCTGCGCTGCAGCGCGCTCCAAGGCCTGCGAGCTCGCCGGCGGCGAAGACTTCAAGCGTCGAGCGACTCTCGCCCGCCCAGCCACGGAGCCATCGCTCCGCCACGACGGCGTCGTTGAGGTCGCCGAGCACCCCCTGCAGGGCAGCGGCGGCGTGCGCGAAGACACGTGCCTGGCGGCCGAGCAGGGGCACCGCGGCCTCGGCCGCGTAACGGACGCGCTTTGCTTCGATCCGGACCGCGTGCAGCTCCTCGTCCGTTGGCGGATCGCCGAGCGCCTTGACCTGTTTGGCGAGCGCCCGCCACCGGCGGCGAACGAGCCCGGGAAGGACCGTGGCGGCCGGGAGGCAGGGCGGGCGCGTTGGCCGCCACAACCAAGCGGTCGAGGAGCGCGAGGTAGCGCTCTCCCTGGAGCGTCTCGAGGAGCCTGGCATGGTCCTCTCCGCGCGCAGCCTCGAGCGTAGCGACGACGGCCGCCGTGCCCCTGGCATCAACCTCCGGCAGCTGGGCGGCGTGTCTGTGTATCCGCTCGAGCATCACGTCGCCGTCGCGGACAACTCCCAATACCCGCGCAAGCCAGCCCAGCTCGTCGCGCAGCGAGGAAGCCCACTCCCGGTCGAGAAGCGGCCGGAATGTCCGCAGGTCCGAGCGCAGGCGTCGCGTCGCGACGCGCGCCTGGTGGACGCCCTTGGGGCTGGTGTCGAGCAGCATCATCGCGTCGTGCTGGGTCAGGCGGACGACCGATGCGGCGATCGCCCGCCTCACAACCTCGCCGGCGGTTGCACCGGAGGCCAGTCGCGGAACGAGGACCTCGCGCGGCTGGGACGCGCGTGGCCCGAGCGCGCGGGTGTACCCGGAGGTCTGAGCCGGCGTCGCGGCCCCCGCACGGCGAAGCCGTTCGGTGAGCTCCTCGGCGAGCGCGAGCAGCCGCTCGCTGTAGTCGAGCAAGGACAGTTCGCTGTTGAAGAAGCGGGAATCGCTCGTCGACTCCTGAGCCGCACGAGGCGCCTCGGCAGGCATCGGCCATCGGTAGCGGCGTCTGATCGCGCCCGTTCTGTGCGAACAGCGCCTCAATGTCGTCGAGATGCTCGTCGATCTGGGTCATTGGCTCCTCCGGGGGAGCGTCGTCGCAGCCCCCCTCGATGGTAGGCGCACTGCGCGACTCCTGCTCACATACCTCCCTGGCCGGGGGGGGCCGCCGTCAGATCGTCTTGAGCAAGCCTCCGTCGATGACCCAGTTGGCGCCGGTCACATTGGCGATAACGTCCGACGTTTGCCGAAGGTCCTCGGCACATGTTCAAGGACCTGGCGACCGCCGTCGAGAGGAAGGACAACCAAGAGTGAATCCCCGCTGGTCGAAGGAGGCGCCTGATGTCGGACTCAATGAATGTACGGGCCACGCTACCCGTCGGATCGGACCTGGAGCACAATGCCCTGGTACACGCCTGTGCCGCGGTGCGCGATCGAGAGGAGCGCACGCAGGACGATCAGCTCGGCGATGGTCGGCACCCAGCCCCCGGCTTCGACCTTGAGGCGTCGGACCGGCGCATAGCTGAATCATGGATGCTCGCCGATCGGCTCGATAATCGCGGTCCAGTAGGCGTACCTCTCGGGATCGCCGACGAGATTGCCGAGTACCTTGCAAGACTCACGAGGAATGAGCTGGAGGAGATTCTGGAATCCCCCGGCACGGCACCGATCGGTGTCCACATCGAAAGCCGTACGAGTCTCATGAGCCTGCTCGGATCGCTCGACGTGGCGATCAAGCGTGAGCTAATGACCACATAGCGCCCCAGCGTGACACTTGGCGCGGCCGGACGGACGTGGAGTGATTCCTGCCGTGATCCACCTAGACGGCCAGCCGTTCGGCAGCAGCGGTCACGTTCAGCTGTGTTACGCGGCCATCACCGAGTGGGCCAGCAGTGTGATCGCACGGGTGACGAACTACACCGACATCGACGAGGCCCGTGCTGCCGCCGAACGGCTCGCCCAGGAACGGGGGTAGGATCGGCTCGTGTTCTCCTGCCTGGCGAAGGCGATACTGACGCGAAACATGGCCCGTCTGCGCGAAGGGGACTACCGGCCCTTGCTGCGACTGGACGCCAGGGACATCCGATTCCGTTTCCCCGGCGACAGTTCGTGGGCGACGGAGATAGACAACCGTGACGACCTTGAGCGGTGGCTGCAACGGTTTGTCGCCACGGGCCTGAAGATATATCCCGACTAGGTAATCGCGCAGGGACCGCCCTGGAACACGACGCTTTGCGTGCGCGGCACCGACCACCTCGACACCGAGGAAGGTCGCGTTTACGAGAACCGATACGTCATCTGGGGGCGCATGGCCTGGGGGCTGCTCCGCGAGTACGAGGTTTACGAGGACACCCAGGCCAGCAGGTCACTCGATGCGTACCTCGCCCGCCGCGAGAGCGACGAGGCGCTGCGGGCGGCTGGACTCTCAGAGTAGGGCTTAGGTGCCGGTGTCCGGTGTGAGGCCGAGGTCGCCGAGCGCGTGCGCCTAACCTCGCTCGGGCGGTTCGTCGAGCTGGCGCAGCGGATCGTCCACCTTGGAGCCGCGTCCCCCCGATCGCCTCCCTCGGGGTGTTCCTGCTGGATCGCCATGTAGATCTCGGTCCGGTACACCGGAACGTCTGAGGGCGCCTGAATACCGAGACGCACCTTGCCGCCGTGGGTTGACAGCACCGTGACCTCAACGTCATCGCCGATCATGATGCTCTCTCTGGGCTTACGCGTAAGAACGAGCAAAGGGATCAATTCGCCGACCGCAGCAAGGTACCTTCCCCCTCATGCGTAGCACGACGACGGTGGTCCACTCGGCCGCCCGACGGAACAGCGCTTCTGACGCGCGCGCATGCCTCCTGGTCTCTCGCCGTGGTACCTTTCCGCCCGCGGCGGGAATCTCGATCCGCTGCCGCCCGAGGGGGTACGGACGCCACGAGGAAGTGCCGTAAGGAAGCCCGGCATGGTCCGGGCTTCGGGCGTTCTTGACGACCCTGGCGCGGTCGAGACCGCCCGGCGCTCCAGCGGCTATGCGCAGGGGGTAGGAGCAACCGGGGCGGTCCCGTCCTTCAGGGCCTTCGCCGGGGGGCGACGAGGACCCTAATCCAGAGTAGTCACATGGCGCCACCAGGTCGGCTAAAGATTTGGAGGGGGAGCGGGATTGGATGATGGAACGCTCCCCCTCCGGGCGAACACCATTCCTGTTCGCCCTCTGGCCTGTCCCGAGTCGGCCGATTGCGTTGCCGGGTTGACAATTAGGTCGGCTCCTGGACAGGTTCCCGGTCAATCGCCCGTGCGGGGGATGGACTACGGTGCTCACCATCGAAAACGACGTTCCCCCACCGGCGAGCTTCGCGTTCAGCTGGCTGTCGGGCCTGCTCCTCTACGGCACGCCCGCCGACGATGGGCACGGCGCCTCGGATACGTGGCTACTCACCCATCCCGATCTGCGGCTGAGCACGGCCCTCAGCGCGGGCCTGGTGATGGACCACAGCTCGGCGCGCGAGCTTGTCGACGCCGGTGCGACCATGGCCAATGAGATGTGGGTCCGCTTCGCACCCGCACTAATGGCCCTCCTTCGCGGACTGCTGCCGGACGGCCTTGACAACGCGCGTCCCTTCACGGCCCTGAGGCACCTGTTCCCGGAGGGCGTCGACCGCCAGACGGTCGTGTTCGTCCCCGGCGTCCGCGGTGAGATCCAACGCCTCGCGATATGCCCTTTCGGGCTCACGGTCGAGCGCCATCCCCGTGCGTGGCGGGTGGTGGGCGTGCATTGCAAGTGGATGATGCCCGAGTGGTTCCTTGACGCCGATGACGAGCTTCCTAGTAGTGACCCGTTGTAGGACACTTCCGACCGCAACGAGCGGGGACTTCAGAGCGAAGCCCCTGTGCATCACGCAACGTCGGGTCTAGGATCGCCGCTCCCCCCGCAGGACGCGGGAGGCGCCCCCGGTCCCTTTCCCCTCCTCCGGCCGGCCGGGGGCGCACGCCTCTCCGACCCTGCCCGGCGACTGGACGAAGGGCGTCGGTGATAGTTTCGACGCGAACCACCGAGGAGGCTGGTGCAGCAATGAGGTCCCCGCCTGTGGGACGTGTCGCAGCGGCAGATGACGTGCCCGCCGTTGCCGCATGTCTGACGAGCGCCTTCTACGACGATCCGGTGTGGGGCCGCTGGACGTTTCCTGATGAGGCGAGCCGGGCGGAGAGACTTTATGAGCTGATGCACTTCTGGACCCTCGCAGCGGTCAGGCACCCGTGGGTATGGATGACCGAGCACGCCCAGGCGGTGGCAGTCTGGCTGCCGCCGGGTGAGCCCGAGATGACGATCGAGCAGGAGGAGGTATTTGGGTCGCTTCTCATCAACCTGCTTGGCCCGCGAGCCGACGCGCTCAACGCCCTCTTCGACCGTTTCGCTGCGCGCCACCCCATGAAGCCGCACTACTACCTGAGCCTGTGGGCAACGCACCGCAACCAGGCCGGGCTCGGCCTCGGGACCGCGCTCATTCACGAGAACCTCGCTCGCATCGATGAGGAGCGGATGCCCGCCTACCTTGAGTCCACGAACCCCGCCAACCTCCCCCGCTACGAAAAGCTCGGCTTCCGCCGGCGGGTCGACTTCTGCTTTGGGAGTGGGCCGCTGATCACGACGATGTGGCGGGAGGCTCGCTGAGCGCTCACGGCGGCCCTGGCTGGGGCGGCCTACGTGTTGAGGAGCTCGCCGGAGCGGTCGACCCGGGAGTGCTCGCCCCCGATTGGGGACAAGGCGAACACAGTGCGGTACCCGCACGGAGGGGGAGCATCCCCTCAACACCCGCTCTCGCTTCCAAATCATCAGGGGCGTCGTCTCACCGCCATGCCTGCTTGCCGAGCATTGCGAGCACCAGCCAGCTTTGGCGCCACACTTGCGCATCAGACGACCGAGCGCGTCGACTGACGATCAGCTAACGCCCGCTTGCCGCGCAGAGCCGCAGCGCCCGTCAGGCTCGTAAGGGGTTCTACAACCCGCGGGCGAGGTGGTGTGAGTAGATCGCCAGGCCGTGGTTGTAGCAGAGCCGGTGCGCGTCAAAGCGCTCGGTGCCCGTCCCGGAATCCAAATGCAGCTGACTGCATCCGAGCCTTCGTCCCTCCTCGACCAGCCAGTCGAGCAGCGCTCCGGCGTGGCCGTGACACCGAGCATCGGGTGTGGTCGATAGGTCATCGACGTACAGGTAGCGTCCCCACGCCAGGCTGTCGCCTGATCGAAAGCCAGCCACTGCCGCGGCTGACTCTCCACTCGGACTGAAGGTGCCGACCAATCTGTAGCCAGTGGGGCGCAGCACACCATCGACGTACTTGACAAACTCGTGCTCGGCCTCCTGGGCGGCACGCAGCGCGCGCATCGCCTCGTGAGCGAGGTGCGTCTCGCCCACGGGCAGCTCGCGGATCTCGCGCTTCATCTCCGGGCAGGCTACCCCGATCTCGTGGCGTCGGGTTGCGCGTGATCGCTCGGCCCCGGAGGATCTGCACGAGAGCTAGAAGGCAAAACTGCGGACGCTGGTGGAGAAACCGACCCAGCCACCCGCCCTCCCGCAGCCGACCCGGTCAATCGCTGCTGAAGGTCGTGACTGACGCATCGTCGTGTGCAGCCAAGTCGGCCAGATGACGAGCGGCGGCTACGTTCGCTTCAACAGCCGGGAATGCCGCGGGGTCTCTGCGCGACTCGGAAGGCGACAGGCTCGTGCCAAGGATCCTGGCCTTCGCGGCAGCGAACTCTTCATCAGTGAGGGCGCCGCGTACGTGCAGGTCCGCGATGCGTTCAAGCTCATTGGACGTACCATTGCCGGCCCCGACGATCGGTGCGACCGTCGATGTGTGCGCCGCTTGTGGTTTCGGCCGTCGCGCTGCCTGAGGTTTCGCCCGTCGGGTTGCCTGAGGTTTAGCCCGTCGGGCTGCTTGAGGTTTCGCCCGTGTGACCTTCGTCTGCTTTCGGGGGCGCACCCGCTGCGCGTTGGCTTTCGCCGTGCGCTCCTTCTTCGAGTCGTCCTTGAACACGCGACCTGATAGGCCGAGAGTCGCAACGAACAGCGCTTTTCGTATGAATCCCATTCCCACAAGGCCTCCTGAAAGATTGCGGTGAACCTTCGTATCACGCTCGTGGGGCACGCGGCGCACGGCTGAGCTGTCTTCTACGCGCAATCCCGGAAAATGGGGGAAATAATCCGAGGGTGCGAGTGCCGAATAGAGCTTGCGGCGGGAGATCTGCCGATACCGCAGCCAGGCCGCGCCTTTGCCCAGCAACGCGGCGACAGATTCGTGCCCGAGCGCTCCGCCCAGCGATCCGCCGAACGTCAGGGGTCGTTGGTTCAATCCGGTCGCCCCACTGCCGGTTTCAGGTGGATGCGAGCGTGCGTGCGGGCGCCGCTCACGCGCCTGCTCTGGACGAGCAGGAGCACAGACGCTCGCGCGCCCCGAGACGCCTGCAATGCGCCGAGGAAGCGATCGTCTGCCGGTCCTTGGCTCAGGCGCTCGGACGAGCTCGTGGAACGAGGCAAGCTGATTCCGGACCGGGGTGCGCCCCAAGGGGTGTGCGCTACTCGCTAAACAGCAGCGAGCGCGGGGGCGAGTTGCTCCGCGGTTGTCTCTACGGTCTCGGGAACCGTAACCGCAAGATGCCCATCGCGGTCCAAGACGTGTCGCGCGCCGAGCACCGTCAAGCCAACGATGCGGCTGGTTCCGGGCGCATAGCGGACGACGTGGCCCTCTGGCGTCTCCTCGCCCTCGGCTGGCTGGGGCGCGCCGACATGCAGGTAGAGCACGTCGCTATCGGCGTCGTAGTCGGCGTGATCGAAGCTCAACGGCCCGATCGTGATGTTTACGCGCTCCATGACTTGGGATCCTTCCGGTTGGCGAACGCGGAGACGATCCGCGCCGGCGTCTGCTCATAGCTTACGATGACCAGCAGCCATTGACTCGGGCCGGCACCGCGGGCGTAGTAGCGAGTGCGGTCCGCGAAGATGGGGTCGGGAGCAACGTGATCCGGCGTGGACACGGCCCGCAGAACGACGGACAGATGCGCGCCGATCTCTGGATGGTCGCGTGCGATCTTCTCGGCCCAGACCGCATCGAGCAGCACAACCCGCTCGCCGTCGGGGTCCGTCGTCTCACCTGCGAGGGCTTCGTCCTCCACGGCCGCTCAGGATGGCCACTCGTCCGGATGCGATGCCAGCTCGTTGCCGATTCTGGCCCTCCCCCCGCCGTCTGGCGTCTGAGCGCTGGACAGGTCGAGATCGACCGAACTCCCTTGTCGGGCTCACGTTTCCGCTCGTGCTCGAGCGTGCACGACGCGTGGTGTTTGGTACTCACCGGTGGTACTCGCGACGATCTGAGAGGCTACCGATTAGCCTCCCTGCCGGCCAAAACCTGCTGATTTGCAGGCTCTTTGCAGAAAGCGGATGAAGGGATTCGAACCCTCGACCTTCGCCATGGCAAGGCGACGCTCTAGCCAGCTGAGCTACATCCGCGCGTACAGCGCAGTCTAGAGGACCGCAGGGCCGCAGAGCGACGGGCCGGCGACGACGCCCTGGGCCGGCTCGAGGAGCGGCGAAAGACCGACCGTCGCGGCGCTGAGCGGCGTGCCGCGCTGTGGCACAACGGCATGGCCGTCGACGCCGGCGGCCGGGTTATGTCCAGGGGGCCCGGTGGAGTCTGAGGCGAGCCTCCGCGGCTACCCGAGCCCCAAGCGGCTGCGCTCGCAGCGGGCGCGCAAGGCCGGTCTCGCCTCAGGCCGCAAGCGCCGGGACCTCGCTGACCCTCACCGCCGGCGCGTGCGCCAGCGCGAGCTCGCGCTGAACTTCCGCGTCAAGCTCGTCGACCGCGAGGACTTCGAGCGCCGCGACTTCGCCCGCCGCGTGCTCGTCGGGCTCAACCCGAACGAGCGCGGCACCGAGACGCTGTGGCAGGAGTACTGCAGCTGCGCGCGCGCCTACAAGGCGCAGGGGCAGGGCTTCCTCACGACGAACGGGCAGCGCGCCGAGGCTCTGCGCAAAGCCGGACGCCCGCGCTGCGGGCGCACCGTGCGCCGCGCGCACGCCGCTCTCGCGCAGATGGGCCTCCTTCGCCGCTTCCACGATCGCCGCGGCGGCTCGCGCCCGGGCAACCGGGACCGCCTGCGAGTGCAATTTGCACCCTCTTTTGTCCCCCCGCCTTCGGCAGCAACAGCAACGACGGCTTCGCCGTCTAGTGCTGTTGCCCGGAACGGCAGGAATAGCGACCGCTGCGCGGTCAGAAGCCGTGGTCCGGCTCCGCCGGGACAGATACGGCCGCCCTACGGCGGCTCAGGGGATCCGCCGGCAGAGCCGGCGGGAACGAACGGCAGCACTCAGGAGGAGGAGCTGCCGGCGTGGCTGCTGGCTCGCTGTGAAGGGGACGTCGAGAGCGCTCGGCGCTTCTGGAGCCGGCGATGATCTTCTGCACTCACCGTGAGCTGTTCAAGCTTCGCCCGGCGTGGCGAGATGAGAAGGCCCCCGAGTGTCCCGGGAAGCTCGTGATCGACCCCCAGACCGAGCGCGAGGAGATCTGGGAGGCCAGCTGCGACGTGTGCGGCCTCGAGATCGGGATCCCCCCGCGCCAGCAGAAGACGTGGCTCGCCGCTCAGGGCGTGGCATCGTGAAGCGGCCAGTCGCGCGCCTGCATCGCGGCGATCACCTCCCCGGGCTCCAGGTGGTCGACGTAGCGCTGCGTGATCGCGAGGTTCGAGTGCCCGAGCTGGCGGCTGATGTAGAGGATCGGCAGCCGCTCGCGGGAGAGCTCGACGGCGTGCGTGTGGCGCAGCCCGTGGCTGTGCACCCGCTTCTCGATTCCCGCCTTCTCCCCCAGCCGCTTGATCGCCGCGCGCCAGTAGGACGCGGACATCGGCGCGCCGATACCGGGGCGCGTGATCGAGCAGAACACCTTGGCGCCCCTCGGGACGCCGAGAGCCGAGCGCTCGTCAAGCCAGCGCTCGAGGACGGCAAACGCCGGCGGGTCAACCCCCACCACCCGCCGGCGGTTGCCCTTGCCGTGACGGATGAGGATCGTCCCGGCCTCGCGATCGATATCCCTCAGCTCGAGGTCGAGGGCCTCGGCGCAGCGCAGCCCGCCGCGCCAGAGCACGACGATCAGCGCGCGGTTGCGAAGGCCCCCGGGCCCGCGGCGCGGGCAGGCCGCGATCAAGCGCCCCACCTCCTCGGTGGTGAGAACTTCGGCCGGGAACGTCTGCCCGTAGTTGGGCGGACGCTCGCCGGCTTTGTGGCCCGGGAGGGTCACGGCAGGTCGAGGGTGGCCGCGTCGGTCGAGAAGTTCACTCTGGTCAGCATCCCGCTGCCAGCGGATCGATTGAAACATGGCGTAGGCCTCCATGGCTCGGGGACGGGCGTCTGCAAGAACGCGCGTCCGGTTTCACCCAATGCTAGTGCCCCCGCGCTGCTTGCACAGCCGGGGGCGTGGCGGGCGAGGGCCTACCCCTCCCGCCCTGAGAACCCTAATGGAGGTGGCAGGCGTGATCGCGTTTAGTCCGATCGAGGAGGGCGTCCTCGCGGCGGTCGGGGCCGAATGGAGCACCGTGGAGGAGCTGCAGAAGCGGTTTTACCCGGGGAGCTCGCCGGAGGTGGTCCGGCGAGCGGTGGAGTACCTGAAACGCAAGGAGCTCGTCGCCTCAATTGAGCGCCAGCACGGGCAGCCCATCCTCGAGCAGACCCCGGTCGGGTTCCACGCGCTGTGCGCGTGCCGGCGCGCTCGAGCAGCGGTGACGACATGAGCACCGTTGCGTGGGTGGGTGTCGGCATCGCCGCCTACTTCGCGCTTGTGGCGCTGATCCTCGTCATGATCGTGCGGGCGAAGCGATGAGCCGGCACCGGAACCGGCAGGGCCCGACGAGGGCCGAGACGCCCAAGGTTCGCGAGCTCTTAAACGGCCGCTACGGTGTCGTTATAGACCGCGGCCGCGAGCGCTCCGCGACGATCATCGCGACGTACGACAGCCGCCGCGAGGCGCTCAAGGCACTATCGAAGCTCAGGAGGGCCCAATGGTGGTCGCAATGACGTCTTCACAGGCGCTGGAGCTGCGTCGCGAGCAGCTCCTCCGGCGCGTGCGCGCGTGCCTCGAGCTCGTGCGCGGGCTGAAACTGGAGCTCGCGCTGCGTGAGTGGGGTGAGCGATGACGGATTCGGGTCAAAGCGTCGTAGAGGAGGCCCGCGCGAGCGACGTAAAGAAGGGGCAGACGATCTGGGCGCAGGACGACTCCGACTGGCTCAAGGTGAACACGGCCGCCGACGGCTGGGACCAGATCATCTTCTTCCGTACCGATGGAAGCGAGGCTGCGTTCCGACCCGATCAGACAGTGCTGGTGCTGGTGCGATGACGCAAAGGGACCAAAGCGACAGCGGTGCCGATCGGCGGATCGACACCATGAACCCGAGCCCGGCCCTGCTCTGCAAGCTGGGCTCGATCGTGCGCCATTGCGAGGAGGCCTTCACCGAGACCGGCCACGAGTTCGACGTCCTCGCCGTTCGCGCGCTCTGTCGTGACCCCGAAGTGCAGGAGTGGATGATCGCTATGGACGCGATGGCCCTCCTGCCGGTGCTCCGATGACGCAGCCGCAGGGTCAAACGTGATGCATAGCGACGAAAGTGACAGGGGATGATGCGTGGGGCTCATGGATGTCCCCAGCTGGGCGTGGCTCACGGCGCTGAAGCTCCTCAGGCAAGATCTCGAGGAGAAGCCGGAGACCCCTCCGCTGCGCGGGCGGGTACGTGCCGGCGGCGGCGTTGCCGGCGGGATCGGACGCGGCATCGCCGCGGGGCTCGAATTGAGTAAAGAAGCCGTCGAAGCCCTGATTGCCGCCGCCGCAGCGATCCTGCGTGGCGAAATCACGACTGCCCTGGCCAAAGCAGAGGAATTCGCCGAAAAACTGTTCGAAAAAGTGAAAGAAGGCAAAGAAGGCCCGGCGGGCAAAGAAGGCAAAGCCGGGCCTGAATCGCTCGGCGCGGCGCTCAAGAAAGAAATCGAAGGGTTTACCTGGCCGACGTTCAACATTCAGAAACTGGAAAAACTCAAAACGCTGCTGTTCGCGGCCGGTGAAGGGGCGATCGAACACGTAGTGAAAATCGTCGGGGAAGCCCTCGTCATCACCAAAGTCCTGAAAATCACGGGGGAAAAAGAAGCCGAAGTCGCGGGGAGCAAACTCACCGCCTTCAATCTCGTAAAGGCTTACATACTCCAAGCCAACGCCTCTCTGGTCGTTGCGACTGCCGCCGCGACGGTGTTTGGGATCAGCGAAGAATTGAACAACTACGAATGGGGGGGGACGCCCGGTGTGCTATTTCCGTTTGATCTCGAAGCCGGGGTCACTGTCACGCTCACCGGGTGGGTACCGCAGCCGGCCACGATACCTGCAGCCGGGCGCCCGGGGATGGTGGCCATCTTCTTCAACAACGGCGCTCGGGGCGGTGGCGCGAAACTCGTCATAGAACCTGAAAGCGGCAAATCGGGAGCTGGCAATCAGTTCGGCCAGGCGGCAACCCTGACACTCGAACCGCAGCAGGCAGCAATCTACATCTACACCACCAACTGGAAGCTAGTGAGCCCGTGAGGCCGGGATCGTGACGCTTTTGGCGAAAAGCGCCCCTCATTAGCGCCCCGGGAGCGCCCGCGTGCGAAAGCGTCACGATCCTGGCCGCTTCAGCGAGGGGAGTATGGTGCCTCGGATGCAGCGCGCGTCGCTACTGCGCGACCTCGGAATCCTGCTCGTGATCGGCGTGCTGGGGGCGCTCGTCTTCGTGCTCAACGTCAAGCTGGTCGGCAAGACGCGCTGGGGCGCCGTGTGAGTCGCGTCGGGACGATCGAACGGGCCATTCACCGGATGCTCCGGGCGGGCTCGATCGACGGTGAGACGGCGCTGCTCACGATCCTGCGGGCGCGCAGCGGGGAGCTCCGGATCTAGCCGGTGTCCGCGGCCGCCGTCCCCGCTAGACCCCGTTTTGCCCACTCGAGCATGCCGTCTGAGACCCACGGGTACTGCAGGGCGCGCACGCGCAGGCAGATCTCGCCGGCGGAGTGAACCTCGACGATCGTGATCACGCGCCCAATCTGGAACTCCGAGCCGAAGTCGCCTTCGATTGCGTCCATCTGCTCGGCAACTTCACGCATCAGCCGGCTCCGCCCCTCCGCGGGAGGGTCGGGCTCGCGCTCGAGCTCATCACTCACGGCGCGGGCGCAGGGCTGTCGCTGGGAAGGATCGCGGCGGCGAGCATCAGCTGCTCGAGCCGGGCCTCCTGCCGCGCCTGGTCGAGCTCGTCGTCGCAGACGCACGTGCGCAGCATGCCGTTGCCGCGTTCCTCGTAGTCGGCGACGAGCTGCACGACCTTTCGGCTCGGCTTGTGGCCGCGGAGCAGCTCGCAGCGCAGCGTCCCGTTACCGACTCTGCGTGACCAAAGGGTCGTGACCCGGTGGCGCTCGTAGACGATCGCGTCGGCGACGCGCATGTGAAGGCCCCCGGTCTCCTGGTCGACGCGGGGGGCGTAGCTCTTGCTGGGCCCGCGCGGCGGCCGTCGCAGGAAGCTCATCCCTGTGCCTTCGCTTGGAGCTCGGCGATCGTGAGCAGCGCGAGCGCGGTGTAGTCGCCGAGGAAGACGTCGCGGCCGTCGTGCAATTCCGCATACCAGCCCTGGGCGCGCCTGCCGGGGGTGCCGTGGTCCTGGCGCGCCGCGACGAAGCCGAGATCTCCGAGGGCCTGCTGTAGTTCGCCGCGGCGAGTACTCGAGGGGCGTTTCGTTCCGGCGCGCGGCATCGGGGTCAATATATCCCGGCCCCCCTGCGACCGGCCGCGACCGGCCGCTACCAGCCGCCCCACCGGTGCATACATCATGCATGCACGGTGGCTGAGAAGCGCAAACAGACCGAGGCGCAGCGCGCCGCGAGCGAGCGCAACCTCCGCAAGGGCAACCCGAAGGCGTTCTCGAAGCCCCCGACGGAGCCCCCCGCCGAGCCGCCGGCGACTCCGGCGGACGCGCCCGTGACGCACCGCGCTCGCCGCCCGGCTCAGGCCAAACCTGCGCGTAAGAAGCGGACGCCGGCGCAGCCTCCCCCTGCGCCGGCGCCTGCCAAGTCGGGGGGAGGCTTCCTGGGCGGCCTGCTGGACGGCCTGCGCTCGTGACGCCCCCCGAGCTCGAGATCGACTACCTCGAGAACGGGAGCGGGCCCGGCATCACCGAGCTGCCCTCGAGCATCGAAAGGCCGCCGGCCGAGGGTGAGCGCGGCGTGGTGCTCGATGCACCCCCCGGCTGGGAGCGCGAGCACATCGAAGCGATGCTCAAGGGCATCGGCGCGGGGGTTCACCTGCTGCTCGGCCAGAACGAGCGTGAGTGGCTGATGACGAAGGAAGATCTCGAGCGGATGGCTCCGCCGGCGACGCGGATCGCCAACCGGTGGGAGCCCAGCCGGCGGGCCTCAGAGTACGCCGACCCCCTCCTTTTCAGCTACGGCGCCGTGCTCTATGCGTGGCGCAACGCGCTCACGATGAAGCGCCGCCAGAAAGATCAGCGCGCGGCCGCGCCCGTCAGCGACGCGACGTATGAGTACCCCGACGACGTCGTCGACGCGGGCGACGACGCCGGCGAGGCGCCGGGCCGCGCGCCGTACTTCCCAGAGAGCCCACGAGCAGGAGGGTCAATATGACAGGCGAGGAAAAGGTGAAGCAGACGCTCAAGGCGTTCACCGAAGTGTCAGAGGAGGCGGACCCAATGCAGCTCACGCTCGCGTCGGTTGCAATGGGTCTCGAGAGCCAAGGTGGCTTCCTCGACAGCATGCACGAGAACCAGGAGTCGGGGGAGCTCGACGAGTTCGTGCTCGCGCTCACCCGCTGGATCGCGACGCACCGCTCCGACTCGGCTGAGCAGCTGCTCGTCGTCGAGATCCCCAGAGGGCAGAACATACCCGCCGGCATCCGGCTGGCCCGTCTCGACCAGGCCCGCGACGCGCGCCTGACCGCAGAGTCGCCACTGTGAGAGCGCCGCGCTTCCCGCGCCGGCGAAAGCCGCCGGCCGAGCCGCGCGAGTACCCGGCCGACCGCAAAATGTGGCCGCACGACTACATCGGCCCCAACACGCGCATCAAGGGGCCCTGCGTGATTAAGCAGCGCTGGGCCGGCGGCGGCTACATCATCCGATCGCGGCGCGACGGCAAGCTCTACACCGTGCCGCGCGAGCACCTGCAGCACATCGGCCTCGAGGAGCAGGCGGCCGAGGCATGAGCGCGCGCGAGGAGGGCGAGGAGCTCGAGGAGGAGCCGACGGGGGCGCCGCGGCGCGGGATCCGCCTCTCAGACCGGATCCTGATCGCCGGGCAGACCGGGAAAGGCAAGACCGAGCTCGCGCGGATGATCGCCGAGGGCGAGCAGCCCGTGCGGCTGATCGTCGTCGACCCGAAGGGCGAACTGTCGTTCACGCAGCTCGTCGACGGCAAGCGCGTGCCCGTGACGCCGGCGCGCACGCCGCTCGAGCTCGCCAACGCGATGCATGGCGCGATCGTGCACTTCATCCCGGCCGGCTTCGACCGGCCCGCGCTCGAGGAGGCGTTCGAGATCATCTGGGCGACCCCGGGCCCGTACATCGTGTGGGTCGACGAGGCAAGCGAGGTCTCATCGCCGAACTGGTGCCCGGCCGGGCTGCGCCTGTGCGTCACGCAGGGCCGCGAGCCCGAAAAGCAGGTGATCGCGGTCACGCAGCGCCTGGCCGAAATCCATCCGGTGTTCCGCTCCCAGTCAGAGCACATCTTCCTGATGGTGCCGGCGCCGATCATGCTCGACCTGAAGACGCTGTCGGGCAACGTGCGCCGCGAGGCGACGTGGCTCGACCGCGAGCTCGGCGAGCTCCATGCCGCGCACGGCGACTACAGCCACCTGTGGTACTGCCGCGACACTGACGAGATGCGCCGCTGCGCGCCGATCCCCCTCAGCGGCCGGGAGCTACCGGCCGCTTCCGAGGAAGACGACGAGGGCGTTGACTCTGATGCATGCGAGGCGTCGGCTGGGGCTTAGGCTCCTTCTTCAAGATCGGGCTCATTGCCCTGGTGTTCATCGTTCTCGCGAAGTGGGTCGCCACGAAGGTCAACGTGCCCGGCCTCAGCTCAGCAGTCGCCGGGGCCTGACGTGCCAACCCCGAACAACGCGCCGTCAAGCACGACGGGCGGACCTGAGCGCCAAGACCCCGAACTGTTCGCCCAGCTCACCGAGCGCCAGGCGATGCCGCAGACCTCGCAGGAAATCAAGGGGCTCGGCAAAAAACAGACCCTGTACGTCGAAAAGGTCGGGATCGTCGCGCGCATCCGGCTCCTGGTCGAATGGAAATGCGAAGTCACAGAAGAAGAAAAATCGATCTTCAACAACGGCTTCCCGTGGCGCCTCTTGCCTCAGATCGCGATCGAGTCGAACGGCGTTACCGGGATCATCAGCTGCTCGGCGCTCGCGCTCGAGGCGCGCCGCCGGCGGATCTACCGTAACCCCGTCTCGGCGATCTTGGAAAACCCGAAAAAGATCGAAGAAGGCGGCAAAGTCAAAAAAGAAGTGATCAAAGGCAAGTTCGTCGTCGAAATCCCGATCGCGCACGACATGGAGAGCCTGATCGGCGCGCTCCTGGCGCAGAACGAGGAAACGAGCCTGTCGGTCACGCTCCAGTGGGCCAACGAAGAAGAATTGCAGCACACCGGCAAACTGGCGAAACTCGAAGGTGAAGTGAAGTGGTCGACGACCGTGTTCAGCATCGGCACCGCGCCGATCGGCAAACAGGAAGTCACCATCCTGCCGGACCTCTCAGCCTTCCACGGCCTGCTCGAATCCGAAACGCCCTGCGTCGGCAACGGCAACAAAAAGGCCAACCTGATCCGAACGTCGGGGCAGCTGCTGTGCATCGGCGCCGCGTTCCAGAACGGCCTTACAAAGGAGCTCTCGCCGGCGGTGTGGCTGAAGTTCGCGCTCGAATATGGCGGCAACAAGGATCCCCTGGTGTGGGAACCCGCCTCCGAACTGCTCGAGCTGAACGCTGACGAGTACGACGGCGCGATCGCGGTCGGCGTCGGGGGTGCGACCGAAAAGCTCCATTACCTGTTTGTCGACCAGGAGGCTGACAACCCCTCGCGCGACATGATCGTGCCCGAACAGCTGACTGAATTCCGGGCCGTCTTCGGGCTCGGCGCGGAAGCGATCGAAGCGAACGCCAACATGATCGTCACGCAAGAGACGCTCTACCCGGCGGTCTAGCTCATGTACGGCGCCGGCTTCCCGGAGCCCGCCACCGCCGCCCGGCCGAGCGCGGGCACGAGCCTCTACTTCGAAGCGGACCGGAGCGTGCCCAATCCCGGCAAGACGGGCACCACGGGCAACAACGCATTCGGCAACCCGGTCGAGGGGCAGAGCGTCGCCCCCGCGCCGCTGATGTTCGGCTCGGGCTCGGAAGCGGTGAGCGGCTCAGGCGAACCGATTGTGAACACGGCCCGCGCCCCCAAAGGGCACGTCTCTGAAATCCTCAACTTCCACGGGAGCCCCGCCCCCTGGCTCCTGATCGGCCTGCTCCTGGCGGCCGGGCTGCTTCACCTCTCGGCTAGCGGGAGAGTCGGCGCCAAGGGGACCCTGTGAGTGGAATCGGTCGCGGGGATCCTGTTGATGTTCTTCGCGGTCGCTCTGATCATCGCGTTCGCGAAGGGCGGCATGCCGGCCGTCGGCACCTGGCTTCACGCCAAGTACGTGGGGAGCTGAGCGGTGCCCGCCGTCGGCATCCTCTTGATCCTGATCGGCGTGTGGTTCGTCATACGCACGCTGCGCGGGAAACTGGCATCCACGATCACGCGGGGCTGATCTGATGCTGCTGCTCCTGATTCTGCTCCTGGTGCTCGTCGCGATCGTCGGCGGTATCGCCCTGAGCCCTCTGGCGCTGCTTCTGCTCCTGGTGGCGCTGGTCCTATACCTCGCGCTCGAGCGGCCCGGGGGGCGGCTCTGATGGCCGCCGCGACGCGCATCGGCCGCAAGGAGGCCGCCCGGCGCTACCTGCAGGCCGATATGGACCGCAGCTACACCGGGCTGCCGGATGAGGCGAAGGAGATCCACGAGGAAACCCAGCGCCGGCTCGTGAACGAACACGGCGATGATCTCCCGCTGCTGGCGACCGTCGGCACCGATCGCGACTTCGACGCGCCGCTGACGTCCGGCGAGCGCGAACACCAGCGCTACATGCGCACACAGCTCCCCGACGGCTCTCCGCAGGCCGTGGCCGAGCACCGCGCACGGCTGCGCGGGAAGCCGGCGCCGGCGCCACGTCGGTCCCCTCCCCGACGGCGGCCAGCCCCGCGCGTGTCCTCCGCGCGGCGCACGGCCGGCGCCGGCGTCGGTGCCGTGCAGAGCGCCGTGGGCGGCCGCGGCAGCGTCTTCCTGCAGCTGGTGGGCTGGACGCTCGCGCTGTCGCTTCTCTACCTGCTCGTGGCCGGCAAGGGCGTCAACGCGCTGAAGGGGATCACCAACGCGGTCGTGGGCGGCGTGACGACGTTCATCAAACCGGTCGACCCGATCGCGAGTCTCGAAACGGCGCTCGGCGCGACGCCGCCGAGCGCGGCGAGCTCGAGCAGCTCGCCGACGAACCCGGCGCTCGCCGGCGTCACGGGATCGACCCTGCCGGCGAGCTCCGTCGCCCCGGGCAACAGCGCCGGGACGGGCACCGACGCGCCGACTCCGGCGGCTGCAGCCGCGGGCGCAAAAGCGAAGGTCTCCGCGTGGGGCCTGCCTGCTTCGCTACTGCAGGCCGACCTGTCGCTGAGGCGCACGGCCGCGGCCGCGGTGAAGGCGGGATCGGAGACGGTCACACAGGCGCGCACCGCCGAAGAACGCCTGATCCCGCGGAAGAAGTACCCCGCTTTCTACGCCAACCAAGGGTGATTGTATGCGCAACTTTCTCAAGACGGCTTTTCTCCTGATCGTGCTCTACCTGGTGCTGATTCACTTCACCGGGTTCTCGAGCGACGTCGGGACGCTGTTCAGCGGCACCGACAAGCTCGTCTCCACATTCCAGGGTCGCTAGAGCGATGCGCATCCGCGCTCACCACCCGAACCGGATCGGGGCGAACCCGGTGGCTGTGAAAACGCACGGGCTGACGCCACGCAAAGGGCGCCTGTCGAACGCGCCTAACCACGCCTGGCTTGAACAACAGCGCAACGCCGCGTTTGGTCCTGGGCCTATCGCCCCGAGCGGCGCCGAAGGCATGCCAGCGAGGCGAGCATGAGCGAAGGTCTCGCACCGCGCAGGGCAGCGCCCAAGCCAGCGGGGTCCAGTCCGCGCTTCAGCACCGCGCGCCGCGCGGCGCCGGTGAAGATCTGGCAGGCGCAGGCCGGCGAGCTGAGCAAGCAGCTCCTCGGAGACAACACCTTCCCGCGCGGCGCGACGACGTTCGCGACCAGGCGCGGGATCTCGGCGAGCGTCGGGCCGGTCCTGCGGATCCGCCCGCTCGTCGGCGTGAACGACTCGATCGGTGTCAAAGGCGCGAAAGTCACCGCACGCGGACGCCGCAAGCGCGGCTACCCGCCGATCATTCAGGGCCAGGTCAAGGGCGAATAGATGCCCGGTCTGCTCGACGCTGTCCCTGCGGTTGCCGACACCCTCCCGGGCGGTGGCGGCGGCGACCCGAAGGGGAAGAAGAAGGGCAGCAAACGCTGGCTGCTGATCGTCGTCGGCGCCGGCGCGCTGCTCGTGCTCGTGCTCGTGATGAAAGGCAAATCGAGCGAAACCGAAGAACCGAAAGTGGCGAAAGAAGTGGTCGCGCCCGCGACCGGCTCCGAAGGCGGGATCGGGAGCGGCACGAACGCCACGGCCACCGTCCCCGTGCCCGAACCGGGCCCTCAGGGGCCAGCTGGCCCCGAAGGGGCGCCAGGTCCACCACTCGCGGCTGCGGAACCTGCGCCCGCGGCCGCGGCCGCCGCAGCCGCCAAACCGGCGGTGACGCCTAAGTCGCCGGCGGCGAAACCGCCATACACGACCACCCACGAGGTCAATGCGAAGGGTGAACACCTCACGGTCCACACCTACCCGGGCGGAAGGCGGGCAATATTTCAGACGGCCGCAGAGAAGGCAGCCGACCCGGGCGAGAGAGCAATCGCGGCGAAAAAAGCATCCCCCCCGGCATCCAAGCAGCCACCCAAGCCCGCCAGCAAATCGAAGGCGCCGGCGAAACGCAAACAGCCTGTGGCGCACAAAGCCGCGCCCAAAAAAGCTGTCGTGCATCACGCGGCCGCTAAACCGAAAGCGGCACACAAGGCCGCGCCCAAGCCCAAAAAGAAAAGGTGAAACCAGATGGCCCACCAGGAATCTGACCGTACTGCGATCAATGACGCCCAGCGCGAGGCGATCAATGAGGCCGCGAGCGCGGCCGCCGCGACCGCGGCCACCGACACACCGGACGCACCGGTGCCAGAGACGACGCTCGCCTACGGCGCGCAGGGGGCACCGCTGACGCAGCTCGTCGACCTGCTCGCGCTCCTCGGGTACACGACCAACGACGTCATCAAGGGCGCCTCGAGCAAGCTCGACGAGTCGGTGCTCGTGGATCTGCGCGCCGCGCGCTCAGAGCTCGGCCTCGGCGCCACGGCCGCCCCGGACTCCCTGCTCGCCGCGGCTGACATTCCCCTCGGCGTCAGCGGCGAGCTCGTCGACGGTGCCACGTGGGACGCCCTCTACGCCGCCGCGGCCGCCAAGGTACCCGCTGCCACCACTGACGCCGCCGCAGCCGGCCAGAGCGCCGCGGAGCCGGCGTAGCGGTGCTGGTGGACTCCGAGCCTGCAGCTGCGGGGGGTCCCGGCCCCGCAGCTGCCCCCGCCATCGAGCTCGAGCGCGGCCGCGCGGAGTTTCGCCCCCCGCCGCCGCGCGAGGAGCACATCGACTCAGGCGCACCGCCGCCGGAGAAGCCCCCCGGCGATGACTGGCGGGAGTTCCCGCGCTTCCGGGGCGGCGGGAACGGGCTGCCCCGGTGGCAGCGCATGGCGATCTTCGGCGTGATGCTGTTCCTCTCGATGCTCGCCGGCTGGATGATCGGCCGCAGCGCCCTCGTGTTCGCGCGAGGCCTCGAAGCGGGGCGTCATGGCTGAAGCGCACTCCGTCGAAAAGCAGACGGTCGCGGTGCAGGTCCTGTCGGGGCTCGGGATCAAACCTACGGCGGCGACCATCTCGAAGATGGTCGCCTGGTTCAACCAGGAGGGGGGCAACTGGAACAACAGCGCCAAATACAACCCGCTGAACACCACGCTCTCAAAGCCCGGCGCCGGCAACACCGGCAGCCAGGGCAACATCAAGGTCTACACCAGCTGGGAGCAGGGCATCGAAGCGACCGTCGACGCGCTGAAGGCGCCCGCTTACAAAGGCATCGTCGCGTCGCTTTCATCCGGCTCGAGCGCCGCGTTCGAAGCGGCCGTGAACTCCTCGCCCTGGGGGACCAAATTCCCCGGCTCGGGCAATGCCGTCGGCAAAGTGGCGCCCGGTGGGGAAGACGCCGTCGGTGGTCTGCTTCCGGGGGTTGAAAGCGCCGTCGGGAGCGCGGCCGAAGCCGTCGGGAGCGCCTTCAGCTGGGGCAACCTCGGTGAATTTGCCCTCACGACCATCCTGCTGCTCGTCGGCGCCGTGCTCGTGGTCTACGGGATCATCGTCACCGCCGGCGGCCGCGGCCAACCCGTTCCCGTGCCGGTGCCGGTATGAGCAACGAGATCATTCCCGCGATCATCTCCGCGGTGCCGGCGAGCGTCGCCGCGTTCGCCGCGCTCGACACGCGCCGGCTGGGGAAGCACAATCGCGCGAAACTGACAACCATCGATGACGCAGTAAACGGCGCGGCTGTAGGCGACGACTCGATCCGGCAGAACGTGCAGACCCTGGTGCGAAGGAGTAACGGCGGCGATGGCGTTTCCAGCCCTTGAACTCGGTCGGGCCGGCGGCCCGGTGTGTCCCAACGAACCGAAGGGGACGACCGGCGAAGAAGCGTCGCTCGTGTGCCCGGGCTCAAACCGGTTCATCATCTTCGTGGCCAACCACGGCGTGATGGTGCAGCTCGGCTACATGAAGCCGGGCGCCCGCGGCGTGAGCCTCGCGTCCGTCGACTGGCAGCCGCCCAAACCCTTCAATCCGTGCGCCGCCGCGCTGTATCGGCAATTCGACGCGATCCGCGTCTACAACCTGGTCGCCGGCTCCGAAGCCGAAGTGCTGCTCTCCGTGGACTCGGTATGAGCGCGACGGGGGCCCCGACGCTCGAGCAGCTCGCCGCGCAGCTCGCCGCGCTCGAGGAGCCGCTCGGCCGCATGGCGGCCCGGCTGGCGGCGCTCGAGGGACGGCCCGTCGGCGGCGATGCGATTGCGCTCCCAGCTCCGGTTGCGGGCGCTGGGAGCGGCGTCACGGCGTGGGTGTCACCCGGCGGAGGCACAAACGCCAACATCGAATCCGGGAACATCGAGGAACGCACTGAGGGCTATGCCACGATGGCCCGCATGCGGGGCCAGTTCACCGTCAAGGCGGCCGCCGAAATCAAAGCGGGCGAAAAAGTCATTCTCTCCAAATTCAAACCCGTCGTGGAAACCTTCATGACTACAAGCACCACTACCGGCACGGTGGTCACACTGAAGATCCTCGCCAACGCGGAAATCATCCTCGTGACTCCCACGATGGCGGCTGGGGTCGTCTTCATCATGGACGGCCTCGAGTGGCCACTGATCTGATGAGCGAACTACCCCCCAACGTCGTGCAGTTGCCCCCTCCGTTCGAATGGGTGGCGCTCGCAGAACTGAACGCCGCACTCGAAGCCATCATCGAAGCCGGGGAGGTAGGGGCGCAGGCGCGCCTGGATCCATTCGGGATCGTCCGTCTGCGCGGGCGGCTGGTCGTCAAGGCGGGCAAAGAACTGGTCACCGCGAGCAAAGTGGCAAAGCTCGGGATCCCGGTCAGCGTTACGTCCTACCTCCTGGCGGCCACCAAGATCAACGGCACGGTCTTCGGCATGCTCAAGGTGAGCGCCGGCGAACCGGGCGGACTCAACTATCTCGGCGCGACGCTCGTTGAAGGCGACGAACTGCTGCTCGACGGGCTGAGCGTGCCGAGCTACTGATGCCACTGCAGCCATTCGAGCCGATCGCGGAGACGTTCGACGGCGCCGAAATCGAACCCCTGAAGGCCTACAAGGTGATGAGCGAGCTCGAAGGGCCGATCATCACGGCCGCCTGGTCGCTGACGAGCATCGTGATCGCGGTCGAGCTGCAGTACCACCTGCGCCAGTACGTCAGCAACAAGCCGGCCTACGAACAGCTCGCCAAAGCGATCGAACAGTCCAAAAAAGCGCAGGAAAGCCTCGAAAGTCAGAAGGCGCAGCAGAGCGCGGCCATCATCTACACCGAAGAAGTTCGCACCGAACGCGCGCGCGAATATGAAGCGGGCCCCACTCGGCCGCTGTACATCGCGGTGCTCGAAGCGACGGCTGATCTCGGTACGGCCCGCGCCGACCTCGCGGCGACCGAATCCGCGATCACCCAGACGGCGGGCGAACGCGCGAAGCTCACACGTGAACTTGCCGAATTCGGGTTCAGCGACGCAAAGGACGCCCTGCGTCGCTCAGAATTTCCGCTCCTTATCATCGCCCGGCTGGTCTTCGAAGACGAGGTGATCTGGACCCGGTCGCTCGACACCCAGCGGCTCCTGCTCGGAGCGACGGCAAGGTTCTCGGCCGAATCCTCAGGCGGTGACTACACCGGCATCGAAGGCCTCTACCAGGAGCGCTCGGAGGCCACCTACGACGTCGCCGGCGATCTCACACCGGGCAAGCCGCTGCGGCTCGAGTTCGAAGTGCTCGGGCCCACCGCCCTCGAAGGCCCCGATCTCGAAGGCCCCGAAATTGCCGCCGGCGCCACGCTCACCGCACCCGACATCGCGATCGTCTACGAACCCGAACGCGCCCCCGCCGTCAACTGAGGGGGGGTGAGCTGAATGGCGAAACGCAAAAAACACCACAAGAAGAAACCGAAGGGTCACAAAAAGGGCTGCAAATGCGTCGTCTGTCGGCGCCGGTAGGAGCAGGGCGCCGGTGGCGATCGCCACCGGCGCACCACAACCCCCGGAAAGGGTGAATCTGTAATGAAACTTCCTGTTGCCATCGGCGGCGCGATCGCCACGGCGCTCACCGCCGGCATCGCGCTGACCGGCGAACTTGACCTCTCGCACCCGCTGAAGCAGGCGATCGTGATCGCCGGGGGCCTGTTGATCGCAATCGTCGGCTACCTGACGATCGCGCCGGCCGACGCCGCCACCATCGCCGGCGCCGGCGCGCCCCCGTTCGCGATCCCGGCGGCCCTGCCGACCTCCTCGGCGGTGCCGCCCGCGGCCGCGGCCTCCCCCGCCGACCGCACCGCGATCGATCAGGCTGCCGCCGCGGCTGTAGCGCCCGCAGCCCGGTCGCTGCCATGACCGGGATCTGGCTCCCCAGCACCACCCGCCATCCGCTCGGGATCCTCGACCACGGGCGCCGGTCGGTCACGCGCGGCGTCGTGATTCACGTCAACGTCGGAACGTTCGCCGGCACGATCGAGTGGTTCTCGGGGGGCTCGGGGGGCGTGGGCGCGCATGTCGAGATCGGCTCAGACCGCGTCTACCAGCTCGTGCCCCTCGATCACGTCGCCTGGCACGCCGTCGACGCGAACGCTTTCAGCGTCGGCTTCGAGCACGCCGGCTACGGGCGCAGCCGGGCCGAATGGCTCGACGCCGGCCACGAGCTCGCCTACAGCGCGAACCGGGCGGCGTGGGTGCTGCATCAGTGGAAGCTGGGGGCCCCCCGCTACGGCCACAACGTGTGGCCGCACAGCTGGGGCGGTGTCGCGTGGGGCAACCACGACTGCCCCGGGCCTCACTTCCCGTGGGACATGTGGCTCAGGCTCGCCTCGGACGCCTACTACGGGCACTGGGGGCGCTAGGGGGACTTCCCTTCGCTCTTGAGCACTTCTTCGGGTTCCCGGGCTTTCTGCTTCGCCGCTTCCCGTTTCTGGTGTTCTTCGAATTCCCGGGCTTCGCCCGGTTCCTTCTTGCGTTCTTCGGCTCTCCGTTTGAGCGCAGTCGCGCGTTCTTCTTCTTCCTTGGACCGCTCGGCCTGCTTGGTTGCTGCTTCCTGGCGCATCAATTCCGTGACGCCGTGCTTGCACCACTGGAGCCCGGTCCGGGTCAGCGTGATGTTGTCGCCGGCGAACGTGTTGCAGCCGAGGTGGTAGCCCTCGAACGCCGGCGCGACGGCGAACGCGATGAGAAGCACGAGCGCGACGACGACGGGCGAGAGGAGCACCTGCTTTCGGCGCGACATGCAGGGAGTATGCGTGATCTCCCTGCAAATTGCGAGTAGAACATTCGTCCACCCGCTGCTGCTTCCGTCCGAGCAGCAAGTAAGGTCCCCGACTATGGTTGATGTAGCCAACCACGGCCGGGGATTGTGTCGAGCGTAGCGCGCGCCCCAGATGATTGCGCGAGCAATCGGTCGGCGACGCTCAAGCCAGCTGAGCTACATCCGCGCAACCTGGTCATTCTAGCCCCCGGCCCACGGGCGCGTCAGACTGGTCGGCGCGCGCGGACCTGATAGACGGCCGTCAGGCCGGTGTCAAAGCCGCGGCGCGCGGCGCGCAGATACAGCCTCCATACGCGCGTGCGCTCGGGACCCGCGAGCCGCCGAGCCTCCTCCAGTCGCTGCTCCAGGCGTTTGGCCCAGTGATCCAGCGTGACCGCGTAGTCCTCTCTGAAGCCCTCCACATGCTCGCTGTGAAAGCCGGCTCGCTCGAGCGCCAGCTGTACACGAGACAGCGGCAGGGGCTCGCCGTCGGGGAACACGTAGCGCATCGAGAAGAGGTCCTCGAGCGGCTCGTCCTCGGGGTCGAGCGCCGCGATCGCGTGATTCAACAGCACTCCGCCTGGGCGCAGGAGCGTGAACAGCGACTGCGCATAGCGGTCGATCTGAGTGTCCCCCACGTGCTCGGACATGCCGATGCTGGCGATCGCGTCGAAGGACGATCCTGGCAGCTGGCGATAGTCGGCCACCCGAATCTCAACCTCGTCGCCGAGGCCCGCGTCCATCACCTTCTCGCGCGCGAGCTCCGCCTGAGCCGGGGAGATCGTCACGCCGGTGACGGTGACCCCGTAGTTGCGAGCAGCATGGATCGCGAAACTGCCCCAGCCACAGCCGACGTCCAGGACTCGCATGCCGGGTTTCAGCTCGAGCTTGGTGGCTACGAGATCGAGCTTCGTGCGCTGGGCCTCCTCGAGCGTCTCCGCTCCCCTCGAGAAGATCGCGCAGCTGTAGGTCATCGACTCATCCAAGAACAGCGCGAAGAACTCGTTGCCGACGTCGTAGTGGTAGCGGACCGCAGCCGCGTCGCGCTCGATGCTGTGGCGCTCGCCGCGAAGGATGAGCTCGAGGCCCGGACGGCGTGGGATGCCTCCCGGCACCGCGGCGACGACGATCGCGGCTCCGAGGCGAACGCGATCGCCACCGCCCATCGGCGGCGGCTCCCACGTGTCGACCACGGCGAACGCCGCGTCGAGGTCGTCCACGGCCAGCGAGCCGTCGACGTAGGCCCGACCCAGGCCCAGCGAGCCGGGCGCCCGAAGAAAATGCGCGAGCGCGGAAGGCCGTCGCACGAAGAACGTCGGCGCATCTGCTGCCGTCGCCCCCACGGTTCCGCCGTCCCAGAAGCGGACATGGAACGGCCGCGTCGGGAGCAGGCGCTCGAGCTGCCTGCTCAGGGGGACACTCGCCCGGATCAATGCCACGGCCGTACGATCTCACATGGGAGCCGGCTCTGTGCGCCCGCTGGCCGGCGGCTGCGATACTTCCCGCATGCCCAGCGACCGGGTCCTGTCGCGCTTCTCCATGTCGCTCCCGGACAGCGTGCTCCGGAGCGTAGGCAGGCTGAACGTCCCGCTGTATCGCGCCACCCGCGGTCGGCTGTTCGCAACCTGGGGCCGCGCCCCGGTGCTGTTGCTCACGAGCACCGGCCGGCGCTCGGGTCAGCAGCGCACCGCGCCCGTGGTCTACATGACCGACGACGAGCGACTAGTCGTCATCGGCTCCAACGCCGGCAACGAGCGCGCACCGGCATGGGCGCTGAACCTGCAGGCCAATCCGGCGTGCGCTGTCCAGCTCGGCGGAAGGCGCCGACAGGTGAAGGCGCGGGTCGCCGAGGGCGAGGAGCGCGCTGAGCTGTGGCGGAAGATGAACGAGCAGTACGCGGGCTTCGACGACTACGACGAGCGCACCTCGCGCGATATCCCGGTGTTCGTGCTCGAGTCAGGCTAGCTTCGAGCGTCACTGCTGCGCCATGCTCCAGACGCCAGCCCGATTGATGCGGTTGCGCCCGGAACGACCCTGGCGGGAGCATGCGGGCCTGTATCGAGACCTGTTCGCGGACCCCGCTGTTGCCGCGACGCTGTGGCCGGGCCCGAATGGCGGCCCCCGCAGCGACCGCCAGGCGTCCACGATCCTGGCCACCGACCTGCTGCACTGGCAGCATGAATCGTTCGGGCCTTGGCTCTTCTTCGAGACTGTCACCGGCGTGTTCGTTGGGCGCTGCGGTCTTCGCCGCGCCACCGTTCTCGGCAGGAGATCGGTGGAGCTCCTCTATGCGGTGCGCTCGGACTGCTGGGGCGAAGGCCACGCAACCGAGATGGCGACCGTGGCGATGGCAGAGGCGCGTCGCCTTGGGCTCGCCGAGGTGGTCGGCTTCACCATGACGAGCAACGGGCCGTCGCGCCGGGTGCTCGAAAAGGCGGGCATGCGCTTTGACACCATCTTCGAACACGCGGGACTGCCCCACTGGCTCGGGCGAGCGCTACTCTAGAGGCCAGAATGCTGTTCACCCGTAAGCAGGCTGGCTCGGTGACCACGGAGACCGCGCTCAAGGGGCGCGCCGAGGAAATGCCTGTGCCGGCCAGGCACGAGGTGCTCGGCGCACCGCTTAAGGGTCCGTTCCCGGATGGCATCGAGACGATCGTCCTCGGGATGGGCTGCTTCTGGGGCGCCGAGCGCATCTTCTGGCAGGCTGACGGCGTCTACACGACCGCTGTCGGCTACGCGGGCGGGTTCACCCCGAACCCCACCTACCAGGAGGTCTGCTCGGGGCAGACCGGCCACACCGAGGCGGTACTGGTCGCGTTCGATACCTCCGCCACAAGCCTCCAGGAGATGCTGAAGCTGTTCTGGGAAGGACACGACCCGACGCAGGGCATGCGCCAGGGCAACGACGTGGGATCCCAGTACCGCTCGGCGATCTACTGGAAGGACGAGGCCCAGCGGGCCGCCGCGGAGGCGTCGAGGGACACCTACCAGGAGATGCTCACCCGCGCCGGCCATGGCGAGATCACGACCGAGATCGCCGCGGCCGGACCGTTCTACTACGCCGAGGACTACCACCAGCAGTACCTGGCCAAGAACCCGGGTGGCTACTGCGGGCTGGGCGGCACCGGCGTGAGCTGCCCAATCGGCGTCAACCTCTCCGCGTCGACCACAGTCGATCCAAGCGCGGGCGTGCGCCAGTAGCCTTGCTCCCCGCCTTAGCCGCCCTTCTTCTAAGGGATGCTAAGTAAGAAATCCTGTCGCACCGTCTCGCCGGCCGGAATCATCACCGACTCGGTTTGCTTTGGGTGGACGCCGTTGATGGTTGCACCCAGGAAAGTGCCAGTGATCATGTATGAGCCCGGCGGCAGCGGTAGTTCGACGAAGTGGCCTTCACGCGAGGTCTGGGTCGCCACGACCGCTCCGCTCGCACCGACTACTTCGACAATCCCGCCTCCTGGCCGCGGCGGGGGGAGTCTGCAGCCGGCAGTGGAGAACACCCGGAGCGGGCCGCCGACGAGATAGAAGCCGCTGACCAGCTCGGTGGTGCCCGATGTCGCGACCGGCTCATTGAGTCCCGGCCCGTAGGCGGATTCGCGGTGGCACAGCGGGTTGATCCACACCGTCACCGTGGCGGAGCGCCCATGCGCGCCCGGCGACTGCCGCTCGATCGTTTGGACCCTCGCTTCTTCCGGCGGGGCACCCTTGACCAGCACCCTGCAGCCGGCGTGGGCGGCTCGCTGCCGCGCAACCCTGAGAGTCAGACCGGTCAGACGCGGGGCCCGACACCTTCCGACCACGCGCGCGGGTGCGTGTGCCGACGCGCTTGCGGACACCGCACAAAACAACGTCGCGGCGACGACGAGAGCCCGCCGGATGGTCACGGTCATCATCGCCAACTATCGCACCTACCACCCGGCTGCCCATAACAGCAGCGACCCCGCCGAGGCGGGGCCGCTGACCGTCGCTGTCGGCCTGAACACATCCGTAGGGATGACGCATCCAGGCCGACAGGCTTATCTGCCGCTCTACGTGCCGGCGGGCGCCGGATCCGGTCGCCACGTCGGGCCACTCGAGCCGCCGAGTGTGGGCACGTCCGCGGGGTAGACCTCGTTGCCGTGGATCGCGTGATCGCCGATCTCGGCTTCCTCGTCGGTGACCCGCAGCGGCACGAAGATGCTCAACACCTTCAGGATGATGAACGTCACCACCGCCGTGTATGCGATCACCCACAGGGCAGCCTCCGCCTGCCAACGCAAGAGGGTCCAGCTGCCGCTTATCAGCAGTCCGGATTTCCCGGGCAGGTTTGATGCGCCGCCCACGCCGATGTACTCGACCACGTTCGGATCGGCCAGCAACCCCACGAGCAGACCTCCGAAGAGACCGGCTATGCCGTGCGTATAGATCACCCCCAGGGTGTCGTCCACATGTCGGAACATGGGCGCTCGGCTGAGGTAGCGGATCGCGAACCACACGATCGTCGCATCGACGACCCCGATCACGATCGCGCCGTAGCCGTTCACGAACCCGGCGGCCGGCGTGATGCCGACCAACCCCGTGATCATCCCGTTGACAGCCCCCAGCATCGACGGCTTGTCGCGGAAGATGTAGTCCCAGCCGATCCACACCATCATCGCCACCGCCGTGCACAGGTTCGTGTTCAGCACGGCCGCGGACGCGTCGGCGCCCGCATAGTAGGAGTCCCCGCCGTTGAACCCGTTCCAACCGAGCCACAGGAGCCCAGCACCGCAGGCGACCATCAGCAGGTTGTTGGGCGCGTCGACCTCGCGATCTCGCTGCAATCGCGGGCCGATCACCCACGCGAACACGAATCCTGAGATCCCGGCGGACAGATGGATCACGTAACCGCCGGAGTAGTCCAGGGCTCCGTGAGCCGCGAAGTAGCCGCCGCCCCACAGAAGGAATGCGTTGACCGCGTACACGGCCGTGATCCACAGCAGCACGTATGGGATCCATGCCTTCAGGTTGACCCGCCCGAGCACCGAGCCGAGCGCCAGGATCGGGGTGATCGCAGCGAACACGAACTGGAAGTACACGAGCGAGGCCTCGGGGAAGTGGAACGGCGGGCCTTCCGTGACCGACGGAATGAGCGCCTGGCCCTCCTCGCCGACGTGTCCGAGCACGCTGCCCGGTTCGCCGAGGAACGTGCCCAGGAACCCCTTGGTCCCGAACACACCCGAGCCACTGTGCGCGATCGGGCTGCCGAAGCCCATCTTGAACGCCCACAGACACCACACGATCAGCGTCACACAGAACGCGACGAACGTGAGCATCATGCTGTTCACCGACCAGCGCTTCTGCATGACGCCGCCGTACAGGACCGCCAGGCCCGGGAGGCTCATCAGCCCCACGAACGTCGCGGCGGTCATCTGCCACGCGTTATCCCCCGCGTTCAGCCAACTTGGATATGCCAGCCAGGTCATGTGCCTCCGTTCCCTACGTTTTTTCAGTTCACGCTCCCACCGCGCACACGGCGAGGGCGCACCAATTTGCAGTCCTGGTATGAAATCCGGCGGAGGAGGGCGCGACTAGGGCCACCCTGGCCAACACTTGGGCGACGGCTTTCGACATTTGTCTAGACGGCCTTCTGCGGCCGTCTCGGGTGCCGCGTTCAGCCCGCTCTGAACGGGAATCCGGCCCGTCTGCAGGCGGTTGCGAGCGCTTCGGAGAGCGAGTGGAACTGTCCGGATGCGCATATGCGCCTGGCCTTCGAGCCGCAACCGTTCAGCTCCGCGCCACCCAGCGTGCTCGCGAAGGTAACCGTCACGCAATCGCGCCGTTCGGGCGCTCCGCTCGTCAGCGCGTAGGCTCCCAGCCCGATCGCCGCCAGCAGCACACAGCTGAGCACCACCGCCACAACGGTCTTCTCACGGCGGCCCCATCGCAGCGGCTCGGAAAGCCGCCGGGACTGATCGAACATGATCATCGGATCGCGGCGGCTGGGATGCGGGCTAGCCGGGCTCGCCGTCGCCGGCGGACTCCGTGGCGCCGGCGGGTTCCGTGGCGCCGGCCCCGGCGGCGGGCGCGAAGGACAGCGCGGCCGAGTTGATGCAGTAGCGCTCGCCGGTGGGTCCCGGGCCATCGTCGAACACGTGACCCAGATGTCCCCCGCACGTGCGGCAGAGCACCTCTGTGCGGCGCATGAACAGGCTGTTGTCCGGGCGTAGCTCGACTGCTTCGGCCACCGCCGGCTCGGTGAAGCTCGGCCAGCCGGTGCCCGACTCGAACTTGGTGTCTCCGCTGAACAGCATCGCCCCGCAGGCCGCGCAGCGATAGTCGCCGGAGGCCTTGTTGTAGACGTACTCGCCCGTGAACGGAGGCTCGGTGCCGGCCTTGCGCAGCACCTCGTACTGGGCGGGCGTCAGCTCTTCGCGCCACTCCTGCTCGGACTTGCTGACCTTGGGCTCACCTGAAGCCATCGCCCATGTTCTAGCACCCACGCGCCTGTTTCGCATCCCGATCGCGCTTCTGACTTGCTATCATGATCTTTACGTTCACGTCAATTTCGGTTGTCAGGACAGAGGAGCGAAGCGACTTGTCCACGGTTCCCATCGCAGAGAGGTCTTCGAACGGGGGATCGCGCTTCGGCGTCGCGGCCGGACACGAGAGCTACAAGTGGTGGGCGCTGTCGTGTACGAGCCTTGGAATGCTGCTCGCGGCGACCAACTCGGGCACGCTGATCATCGCGCTGCCCGATCTCGAGCGCTCGCTCCACACGAGCCTTCTCGCGCTCGTGTGGGTGATCCTCGCCTACCTCATCGCCGCCACCGTGCTGGTGCTGACGGCGGGCCGGCTGAGCGACCTGTTCGGGCGCAAGCGCGCCTACATCGGAGGCTTCGTCGTGTTCGCGCTTGCCTCGCTCGGGGCGGGGTTCTCCCCCGATGCGACAGTGCTCATCCTGTGGCGCATCCTGCAGGGCATCGGCTCGGCCTTTCTGTTCGCCAACGCCGCCGCTCTGGTCACCGACGCCTTCCCCAAGGAGCAGCTCGGCCTGGCGATGGGCGCCAACACGATGGTCGCCGCCATCGGACTCGTGCTCGGGCCGGTGCTCGGCGGCGCGCTGGTCGCGATCTCCTGGCACTGGGTCTTCTGGTTCAACGTCCCGCTCGCGCTCGGCGGGGCCGCCTGGGGCGCGCTGATCCTGCGCGAGCTCGCCAAACCGGACGCCGTGCGCGGGTATGACGTGCTGGGCACCACCACCTTCGTCGTCGGCCTCACCGGCCTCGTGCTCGGCGTCTCCCGCGGCGGGCTGAGCGGCTGGAACGACCCGATGGTGATCAGTTGCCTCCTCGCCGCCGCGGTGCTCCTGCCCGCATGGGTCGTGGTGGAGCTCCACTCGCGCGCACCGATGCTCGATCTTCAGATCTTCAAAGACCGCCTGTTCGCAGCCGCCACGGCTTCAGCCTTCATCAACGGCCTCGCGCGCTTCGCGCTGATGTTCCTGTTCGTCTTCTACTTCCAGGGCGCGCAGAGCAATTCGCCGATCGAAGCCGGCATCAAGCTGATCCCGCTCGCCCTCGGAATGCTCATCGCCTCCCCCATCGCGGGCGCCTACGCCGACCGTCACGGCTCGCGCACCCTTGCTGCGCTCGGCATGCTCGTGAGCGCCGCGGGCCTGGCCGCGATGACTACGCTCGGGGTCGCGACCCCCTACTGGCAGGCCGGCGTGTGGCTGCTGATCGTGGGAGTCGGCTCGGGCATGTTCAACAGCCCGAACACGGCCGCGATGATGGGCGCCGTGCCGGCCTACCGCCGCGGCATCGCCGCGGGTGCGCGAACGCTGGTGCAGAACACCGGCGCCGTGCTCTCGATCGCGTTCGTGCTCGCGATCGTCACCTCGGCCGTGCCCAAAGCGACCCTGTTCGCCGTCTTCTCGGGCCTCGCGAAGGGCCTGTCCGATCAGAAGCTCGCGCCGTTCATCGCAAACATGCATGTGGCGCTGTGGGTGCTCTCCGCGACCTCCCTGCTGGGAGCGGGCGTCTGCCTGATGCGCCCGCGTCATGACCTCGGCCAGACCGGCCCGGTGCTGCCGAGCGCCGCGGCCGAGCAAGCCCAGGTGCTCAACGTGCTCGCCGGAGCCGGAGCAGGAGCCGCGGATGCCAATCAGCTGACGCCCGCCGGCGCCTCCGAGCAGTACGACCCCAATCCCTCCGCACCGTCGGTGCCCGCCGGGGCGCGCTGAGGATCCCGGGACCGACATGAGCACTCCCAATGCAGACTCCTCCCCCACCGGGCCGCGGCCCGCCAGCCTGCGCATCGGCGATGTCGCCAGGCTCGTGGGCACGACGCCCCGGACGATCCGCTACTACGAGGAGATAGGCCTCCTCGCCGAGGCGCCCGCGAGGCCGTCGGGCCGGCACCGCCTCTACAGCGACGCGGAGGTCGAGCGCCTGCGCGAGGTGATGCGCCTGAAGGATCTGCTGGGTGTGTCGCTGGAGGAGCTCAAGACTCTGCTCACCGCCGAGGAGGCACGGGCGGAGGTGCGCGCCCAGCTGCGCCGCGAGGACGTCGACCCCGTACGCCGCCGCGAGCTCTTGAGCGAGGCACTCGGCCACATCGACCGTCAGCTCGAGCTTGTCCGCCACCGTGCGGCCGAGCTCGGAAAGCTCGAGGAGGAGCTGTCAGAGACCCGCAAGCGCGCTCGCCGCAAGATCCGCGGGCTGGACGCCGCCAGCGAGGGCACCTTCCCGCCCGAGGCGGAGGTGATGCCCCGGTGAACGCACCCGCCGTGCTCGTCGACGACCTGGTCGTTCGCTTCGGCGAGCTCACCGCCGTCGGCGGCGTCTCCTTCGCGGTTGCGCCCGGTGAGGTGTTCGGGCTTCTGGGGCCAAACGGAGCGGGCAAGACCACCACGATCCGGGTGCTCACGACGCTCCTCGCCCCCACCGAGGGACGCGCGCTCGTCGCAGGCCACGACGTGCGCGCCGACAGCCTCGCCGTACGCGCGAGCATCGGCTACATCCCCCAGGCGATATCGGTCGACGGCGCGCTCACCGCGTATGAGAATCTCGACTTCTACGGCCGCGTGACCGGTGTTCCCAGGCGCGAGCGGCGCGAGCGGATCGAGCAGGCGATCGAGACGATGGAGCTCCTGCCGATGCTCGACCGCCTCGCGCGCACGCTCTCCGGCGGGATGCTCCGCCGCCTCGAGATAGCGACCGCGCTGCTGAACCGCCCGGCCGTGCTGTTCCTCGACGAGCCCACGGTCGGGCTCGACCCGACCGCCCGCAGGATGGTGTGGGAGCGTCTGGAAGCGCTGGTCGAGCAGGCCGGCACGACGATCCTCGTCACGACCCACATGATGGAGGAGGCCGAGCGCCACTGCGACCGGCTGGGAGTGATCGACCGCGGACGACTGGTCGAGCAGGGCGAACCGGCGGAGCTCCTGGAGCGCCACGAGACCGACAGCCTGGAAGAGGTGTTCACGGCTGTCACCGGCCGTGAGATCAGCCAGGCGGAGGGCGAGGAGAACTCCGATGAGGAACAGCAAGGGAGGCTCTCGGATGTCCGCGCACAGCGCCGCACCGCCCGCCGTCTCGGCTGACCCGCGCCCGGCGGCGCTGTCCACCGGCCCGCTGCAGCGCATGGCGGCGGGCACGCTGGCGATGGCGCAGGCGGAGATGCGCAAGCTGCGCCACGATCACCTCGATATCGTCACCCGCTCGGTGCAGCCGCTGCTGTGGCTGTTCATCTTCGGCACGGCGCTCAGCCGCAACCGCACGCTGACCCGGGGAACACTCGACTACCGCGCCTACATCGCGCCTGGCGTGATGGCCCAAGCGGCCATGTTCATCGCAATCTTCTACGGGCTGTCGGTCATCTGGGAGCGCGACGTCGGCCAGCTCCAGCGCCTACTCGCGACACCGCTGTCGCGCTCCTCGATCGTCCTCGGCAAGGCCGCCGGGGCGTGCGTCCGGGCGCTCGTGCAGGCCGTGCTGCTGCTGGCCGTCCTCGCCGTCGCCGGCATCGGCGTTCGCTGGAGCATCACCGGCGTCGTGGGAACGCTCGCGATGCTGATCCTCGGAACGGCGGCGTTCGCCTGCATGTCGATGCTGCTCGCCGCTGTCATCAAGGAGCGCGAGCGCTTCATGGGCGTCGGGCAGCTGATCATGATGCCGCTGTTCTTCGCCTCGAGCGCCCTTTATCCGCTGAGCATCATGCCCGGCTGGCTGCAGGCGATCGCCCGCGTGAACCCGCTCACCTACGAGGTCCAGGGCCTGCGCCAGATGCTCGTCGGCGTCGGCGGAGCCGGGGTGGTGTGGCTTGACTTCCTGGTCGTTGCGAGCTTCTTCGCTGTGATGCTCGTCGCCGCCACCCGCGCCTACCCGAAGGCCATCCTGTGACCGCAGCTCACTGACGATCCAACGAGGAGGAGACAGCGTATGCCCAGCACCCAGGTGAAACCGAGCCCCGCCGGCGTCCCGGGTGCTCTGACCAACCCCGCCAGGGTGTCCGGTGAGGAGCTCACGTTCGCCGGCGCCGGGGGCACGCAGGTGAACGGCTACCTCGCGCGCCCCGCCACCGCCGGCAGCCATCCGGGCATGATCGTGATCCACGAGGCGATGGGGCTGAACGACCACATCCGCGACGTCTCGAACCGCATCGCCAACCTCGGCTACGTGACGCTCGGCGTGGACCTGTACACCCGCGAAGGCGGCCCCCCGCCGGCCGGCGATGTGACGGCGATGATGAAGCGGCTGTTCGCGATGTCCGACGCCACGGTGCTGGGCGACCTGGAGGGCGCGGCGGATTTCCTGCGCGCGCGCGAGGACCTGAGCGGGCGGATCGGCTGCATCGGCTTCTGCATGGGCGGTCGCTACACGCTTCTGTTCGCCTGCGCGAGCGACCGGCTGAGCGCCGCAGTCGACTGCTGGGGCGGGTTCATCGACAAAGCCACACCGGAGGAGCGCACGACACCCGAGCGCCCCACTCCGCCGCTGGAGCTGGCCGATCGCCTCAGCTGCCCGCTGCTGGGCGCGGTCGGCGCGGAGGACTCAAACCCCTCGCCGGCGCTGGCACAGGCCCTCGGCGAGCGTGCGGCGGCGAGTGGCCAGGAGGTCGAGGTCGACGTCTACGAGGGCGCGGGACACGCCTTCTTCGCCGACTACCGGCCCACCTACCGTCCCGGCCCGGCAGCCGAGCTGTGGGCTGAGGTCGTGCCGTTCCTTGAGCGGCACCTGTTCCTATAGTGGCCCTGCGAGTGAAATAGCGACGCGCGAGCGACGCGCCAGAGCGAGGAGCAGAACTTGGAGCGCAAGTGGTGGACGCTGATTGCCGTCTGTGTGGGGATGTTCATGCTGCTGCTCGACATCACGGTGGTCAACGTCGCGCTGCCCGAAATCCAGCGCTCCTTGCACTCCTCCTTCCCGGATCTGCAGTGGGTGGTCAACGCATATGCGCTGACGCTCGCCGCCTTCCTTCTCACCTCCGGCGCGGTGGGCGACCTGATCGGGCGAAAGCGCGTGTTCGTCGCGGGCCTGGTCGTGTTCACCGCCGCCTCGGCCATCTGCGGGCTGTCCACCAGTCCCCTGATGCTCAATCTCGCCCGCGCCGTCCAGGGCACAGGCGGGGCGATGATGTTCGCCACGTCGCTGGCGCTGGTCGCCCAGGCCTTTCACGGTAGGGAGAGGGGAACCGCCTTCGGCGTGTACGGAGCGGTCATCGGCGCGGCGGTGGCGGTCGGGCCGGTGGTCGGCGGCATCATCACCTCGGGTCTCGGCTGGGAGTGGGTCTTCTTCGTGAACGTGCCGATCGGCATGATCGCGGTCTTCATCACGCTCACCCAGGTTGCCGACTCGCGCGACCCCAACGCCACCGGCGCGGACTGGCCGGGCCTCGTGACCTTCTCCGGGTCCCTGTTCCTGCTCGTGTACGCGCTCGTGCAGGGCAACGAAAAGGGATGGGGATCCACCGAGATCGTCTCCTGTCTGGCCGGCTCGGCCGTCCTGATCGTCAGCTTCGTGATCGTCGAGCGGCTGCAGAGCTGCCCGATGCTCGACCTCACCCTGTTTCGCGTTCCCGCCTTCACCGGAGCGAACATCGTCGCGTTCACGTTGGCGGGGTCGTTCTTCGCCATGTTCCTGTATCTCACCCTCTACATCCAGGACGTGCTCGGCTACAGCCCGCTGCAGGCGGGCCTGCGCTTCCTGCCGTCGACCGTGCTGTCGTTCGTCGTGGCGCCGATCGCGGGAAAGCTCAGCGTTCGCGTACCCGTGCGCCTGTTGATGGGCTCGGGCCTCGCGCTGATCGGGATCGGCCTGCTCACGATGACCACCGTCGATGCCGCCTCGGGCTGGACCGTGCTGATCCCCGGCTTCGTGCTGGCCGGCGCCGGAGTCGGTCTCGTCAACCCGCCGCTGGCCGCTACCGCGATCGGGGTCGTCCCCGACCAGCGCAGCGGGATGGCGTCGGGGATCAACGCGACCTTCCGCCAGGTCGGCATCGCGACGGGGATCGCCGGGCTGGGCGCCGTCTTTCAGCACAGCGTCAGCCATGGCACCACCGCGGCGCTGCAGGCCTCGGGGCACGCGCGGGAAGCCCTGAGCGCGGCCCACGGGAAGCTCGCCACGCTGCTCGAGTCCGGGGAAGTCACCCAGGTCGCGCACTCGCTCTCCCCCGCCGCTCGCACGGCCCTCGATCACTCCTATCGCGTTGGCTTCACGGAAGCCTTCACGACGATCGCCCTGATCGCCGCGATGGTGGCCCTGGTCGGGGCCGTGCTGGCGTTCGCGCTGGTGCGCGGCCGCGACTTCGTGACCTCGCGGCAGGCCGGCGGAGCGCACGAGCCCGAGCCGCTGGCTTCGCCCGCAGGCTGACGCGTCCGTGGCGCTCGCGTATGCCGCGCGCGACGCGACGCGGCCCGGCCGGCCGTGCCGGCCTCATCGCTCAAGATCAACGCTCCCTGGCCTCATGCCCGCGACAGGCCAGCACCGGCAGGCGCGGGTAGCGCGGATAAGCTGGATCCTCTCGCGAGCGCTTGCACAGCGAGAACGTCGAGCCGCGCGTGTTTCGCACCTCCTGCCGGTGGATGCAGGTGTCGCACAGCCCGGCCCGCGCATCAGGCGTCGAGGGGTCTCTGGGCGGGTCGGACATGAGCGAAGCTTAGGAGCGGGGCGCTGCCGGACTCGCCGGAGCGGCTCGAGCGCCCCATGCGATAATCGTTGACTGAGCAACTATGAACACCTTCAACAGACTTCTCGGGTTCCTGCGCCCCTACAAGCGCGCGCTGAGCGCCTCCTGGCTGCTGGCCAGCGCGGCGATGGTGGTCACCGTCGCGCTGCCCTATCTCACCGGCCGTGCCGTGGACGCGCTTCAGAAAGGCGCCGAACACGCCGAGCGTCACCAGATCGCCGCCCGCGACCACGACCGCCAGACGCTGCTCACGCTCGCAATCGTGATCGTCGGGGTCGTGCTCGTCCGCTGGGTGCTCACCTACTTCCGCCGCCTGATCGCCGGGCGCGTGTCCCTGGCGATCGAATTCGACCTGCGCGAGCTCCTCTACGGACACCTCCAGAAGCTCGAGCTTGGCTTCTTCGACCACCAGCAGACCGGTCAGCTGATGTCCCGCGCGACCGTCGATCTGCAGGCCGTGCGCTTCTTCCTCGGCTACGGGCTCGTGTTCATCCTGCAGTCTGCGCTCACGCTCGTCCTCGCCGGCGTGGCCATGATCTACATCAACCCCGAGCTCGGCCTGATCGCGATGGTGCCGGTCCCGTTCGTCA
>Ga0182024_10003330_pt1 | contig 38468 bp, 52 predicted proteins | sample P32metaG_FD_120480 | JGI IMG/M metagenome (GOLD analysis project Ga0182024, IMG submission 120480) | Permafrost microbial communities from Stordalen Mire, Sweden - P3-2 metaG (Illumina Assembly) | ecosystem: Environmental > Terrestrial > Soil > Wetlands > Permafrost | place: Sweden: Stordalen...
AGACCATTGCTGCCGATCCTGACAAGTTTGAGTACTGTAAATACTATGGACCAGTAGCCGAAGGTCTTATACATGAGACGGTTGCTGAGGTATTAAAGGCGGAGGGCCAGCTTATTTCCATCAAGGAAGCTGCTGAATTGGTCGAAAACTATTACGAGGAGCAAGATAAAGCCATGTCGTCACTTAAAAAGCGCACCCCAGAGAAGAAGACCATCGAAGCGGCTAAATCTGATGCCAAGATGGCCATGGATAAATACAACCAAAACGCCAAAACTTTGACAAATAAGGCCGCAGCAACAACGGCGTCAACTATTCAAAAGACAGAAACTCGCGCCGAGAAGCGAGAAAGACTTGAAAACATGTTACGCAATGGGTTAAGTAAGTAGGCACTTGACCACTTATTACTATTATGTAAAGCGCGGTCTATTTAATTAGACTATCAGCCCATTAAGACGTTCGGGCACCCAATAACTGCGTTGATTTATCAACAATTTATTTGAGGTGTTTCGATGGCTTCCATTACGATGACCCAGGGCAGTGTTCCTGGTATTTTAAAAGAATTATATGATGATCAGAAGGTCCAATGGTTGACCTATAAGGACAATCCGTTCCTTGCTATGATCAAAAAAGAAGAGAAGTTCCCTGGTAAGTACTACCCCGTGCCGGTTGTTTATGCATTGTCGCAGGGTGCATCTGGTACTTTTGCCAATGCTTTCAATAACCAAACCAGCCCGCTGGTTGCTGAGTTCTTGATCACTCGCGTAGCTGACTTCTCGTTGGCTTCGATTGATGGTCAATTGCTTGCTGCTGCTCAAACCGATCCTGGCGCGTTTATCGATGGCTCTGAATTGATGATTGATGCGGCATTCCAAACCGCAGTAAATCGGATTGCATCGGCCATGTTCCGCAATGGCGCAGGTACGATCGGTCAAATCGCATCGGTAGTATTCATTTCTGGCACTAACTATACTGTAACTCTCACCAATCCCGATGACGCGGTTCAGTTTGAAGTTGGTCAAACCCTAGTGGCAGTGCAAAATGTTGATGCTTCTGGCGCAGCTCCTGTTGATGTTGGCTCTGTGGTTTCTGTAAACCGCGCTGCTGGATCGATGGTTGTGTCTTCGGCAACTAACATTTCTGCAGATTGGCCGGCTACTTACTGGCTAGCCGTTCAAGGTGACTTGCCTGGCGCTTCGCAGAACTTTGTGCTTCCTGGCGCGATCAGCTCTGGTAGCAATCTCAAGCTTGCTGGCTTGGCTGCTTGGCTTCCCTTGTCTGGCCCTCCCGCAGGCGAAGGTACCACCTCGTTGTTCTTCGGCGTAAACAGAAACCTGGACCAACAACGGTTGGCCGGCGTATTTTTTGACGGTTCTGCTCTGTCTCTTGAGGAAGCAATTCAGCAAGGTACTGGCCGTATCGCAATGAATGGTGGTCGCGCAGATACTGGTATCTGTTCGTACTCTACCTATACTGCCCTAATCGTTAGCCTTGGCTCGAAAGTACAATACATCGATGAGAAGATCGGTGAAATTGGCTTCCGTGGCGTAGAAGTTAACGGCGCAAATACCGTAATGAACATATTTCCTGACCGAAACTGTCCGGATGGTGTTATTTACGCCCTTGAGATGGATTCTTGGTGCCTCAGAAGCCAAGGCCCCGCTCCCCATATCCTAAAATATCTTGACGAAATTGAGATACTAAGGGTCCCTGGAGTAGATAGCGCGGAATTACGCGTTGGGTCATATTTAAATATGTACACTAATAAACCCGGCCACAATGGAGCTATTGCGGTCCAGTTGCAAGAGTTCTAGAAAAATAGTCTACTAATAGGTGGGTGATCCAAGGAAGGAAATCCCACTTAAAAACTGTCTTCCCTTGGGGGCATCGGAAGAGAGCTAAACCTACCCACCCGAAAGGGTTTTAAAGGAGATACTATGTCTAATAGACGCGATAATCAGTTCATGTGGAATCCCCACAATAAGGCAACTGTCCTTGATTGTAGTTTTATTGTGGATAGTGCTAATGGAAACGGCCTTGGAATTAGGAGTCTAAAGAACTCTGGTCGGATTGGTAGTGTGTTTATGCACACCTCTGCTCCCTTGGCTGGCTCTGGAAACCCCAATCCTGCTGCCGGTGTAATCGTGGTTAATCTTCAGGATAACTATGCACATTACCTTGGTGGATATTCTGGCTTTGTTTCTCCCTTGTCTGGCACGCCCATTAGCTCTGGTATGACGGTCGGCAATGCCTATGTGATCGTATCTCTTGGCGCTTCTACGCAAGCCCAATGGGTTACTGCCGGATTGAATCAATACATCAAGGCGGCGGTTGGTGTTTCATTCATTGCTGCGGCTACTTCTGTAGCTGGCGGCGGTGCAGTAGAAGCTCCTGCGGCTGCTGGATCTAACGTAGATCACATTGAGGTTCTGGGTGACTCTAATCTCATGAACTCGAATGGTCCGGCCATCTCTGGTGGCGCTGCAGGCGGGATGCAATTCATCTTGCTCTGCTACAAAGCCAACGTATTGACGGCCCCAGCCGATAATAGTGCGATTGGTCTTAATTTCTATATGAATAACGCCTCTTTCGGAAAGTAGGCTAAAATGTCTAATAGAAGAGACAATCAGTTCACATACAGCCCGCACAATAAAGCCACGGTGGTGGATTGTTCGTTCGTGGTTGATTCAATGAATGGCAATGGATTGGGTATTCGCTCGCTGAAACGATCGGGCCGAGTATATGGCGTAAGAATGCAGCAACTAGAGGCGGCTCCTTCGCCTCCAGTTGGTTCACCAAACCTTGCCACTTCTGCAACTTTCGCATTGTTGGCGGCATCGACCATTACCAATACTGGCTCTAGCGTCATTACTGGCAATCTTGGCTTGTATGCCGGTACTTCCGTAACGGGATTTCCTCCCGGAACAGTCAGTGGCATCCAATACATCGCGGATGGTGTGGCAGATCAGGCCAAAATTGATGCGACCGCTGCGTATAATGATATCTCTGTCCGTCCAGCAACGGCCATCAGCGCTGATCTTGACGGCCAAACGTTGACCCCTGGTGTTTATAAAGAAACCACAGGAACATTCAATCTTGCTACGTCTGGAAATGCGACGCTTACTCTTAACGGAGCTGGCCTCTATATATTCCAGGCATCTTCAACGCTTACCACTGGCGCTGGCGGAACTCCCACGATCCTACTTACTGGTGGCGCTACTGCTGCTAACGTATATTGGGCGGTTGGTTCTTCTGCGACCATTAACGTATCTGATTCTGGTGTATTTGAGGGAACGATCATTGCGCATACCAGTATTACTATTGATGGTGGCTCTGTCGTTGGCCGTTTGTTGGCAAATACTGGTGCAGTAACCATTAGTGCGGCAACCAATGTTGCGCTGCCGGCTGGATCTGTTCCTACTCCAGCTCCTGTGGCTGGAAATCCTGCCGCTGGCTTGATCGTGGTTCAATTGGACGATAACTATAATCGCTATCTTGGCGGATATTCTGGTTATGCTTCTCCGCTAAACAGCACTCCAATTAGCTCCGGCCTTATTGTTGGCAATCCTTATGTGATTGTCTCTTTGGGGTCTAGCACATTAGCTCAGTGGCGAGCGGCTGGATTGTATTCCACTCTTACTCCTGCGGTTGGTGTTTCATTCATTGCTGCGGCTACATCGGTAGCTGGTGGTGGATTGGTTGAGGGTCCGGCATTGTCCGGATCTGGAATTGATCACATTGAAGTGCTTGGCGATGCTAACCAAATGAATTGGTCTGGCCCATACTTTCCTGGATTAACTCCCAATGTTCCGGTTGCTGCGGCTTATCCTGGATCTGGAACTACTGGACCGGGAATGAGCTTTATCCTGGCTTGTTATAATGGCGGACAATTGACTGCCCCTAATGACAATACGGTGATTGGCCTTAACTTTTATCTAAACAATACTGCACAAGGTGTTTAAATGATGATGTTTGATGATAAAAAAGCCATTTCTAGCATTCTCTCTAAGCGTTCGCCCAAAGGAGAATCCATGGGCAAGGCCCCAATGAAGGCAGAGATGTCTAAAAGCGAAGATGGAACACCAGATCCTCGCCACGCTGCCGCTCAAGACATGATCATGGCCCTACATGAGAAGTCTCCCGAGAAGCTCATGCAAGCGATGGCTAATTTTCATGACTTACATGCTATGCACAAAGAACCGGATGGAGACGAATAGTCTCCTGGGGGGCCGTTAAATGGCGATTACTCTAGTTACGCCGCCTGGTTTTACTGCCATGTCGACGCAGAATCAGGTCTATTTAGCATGGAATGTATCTCCAAATGCTCTGAATTACTCTATTTCGCGTACTGGACCCACTAGCTTAATTGATCCAACGGTGGTTACTATTACTTTGGGGCCGACATCCAGTCTTTTCTTTTCTGATACCACCGCTCCACTAGATTTAGTTTATAGCTACACCATCACAGCCCAATCGGGCATCGATACCAGCCCGCCAACCAACGCGATGTCGGCCCTTGCTTTAAAGCCCGGACAAACCACCGTTGGAAACTTGATGCTCGAGGCGCAACAACGCGCCGACAAGGTAAATAGCCCTTTCTATACCACTCAGGAATGGGTGAATATGATCAGCCAATCGTATAAAGAACTTTACGATGTTTTGATTCAGAAGTTTGGAAATGACTATTTCATCGCACCACCCGTCAGTTTTTTGACGACTGGGCAACTTGATATTACCTATGGGGCGCAAGTGTTCCCATTACCGGCAGACTTCTATAAGCTAATGCGCGTTGAGGTAGCATTAAATCCCGGTGATTCAAATTCATGGGTTACGCTCCGAAAATTCGAGGCGGTTCAAGCCAATCTTTATAACTATCCAAATGTTTACACTTTTTACGGAATTACCAATCTTCGTTATCGATTATGGGGCAGTCAATTACAGTTAGTTCCTTTGTCTGCCTCTGGCCAGACGATTAGAATCTGGTATTCTCCGCGTCCCAGCCAGTTAATCAATACCTTTGATCTGGTGGATGGTGTTTCTGGTTGGGAAGAATACATCATTTGCGATACCTGCGAAAAGGCGATGATCAAGGAAGAGTCTTACGAGATGGCGAGTGCCTTTGGCACACAAAAGGGAATGCTATTACAGCGCATTATTGAAGCCGCAGAGAATCGTGATGTTGGGTCTCCTGAAACCGTATCCGATAGTCGCTTGAGAAACTTTGCGTGGGGCGATTCTGGAGAATTTAGCGGCGGCGGTATGTGGTGAGCCTAACAATATTCACAACCACAGATCAGAACTTGTCCATGATGCAGACCTCATGGGCGGCACAACTGAATCCACTCCTTGCCAATCCATTGAATGACATCAATATTATTCCAAGTGTTCAATTGGTCATTGGCAACAATATCATCAACCACAAATTGGGGCAGATGCAACAGGGTTGGTTCCTGACAGACATTAACGCCGCATCAGTTATCTACAGATCGGCACCCCTAAATGCCACCTCACTTTCACTTAATAGTAGCGCTGTTTGTACTGTTTCGATCGGAGTATTTTAATGAGCACATATAGTGTAGGGCCGATGAATATAGTAGTCCCCACGGTTGGGGTAGAGCTTGGACCACAATGGGCAATTGATATCAACAATGCTTTTGTTACTGTCTCTTCACACAACCATTCTCCCGGGCAAGGAAATCAAATTACCCCAGCAGGGATGCTTATTTCCCAGGATCTTAGCTTCTTGGGGAATAATGCCACGCAACTAAATACGGCTAGATTTAATAATCTGGCATCTTTAGTGTCTGGTGGACTAAACGTAGGATGCGTAGAAAACTATCTAGGCGATCTTTGGTATGTGAATGCTGCCGGAGTGCCAATTCAGATTACTGTCGGTAATGCGATCTCTGGATCTCCCGGTAATATATCGGGGCTTTCTGCCCCGGCAAGTGTGGTATATTCATCTCCCACTTTCGCATTCCGTTCCGGTATTAATATTCCTGGAAACATAGATTTTGCATCTGCCATATTTAGAAACTTAACAACCGGATCTTTTGGTCTGACGGTTAGCGTTCCTACGCTTAGCGCAAACTCAGGATTAATTCTTCCTGTGGCCAATGGGACGCCAAGCTTTTTACAGATAGATGCAACTGGAACAATTACTCCCGGCGCAGCATTAGCCAATGGAATTACTGGATCAAATATTTCCCTACAAACAATTGCGCAAGGAAATCTCGCTGTACGAACGACCGGATCTACGGTTGGCGCTGGCGGCGTGGCCATTAGTCCAGATGCTGCTGGGTTTATTACCAACACTAGTCTGACAGCGATTGGATTATTGTCAGTAACCATCACCACTACGGGGCGTCCGGTAGCATTGCAATTGATTTCAAAATCTACACCGACAAGCAATAGTTTTGTTGGTATTGAATCTACTGGTGGATCACAAACACAAGTAACCGGATATTCCGCATTCTTTAGGGGCGCGACACAATTAAACCTACAAAGCTTAAGTATAATTTCCGCTCCGTCGACTTCATTAACAAATCAAGTTCCTCCCACGACTTTTGCTTTATTGGACATGCCGGCAGCTGGAACATACACATATTCGGTGGAAGCTATGGTTGGTGGAGCAAATCAGGCAATGATATTTGAGTGCGCTTTAATGGCCTATGAGATTTAATATATGCCGCTTCAGAAGCAATCAGTAAATATTAACTTTCAGCAAGGACTTGATACCAAGACTGATCCTTTTCAAGTTGCTGTTGGAAAATTCTTAAATCTCCAAAATTCCATATTTACCAAGGCCGGATTGCTTCAGAAAAGGAATGGATTTGAGCAATTGGCTGGTCTAGCAAATGGGTATAGTTTCCTAACCACGTTTAATGGCAATCTTACGGCCATTGGTCAAGATTTGGCTTCATATTCTCAGGGGGCCGGCCTGTGGAACAATGTTGGTCCAATTTATCCTTGTGACCTAACCACGCTTCCCTTGATTAGAAGCAATCTGTCTCAAATTCAATGCGACTCTGCCATTTCTTCCAATGGTCTAGTGTGTACTGTATATATAGAGAGCGGTGGAGTTGTAAGTCCCGCTTACAAGTATGCGGTTGCCGATAGTGTCACCGGACAAATGGTAATACCTCCTTCTTTTATAGTAAGTTCTGCCGCAGATATTCGCGGCAGTCCCAGGGTATTCGCATTGGGTAACTATTTCGTAATAGTCTACACAATTTTAATCAGCGGAACGAATCACCTACAATATTTTGCCATTAGTTCACAAGTTCCAACGCAAATTACTGCGCCAATGGATATTTCCACAACCGTAACGCCATCACTATCCACCCCAAACTTTGATGGGGTGGTTTCCGATAACAATCTATATATTGCATGGAATAATTCTGTAGGCGGTCAGTCGATTAAAATCACGTACATTACGCAATATCTAACTTCAACGGGGACAACAGTATTTAGTAATGCCGGACATGTGACAGCAACCACAATGAGCGTATGTGCCGACGCCAGCACTGGAAATATCTTCGCTGCGTATTATGATACAGTTTCTGGCTTGGGATATATTTTCGGTGTTGATTCCCAATTACAACCATTGACAACCATGACAGCGCCAGTTGAATGGACAACAAATCCAGATGTGGCGAATGTTGCTGCGGTGGCGCAAGATGGTTTAGTATCCATCTATTACGAGGTAAACAATGCTTACGGATATGATCCTAGTATCGCTACTAACTTCATTGATCTTGTCACATGCACAAGTTCTGGGGCAGTATCTTCGCCAACAACTATCATACGATCTGTTGGGCTGGCTTCTAAAGCATTTATCCTTAACGGTGCTATTTACTTTCTTGCAGCTTATGACTCACTTTACCAGCCAACATATTTCCTGCTTAATGCGACTGGAAGCATTATTGCAAAGTTGGCATATTCAAATGGCGGCGGCTATCTCCAGTTTGGCCTACCATCTGTAAATGTAAATGGCGACACGGCCAACATTGCTTATCTTTATAAAGACTTGATTATCCCGGTCAACAAGACTGTTGGGACTACCAACGTCGGAGTGGGGGTGTATACGCAGACCGGGATAAACTTATCCAGCTTTACGTTGAATACAGATGCGATAGCCACTTCTGAAATTGGCGGCAATCTTTTGGTATCCGGAGGTTTCCTATGGGCATATGATGGTGTGCAGCCGGTAGAGCAGAATTTCTTTGTGTGGCCAGATAGTGTAGAGGTGCATGGCTCTAATACGACGGGTCTCTTGAATGTTTCTTATACTTACGAATACGTGGCCACTTACGAATGGACTGATAATCAAGGAAATGCATACAGAAGTGCTCCATCCATTCCCGTTACATTCAACATATTGGCACCTCCAGTTAGTTTTACAGCGACCACGACCACAAGCTCGAATGTATTGACGGTTATATCTAGCTTTACCGGTCTTCAGGATGGACAAGGTGTAAGTGGATCAGGAATTCCTGGCGGAACTTATATAACCGATGTTGATTTTGATGCTGGAACAGTAACTTTAAGTGCGGCAATTACGGGTAGCGGAAGTGCTGGGGTAACCATTACGATAACATCCGAAGTAAGCTCGGCCACAATATACGTTCCCATGCTTAGGCTTACCTACAAAGTAAACAATCCTGTGAAGATTGTTCTTTATAGATGGTCCAGTAATCAACAGACATTTTATCAGGTTACGAATTTCGTCGTGCCAAATCTAAATAATGTCACCACTGATTACATTACGATCAATGACGGCTTGAGTGATTCCGAGATTGTTGGAAATTCCATTCTTTATACCAATGGTGGGGTTGTGGAAGATATTGGTCCGCCAGCAACTTCCGTAATGGCTCTTTATAAATCTCGCTTATTCTTGGTGGATGCCGAAGACAGAAATCTCTTATGGTATTCCAAGCAGGTAATTGAAGCTACGCCGGTTGAAATGTCCGATCTTTTCACCATCTACATTCCGCCCACCACGGCGGCACAGGGAAACACTGGACCAATTACTGCATTGAGTGCAATGGACGATAAGCTAATCATTTTCAAGAAGGATGCAATCTACTATCTCACAGGCGTCGGCCCCGATAACACGGGTGCCAACAATGACTTCTCTGATGCTGTGTTTATTACTTCTACTGTGGGCTGCGCCAATCCAAATTCCATCGTATTCATTCCCAATGGTTTAATGTTCCAGTCGGATAAGGGAATATGGCTGCTTGGACGCGATCTTTCCACGAACTACATCGGCGCCCCAGTGGAAGCCTATAATCAATATTTAGTGGAATCCTCGCTTAATATTCCAGGAACGAACCAGGTGCGATTTACGCTCAATAATGACACCACCTTGATGTTTGATTATTTCTATCAACAATGGGGCACTTTTGTGGGTATCCCTGCCCTATCGAGCACGCTCTATCAATCCCTGCATACTTTCATTAATTCTTATGGCCAGGTATTGCAGGAATCGGTTGGAACATATTCAGATGGACCCAACCCTGTACTTATGTCGTTTACTACGTCCTGGCTCAATCTTGCAGGCCTACAGGGTTATCAGAGGGCTTACTTCCTATACCTATTGGGCAGCTACATCAGCCCACATAAATTGAGCGTGCAAATTGCTTACGAATATAATGGCTCTCCTACCCAATCTACACTCATTAGTCCGACTAATTTTAGTGGTTATTACGGATCTGATCCTGTTTACGGTAATGCTAGCGTTTATGGCGGATCTATTTCTCTAGAGCAGTGGCGCGTTCATTTGCAGCAGCAGACGTGTCAATCCATGCAGATAACTGTATCTGAGCAATTTGATAGTTTCTTTGGGACTCCTGCTGGTGCAGGATTAACCTTGTCTGGTATTAACTTGGTGGTGGGATTGAAAAAACAATACCGCCCAATCGCTGCTGCGCAGAGTGTGGGGTAAATATGTCTTTATTTGGCGACATTGGAACTTTATTTGGTGGGGGAAATGAAAACTCCAGTTTCAGCGCTCAAGGCGCCCCAATCATGCAAACCGTTGACCCAAATCAGCTATCAACAGCATATGGCCAAACTCAAAGCGGACTGGCTCAGCAACAAGGCCTAATCGGAGCCTTGAATGCTCAGAATGGTATTGGCAATCAAAACCAAGTCTATGGACAATTGCAAGGCGTAGCAAATGGCACTGGACCCAATCCAGCTCAAGCCATGTTAGCGCAACAGACTGGAAATAATATCGCAGCCCAGGGGGCATTGGCGGCTGGACAGCGCGGAGCCGGAGCAAATGTTGGATTAATGGCTAGACAGATTGGACAACAGGGGGCGGCCACTCAGCAACAGGCAGTAGGACAAGGCGCGACACTTCAGGCTCAGCAATCTCTGGGAGCTTTGGGGCAATTGGGTGGAATGGCCAACCAACAGGCCGCTCAACAAATTGGGGCGGTCGGAAATTATAATCAACTGGCACAAGGCCAACAGGGACAATTGCTTGGTGCGGCTGGACAGCTTAATTCCGCCAATGTAGGCATGCAAAGCAATATCAATAATGCCAACCAATCTATGGCAAACACAAATGCCAACAATGCAGCAAGTACAATTGGTGGATTAACTGGCGGCCTATCCGCGGCTGGTGGTAATTTGGCTTCTTCGGGCGGTAGCCTTGGTGGTGCATTAACTGCAGCAGCCGCATTTTCTCATGGCGGGATGGTAGCAGATAATATTCCACCCCATTTTCACGAATTGGCTTCACTGTATCAACATCATTTAAACGCCCCATTTAGCGGAAAAAATCCAAAGTCTGAAGCCGTGGCGCCCAAAGATAAATATGCTCATGGTGGAAAAGTTGATGCCATGGTATCTCCCGGTGAAAAATATCTAAAGCCGGGACAGGTTAAACAATTCGCGAAAGGCGATAAAGACGTTGTTAAAAAAGCAGAGAAGATTGATGGAAAAGCCAAGGTTGCCGGTGATTCGGAGACGAATGATACGGTTAAAAAGAAGTTGGCACCCGGTGGCGTGGTGGTTCCTCGTACTGCTGTTGAAAAAGACAATGGAAAATCTTTCGTGGCCGCACTTCTAAACAAACATGCCGAAGAACATCAAAAGGCCGGCGAGGAAGACTTTAAGAACGCTTTAAAAAAAGGCATCGCTTCTAGGGGTAAAAAATGAGCCTAAGTTTAGAAAAAGAAGATAACGAGCATTATCATATCAAGACGCCAAAGGGCCACGTGCTGATGGTTCCCAAAAGTCAATTGACTGATACCGCCCATGAGTTTGTAAAGAAAATGGCCGGTGGGGGCACAGTTCCCGATTCTGAAGTTGACCCAGACTATGACAATGAAGTGGCCACCCCCAAAGCCCTACCCGGCGGCGTTCCCACTCCTGCAGGAATGCCTGCAGCAGATCAAAATCTACCAGGTTCATCGTGGATTGACAGGGCGGAAAACGCCGTTGGTAATTTCTTTCATCAAAAAGGTCCGAGTGGTCCAAGTGGATCAGATCAAACAACTGGGCCATCCGGGTCTAATCTAGTTCCAGCCCCAACAAGTGTCTCTAACCCCACGCCGGTTGCCGTTAGAAAAAATTCGGCACCAAAAAAAGACATGTCCCCGGCCCAGCAGCCCATTCCTTATAGCACCCCACCATCCGCGGCGTCATCTGGTGGCGGATATGATCCAGTACAAGCAGAACAAGGCCAGGTCGGCCAGCTTTTAAATCAACAACAATCGGAGGCGGAACAATATCAAAGTGACCTTGGTGAGCTGGGGGCAAAAGAAGCACAACCATTTAATGAGGCGGCACAAGAACAACAATCCATGAAGACGCCGCTTCAGGCCGCAGAAGAATTTAATGCTACCGATGAAGCAAGTGTCCCGGTCTTGAACAAGATAGATCCAAATCGACTAATGCATAATATGGATACGGGTAACAAGATCCTGGGTGGCATTTCTCTTATTCTGGGCGGTATTGGCGCAGGAATGCAACATAGTGGAACAAACCCGGCTTTGCAGATCATGCAAGATGCCATCAATAGAGACGTAAATGCTCAAATGGCAGATAATTCCAATCTAATGAATACCTATAAGATGCATCAGCAACAATTCCAGAATGAGCAGCAAGCGAGAATCGCCACAACTAATAATTTGTGGAGCTGGGCGCAAGCCAAAGCGCAATCCGCAGCCGCCAATGCAAAAACGGCGCAGGCGCAATTTGCCGGCGGACAATTGGTTGATAGCATCAAGCAGCAAAAGATTCAAAATAACTTCATGCAAGGAATGTTGGCCGCGCCCGCACAAGGACAGCCCGGACAGCAGCAAGGACAAAAAAGTGGCCTAATTAATGCTGACCCGTCCTACTTGGTAGAAAATATGGTTCAAGACCCAAACGCTAAAAAGCAGGTTTATGAAGAAATAAAAAATGCCCAGAATGTCGGAAGGAACGGCCCAGCAATGCTATCCGCATTCGATCAGGCACAAAAGGATACATCCGGCATGGGCGCAGCGACTAGCATGGGATATGAACCAGGATCTGTTAAGCGCCTAAAGCAGTTGATGCTTCCAAACTTCAAAACCATTGATGGGACAGTAAGACAGGCGGCAATGGATGAGAGTTTTAATAATATTATTCCAGTTGGTACAGACACGTCGGATAGGCTGAATCAGAAGAAACAGGCGCTCCAACAATGGATGACTTCAGAAACGGCAGCGCCTACTGCCAAGGGCCATGGTATTGATTTAAGTAGATTCGCCGGCACTGCTCCGCCTCAATTAGGACAAAGCCAAAAAGTAATTGGACAAAAAACAGTTCAGGGTAAGCAATTCGTAAAATATGACGGTCAGCCCGGCTGGCATCAGGTGAATCAGTAATGCCCGATTCTGGATTCATATCTGATGCTGATATGGCGAATATGGAGGCCCAACAAGCCCCTGCGCCAACAACACAGCCGCAGCAAAATACCGGATATATATCCGATGAGGACATGGCCAAGATGCCGGCGGATAGTGATAAATATGACACGCTTCCGCAGCATGTTCTTGGTAATGTAGAAAACTTTGCCCGCGCTGGTACTTTGGGCGCTAGCGATCTTGCAGAAACTGGCCTATTGGGCCAATCGCAAGAAGACGTTAGGGGGCGTGAAAATGCTCTATCTATGCCAGAAAAGATTGCGTCTGGTATCGCCGGTGGCGCTACTCTTATTGGATTAACTGGCGGCCTTGGTGCCCCACTAGAGGCGGCAATGGGGGGCGGATATGGAGCTGCCGCCTTGGGATATGGCGCAGAAGGTGCTTTGTTTGGTGCCGGGAATGTGGTTTCCGATGCCTCCCTTGGCGACCCCAATTTAAACGCCGAGAAGATTATTTCGGAGGTCGGATTTGGTGCGGCCCTTGGCGGTGGCTTAGGCATCTTGGGCAGAGCACTTAAGGGCGCCCCAGAACTACCAGGAAGTATCTTGGAGCCGGGAAGTGGTCCGACATCACCTCCGGGAACTGGTGGCGCTAGCAATCCAATTATGACAGATCCAATGCCCCCTAAGGAGCCAATAGGTTCTTTTGCCGCGCTGGAAAAAAGAAATGCTAATTCTATAGCCAATGGGCAAAGCGTAGAAATGCCGCAAAAACAAGCGCTCACGGAAGCGCTATCCAGATTGCCCGATTTAGAAAATCAAATACTCCCGCAACAAATAGAGTCATTAAGTAGCCATGGTGCGAATCAGGATTATCAAATATTGCGTGATTCTCCCAATAAAGTTGGCGCGGAGATTAAAAATACAGAGGGTCTACAGAAGCAAGAGCTTACCTCTAAAATTGATTCTACCATAAGCGATCTTCACCCAGATGGCGCACCAACATCTGATCCAGTACAGGCCGGCAATAGGGCCAATGAGATTTTCACTAATCAATATCAGCAAGAGCAAGCAGAGTTAAGGCCATTTTATGATGCTACCGATAAACTTATTCTTGGCCCCGCATCGGGAGACATTGCACCGCTTGTTAATGAGTTTAGCAAGGCCGTGCCGGGCGTTGCCAGAATGTTCGGATATGGCGATGTTGGAGAATTGGAAAATGTGCTCCCTTATGATTCTAAATGGGGCATTGATAAGTCAACGTATAATGCCGTCAAGGACGTTTTCGATTCACTGAAAGCGTCCGGAGATGAAAATAGTTCATTCTCTGAATTGAAAAACTTACGCCAGGGTATGAGCCAGAATGTAAACACACTAGATCAAGGTGCCGGCCCAGGACAAATACGCGCCCTGAAGGCCGCTTTTATGAATTACAATCAGAATGTTTTAGAAGATGCAATTCCACAAGATGCCACCATTCAATCTGGTGAAGGAACAATGAACTTGCGGGATGTTGCCAAGCGATATGCGATCAATGAGCAACAAAGAGATGTCATAGAAAAGAACTTTGGCGCATCTGTTGGCCGGCAAGAATATGGCGCGATATCTAAGGTTAAACCAGAGGATATTCTGGACAATATGTTTAAGGATACGGCCACAACCACGGCGGCCAAGAATATCCTAAGCCCGGATGATTTTAATGAATTGCTATCCGACCATCTGGCCCATAATAGGGGCTTGGTAACTAAAAACAATGTGTTTTCGTCTAATAAATTCGCTTCATTTTTGAAACGCCATCAATCAGAGCTTGGGGCGGCTTTTTCTGATAATCCGGAGACGCTGCAGCGTTTGAAAGACCTTTCCACGGTATCTACAATTGTTCCCGATAATGCTTCCATTAATCCAGGCGGCACAGCAAAAACATTTATCGGTATGCTTAAAAACATGGGAACAGCCGATTTATTCATTGGACTACACAACCTGCCGGCATTGGTTGGCAAGAAAACTATGGAAATCCTAAACGAGGCCCGCGCCACCAGGAATGCCGTCAATGAGTTTAATCAAGGTCTAGCGGGGCAATCGGCAAAACAGGCAAGATTACAGCAAACTTCTAAAATACTTAGTCAAGTAGACAATGCCATGAACAAAGGCGCGGCGGCTATTTTCAGCCAAAGGGGTAAAAATGGCCAAGCTCCCTAAATATTCTCAGAACAAGTCAACGCTGGAAGATTTTTCTGACCCGGCGGAACTTAAAAAGCATTTGACCGATAATACGGCAGACTTTTTTCATGCGGCGCCGAATATTACTCAGGGCATCCATTCAACCGTTACAAATGGTCTTCAATATCTTAATGGCAAGTTGCCCGTCCCGGTAAATCCCATGCCGCTTTCCAAAGACCATGAACCACCAACACAATCACAGCATCACTTTAATCATAGTTTTGATATTGTGGATAATCCGTTATCGGCACTAGAACATGTCAAAAATGGCACCTTAAGTAGTCTACACATGGAAGCCCTGCAAAACGTCTATCCCAATCTTCTTAAAGATATGCAAAAGAAGGTTTTGGAGCATATGGATCTGGAAAAGGCCAAAGACCTCCCATATCCAACAAAGTTATCATTGAGTAAATTCATCGGACAACCGCTAGACGAAAGCATGACGCCACAAGGAATTGTAGCCAACCAAGCGGCAATGACGCCGCCACAACAAGCCATGAATGCGGGACAGCCCAATAAGCCCATGCCAGCATCTTCCATGAAAGATATGGATGTTGCCGGTAGGGCGGCCACAAGATCACAGCAATTGGAATCTCCAGAGAAAGCCTGACCACTTATTACTATTATATAGGCCATTCCTCATACAGAGGATTAACTGACAAGGGGTATCAATGGGCGCCAAGAAGGTTCTTCCACTATACAAGTTGATTAATTCCGGAGTAATGACTGGCGTAAACACCCTCTCCTCTAACCCAACCAAAGTAGAAAATATTGACAATATTGGTCTGCAGGTAGACTGGACGGGAACTCCTACTGGGGTTTTCTCTGTTCTTTGCTCCATAGATGGCGTCAATTACCACGCGTTAACTTTTAACCCGGTTCTGGCTCAACCTGCCGGAGCTGCGGGCGGCTACATCATCAGCGTTAACCAGCAGCCCTTCGAGTGGCTACAGGTGCAATATACGAATACCTCTGGAGTCGGCGTTTTAAATGTTTGGATTCTCGGAAAGGATCTGAACTAGATGCCGGCCATAGATCTAGGTTCGTTTGAATGGCCGCCGTCTGGTGGTAATGGTTCCGGCGTAACAATTTATGCCAATTTCGCCGCATTTCCTGTTTCTGCTCCGGTTGGAACCCTAGCAATTGATGCCTCCACTGGAACTCTTTATGAATTCTTCGGTGGCATGTGGCAAGTATTGGCGGAACTTGGATTTACTCCGGGCGCTTCTTACCAACAATTATTTAATGGCTCAAGCGGTGGTCTGATAAATGGTGTAAATACGGTATTTACACTAACGATTACGCCATCCCAGGCCGCGTCTCTTCTTCTAAGTGGGGACAACGGTCCGTTGTTCCAGGGCATTGATTATACCATTGCCGGAAATATCATCACGATGGCTATCGCACCGCCATTCGGATCTACTTTGTACGCATATTATAATGTCGTTTCTGGCGTTATCGGCGTTACTGATATTAATGGTCAAGGCGGATCGCTAACTTTTACGGGCACGGGTGGAACTACCGTTACGAATGTTGGCGGCGCATTCACTGTCAATAGTGCGTCTTCCTCTCCTTTGACTGTCATTGGTTCACGTGCCGGCCCAGAATTAATCATGGCCGCTGGTGGAATCCCATTCACTAGTTCTACCGCGTTGACCAAAGAATACATCCAAGGAAATGGCGGTGCCGTGGTGGTTACTGCTAATCCGCAAATTGCTGCCGGATCTTTCGATGGTCAAGAACTTACTTTACAAAGCACAGATGCTACTGACACCGTTGAAATTCAAGATGGAAATGGCCTAGCAATGAATGGTCCATGGATCGGAGGATTAAACAGCGTGATTACTTTCACGTGGGATTTAACAAATTGGGTAGAAAAAGGACGCCAATGAATAAGATTTTACTTCTACTTTCGCTTCTCCCAATTATCGCTGGCGCCAATCCCAGGACAATAACCGCTGATATTTTGGAATCTAGCGATCTTACGCAATCTTATACTATTAATTATGCAACTTTGAATAATATCCAGACTACGCTCACATTCACTGCGCCACTGGTAAATACTCTAGGCGTACTAACTTGTAATGTGGCTTCCGGTTCTATGGCAGGATGTTTGGCTTCTGCTGACTTTGCCACATTCGCGGCAACTTCGGCTGCGGCCATTACCAGTCTAACTGGCGACGTAGTTGCTTCTGGCCCTGGAGCCGTAAATGCACTTATCCCTACAATGTCATATCAACGTTGGGTGAATTTCGTAACTGGTAATGATGGTACAGGTACCGGATCGCAACTACGCCCATGGAAAACCATCCAAAAGGCTTGTACTGCCGTTACTGGATTGGCCACGATCAATACCCCCGTCACCATTAATCTTGATGGCGGAAATAATGATTTTGAAGCTGGCCCGATCTCTTGCCCGCCAAATATCGCATTAAATTCTGGTTATTCAATTCAAATTCCTGTGGCGTTTGTTATTTCTGGCGGTTCAACAAACGATAATTTTTGGGCGTCAAATATAGAGTTTATTGGAGCATTTACGTGGTCAAGAAACGATGCCACGGACATGAGCGCCACGTTTTCTCAGGTGGCATTTGGTGGAGCTACCACACTCAAGCAGGCTGGTTCGGGTGGCTTGGCTTTAGAAGTTTACAATAGTTCATTTGACGCCGCCACAGAAATACAGGCACCTACATTTGGTAGCATTTTCTACAGCACAGAATTTAATGCTGCCACCACTTTTGATGACGTAACATCCGCCGCTTATTATGAATTTTTAGGTGGATACATGGGCGCCCCAATCAGCATTGCTGGTGGCCCATTCATATATTTCAGTGGCATTCAGGCCGATGTTCCATTTGGCTATACTCTGACCATGGTTACTACGGGAAATGGTTCTCCTACATTACAAACGGATTCGGGTAGCGTACCTCCGACAATCACGGGAACGCCAACCCTGATACTAACTTCCTATGCACAGCACGAAAGCTATACACCTGCTGTACCTGGAAATTGGTCTCCCGCTCCTGGCCAAGTTGCTGCAGCATTAGACCAATTGGCAGCGCGTGGTAGCGGATCTGGTTCTGTGACATCTGTATCGGTAGTTGGCGCTAATGGCTTTGCTGGTACTGTTGCCACCTCGACCACTACCCCCGCCATCACATTGAGTACGACTGTTACCGGCCTCCTTAAGGGAAATGGAACGTCAATCTCAGCAGCCGTAGCTGGTACAGATTATGTAGCGCCATTCACTTACACCCAGGAAGTACCTAGCGGGAGCATAAATAATTCTAATGTCACATTTACTTTGGCGCATACGCCGCAATCAAATGCTGGCGTAGTTCTTTTTGGAGACAACGGGCCGTTGGTGCAAGGAACTGACTATATTATTGCTTCTGCTACCATTACGATGGCGGTGGCACCTAACTTTGGACAAACACTTTATGCGACGTATCAGTATTAAGGGGAGCGATATGAAAAACAAAATTATTCTATTCTTGGGACTACTGGCATCTACAGCTCTTGCCGCTCCCAAGATTCAGAACGTGGATGTACTCTCCCCGGCGGCTATCGTTACCGCTGGTGGAACGCAATCGCAAGCGGTCAACACCTCCAAACTATGGAACGATGTTGACTCGGAACTTGTAGACACTTCTATTGCTCGCTGGGACGCCAAGGGCACTGGATCTGTAACATCCGTATCTTTTTCTGATGGATCTTCTACCCCCATTTTTTCAATTGGCGGTGTTCCGGTAACTACGTCCGGGACAATAACCGAGACGCTTTCTACACAATCAGCCAATACTGTATTTTCGGGGCCGACCTCTGGCGGCTCTGCACAACCGACGTTTCGTGCTTTGGTTTCTGCCGACATTCCTTCGCTATCCGCCTTATATCTGGCGCTAACTGGCGGAACAATGTCCGGCATTATCAATACTGGCGGTAATACGATTACTGATACGTTCGTGCCCGTTACCGGAAGCGACGTAGCAAACAAGGCCTATGTAGACTCGCAACTTGCGCAGCTAAATCCCGCCGCCGCTGTTTACGCGGCCACAACCGCCAACCTAGTTGGAACTTATACGAATGCCGTGAGCGGAGTCTGTATTGGTGACTTATTCACTATTACAGCCACGGGTGCATTTACGGTTGATGGTGTTACGCCCCCGGCTGGATCTAGAATTCTATTCAAAAACCAGACAAGTTCATTCCAGGATGGTGTTTGGGTTTTAACCGTTCCCGGATCTGTTGGCGTTAGTGCAATATTCACTCGCGCCACCGACTCCGATTCTTCTGCGGACTTGAATGCTGGACAAATTGTTCCTATCGCAAACGGGACAGTAAATGCTGGATCTTCTTATTTTCAAACTGCTGTTATTTCTACCTGTAGTAGTAATGCCCAAACATGGACAAAGTTTTCTAACGCGTCTTCGGCTTACTTATTGGCGGCCAATAATCTATCTGATGTCGCTAACGTTGCCACTAGTCAAAGCAATCTTGGATTGGCAAATGTGCTCACTGGGCTGACTGGAGATGGAACCGCAACTGCTTCCGGTGTGGCGTCTGCCGCTTTTACTTTGGCAACGGTGAATGCAAATGTTGGTAGCTTCACTAATGCCAATATTACCGTTAACGCAAAGGGACTAATCACTGCCGCTTCTAATGGAAGTGGCGGCGGCGGCTCAACGGTATACAATGCCCAATTCCAATGCGGATTTGGAACCGCGGATTCTAACACCACACTTCTTTTGAACTTCGATGGCAATCCAACAACTGGATTTTCTAGTAGTACCGTCTATGACTATGGTATCTCCCATTTGACTGGCTGGAGTTTAAATCTTGGTGCAGTGATGGATGCTACGCATGTTAAGTTTGGCGCTGGATCATTGGACTTATCCGCTGGATCAAGCGGATCAAACTTATCTAGAGCCGGTAATGCGGCTTTTGCTTTAGGGTCTGGAAACTTTGAGGTCGATGCCCAGGTATATCCTGTTAATTTTTCTGCTAATTATGATGTGATGGGGGTTCAAAATAGCGGCGTGGGTGGTTGGGATCTTTATATCAACACCAGTGGACATCCCGTTTGGTACAATTCTTCCGCTGGAAATATTCTTGTGGGAACGGGTACTCTTACTCTCAATGCATACAATTATGTTGAATTGGATAGAAGTGGCAGCACCGTCTATATGTTTGTCAATGGGACTTTGGGCGGTACCGCCACCGATTCTGCTAACTATAACGATAGCACTGACACATTTCACGTAGGCGCAAACTCTACCGCTGCCGGGAATGGTAACGGGATTATCGTTGACGAGGTTCGCATTTCTAACGTCGCCAGAAATACAGTTAGTTTTACGGCCCCCACGGCGGCGTGGCCGATTACCCAAACTATCGACTCTGGTGGTAATCCTAGTTCTTGGATGACCCAAGTAAATGGCGGCCTTGGCCCTTGCACATGTCAAATTGTTCCCGCCGCACCATTTGCTGCTCTGCCGGCATGTGCCTTCAGCCCAATCACCACCAGCGTAAACAGCGGGGTGAATCCAACCACAACGCTAACGACTTCATTGATCACGCTTTCCACTTACATCAATGGCGTGTGTGCAAGTAACGATATCCAAGGAATGTGTCACTAAGGGGAAATTATGAAACCAAGCAATCCAATCATGATTAATGCATTATCGGCGGCTAGTAATAAAAACTCTGCTGCTATCAATGCTACTTTCATGGTTTATGGTTCAATCCAGGCATCTTTCTCTGATTCCGCGGCAGCCGGGACACTTGTTTTGCAAGGTTCAAATGATCCAGAAGAACTTCTTCCGGCTGGAGCACCACCTATAAATTGGGTCAATCTTGCTGGAGCCACCGCAACCGTTGTAGCCGGGGCAAGTGTAAATGTTGGATATGTGCCTTATGTAACTGGATCTTTTAGATGGCTTCGCGCTGTATGGACGCATAGCGCTGGGGCTGGTACGATAACTGTAACTGGATTTTTCCAAGGAGTGTAATTATGCCGATGATTAAGGGTTCAAGCCCACAAGCGGTTTCCGCAAACGTAAAAGAACTGATGAAGTCTGGCCGTAAGCAAAAGCAAGCTGTTGCAATTGCACTGGCTCATAAGCGTAAATACGCCAAGGGTGGAATGGTAGATCAGGATGCCGATGGTGGTTTTATTGACGCCTCTGATGCAGAAGAAATGGGCGACAATGATTTGCACATGCACGACTCTCTATCTCCAGATGACGGCGGTTACGGCAGCGCAAACAATGAGCAGAAACAGCGAAGCGTTGATCAGATTGCCAAACAAGGTAGATTTCAAGAAGAGTCTATTGCCAATCCGCATCAGCAAACTATGGACAGGGCGCTGGCACTGGCTTTGGATAACTACGCCATGGGCGGCCTGATAGAGGGCGGAGAAGACGGCATTGACGGCAGTGAGCCCAATGAAGATATGGAATTGCAAGGAGCGGAAGGCGCGGAGCCGGAGCCGAGTGGATTGCCTGAAATGTTCCTGAAAGAAATTGCCGACCGCAAGAAAAAACGCCGATACATGTGAGGTCAATATGATTGATTGGCATGAGTTTTTCACCTGGATGCTATTGGGAGGAATCTCCGCCATTGCGTCATATATTGCGAAAAGTGTTGGCAAAATGAGCAAATCAATAGAAGATCTGAACAGGCATATGGCCGTAATTGTGGAAAGGACAACTAACCACGAGAAGCGGATTAGTAAGCTGGAATTAAAAAAGGAGAAATTAAAATGAGTTCTATTACCTTGGCATCGTTACAGCCCCTATTGGCGCCCCTGGCATCTGAAGTATATTCGATGGTAGTTTACCCAGAGCTTCAAAAGTTGGCCGCTTCTGCTAATTCGCCCGATCTGAAAGTAGCAGCAGATGCCCTTTTGGTGGCGATCGACACCATTGCTAAAGCAGAAATCGCGAAAGCCTGACCGTGGCAACCGCACCGGCAAACATCACAACTACTCTACAGGGTATTTTTGATGATGCCGGGATGGCTGCTCTTTCCGCCGCTTCTCCGCCACTTGCGGCAGCCCTAAATATCCCAATTGTTGGCCCCGTTGTTTCCTGGGCCATTACTAGCCTTACCAATTTCCTAATAGCCCAAGGCGTGATCGAGATTAAACTAGGCATCCTAGATATCCTAACAAGCGAAGCTAAAGCCAAATATGCTCCGCAGATAGCCATTCTAAAGGCAGCTCAGGCGGCTAAAACACTTACTCCAGAACAAGAGGCGGCTTATGATTCAGCATTACAGGCGATTGTGTCTAACCATCCTGGCGTCGTTAACGCTTAGTGGCTGCGGCCACACTAACGTAATCCAAATTCCTGATTTTACCGTATACGGAGACAAGGGAGATATTGGCTGTACTGCTGTTCATACTCTGGCGGCCATTCCACCTAAAGACATTTCAGCAGAAGATTGTGCCCCGCTATTGATCGGTACAATTGCAGTAAATGCAGCAGACTTCGCCACCATCCAATCCAACGTAGATAAAATGTGTACGACCTTTACTGGTGCGTGTACTTACGAAATGGTGATGGCCCTGAGCCGACTAAAAAAGTTAAATAGTGGTATAATTAAATTTAGAGGATTGAATGAACTTAACTTTAAAACACACTAGCGCTGATCAAAATGGAATATGGGGCCAGCTAATCAATGACGCTGGTGATATTATCGCGTATACCGGGGAACATGCCTACTCAGATGGCGCAGGCTGGAGGGGTAAGGTTCCTCCTGGAGTTTACATTTGTCAACGCGGAACACACACATTAATAGGAAACGGAGAGGTTTTAGAAACCTTTGAAGTAACCAATGTCTCCGGACACAGTGGAATACTTTTACATAAAGGAAATAACCCGCAGGTGAATTCAGAGGGCTGCATTCTGCTTGGCAGCGCCGTCCAAGGTATTGTTTTATTGCGCAGTCAGGACGCATTTGATGCCTTCATGAATTTGATGGATGGAATTGATAGTTTCAAGCTCACCGTTAGTTAATAAAAATATCAGCAAATAGTTGTTGTGCCAAATAAAATGGATCTAGCGATTTTTCTCTAGCCGTCAATCCCATAACGTAATAATCAATACCAGTATTACAATACATTATGGACAATATTTCCAAGGCGTCGATTATAAGCTGGATGTCTTTCGATCTCATTTATCCACCGGCATTAATATTGTCGTTATATAATGTATTAAATGATCCCTGATAAACTCACCAACCGATCCCTTGTTGGCATATTTCGCAGCCCTAATTACCAACGCTCGGTCAGATGGTTTGAATCTAACACCAATTACACTACTTTTTTTATCTTTCTTATTCTTCACGCTCAACCCCAAACGGAAACATACGCAGGGTTTCCACTGTCTTATATAAGCCATTAGCATCGGGAGACTTTAGCTCCAACGTCAGAAGATAATCGCCACCTATTAATTCTCTACCAGATGGCAGAAATTCTTTCAAGTAATCGAATTGTTGGATGGCCCTGTCTAGGTATTCAACCTTTTCTGTCCTATCCCCTACTACGTAGGCATCATCTACACGCACTAAAACTATTTTTAGAATGTCCATTTTTACCTCTTGCTTTATGTATAACAAAAGTTTACAACCTTTGCAAGGAGAATTTAATGCTTAAATTCAATATAGAGACAATTCGCGCCATTAAACCATGCTATGACCCAACCAAATATCTCTCGGAAGATTGGTCTGGAACTGCCATAGACCTATTAGACGTTACTGCCATTCCGTTCCAAGATCGCCTTTGGGTGCTAATGCGAACGGATTTTGTAAGCGAAAAACTCATGCGCCTATTCGCCGTATGGTCCGCCCGACAGGTTCAGCACTTAATGAAAGATCTGCGTAGCTTGGCGGCGCTAGATGTGGCAGAGAAGTTCGCCACTGGCGCGGCATCGCCTGAAGAATTGGCTGCTGCGAGGGATGCTGCGTGGGATGCTGCGAGGGATGCTGCGTGGGATGCTGGGAGGGATGCTGCGTGGGATGCTGCGAGGGCTGCTGCGTGGGCTGCTGGGAGGGATGCTGGGAGGGATGCTGCGTGGGATGCTGCGAGGGCTGCTGCGTGGGCTGCTGCGAGGGATGCTGCGAGGGCTGCTCAAAATAAAAAACTTAGAGAAATGATCATTGCTGGCATAGAGACGGGAGATACAAAATGAACCAGGGCTTTTACAGTACAAATCAGAACCTACCCCAGATGGACTATATATCGTGGTCCAAGTGCTCCGCGATGCTCAAGTCTCCTCGGGGCTTCTATAATAAGTACAAACTGGGCAAGCAGACGCCGCCCACCGCAGCTATGGAATTTGGCCGGGCTTTCCATTCTAAGCTTCTGGAGCCCGAAAATCACAAATCACAATATGCAATAATGCCGGACTTCGGCGCTATGCAAAGCTCTACAAACAGGGCCAAGCGGGATGCCTGGAAACAAGAGTATTTCGGTAAGTCATTCCTAACCAAGGAAGAGGACGAACAGATTGACGCCATGATTGAGCGGGTTAGGGAACACCCCCATGCTGACTTCCTACAGGAAGGCCAGTCGGAGCAATGGGGCTATGCTAGCCGAGAGAATGGCGGCTGGTTGATGGGTAGGCCTGATTACCTCTCTAGCGATTGCGTAATTGAGGTTAAAACGACCTCCAGGGGCGTTGAGTGGGATAGCTTCTTTCGGGAAATGCTTAATTTCAACTATCATGCCCAGATGGCCTTGAATATCAACGTGGCTAATAAGATAAGAAATGTCAGGCATTCGGGCGTATTCGTGGTTGTCTCGACCGCAGAGCCTTATGACGTTGCCATTTATGAGCTTCCCGAGAATATCCTGGTAGAAGGAGAAGCCATCGTAGCGGAAGCCATTACCAAGATTGATCAGTTTTTGGCAATAGATCCACAGATGGAAGATCCAAAAGTGTGGCAAACAGTGGAATTGGTGGGCACGACGCCTCCCTGGTTCTTTAGAAAGACGATGGGATAATTTATGAGCAATCAAAGTGAACAAATCAATGAACTAGCAATGGCCCTATCCAAAGCCCAGGGCGAAATAGTCGGGGCCAAGAAGGATAGCCAGAATCCTTTCTTTAAAAGCAACTACGCCGATCTAGCAAGCGTCTGGGATGCTATACGTGAGCCTCTTAGTAAGAATGGCTTGGCGGTTGTGCAGACTATGGAAGCGGCAGTGGGCGAAGAGACGTTGCTTCATACAACGCTTGTTCATTCATCTGGCCAGTGGATTAGGGGTTATGCGGCAATCAAAGCCAAAGACGCAAGCCCCCAAGCTCAAGGCTCTGCCATCACCTACGCCCGCAGGTACGCCCTAGCGGCTATCGTTGGTGTCGCGCAGATTGATGATGATGCCAATGCAGCCCAGGGAAGGACGGCACCAGTACAGCGCTCTACCACGTACCCACAAAGCGTTGATACTTCGAGAACTGTAACCTCCGCTGCCGGCATAGACTTCAAAGAGCCAGCGCAAGCCCCGAAGGCTAATCCATTCCAGAAGTCACTTGATAAAATAGGTCAGAACCTAACGCCAAGTAATATTCCTAGGCCTAAAGTTTAAACCATGCGGTTTATGGCAGCTATGGTGTTTGGCTTCATGGCGGGAGCCGGCACCATGGCATTTACTTATATGGGCGTAGTGCAGTTGCAGAGTAGGCATTACGTGGCAATTGTAGAAGCCGCCCAGATACAGCAGTCTAATTTGCAAGCTTGCGAGCGGCGTATTTCTTTATCCCATACTTCTCGGCGAGCAGGTTCGCGGCGGAAAGAGCAACCTCAACAGCCTGAGAAGAAGTCTGAGCTTTAACCTCTGTCCAGCCCCTCTTATGACACGCGTCAACAAACCCATAAGTCTGTAGGGTATTTACAAGGAACTTCTGAGCACTAGATCCAGGTCTAAGGCTATCCCTAATGTCGCAGTAAGCGCACCAGGCGACATTTCTCTCCACAACTGAGCCTCTAGTATTATCCCAGGTTAAAAGAGCCTGTAAGACCTCTACGCGATCCAGTGGGGGGGGCATGTCATGTTCTAGGCCGAAAGCTGAGTTAATCATTAGAATGGTCCATTATAGGCTTTAAGTAGTTCAATTTGGCGCTTCGATTTCTTTCTAACGTCTAATACCGTTCGCAACAGGGTATCTGCGCCTGTTTTTTCTACGACGCGGTATGATATCGGGACTTGTATCGTCTCGGCCCTGCGGGAATATAGCTGCTTGTATGCACTGACCGAATAAATCAAAACATACTTGCCGAGAAGTTCGCCACTGATTCTACAATAGCCGACCGATTCTTTTCCATTCCATAATTCGTAGCTTATTGGTCCAGTAGGCATTGAATAAATCTTCCTATAGTGCGGTTTCTAATTCCGAGTTAATCAAGCGCACCACCTTGCAAACTTTAGTTTATTGGTTCTCAAGGAAAACTCCGCAAACGCCATGCAATCTGCTCTTGTATAATCTCCGGTGGCGATAAGCTCCAGCGCCCTGTTTCGTAATTTATCTTCTCTGCTATGGGCCACCTCGTCATCATCGTTTTTGATGGCCAATAACACTTCATCTAATATCTTATTAAGTTCGTCCACTTGAATAAATCTTCCTATAATCTTTTAAATACCCCCTATTTCCCTTTGACAGGCGCCCGGGGGTATGGCGTAAGATTTAATCGCAAAATTGATCTTGTCGTAAGTGTCCATATTCTGGGCAACCAAATCAAGGAAAATCTGCAAAGCCAAGAGCCCTACTGTAACTATTTTCAATAGGTGGCGTAGGGGGACTGATAGGAGTCACGTAGTCAAAGCCCATAAGGGATGCCTACCTGGTACTTAGACGCATAGTTCTAAGACTAGATGGGTTGAAATATTGGGGCATGCAGGAAGCAGCCTGATTACCAATGCCTCGCGAAGCTGGCCTATCAGTGGTGCCTACTACCTTGCGGTGAAAGACGCAGACAAAGTGTGGGAGAGGGATAAACTCATGCGGCCCATACGGGAAGTGAAGCATACAAGGGTTTTTCTTTCTACCTGAGGAGTTGAGACTAATACTAAAATATTAGGACAACCCCAAGGGGATTCCTTTGCTCCCTCCAGGAAGCTACGCTATCCTTTAATCTAGACAAGTTAAAAGCGTTATATAGCAAGCCATAATAGACCATTTTTCCCTTGACTACAAAATAGCCAATATCTAAACCTTAGGCACCAATAGTTGAAATTCTGTTATTGCATTCATTGGTAGCCCCCCGGGAATGGTTTCTAGGGGGCTTAATTATTATCTTGATTCGGTAAAACATTTGTTGTACACTTCTGATTATGAAAGACCAAACACTAGAATGTCAGGAATGCGGTGAAATGTTCGATTGTGGAGGCTTTACTTACTTAAAGCTTTGCGAGGGCTGCCACGAAAACCATGAAAGATATATTCGCGGAGATAATGACTCGAAATATGAGCAGGAGAATGGTAAATGAACTGCTGGGACTTAAATGATGAGAAGGGGAATACTATGACTTTACTGCCTTGGAAATACGAGAATGAGAAGAGAACTACATATGACGTTTTTACAGGAAAACCTACCATTACTGAGGAGCATTTTATCTATAACGACAAAGATAGCCTTGTTGCCGTTGTTAATAACTATCGAGAAACATCCGTTCAGAACGCTATCTTGATCGCTGCCGCCCCAACCATGTACAATGCGCTGGTTGAAGTTGATCGCCTGTTCAATTGCGACGCCGTTAAGCTTGCCTTGTTTGTTGCTACCAAAGGCGAGAGATTGCCGGAAAGTGTTTTGTAATGTGGCCATTTTATCATTGCGGCAATGGGCATCACGTTTCCGGTAGGGTTATTAAATACCCGGAGCACACAAAATGTTTTGTAAATTACTTTAAAGGCAATGAGCTTGCTTATAGGTATGATTCTAGGCATTGGTGCTCTAGGTGTCACTGCGAATATACGCACTCTGAATTGTACACTGGAAATGCGGCCAGAATGCATGAGAAATATGTGCGCTTAAATAATGAACTTGAATCAAAATCCAAGACGCTTGTCTCCACAAGCGAGAGACTGCAACATTGGATCGACCACGGGAAAGACAAGCCAATTGACACCAAAGACATTCCGTTTTTTGGATTAAGCGCATGGCCTCCTGACCCGGAAACAGGGTTGTTTAAATTACCAACATCTGAGATGTCCCTTTATGAGTTGAGATTAAGAGCGCAGCAGAAATCGGGTAAGAAGAAAAAATGGAAAAAGTAATCATCTACGTTGGCGCTATGGTGGCTTGATAAATTGGATTTTAAAAAGGAGAAAAGAATGGAATTAAATAAATTGACGGTCGGTGAAATTAAAGAATTGCAATGTTTGCTTGGTTCGCCCGAGAGCAAGAAAGATCCATGCTGTGAAAAATCATATGGCACTCGAATTGTTGTGCTCCAGCGCGGCTGGGTTGTTGTTGGAAATCTTTATAAGATGGGACAGGATTTTACTCTTCGCAACGCCAGTGTGATCAGAAATTGGGGAACCGATAAAGGATTGGGCCAAATTGCTAACGGCGGACCGACGGCGAACACAAAACTTGATCCATCGCCGGACATTCATTTTCATGAATTAACCGTAGTCATGGCGATTTCATGCAAGGAGAGCGTATGGTCCGGCAAATTGCCTCAATAGGCGAAGAATCGAAAACCTCCGGGTACGGGTACGGGAACGGGAACGGGGACGGGTACGGGGACGGGTACGGGAACGGGAACGGGTACGGGTACGGGAACGGGGACGGGTACGGGAACGGGAACGGGTACGGGTACGGGAACGGGAACGGGGACGGGTACGGGGACGGGTACGGGTACGGGGACGGGTACGGGAACGGGTACGGGAACGGGAACGGGAACGGGTATTAATTTTATGGAAAAAGTAATCATATACGTTGGTGCTGGCGTATTAGCTGCCGCCGTCGTTTATTCTCTGGTGACGAATGGCTAGGAATAAGTTTCGAGCGGTTAGGACAAGCCATAAAGGGTATTCCTTTGGGTCTAAGCTAGAGGCCGCCGTCTTTGATAAGTTGGGAATTAGAGAGATTTTAGGTGAGATTAAAGATATTAAAGTTCAGCAAACCGTAGTCCTACAAGAGGGAACTAAGGGTAAAAAAGGAACTAGAATTACTTGGCGAGTTGACTTTAAAGCAACCCTGACAGATACAGGAGAGCCTATTTATATCGAAGCGAAGGGCGCGGTCACACCAGACTATCTTCTGAAGCTAAAGCTCTGGAGAAAGAATCCGCCGGCCATGCTTCAGATATATATGGGAAGTTACCAATATAATAAGATTGTAGAAACGATTATACCGATAGCGAAGGAGTTACCTTGATTTGGAATATACTAGACAAAGATGGAAATGTATTGGGGCAAATTGAAGCGGACGATGAAAACGAGGCGGTAAATCATGCCAAATACTCTTGGCCTGAAGCGGTTAGCGCGGTCAAGGCAGCACACGAAAGAGGCGAAGTATGACAATGGCATTAACTTTTGTAATGGTGGTACTTTATATATCTTGGACAAAGCGGGAGAAAAAGAAATGACATATATTTTGTTGATCTGGGTAATGAATTTCAGTGCCGCCGATCATCCGCGCCAGGACATGATCTTCATGCCGGATCTTGAATCATGCGAGAGCTTTGGGGAGCAGAGCGGGCATTATTTTGAATGCTCACGGATTGTGATGCGATGAGTAGTAGTTGTTTAAATTGCGGCGGCTTAATTATGCAACCCAATATATCATATGGCTGGGGTGGGACTATTTGTTATTGTCCGAAAGCTCCGCTCATGCAATACCAGCGCCCAGCAAGTAAAAAACAGAGCCATCCATTCTATCAAACGGATGGTGCGCAATTAAAGCATAACGACCGAGCTTTAGAGGCTTCAGCCCGAGACGCAGTCGTCTATGGCACAGGAATGGTGAAGCTCACCATACTAAACGGAAAGATGATTTATGATCACATTGATATTCGCAAAGTGACTATGGAATTTAATAAAGAAAACGAAATCACAAAGCTAGAGGTACAGCCATGACCCTGCAAAAACTAATAGACAAGACGCTGGAAAAACGGGGGAAGGCGAGCAAAGGCCGGTGGGATTGGTTGGATAGTGCTGGGCGCACAATTATTCGCACCGACAAGCCGCTAACCGGTCACGATTGTCTTTTTGTGTATCCCTACAAAGATCGCCATGAGGGGGAATACCGTTCAAACGATGATGCCGCCTTTACATCCCACGCCGCCAACGAGATGGCGAATCTTGCGCTTGCGGCTAGAAAATTAGCGAAGGCATTGGAGTTTTATGCGACGGCTACAGAAACAAAAAAGACGGCATCGATGATGGGGGACTATACACCATTTTTCATAGACCGTGGCGCGATGGCAAAAGCAGCACTCGCGGCGGCAGATAAGCTTTGCGGAGGCGGGGGAAAGTAATGGGCTATCCACACCAGCCGGATGACATGCCGGAGTATAAATACCTAGGAAATTTCTCTGCGGTAGACCCCGCCTATTCTAGGCACATGACTTGCGATGATTGCAAAGTAAGTTGGACTGGATGCTGGGATAATTTCCAATGTCCCAAGTGCGGCCACGGAGAACTACCATCAAATGAGATGAAAGCGGTGACCACATGACCCCCACCCCAAAAGAAACCGACCCGCAATGGCCGCCGAGAGTGTTCATAGATAAGGTCGGCTGTATGACAGTAGATGGAAAAACAGGATTCGCCCCATGGGATAGGAAATTCTATTTAGTACCTGCGGCGTTTCCCGAAATGCGAGAATACCTCTCCCTCGCCGAATCAGAGCACCTCTTGAAGAAGCAAGCCGAGAAATATGAGGCTAGGATTGCGGAGTTGGAGGAGGCGTTGCGCAACATAAGAATGGCGTATTTAGACGATGAAGATGGCGTAACGGCAGTATCTAAAGCACAAGCCATGGATTCATGGGCCAGACAAGGCCTCGCCGCACTTTCATCAACGCGGCCAAGTGAGGGGGAGAGGTGAACCACCCCGAACTAATCCCGGAAGCGTTGGCGAGGGCGGAGAAGCTGGCGGAGGAGAAATATCCCATGCCGGGGAGCATCTATCTAATTACTAACATAGAGCGAAGTGGATTTATCCAAGGCTACCGCGCCGCCTGGGCCGAGCATGCGGGAAAGATTGCCGAGCTGGAGCGGAAGGTTCATGATCTGCGTGAACTATTGGAGAAGTCATGACCAATAATAATTATTATTGCGAAGCCGATGGATGCTTAAAAGAAGTTGACCCGCCAAAGATGTTAGGATGTTTAATCTCATACTGGCCCCTTGAGTGATCTTTTCTTTTCCTTGGAAAGTAGGTTTCTGGATGTATCCGAGGAGAATGCTCCGCACTCTCGGCAGTGGTAGGACTGGTATTTTGATGTTCTTGCGTAATTAAATCCACGACGAATCAGATTCTGATTGCCACATTGGCACCTAAATATCTCTTCGCCCCGGAAGACGTTAAGATCAACGCCGGTCCCGCCCCACTTAGATAGCTTATGGTAAAGCTCCTCGGTGGCTAGAACATCCAGCTTGTTGTACTTCTCCATCTCTTTCCATGCCTTGATATTTCCCTTAAGGCATTCGGTCCAAAGCTCAAAGCCAGAGAATTTCTTGTGGCTAGACTTCTTATACTTCTTATTTATCTTCTCGCTCATGTACTCAAGCTTGTTGGAAGTGAAGGCGAAATGCTTCTTTGCGAGTTGCTTGGTATCTATATGCTTATAGGGAGAGGGCGGACCCATGCCGGCCATAATGAACCGGGCATTGACCTTCTTGGCATCGAATGCCTTAGAATTTTGGCCAATTACAACATCAGCCTCATTCAGTAGTTTCCACAGCCCTTGAAGAATCTTCCGATCATCTGTCAAATCTTTGGCGCTTCTTTGGTCCATGTACATTATCTTCTTGGAGTCGAGCCATTTCGCGGCCCAAGAGAGCAAATGCCAGTCAGAAACTATTTGATTCGTGGCGACATTCTGTTCCCATATCCCCCACACGCGAGCCAATATGGGCGCCGTTTCAATATCGAATACGAGAACTTTGGCGGTTTCACGTCTCACGAGTTTCAATTATACGCGAATATCTTAATAAATAAGTTATTTCTCCACACGGTGATTATTGCTATTGACTAGTAAAATATTTCAGTCCACGATTTCCAGAAAGGGGAAACAATGGAAAATAACGTAACAGAAATAAAAGCCAAGACAAAAGATCAGCAATATACCGAAGCCTGTGCGGTGCTAGGCGATAAAGAGTTTCGCCTAGAGGTTCTAAAGGCAGAAATTACTCAAGTTAAACAAGACATTTTGAAAATTGCACAAGAGAGCCAATAAAAGGAAAATATCAAGCAATGAACTTTTACGAATACACCGACTTCCTCTTTCGCAAAGCCAACCAAGACCTTCAGAAAACTTACACAACCAATAATGATGGACTAGCTAAATGCTCAAGCATGCTGATTCATGGGCAGCGAGTATTCTATAAGTGGCTACATGTGCCAATAGTTATTGTTTCCTATTTCGCGATCAAGTTTAATGCGCCAATTGCCAGTCGCCAGCACTTCTTAGAATTCAAGGAAAAAGAAGCCGAAAGAATCAAGGCATTAGAAGAGGCCAAAAAGCCTAAATTAGTACCGGCAGCAGATGAAAGCCATAACGCCAGTTGAGGGTTGCGCCATCAAAAAGCCATCCAAAGAGCTTTTAGATGAATGGAACCAGAAATTAAAAGATTCAGGATTCGAGGACATAGAATATGCCGGCGGTAGCCTTAAGCGAGGATCTTGGAAGATACCATCGTGCCCGGACCAAGATATGATCCTAGAATTCTTCAGAAAGCTGGACCATCTATTGGGCACACAAAAACTGCCAGCCAGAGATAGAAAGATCCTAGAACTATATGTAATGGGCCATTACTTAAAAGATATTGGTCCCATGGCGGGCGTATCTCAGTCCACCGCGCAAAGAGTGATCAGACGTTATACGAAGATCATAAACGGATATAATTGACCACATATTACTAGTATGTAGCCATGACACAAGAATTTGAAATAAGATCAGCTAACCCGGGAGACATAGCATTCATCTATGACACCTGGAAGAACTCATTCCGTTACGACAAAGTAACACCAGGCATCAGAAACTTCATATATTATCCCGAACAAACAGCCGTCATGGACGCCATCTTAAATGATGATCGAACAAAAGTGTCTGTGGTCTGCAAGAAAGATGAATCATTCGTAGTATTTGGCTACATGGTTTACCAACCAAAGCCAGCAATATTGCATTACATTTATATTAAAGAGCCGTTTCAAAAGCTCGGCCTAGCAAAGGCATTGTTCGCCCAAGGATTTGGTCCAGAGGTGGGTAAGACAGAAAATCTGCAATGCAGCCATAAGACCAAAAAAGTGTCTGATTTATTCAGCACAAATGACCGGCTAATTTACAATCCTTATCTGATATGTTCAACGCACCTTAAAGGAGAAGACAATGGCTAAAGCAGCACGAACGGTTAAAGCCCTACAAATGGCAGTATCACTGGATATGGTTGGCTCAAAAATGAGCATGAGCACCAGCAAAAATCTAAGCCTAACAGAGCTTCCCCATGGAATTGAGATGAAATCCAAAGCCAGCAAGAGAACTGTAGTAATTCCATTCCCTAATATTAAGGGATATGAAGTGGAATATACTGACAAAGATAGTCAAGAATAGCCATTAGTCTAAAGGTAAAATAATGAATGGAAGGTTTCAAAAGGGTCAACCGAGAGCGCCAACAGCAGGCAGACAGCCTGGCGTGCCCAACAAGAAGAGATCACTTGAAGCAATAGCCGAAGAGATGGGATTCGACTTTCTCCATGCCTTGGCCACTATAGCCGCCGATATAGACCACCCAAGAAGATTCGATGCAATCAAAGAGGGATGCCAATACATCATCCCAAAGATGAACGCCAATTCGGTTAGCTTAAACAGCGACTTGGCTTCATTGGCCGAAGAGTTTGCAAAGATGACCACAGAAGAAATCGAAGCCTGGATAAAATCCAATGCAAGCCGTAAGTAGCTTACATATAGCCATGGCAGAGCTTGCTAGCCGTCCAGGCTTTAAACCCCAATTGCTGGACAAAGACTTTCAGAAGCAATGTAGCTTCATTCAAGATCAAGCAAGGCGAAAGGCCCTATTCTGCACACGTAGGGCAGCCAAGAGTTACACAGGCGGCCTTTACTTGGTCCAAGAAGCCCTAGACAGGCCAAACAGCAATTGTCTCTACCTTGGACTTACCAGAGCTTCTGCCAAGGGAATCATTTGGAAGGACATCTTAAAGGATATCAATACCAGAAACCGGATAGGCATGGCCTTCAATGGCACAGAGCTAACGGCTACAATGAATAACGGTAGTGTCATTTATGTTACAGGAGCGGACGCCGATGAAGATGAAATGGAAAAGCTTCTTGGCCGCAAGTATCGATTGGTTGTCATTGATGAGGCTGCGTCTTTTACTGTGGATATGCGAAAGCTCGTTTACGGCATATTGGGACCGGCAGTCGTTGACCAGGGCGGAACGATTTGTCTTATGGGTACATCGGGCGACCTTACGCAAGGCCTGTTCTATGATGTCACTACGGGCGCAGAGCCGGGATGGAAACTCTACGAATGGACGGCACACGATAATCCATATGTCGCAGCACAATGGAAAGCCGAGTTAGAGGATATCGCAGCCAATAGGCCCCTATTCATGCAAACGCCACTATTCAAGCAGTGGTATCTAAACCAATGGGTAATTGATACAGAGAAGCTTTGTTACCGCTTTGACGCAGCCAAGAACATCTATCAATCATTACCATTCTATAAAACAGGGAGCTGGAGCTATGTATTGGGTGTTGACCTTGGTTACAGTCCTGATCCTAGCGCTTTCGTGGTTACTGCTTTCCATGAGCATGATCCTAATCTCTATATTGTCGAAACTTACAAAGCTACCGAGATGGACATCACCGATGTGGCCAATAGAATTAAGGAATATCAGTCAAAATATGACGCATTCAAGGTGGTCATTGACGGCAGCAATAAACAAGCTGTTGAAGAAATGCAGAGGCGACACGGGATTGCGCTAACCGCAGCCGAGAAGACGGGAAAGTCTGACTTCATGCAGCTTATGAACGCTGAGTTTATCCAAGGGAAGATTAAACTATCCGGAAACTCCAGAGAGTTGATGGATGAATATGCCAAGCTTATTTGGGTAGTGGATGGTGAGAAGATTGCCATACCGCGCAAAGAGAATCCAAATTGCCATAACCACCTTACTGATGCCGCACTATACGCATGGCGCTATTGCTATCAGTTTCTCTCTGCTCCGGCCAAGAAGCCAATTGATCCCAGAGACAAGAGCCAATGGCTGATTTACACAGAAAAATTAATGAATGAAAGACTAGAGCAGCAGATCCAGCATCAGCAAGCCGCAGAAACTGGCGAAGACATATGGAATACGTCTGGACTTGATAGTGAACTGGACGTTTTGAAATATCACCTTAACAAAAAGAGGATGTCATGACCGATTTAGAGATATTGGCGCTATTGGTTAAGGCCAAAGAGCTGGGAGTTACGCAAGCCCAGGTTGATTCTTATAAGGCAACAAAGAGCATTATAAACGTCCCGGATTATGCTCCAGAAGACATATTAAGCCCGCTTCCTATGTCGGACATGCCAACGGACGAGGAAATCCTCTACTACGCGACGCCGCATTACGATGAGATTCAAGCTAACAAACGAACCAAAGAACAAGCGATTAATGAAGAGGTACGATAGATGGCCAAGATTCAACGATCAAACATGAGAAAAACAGACTCTAAAGGTAAGGTGTTGCGTGAGCCAATTAAAGAGGGCACAGACGAACGCGTTAACTTCCATTGGTGGAAGGTTGATGATGATCAAGATGACGCAACCCTAGCCGGCAATATCGCAGCCACTATTAAACAGATTCAGAACCATCAATCTGCTCGATTAGAGCAATTGGTTGTCTCTACTCGTTTATACGGCAACACCAGCGCATTTAGCTTGCTAGGTACGGCCTTTACCCGTAGTGCTTCTGTTAATTCCAACCCCATGAGCCAGCGCATTAGTTACAACCTATGCCAGAGCGTGATTGATACTTTGGTGAGCAAGATTGCCAAGAATAAGATCATCGCGACCTTCTTGACCCAAGGTGGCATTTGGAAGATGCAGCGCAAGGCTGAGCTATTAAGCAAGTTCATTGATGGCGTCTCTTATGCCTGCAAGATGAATACAATGAGGGTGATGGCATTCTTTCATGCTGCAATCTGGGGCGACGGAATTCTGCATATCTTCGATGACAACGGCAAGGTTGGTGTCGATCACGTCTTTCCACATGAATTGCTTGTAGATATGGTTGAAACGCTAGCCACGAAGCCACAACAAATGCATCGTGTTAAGTTTGTTGATAGGGACGTGCTGTTCGATCTATTCCCGGAGAGCAAAGAAGAGATCGGACTATGCAATCCAGCTACCGCTCAAGATGTTGGTGGCTCTGGAACTGTAGCGGACTTAATGATGGTTACTGAATCATGGCACCTTCCTAGCGGACCGGAGGCTGATGATGGACTGCATGTAATCTGTTGCGGCGACGCGATTCTTTTTAAGGAAGAGTGGACCAAGGATTACTTCCCATTCGCTATTCTTCCTTACGCAAAGCGTCCTTTGGGCTTCTGGAGTCAAGGGGCCTGTGAGCGATTACAGAATCTTCAGGGCGAGATTAATCGCACTATGATTCTTGATCAGCGCTCACGCTGGATGATGGGTAGCTTTAAGATCCTAATTGAGAATGGATCTAAGGTTGTAACGCAGCACTTAAACAATGAAGTGGGCAGCATTATCCATTACACCGGAACGCCTCCGCAATATGTGACGCCGCCCCCCATTCAAGGAGACACTGCGGCTTATATTGATGGATTGATTGCCAAAGGATATCAGCAAGAGGGTGTAAGCCAATTAGCTGCCGCATCTCTCAAGCCCGAGGGCATTGATTCTGGTGCTGGATTGCGCACGCTGGATCAAATCGGCGATGATAGATTCTTATTCGTGGGACAGCAGGTCGAAGAGTTTGTACTTGAGTGTGACCGTCAGATGATTGAGGTAGCCAAGGACATTTATGCCAAGAAGAAAAGCTACAAGGTTGTATTCCCAGACACCAATTTCCTTGAAACGATTGACTGGAAAGATATTCAGCTGGAGGCCGATGAATATATCTTAAAGGCCTATCCAACTAGCACATTGCCACAGGAACCAGACGCTCGATTGTCCTATGTGCAGGAACAAATGCAAGCCGGCCTCATTAGTCCAAGAACTGGCCGCAAGCTAATGGCTCAGCCAGACGTTGAGATGAGTGATGCTTTAGCAAACGCTAAGGAGAATCTGCTCCATAAGATCTTCGAGGGTATCTTAGACAACGAGGAATACACGCCTCCAGAGCCCTTCTATGATCTTGTTTTGGCCAAACAAATGCTCTTGGACTACTACAATTATGGCAAGCTGCATAATGCTTCTGAGGAATCCCTGGCAATGCTGCAGCAATTCAATACGCAGATTGATGACCTGACTGGAGCAAATCAGCCACCTGCGCCCCCAATGCAGGCAGCGCAGCCACAAGCCAATCCAATGCCCACCCCACAATCGAACATGGTCCCTAATGTGAACCAAGGAGCAGTACAATGAGTAGAGATTCAGCGCTGGCAGTATTGAGTGGCGAAACGCCTTCCCCCGTTGCGGAGGTAACATCGGTTGAGACGCCAGTTGCGCCGTTAGAACCAGCCAAAGACCTAGAATCCAGCCGACTAGCGCTGTTCGCCAAGAAGGAAGCCGCCATTGTTCGTGATCGCGAAGAGTTCAAGAAGCAGCGCCAGGAATGGGAAGAGGAAAAGGGCAGGTTCAAGCCTTTGATGGAGAAGGGCCAGCGCTTTGAAGAGCTAATCAAGAGCGATGCCGTTGAAGCATTGCGTCTTATGGGAATGACAGACGCACAGATTCTCAATACATTCGCTAATGTAACGGGAGAGAAAGCACCAACGCCACCAGAAGAACTGGCTAGGATTGCAGCACAAGAAGAAATTAAGAAGTTTCAGGAACAGGAAGCGGCAAAAGCGGCTGACGCAGAAGCTAAACGCCATGCCAGCATTCTTGATAAGTTTAATAAGGATATTACAAAGACCATTGCTGCCGATCCTGACAAGTTTGAGTACTGTAAATACTATGGACCAGTAGCCGAAGGTCTTATACATGAGACGGTTGCTGAGGTATTAAAGGCGGAGGGCCAGCTTATTTCCATCA
>Ga0182024_10003331_pt1 | contig 38420 bp, 29 predicted proteins | sample P32metaG_FD_120480 | JGI IMG/M metagenome (GOLD analysis project Ga0182024, IMG submission 120480) | Permafrost microbial communities from Stordalen Mire, Sweden - P3-2 metaG (Illumina Assembly) | ecosystem: Environmental > Terrestrial > Soil > Wetlands > Permafrost | place: Sweden: Stordalen...
AAAGAGTGCGAATTTATGGGGGCCTTCAGGCCCGGGCTTTTGGCCTCTTTCCACGATAGGAAGCAAGTATTTAGCCCCCGAGGAAAACTCTCCCTCGAAATTACCCTGCCTCTGACTCTTTTGCCTCCCTCGAAAGGCCTCAGTTCCCCGGCTTCCCAAGATCGACAGCCGACTCCTTCATCGGCTTCTCCAGCAACTCATGGGCATCGCCATGCCGCACCTTCAGCAGTCGCCCGCTCTGCGCAAACTGCAGCACCCACGTCATCTCCCGCGTATTCGGAGTAGTGTCCGAGAACCGCACCTCAGCCCCACCCTTATTCGAAACAATGATGGTCGCCGGAGCGGGGAGCGGAAAATGCTCCTCCTCAGCCACCTTCGCCTTCAACCCGGCCCGCACATGCCCGCCTGTCAGCGCCGTGTAGCAAAGCCCAAGCGTAAGCCAGTCAGGACTGAGCCCATCCCGGCTCTCCTTGACCATATGGTTGAAGTCATTCAGCGTCAGCGCATTCGAAGCCGACGGCGTCCACAGCGAATAGCTCCGCCGCCGCGCCGGAATCACCCTTACATGCCCCTCACCTCGCGGAATCACCGCCGAGAACAGCGACACATCCCCCGCCCCGTTATCGCGGCTGTACTCCAGAATCACGTGATCCGGAAACACCGGGCAAACCGCCTGCTCATACTCCCAGGCGCCCCGTCCTGAATCCCGCGCTGAATCATCATCCAGATGAAAACCCTGCAGATCCGCGCGCCGCGCAATCTCGTCCTCATTCGCCGCCACCAGGTCGCGATCCGCCTGCGTCATCGCCTCAGCACTGCGAAACTCAAGTTCCTGGCGCCGCCCCGTCCGCACGTTGAGCGGAAAGGGCGTCGGCGTCGGCCGCTGACGGGGGTGTTCTATCTTCAGACCGTGCAGATCCTCGGCAGCAGAAGTTGTCTGCGCAGGCATACTGGCAGCACCCGCAGCCAGCACAGAGAGAGCGAGAAGCGTCCGAAGGGGGAAAGGCCTCATATCTGACTACAGCTTACCACTCAGCGTAAGTCAAACCATCTTCTCCAACAGCGCTCGTAATTCTCAACAACCATGGCTTGTCATCCTGAGCGAAGCGAAGGATCTGCTGTTGCCTTTCTCCATTCCCGCAGGGAATCTGCCTCGCGAAGCCATTGCCTCGAAAGGGCGTGGCTTTACAGGCTGCGAAAAAAACTCCCATAGCAGGCGCTTTGTAAAAGGGCACAACTTCAGTTGTGCCGATAAAGTTAATCGAAGCAATGGGGCTTTAGCCCCGGACACCACTCTCCGTATGGCTGAAAACCACACTCTCCCGCACACGCTTCCGTAACGAGTGATATTCCCCAAGAGAAAAGGCACCCCCGAAGGAGTGCCTTTTCTTTCCATCGTTAAAACCCCGTCTTAGTGAGTCGGATGATGCCCGGCAGCCGGCTTGTGCGTCGGCGTAGGCTTCTTCTTCTCCACCTGGATCTCGCCGTCGCGCAAAATGATCTGCGGCGGGCTCTGGGTGTAGGAATCAAAAGTCCCGATCAGACCCTTGAGATCGGTTCCCGCAGCGGGAATATCCTTGTCCGCCAGCGGCGTCTTCAGATTCACGGTGAAGTCAGCCTTCTTGTCCGTCTTGGCATCATCCGTCACAGCAATCTGGATCTGGCTTGCCGTTGCCGCGATCACCGTTCCCGGAATCTCGCTGGTCTTGTCCTTGATCGTATCCCAGACCTTGTCTGCATTCTCCTTCGAAGCATTGGTAAGGATGAATTCCTTGTCCGCAAGCGCCAGCGTCGAAAGATCCGGTGTATCCGCAACCACCTTGTTCGCGATGTCAGCCGGAGTATCCGCAGGCTTGATCGTCAGATCCGTCGGCGGGAAGACCGAAGTCGCAGCCTTCGCCTTGATGTCGTCAAAACCATCTTCCTTGCCGTGGTAGCGCTTGTACCAGTACCGCGCCTGTTTGTCGATCTGCGGCTTGAAGTTGTCGGGAGCGAAATCTTCGGCGCGCAACAGGAACCACACGCCGTTGACCATGTCGGGCGGCTGCAGTTGAGTGTAAGTCTGTCCCAGAATCAGCGTGTCGTTCAACGCCGGAGCAACCTTGGTCGCATCCGGAGCCGTAATCTCCAGTTCGGTGCGGAACTCGGCGATCGCCGCCTTGAGATCCTTCTTCGAATAGATATCGTCATACGCCAGCACCGAGTGGAAGAAGGGATCGGTCGTAGCCTTCTGCTTCTTGAAGTCTTCATCCTTCACGCCGTCGGGCTTGGTAGCCGCAAGGCCCTTCGTAGCCAGCGCCGCTGCATCGTCAAGCAATTGCGCCTGCTGCGCTGGATTGCTCGCGGCAACCTGGTTGGCCTGCTGTTTCTTGATGAAGACAATCAGGTACATCGCCTTCAGATTGTTCGGATCGAGCTGCAGCATGCGCGTCGCCGCGTCGACCGTCTTGGCTTGGTCATACGTGGCGTAAGCATCGATCAAACTGTCCAGCACAGCCTTTTTGACGATGCTCTGCGGATACGTCTGCAAAAAGCTCTCGGCGGCCGAGGCCTTGGCCTTGGCGTCGGTTTGCGTGACCACATTGTTGTAGGCGTTGTACTCCACTTGATCTTTGATTGTGATCTGGTCAGCAGGCGGTGCCTGAGCCAGCATGGTGGGAGCCGGCATCAGGGTTAACCCTGCCAGCACAAACGCGGACGCAACAAACAACTTCTTCATTCAATGCTCCTGGGAGATCAAGAAAATCACAATAAGTTCTGATGCAAACGCCCAAAGAAGGGAAGCCAAGTCTGGCTGCAGGTTCAGAGTATCCGATTTCCGGACTCCGCCTTTGACACCCCGCCGCCACAACTCGTCATACCTACAGTATTGTGGGGATTATAGAAACACAACGTCGAAGTGACAAGCGGCGAATCGAACATCCGATTCAAACTTTCTTTTCACGCTGGCAAATGTAACAGGCAAACCAGTTCCGCCTGCTCCGCCAGAAAGGCGTCATGCCCGTGATCCGTCGTCATTTCGCGGTATTCCGCGTTTGCGCCCGCCTCGCGAACCGTCTCCGCCAGCGCGCATACATCTTTCGGTGGAAACAACCAGTCCGAACTGATGCCCACAAAAATCAGCTCCGCCTGAATTCTCCCGAAAGCATCCCGCGCATCCCGATAGCCGCGCGTCGGCTCCCACGTATCCATCGTGCGCGTGATCGCCAGGTAAGCATTCGCGTCAAAGCGATCCAGAAACCGCTCGCCCTGGTAGTCCAGAAATCCTGCCACATCAAACCGCCCGCCCAATCCCTGTCGCCCCAGACCGCCGCCATGCTCCTCCAGCGCCCACGGATCCTCCCCGTTGCGGTTAGGATTTCGCCCAAACCGCTCGTCAAAGAGCTGCGGAGACTTGTAGCTCAGCGTAGCGATCTCCCGCGCCAGCGCCAGTCCTTTCCGCGGCTGCCGCTGCGGCCCATACTTCCCTTCCAGCCAATCCGGATCGTTCTGAATAGCCTGCCGCTGCAGATGATTCAAAGCCAGCCCCATCGCGCTCAACGGAGCCACCCCAATAATCACCGCCCGCTCCACCCGCTCCGGATACAGCATCGCCCAGTCCAGCGCCTGCATCCCCCCAATCGAGCCGCCTATCGCCAGCTTTAGCCGCTCAATCCCCAGCGAATCCAGTAGCCGCGCCTGCGCCCGCACATTGTCGCGAATCGAAATCAGCGGAAAATCCGGCCCGTAAACCTGCCCAGTCTCAGGATCGACCGATCCCGGCCCCGTAGACCCATAGCAAGACCCCAGCATGTTCACGCAAATCACGCAATCCCGCCGCAGATCCACAATCCCTGCCTTGGAAGCCGCAGCCTCGTCCTCCGCCCCCGCCGCTAACTCGCCAACCCGCCAACCCGCCAACTCGCCGCCCTGAGTAAACAACTCCGGCCACCACGCCCCCACCTGCGCCGAACCGGAAAGCGCATGGCACACCAGCACCACGTTGTCCCGCGCCGCACCAAGCCGCCCGTAGACGGCGTAGTGCATCGTCGGTTCAGCAAGTGTGCGGCCGCAATCCAGCAGCAGATGCTCCTGCAGCACAAAGTCGCCCTCATAAGCCGGCGCCGGCACCCCAGCGCCCTTGTCTATTCCGGCTTTCTTTGCAGCAGCTTCGTTCCCCGCAATCGCCAAAATACTCATTGCCCCACAAGTTCCGGCCGGGTACCCCACCCTGGCCACATTAGCCCAGGGTGCCCCACCCTCGCCACGTTTTTGTCTTTGCGGCTAGGGTGGGTTTCACCAATGCCCGCCGCATCGCCAGTCCCAGCGCCTGCGCAGCACACAAGCCCGGTCATTGCCCCACAAGTTCCGGTGCGCTCGTCGCCACCGCCGTAGCCTTCGCAATCGCCTGGTCAAGATCGGCCAGAATATCCCGAATATCCTCAATCCCCACCGACAGCCTAACCAGCTCCGGAGTCACCCCCGTAGACGCCTGCTCCTCCACCGTCAACTGCTGATGCGTAGTCGAAGCCGGATGGATCACCAGCGACTTCGCATCCCCTATATTCGCCACCAGCGAAAACAGCTTCAGCGAATCGATCAGCGTCTTCCCTGCGTCATATCCACCTTTGATTCCAAACGTCACCAGCGCGCCCTGTCCATTCGGCAGATACTTCTTAGCCCGCTCATAAAACCTGCTCGACGGCAGCCCAGGATAATTCACCCACTCCACACCCGAGTGCCCCTCCAGCCACTTCGCCACCGCCAGCGCATTCTCCGAATGCCGCTCCAGCCGCAGATGCAGCGTCTCAATGCCTTGCAGAAACAGGAAAGAGTTGAACGGCGACAACGCCGCCCCCGTATCCCGCAACCCCTGAATTCGCGCCTTCAGAATAAACGCCACTGGCCCAAAAGCCTCGACATAAGAGAGCCCATGATACGAAGGGTCCGCCGCAGTAAACTCCGCAAACCGCCCCGGCGCAGCCCAATCGAACTTCCCCGCATCCACAATCACTCCGCCAATTGAGTTCCCATGCCCACCCAGAAACTTCGTCGCCGAATTCACCACAATATCCGCGCCCCACTCAATCGGCCGCACCAGCGCCGGCGAAGGCGTCGTATTGTCCACCACCAGCGGCACCCCATGCGCATGCCCAATCGCCGCCAGCTTCTCGATATCCACCACATCCAGCTTGGGATTGCCCAGACTCTCCGTATAGATCGCCCGCGTCTTCTCATTGATCGCCGCGCGCAGCCCCTCAAAATCGTCCGCATCCACAAACCGCACCGTGATCCCAATCCGCGGCAGCGTGTGATGAAATAGGTTGTAAGTCCCGCCATACAGCGAAGTCGTCGAGATAATCTCGTCACCCGCCGCAGCCAGCGTCGTCAGCGTCAGCGCCGTAGCAGCCTGCCCTGAAGCAGTAGCCAGCGCCGCCACGCCTCCCTCAAGGGCCGCCACGCGCTTCTCAAACACATCCGTCGTCGGATTCATGATGCGCGTGTAGATATTCCCAAACTCCTTCAGCCCAAACAGACTCGCAGCATGATCCGAATCGCGAAAGACATACGAAGTAGTCTGATAAATAGGCACCGCCCGCGATCCAGTCGTAGGATCAGGCGTCTGTCCAGCATGGACAGCAAGAGTGGCGAACTGCTGCTTAACTTCAACTGAATCGGACATGAGTCATCTCTCCAAACAAGATTTGTCTACACCATATTCATCATCGAAAACCACACCAAAAACACGACACGACACGTCATCAACAAGATTCGTGAAAAAGAAGATTTGTCATCCTGAGCGCAGCGAAGGATCTGCTTCACCACCCGCAGCATCCATCCAACAAAACACCAGAAGAATACCGCGATCCCCGCTGAACCGAAAAGAAAACGGCCCGAATCCTCTAAGGACCCGGGCCGCTGACTTAAAGCTCTCTGCGTTTATCGCAAGCTCAAAGCCACCGGCACAGGTCCCCACGCATACACATGCAGTGGTGAGACATACCGAATTGGCTCCGAATCAACATCCAGCCTAGTATTCCCCCACCCACCAATAAAGTCAACCCCTCACGTACATCAGCCCTCTGATTCCAGCAGCGCCTCCGAAAGGTCCCCCATGCTGTTTGCGGACAGATACGACAGGCAACCCGCACCTCAATCCGCCGCTAATTTGTAAGCAAGATATAAGTGCGAGATATGGGTTCTATTTAGATATCGCCGGCCTCTGTTGAAAGCCGTAAGGAACATGTAAATCACGCGAATTTCTTTATGCGGTCCTGATGTCCCCGGTTGTCTCCTCGATGCAGGCAGGTCATTCGCTCGCAACACACTGGAGACCATCATGACTCATACGCAAGACCACTATTCATCTCCTTCATTCCCATTCGAGACTTCAGCACGACATTGCTCGACAGCAGCCAGAGCCGCAACCTTCGCGAGATCTCAGATCACGCACCGCATCACGCTGTTGCTGGTAGCTTTGCTCCTGAGCAACATCGCGCTGCACGCCCAGTCCACCTTCGGAAGCATTCGCGGCATCGCCCAGGACAACACCGGCGCAGCGTTGCCCGGAGCGCAGATCACCCTGCACAGCATCGACGAAAACACCGACCGCACCTTGAAATGCGATGACTCAGGCAGCTTCACTCTCGAAAACGTAAAGGCCGGCCAATATCGAGTTCTCGCCCGCCTCAATGGATTCGCGGACACCGTTCTGAACGGAGTCGTTGTCAACGCACGCCAGGATCTTCGGCTCAACGTAACCATGGCCATCGCCGCTGAAACAACCACCGTTGAAGTGACCAGCACCACAGAACAAATCAATACCGAAAACGCAGCCATCGGCGACTCCAAAGATAACTCCCAGATAACCGAGTTACCCCTCAACAATCGCGCCACCACCACCAGCCCCATCGGCTCACTTACCCTGTCGCCAAACGTGCAACAGGATAGCTCGGGAAACATAGCCCTCGGCGGAGCAAGTTCCTCCATGGTCAACTTCTCCGTCGACGGCATCTCCACCGCCAACGTTCGCCAGAACGGCGCGCTGCAGGACGCCTATCCCTCACAGGAGGGAATCTCAGCCGTCAAAGTCACATCCTTCAACAACAGCGCGGAGTTCTCGCAGGTGGGCGACGTCACCTTCACCACCAAGAGCGGAACCAGCAGCTATCACGGCAGCCTCTTCGAGTACCTGCAGAACGACGCCTTCGACGCATCGCCCTACGGCTTCAACGGCAAAGCCCCCAAACACTTCAACACCTTCGGCGGTTCGCTCGGAGGCCCGGTCGACATTCCCCATCTGTACAACGGCAAAAGCAATACCTTCTTCTTCCTCGACTATGAAGGCAACCGCCGCACCACAGCAGTCGCGCAACAGTTTCTCGTACCCACACAGGCAGAGCGCAATGGAGACCTGTCAGGCCTGGGCACGGACCTCGTCATCCCGCAGAGCAGCATTACTCCTACCGCCAAAGCGCTGCTGAATTACTACCCGATGCCCAATGTTACCGGCCAGTCCAATTATAACTACGAAAACTTTCAAGCAACGCCTGCAAGGACCGACGGCGCCGACCTTCGCATCGATCGAACCATCACCTCCAAACAGTCCGCCTACGCGCGCTTCAGCCGCAAAAACATCACCTCGGACTACGCAAACCCACTCCTTCCCAACGACGTCGACAGCATCCACAACCGGAGCCTGCTCGTCTCCCACACCTATGTCTTCTCGCAGAGACTGGTAAATGAGGCCCGCTTCGGATTCACCAACGCCATCACCACCGTAGGCTTTCCAATCGCAGGCTCCGATGCGTTGACGCAACTCGACCTTCAGGGCGTCGACATCAGCCAGCATCCGACAACCCATGCCTTCCCGACCTTCAATTTCAGCGCCGGAACCAACCTCACCCCCATCGGACGAGACAAGACCGGCTCCACAATCTCAAAGACCCTGCAGTTCAGCGATAACCTCACCTTCACTCTCGGCAAACACACATTGAAAGGCGGCATCGACGTCCGCAGGCTAAGATACTTCGACGTCGAGTTATTCCTTCCCTCCGACGATTTCGGCCTCTTCACCTTCCAGCCGACCTTCACCGGCAACTCCTTCGGAGATCTCCTCGAAGGCACGCCCACCTCAATCTTCTTCGCCGTCTCAAGTCCCGACGTCGGCGGCACCGCAACCCAGTACAGCGTCTTCGCGCAGGACGAATTCCAACTCAACAGCAAGCTGACCCTGAGTTATGGCCTGCGTTGGCAGATACTCCCCAGCTTTCAGGAAGACGGCGGCAACCTGGCTAACTTTGATCAGCGAAATAACTCCATCGTCGTTCCCGACAGCCTGAGCGCCTATCTCAGCAAAGACAATCTGCAAAGCTCCAATCTCGCTTTTCAGCAGTCGTTCAACGCGTGCAACCTCGGCTACAAATCGCTGCCTTGCACTAACTATGTGACAGCTAGCCATGACCATCTGTCGCAAGGTCTGCGCAATACCTATCACTACAACCTCCAGCCGCGTTTTTCGCTGGCTTACCGGCCATTCAACGACACAAAGACAGTCGTCCGCGCCGGCTTTGGAATCTACACCATGACCAACCTGGGCCCGCTCTCTTTCAACAACAGCGGCAACCCCACATCCAATCTGCATACCTACACCAACAGCGAAGTAACGGATGACAGCGGCACCCATCCACTAATCCAGTTCCCCCAAACTGCCCCTCCAACCGTAGGCGTGCAGTATGGCGGCGGAAGCCTCGATCAGGGCGTCGACCCCAACTACCGCGACCCGCAGTCCAACCAGTGGAGCGTAACTGTCGAACGCCAGCTTGGCAGCAGCACCAATCTCCGCGCAAGCTATGTCGGCATGCACACCTACCGGCTCAACGTCACCGAAGATCTCAATCAGATCCCCGCCAGCACCACTCCCTACGCGACCACGGCAGCCAGTCCGTACGTCGATCCTCGCGCCACTTACACCAACTGGTTCTCGCTCTACAGCACCTTCAACGCCGGCAAGTCAAACTACAGAGCTTTTGAATTCGAAGCCTCTCGCCGCATGACGCATGGACTTTACTTCGACGCTAACTTCACCCAGTCCGTAAACAAAGCCGACAACCAGGGCGATGCTCCGAGTTCCTTTGCTGGCGAAGTCAACTACGGCATCCCCATCGCCGACCGCTTCCACATCGCGCGAGACTATGGCAATGTCGAGGGCACGCGCCGCCAGCGCTTCCTCATGACCGGCGTTTATCAGCTTCCGTTCGGCGCAGGCCGTCAGTTCTTCAACACCAAGGGCTGGCGCGACACCGTCATCGGCGGTTGGGAACTCACCAATGTCACCCTGCTCGAAACCGGCCCGTGGCTAACACCCAGCATCAGCGGTTCGTTCGATCAATCCAATACCAACGTAGTAAATCGCGGCGCGATCCTCAGACCAGACGTCGTCTCAACCAGCTACTCTGAAGGACGCTCCCGCCTTCACTACTTCAACGCCGCCGCCTTCGCTCCAACTCCCGCAGGCGCAGGCCGATTCGGCAACGCCGGCGTCGGCATCCTCCAGGGCCCCGGCACCGCAGCAGTCAGCCTCGGCGCAGCCAAAAACTTCAAGATCACAGAGTCCGTGCGCGTGCGATTCGAGTCCACCTTCACCAACGTGCTCAATCACACCAACTTCGCGCCACCAGCCACACAAGTTGACAATGCCTCCGCCTTCGGAGTCCTGAGCGCTCCGCAAACAGCCGAAAACGCAGGCAATCGCACAGGACAACTCGCTCTCCGCGTCGACTTCTAACAGTCTGAGCCAACCGATCCTATTCCTGCCGCGAGCCGCAATTCGCTCGCAGCAGGAGTAGGAATCTCTATCCCAAGCCTGGCGAGATATAGCGACCCCAATATTTTTCCGCAAAGTTAACTTACAGGCGCCATCATCATCGCTCGCGCAAAAGCCAAAGCCACAGAGCGCATTGCTGTCCCAGTGTGTATAAATGAAGCGAGCGCCAAGCCCGCCCATGACCCCTGACCGTAAACTAACGCTGCTGATCGCTGCCGGAATCATCGTCACGACGGCCATCAGTTTGATCGGCAGCATTCTCACCACCACATCCACCGTCACCAACTGGATGCAGGCGCAATCCGCCCATCTCTTCCGCAACACCACCATCGTGCTTGTCGTCCTCGTCATCGGCGCGATCGTCGTCACCCTCATGCAGAGCCGCGCGCAGGATAAGAAAGCTGCATCCTCGAACGCGCAGCAGCTCAATCAGGACTTCCGTAAGAAACTCCTCGCCCGCGTCCTTCGCGACCGCGTGACGCCGCGCCTTCAACAAGGTCTGCGCAAATCGATACGCATAGGCGAAGTCCTCACCGAAGTCCCCTCCGCAGTGCTGCCAAAGCTTCGCGCCTACGCGGAGGCAGAGAGCGGGCCTCAACCCGAGCAGCCCACAAACCTGCCCATCGCAACCATCTTTGAACAATCGGCAAGCGGCCGTCTCCTCATTCTCGGCGACCCCGGAACAGGAAAAACAAATCTCCTCCTCGAACTCGCCGGCAACCTCATTCAAAAAGCGGACGCAGACCCCCCGCGCCCCATCCCAGTCATCTTCAGCCTGCCGCGCTGGACTCTCGACAAACGAGTTCGCAAGCTCGAAGAGTGGCTGATCGACGACCTCACCTCCGAGTACGGAGTCTCGCGCGCCACTGCAACCTCGCTCGTCGCCGGCAACCAGCTCATTCCTCTCCTCGATGGTCTCGACGAAGTAGCAGAGCATCAGCGCAACGCCGCCGTCGAAGCCATCAACACCTTCCAGCGCGAACACGATCTGGCTCAGCTAGTCGTATGTTGCCGCGTAAAAGAATACAGCCAGATCGACAAGCTTGAGCTCGAGTCCGCAGTTCGCATCGAACGCCTCTCCCGCGCCGCCATCGAAAGCGAACTGCAACAGCCCGGCATGGAAACCGTAGCGCAAGCCCTGCACGACGATCCGCAGCTATGGGCCATCATCGACACTCCTTTGTGGATCCACGTCCTGTTCGGCGCAGCCCAGCTAGGCCGCACCCTCGACCACGAAAGCGGCGATCCCCGCCAGCGCCTTTACGCTCGATACGTCGAATACGCACTCAGCCGCGACCCCGACGGTTATCCAAGAAAGCTCACCAGCCGCGAACACATGCTGCACTGGTTAAGCTGGCTCGCCACAGCGATGAATGACCGCAACCAGTCGCAATTCTCCTTTGAAGACCTCACATCCGCCTGGATGTCCTTCGGAGTATCGAGCCGGTGGAAGCGGCTCGCGCTCGGCCTCATCTACCTGTGCGCCTACCAGCTAACCTTCGGCGTCTTCTACTTCCTCTTGTGGAAAGCAACCGCAATTCCAGGCGCGCCAACATGGCCTATCCTTCTCGCCGGATTCGGCGTCTGTCTTGGCTCAATCTTCACTTCAGGCCGGCGGCCCACCGAGGGTCTTACGTTCGTGTGGACAGTGACCGCGAAAAGCCTCGCGCTCAATCTTGGCCTGGCTATCTTCTGGGCAGCTTTAGCATGGTTTCGCTTTCATTCGTGGCGTCCGGTGCTTGTTCTTTTCATCGGCATCGCCCTGACAACGCTTGTCTTCGACTGCATCAGAACCAGGCAGTTGACCGAACGATCCGATCCCAACTCAGGCACCATCCGCTCTCTGCGCCTCGCACTTGGCCTTGCCTGCGCAAGCGCAGTATTTGCCGGTATCCATCAGTTAATGACTCCGTCACGCAACAGCTATCTCGTTACGTTGAATATGGCTGTCTTCGTGATGGCCCAGTTTTCAGCCATCATGGCCTTCTACCTCGCCGGCGACTTCGTCGTCGAAAACTACACCACCCGCATCCTCCTATGGATCAACCGCCGCCTCCCCCTGCGCGCGATTCGATTCTTCAATGAAGCAGCCGCGCGCCTTCTACTCATCCAGCGCGGAGGCGGCTACGAGTTCGTCCACCCTACATTCCGCGACTACTTCGCCAGACTCCACGCACAGTGAATTTAGATGCCAACTGCCTGAGTCGAGCCTGATAATGGATGACATGATCAGACCGTGCTTCCTCGTCGTAGACCGCGAAACATCCAGTGCCATCTCCACCCGCAAGCTTATTATTGAAACCGCTAAATTCAACGTAATCACCGCATACAGCAGCAAAGAAGCCATCGAAACCCTGAAGAAGTACCCCGCCCTCGACGGCGTCGTCACCGACTCCGGCATGACCGACATGCCCTGTTCAGACCTCATCGACGCTCTCAAAGACCTGCAGCCAAAAATCCCCATAGTCGTCATCTGCACGCCCCGCGGCAGCCAATGCGACCGGGCCGATCACGTCCTCGAATCCTTCAATCCCAAGGCTCTCCTCGGACTGCTGCAAAGCCTCCATCCTGATGCCACAGCCGAAATCGAAAAGCGCAACGAGCTCCTCGAAGAAGGCTATTACAAGCATTGAGACGCGCCTGACTCGCCCGGTCGTGCACCAAGACTCATGAACTAGCCAGAGTAAGCTTGAAACGGCATTTCCAATACCGCACGCTCCCAAGGAAGATTCTGTGACCAAGGCTTCTGTTGCTGACTGGCTCCTCTCCGACATCCGCCTTCCCAAAGGAGCTCACAGTACTCCCGACCACCAGCACGCCTGGTGGCGTGTCATGTGCCTCACCGGCGTCGACTACTTCTCTACTCTCGGTTATCAGCCCGGTATCGCCTTTCTCGCCGCCGGCCTGCTCTCGCCCATCGCAACACTGGTCCTCGTCATCGTCACCCTCTTCGCCGCTCTTCCGCTCTACAGCCGCGTAGCCGGAGTAAGCCCCAACGGCCAGGGCTCCATCGCCATGCTCGAGAAGCTCTTCCCCAAGTGGGGAGGCAAAGTCTTCGTCCTCATCCTTCTCGGCTTCGCCACCACCGACTTCATCATCACCATGACCCTCTCAGCCGCCGACGCCGCGGCGCACTTCGTTCATAATCCCTTCGCTCCTCACTGGCTCTCCAGCCAGATGCTCGTCACCTTGCTTCTGCTCTCCGCTTTGGGCATCATCTTCCTCAAAGGCTTCAAAGAGGCCATCGGAATCGCCGTGGTCCTCGTAGGCGTCTACCTCGCGCTCAACGCCGTCGTCACCGCCGTTGCTCTCGCCGCCGTCTTCCACCACCCCGAGACAATCTCCAACTGGAAGCACGCCGTCTTCACCCAGCATCCCAGCGTCCTCGGTATGATCGGACTCTCCCTGATCCTCTTCCCCAAACTCGCCCTCGGCCTCTCCGGCTTCGAGACCGGAGTAGCCGTGATGCCCCTCATCGGCGGCAAGACCCTCGAACTGCGCATCCGCAACACCCGCAAGCTCCTCGCCACCGCCGCCGTCACCATGAGCATCTTCCTCATGGCCACCAGCATCGTCACCACGCTGCTGATTCCCTCGCAGGCATTCGCAGAGGGAGGCGAAGCCAACGGCCGCGCCATGGCCTACCTAGCCCACCAATACCTCGGAAACGCCTTCGGAACACTCTACGACGTCTCAACCATCCTCATCCTCGCCTTCGCCGGAGCCTCCGCCATGGCCGGCCTGCTCAACCTCATCCCCCGCTACCTGCCCCGTCTCGGAATGGCCCCCGAATGGGCTCTCGCCGCACGCCCTCTCGTTCTCGTCTTCATGTCCATCGCCGTCCTCGTCACCGTGCTCTTCCACGCCGACGTCGACGCACAGGGCGGAGCCTACGCCACCGGAGTCCTCGTCCTCATCACCTCCGCCGCCTTCGCTGTGACCATGCACGTCTGGCGCAAGCCCATCACCCGGCTCGCCTTCATCTTCATCACCGTCATCTTCACCTACACCACCGCGCTCAACATCTACGAGCGCCCCGAAGGTCTGAAGATCTCCTCCTTCTTCATCCTCACCATCATCGCGACTTCCCTGCTCTCCCGCGCCCTGCGATCCACCGAGCTCCGCATATCCAAAGTCAACCTCTCACCCGAAGCAGTTCGCCTCCTCGCCGAAGATGAAGATCAGGTAATCCGCCTCGTCGCCTGCAACCCAAAAGACCGCCCCCGCGAAAACAAAACCGAAGACCTCGACGCCATCGATTCCTTCGTCCGCGAACGCTACGGCCTCACCCCCGACGAATGCGTCTACATCCTTCAGGTCGAGCGCACCGACGCCTCAGACTTCGAACACACCCTCACCGTCGACGGCCACATGGTCGGTAAGAATCGCGTGTTATACGCCAAGAGCCCGGTCATAGCCAACTCCATCGCCGCCCTGCTCATGCACCTCGAAGAACACACAGGCCACCTCCCTCACGCTTACTTCAAATGGAAGGAAGGCAACCCTGTCGCCAACATGATCCGCTTCATCTTTCTCGGCGAAGGAGACACCGCCCCCCTAACCCACGAAGTCCTGCGCCGCGCCATCCCCGACCCACAACGCCGCCCAATCATCCACGTAAGCTAAGCGAATCAAGCCCGTCTTTAGATGTTTTTCAATGTAGGAATAAACAAATGCGGGTGCCCCATTCTTGACGCGTCTTACGCATTTGATTTGCATGTCTCTACCGTGACCAGGCTCGCGACGTCGACGGTCAGGTATGACGGCCGTGCATGTAGATGAAGAGCAACCCTAGAAGCAAAATCGCAATGACGACAAAAGAGAGCTGCACGAAGAGCTTATTGTAGCTTTTGTTCTTAAAGGGGTCGCCCTTTTGGAAGGGGTCATTTGATTTGTCTCCGGAGTCAGCCATGTCAATTGCCCTCACGAATACTAGCCGACATCATACTCCAGCCAACGCGGTCTCGAACGCATCACCCAGTTTTCTTCCGCCGAAATTTGCCGTTCTACCCAAGCCGTCCGTAGCTCTCGCTCGCCCGGATCGGCTTCGCAGGCCCTGCAAACGGTCTTCTATCCTGCGGCCCGCGCCCTTCGGAAAAAGAGATCCGATAAATGTGTCGCAAGCCGGGCGTATGATTGCATGCACTGATGGAGGGACTGCGGCGCAACATTTGCAGCAACCATAAGCAGATCACGGAAGCGAGTCTCTCTGGGAGTTCGGACGTGAGATCTCTTCATCCGTAATTGAAGACGTTAACCACGGCATGACTGCGGGGCCGGGCAGTTCGATCGTTGTCAAATCAGGCAGGAGCCTGCTGATCTCGATGTCCAGAGGAGAAATGAAATGTCCGAGACAAGTGAAGTTCAAGCTCTTCGCTTGCTCATCGAGCAGGACGAGCAAGCCTTGACATCTCTCAAGAAGCAAGAGACAGAGATTATCGAGCATATCGCCCCGCAGGGGTTTCGAGCAGCCACAAGCAGAGCAAGAGTCATGTCGGAGGCGCAGATGGTCGAGGAGCGGTTGTATAAGAACAGAAAGAGACTGGCTGCACTCGAGCACTAACTGCAGCAGCTTTCTGAGATGTTGAGATTTAGTCGAGATTCGAGAAGCTTGGGAACTGTGGCGATCATACCTGTAGCGCCTAAGCGATGAAGTTACAGGGCTCGCTATGTCTGACCGTGGGCTGTCCCAACAGACGCAGCGCTGCCCATCACCCCCAGGAGCCCGTCAATGAGAACTTCGTTCAACCAGCCCATTCGAACCATCGTCTTCGCAGCATGCGCAATCACCAGCGTCTGCGCGAAGGGTCAATCGAGCCAAACCGACCCGTCGAAAATGCAGCGGATCGGGACGGTCGATGAACGATTCCAGTCGTACAACGTCGAGATGCTTGAGGTGACCGGCGGCAAGTTCTGGAAGCCCTACAGCTCGCTGGCAAAGCAAGCAGCCACTCCGGCAGCGCCTTCTGGAGGCTTAACGCCTGCCGGCATGGACCCGAACCTGTATGAATATCGCGCTCCACTCAACCTTGCGAACGCTCGCCTGCGCAAAATGGCCGAGGCTCTCGGCCCCGCCTACATCCGTGTAAGTGGAACCTGGGCAAATACTACCTACTTCCAGAACAAGCCTGGGCCGGCCCCGAAGACGCCGCCAGCAGGTTTCGATGGCGTTCTCACCCAGGAGCAATGGAAGGGCGTTGTCGATTTCGCAAAAGCCGTCGATGCGAAGATCGTCACCTCATTCGCCACCAGCCCAGGCGTGCGTGACAACTTAGGCCTCTGGACACCCATTGAAGCAGATAAGTTCCTTGCGTATACCCGCTCAGTCGGAGGAGAGATCGCCGCAGCGGAATACATGAATGAGCCCACCCTCGCTTCTATGGGTGGCGCGCCGAAAGGCTACGACGTCGCGGCTTATGCCCGCGATGTTAAGGTCTTCGCACCCTATCTCAAGAAGGCAACACCACAAACGATTTTTCTTGGACCGGGCGGCGTAGGAGAGGGTGGGACATTTCCCCTGCCTTCGGAGGGAACCCTCCCATCCAAGGACATTCTTGCAGCCACCGGGCCGGTTTTCGATGCGTTTTCGTACCACTTTTACGGGGCAGCTTCGGCGCGCTGTGGGAAGGTGATGCCGACCGCTATGACGACACAAGCGGCGGCCCTGAGCACGGAGTGGCTGACGGCAACAGATAAGATCGAGACCTTCTACGGCGGGTTGCGCGATCAATACCTTCCAGGGAAATCGCTCTGGGTGACAGAAACCGCTGATGCCGCTTGCGGTGGGAACCAATGGGCTTCGACGTTTACCGATAGCTTCCGCTATCTGAACCAACTAGGCACGCTTGCGCAACGAGGTGTCCAGGTCGTGATACATAACACGCTTGATTCCAGTGATTATGGCCTGCTCAACGAGAACGACTTCAAACCGCGACCAAACTTCTGGGCAGCCGTACTCTGGCGCAGGCTGATGGGTACTACAGTGCTTCAACCGGGCGCCTCGCCTTCGCCTGATCTTCATCTCTACGCACATTGTCTGAGAGGTGTGCCCGGGGGCGTGGCACTACTCGCTATCAACGCGAGCTCGCTCCCTCAGACATTGGATATACCGAAAGCATCGCAGCGCTACACGCTTTCAGCGCAACAGCTTGACAGCCGAAGCGTCCAGTTAAACGGCCGCGTTCTCGAGCTTCAATCGGACGACACACTCCCCGCCATGAACGGAGCGAAAGCGCCGTCTGGCAAGATGACGTTAGAATCTCAGAGCATAACGTTTCTCGCAGTTCCTGAAGCAGGGAACGAGGCTTGCAGTCAGTAACGATTGCGTTGTTGTCGTCGCTCAAAGATGGATAGTATAGTAGCTCGAATGACTCTTGACGACCATGTCCTCGTAAGCGGATTCCTGAAGGTGCTCGATCTGGTCGGGACCTTCGTGTTCGCAATCAGCGGGGCGGCATCTGGCGTAAAGCACAGGCTCGATATTTTTGGGGTACTGGTATTGTCATTCGTCGCAGCAACTGCAGGGGGAATTGCCCGCGATGTGCTCATCGGAGCAATCCCTCCCGCTTCTATCCATGACTGGCGATATATCACACTCTCGTTAGTTGCCGGGGTCGTTACGTTTTATTGGTATCCCCTCATTGACAAGATGAAAAGCCCCGTGCAGCTTTTCGATGCCCTGGGGCTCGGGCTTTTTGCGGTCGTTGGAGCCGGTAAAGCGATGGCCTTTCATCTCGGACCGGGCGCGGCGGTGATCATGGGTGTGCTGACCGCAATTGGCGGAGGCATGGTGCGCGATATTCTTGTCGCCGAAGTCCCTGTCGTTTTCACTGCTGAAATCTACGCGGTCGCTGCCCTGGCAGGTGCGGCAATTGTTGTAATCGGCGACTCCATTTCTCCCCGTCTCGCGGCGGTAGCGCCGGCTATAGGCGGAGTCGTCTGTGTCGCCCTGCGTCTCGTGGCGATCCGGAAGGGCTGGAAGCTTCCCGTAGCGCAGCAGCCAGATTGAACCGTCACCACCGCGAAACCAGCCTCTCGGTGCCCATGATCGAACTTTCAGCTTTCTGATAAAACCGCAAACCGCGAATTCAATGATGCCCGTGAGTAAGGACGCTGTTCACGCGGACAGCCACGCTCCCGCCGCAACAACGAGCGCCTTCACGCCTGTCTCGAGAGTCGGGTGAATTACTGGTGCGAAAGCAGGATTATGGTTGGTTGGAAGCGAACTGAGTGTTCCATCTTTTTTCGCCTTGGCGTACACCGCTGGATCGTCGCCGCCAAAGAACCAATACACCGCCGGAGCATGCCATTCCGCTCCAAAGCATCCGAAGTCCTCGCTCGCCATGGTAGGCTTCGTCTGCTCTACGGAGCCGTCTGGGAAGTTTTGACGAAACGCGTCGACGACCTTGTTTGTTGCATCGACATCGTTCGTTACCAGGGAATAACGGTCCAGAGGAGTGATCTCAGGTGGTTTCGGGGCACCTGCCGCAGCTGCTTCGGCATTCACAATTCGTTCGATCGCTGCAAGCACATGTTTGCGGACTCCCTCATCGAAGGTGCGCACATTCAACTTGATGATGGCTTCGTCAGGAATGACGTTCTCCTTTGTTCCCGCCTGCAAAACCCCTATTGTCACCACAGCAGCATCAGTAGGCGCGACTTCCCGCGAGACGATCGTCTGCAGCCTCATCACGGTAGAGGCAGCCATGACGACGGGATCAATGCTGGACTCGGGCATCGAGCCGTGTGCGCCACGCCCGAACATCCGAATTTGCAGGCTGTCGGCCGCTGATGTAACAACTCCCGTACGCCAATCGAGATTCCCGGATGGCAAGCTCATGACATGCTGGCCAAGCACAACATCGGGTTTCGCAAATCGTTTGAAGAGGTTGTCGTCAATCATCGCCTGCGCCCCCTGTGCCGTCTCCTCCCCTGGCTGAAAGACTGCCATGAGCGTTCCGTGCCAGCTATCGCGGCTCTTGGCAAACAACGACATAGCCCCAATCATGCAGGTCACATGCATGTCGTGACCGCAGGAGTGCGCCACGGGCGTGGTCTTGCCATCAGGGCCAGTCGCAGTAACGGTACTCGCATAGGGAAGACCGGTCGCTTCTTTGATGGGCAACGCATCCATGTCCGCGCGCAGCATCACGGTTGGGCCGTCTCCGTTGTGCAGGATGCCAACAACCCCCGTCTTGCCGACTCCTGTAGTCACCTCGAATCCACTCTTCTTGAGATGGTCCGCCGCAATCCCTGCAGTGCGTGTTTCCTGCATCGACAATTCGGGGTTAGCGTGGATGTCTTTGTATACAGCCTCCAACTCTGGGAGGGCCGCAGTAAGGTTTGCAAGGACCACTGTCAAATCTTTTTCGCTCATTGTGATCAACTCCTTTTTGTATCGAGACAACTATCGCGTGCCTGATCAATAGCAGAGATACTTTACACGAGCAGATGGGTTCTCGTGTTCATCCCGTCATTAGAACCCCATTGGGATAGGTTGGATTCCAGCCCTAACTCTTCTGCTTACCCTTGGGGACAGTGAGCATGATCGACATGATCGCCACTGCGGCCATAAACACATTGAACATGAGAGCGATGACGGCAGCTTGTCGAACAGCAAGGTTGTCCTGGCGTCCTTGGAAGGTAATAACGCCATCCAACCAATGCGCACTGTCGGCGCTCGCGCTAAGAGCGGTAAAGATCGCTGCCGAAATGGCCACCCCGAACGCAGCGCCGAGAGAGGATGCCATTTTATAGATGCCTGATCCTGATCCCGTCTGCGTGGCCGGCAAACTGGAGAGCGCTGCATCGGTCGATGGCGTCGCATAGATGGCAAGGCCGAGACCAAACAGCGTATAACCGATGATCGCCAGGATTTTGTAATCCGACAGCATCAGGTTTGCCGGCGTGAGAAACAGAATGGACAGGCCGGTTACGAGGCAGCCCCAGATCATCGGTTTGCGCGCGCCAAAACGCTGCAACAGTTTCTCGCCGACGCGGATGAAGGCAATGATCGCAATGGCGTAGCCAAGCGTTAGGAAGCCAGCCTGCTGCGCGGTCATATTGCCCCCCATCTGGATCAATTCGAGCGACACGATCATGGTGCCGGAGACTGCATTGAGCAGAAAGTTAGAAATCGTTGCTCCAGTAAAGGTCGTGTTGTGGAAGAGTGTGAAATCGATGAAGGCCGCGGGCGCATGCCCTTCAATGCGAAAAAACAGGAGTCCGAATATCACAGTAACGGCCACGAGAATGAGCGCGTATAAGCTGGTCCACCCAAGTTTATTTCCCTGGGTCGCGAAAATTTCTAGAGCCACCATTGCGATCATGAAACAGAGGACGCCTGCAAAGTCGAATTTGTAGTTTGGCTGGGCTTTGGCTTTGCTTTCAGGCGTGCCATGCATCAGCATAAGTCCGATGATCGCGACAACGACAGACGCATAAAAGATGTAGCGCCATCCGAGGTTCTGCGCGACCAGACCTCCGAATAGAGCGGACAAACCAGAGCCGCCCCAGGAACCGATCGACCAGAAGCTAACGGCACGCTGGCGCGCAGCTCCGGTCCAATAGGCTGACACCAGCGCCAGGCTGGCGGGCATGATACATGCGCCTGAAAGCCCCTGCAGGGCTCGACCGATCAACAGAAATGCAGATGCCATGGCTCCGCTCGGCGCAAAACCGACGAGCAGAGAGCCGAGAATGCTGAGATAGAACCCGATTCTGACCATCTTGAGGCGGCCCACACGGTCGGCTAACCCGCCCATCACCACGATGAATATCCCGGAGAACAGGGAGGTGATCGACACCGCGATATTCATCGCATTCGAATCGAGGCCGAGGTCCTTGCCCATGTCCGGAGCGATATTCAGCATCGTGTTTGCGAACAGCCAGAAGGTGAGGACGCCGAGGATGATACCAAAGAGCAATTTGTCGTTGCCCTGAAATCCGACCGATCCGTTGGACTCCGAAGTCATATCGCCTTTTGGCTGAACAGCTCCTGTTGGGTCATTCATACTCTGTCACCTCTGCCCCACTCGACGGCGGGAGCGCTTGACTTGCACCAGGAAACCAAGCCGAAACAGGGAGGGATTTTCGGCCAGCATGGTTTCGTCGCTCTGCGAATAATTAGGCGGCGAAAATCGTATTGCTTCCCACTGCCTCGAGTAAGCTATTTACGACATGCCCCTCTTTACGGCATGCCTGAAACGAAAGTCTGATCAAATTTGAGCAGCTAACGAAAGTCTGGTCAAAGTTGAACATCTAAGGACTACGCTCCCGCGCATAAACTCAAGCCCACGGCCAGAGCGGTACAACCACCGGTTTGGTGAAGGAAGAGTTGGCATGGCGCTTCTTACCCGGTTATCGCGCTTCTGTTTCAAGCGAGGGGCAGGATGCGCAATCGCGGCCACCATCCTCTGTGCCGCCTCCTCCTCGTTGCAACCGCAAACGACGACGAATCCGTCATCGCAATCACCTCCGTCACCCGAATCGCCGGTCTTGATCCACACGGAGCCTGTACAAGAAAAAGCAATCGTAACACTGCCCGATTTCTTTGCTAACGCCGCACGGAAGGGCATCTACTTCCATGCCTTTCTGAACGAGGAACTGGCGGCCAATCCGCGAGGCGGAATCGACCAGGGGGCAAGCGCCTCACAGTATTTGACATTCGGTACGGGAATCGATCTGCAGCGGCTCATCGGCTGGCGGGGCGGCGCGCTTCACACTATCGTGCTTGCTTTGAGCAGCAATCCACTCAGTGAAAATACGATCGGGGGCGGGATCGATGTCCAGGAAAACGCCGTAACCTTCAATCTCGTGCGTGCGCTGAATTTCACGCTCGAGCAGAATTTTTCGCTAAGAGAGAGTAACGATCTGAACCTGATCGCCGGCCGCATGGGAGCAACGCCGTATTTCATGGGAAACGATTTGGCTTGCCTCTTCATGAACCACGCGTTTTGTGGTCCGATGTATGGCTTCTACCAAAGCACCCTGTCCTCTGTCTCACCGGCTCCATCGTGGGGAGGCAGGGCTAAGTACAACGCCACTCCGAAAGCATACGTCGAATTCGGAGGGTTCGCGATAGATTTGAATACCATTCAAGCCAGCACGAGCATCTTCACCTGGAACACCCGCGGTGTCACGGCAATCAATTATCTGGCGGAAGCCGGTCATGCCACTACCTTAGCGGAGCAGAAGAAGCCCCACTACTTCCGCGTGGGCGTTTCCTATGTGGACGGGCCCAGGCCGGATGTTCTGCTGAACACGAATGGCTTGCCTCTCTTTCAATACGGTGGAACACCGCTGAGTCATCGCGGTGAGACTGCGTTCTACGCTACAGGCGCTCAAGTCATCCAGAGAGAGGACTTCGCATCACGGCGCAACGTGGCGGTATTCGGAAGTGTCTGGTATAACTTTGCCGACTCGGAAGCGATGCAGTACACGATTAAGGGCGGCGTGGTAAAAACGGGGACATTTCAAAAACGCCCCGGCGATACCTTGAATTTCGCCGTGTCTCCAATTGCCTTTACGACGAAAGAAGTTACCTATCTCAGTGCAATGAGGGCGAAGGGTGGCGGAGTGGGAAAGGTGCCGTCCCATGAAGTGGTCTTCGAAGCAAATTATGGCTATCAGCTGGCATCCGGAGTTGTGCTTCGTCCGAACCTGCAGTACGAAGTACTTCCCGACTCAAGGGTTGCGCCAACGTTCCCCCACAGCATCTCGAATATCTTTGCGGTTGGATTACAGGTGAATGCGAACCTGGATGCGCTGTTTGGTCTGCCGCATCACTGATCGAATTCTCGGAATTCCTGACGGCCGGATGAAGCCATTCATTACCCGTGAAAGGAGGAAAATACGATGAGCAGCATTGTTCTGGTTTGCGGAAGAGTGTTCGACGGCGTCTCCGATACGCTGAGCGGAAAGATGGAAATCCTGATTGAAAAGAATCGCATCACGAGCGTGGGGCAATCTGTCGAGCGCCCCAAGGACGCACAAGTGATCGACCTTTCAGACAGAACTGTAAGTCCCGGATTCATTGACAGCCATGTTCACCTTACGATGGATGCATCCAATCTTGTCCGGCAGACGCTTGAATCCTCGGCCAGCAAAGCGTTGAAAGGGCTGAGCCTCGCGCGCGAGTACATGAGCTATGGCTTCACGACGCTGCGAGACTTAGGCAGTGTCGACCCGGATTGGCCCACCATCGACCTTCGAAATGCAATCAACGCCGGAGTTGTGCAAGGTCCGCGGATCATCGTTGCGGCTCACATCATCAGCGCGAGTGCAGGTCACGGTGATTTGCGCGGCTTCTACAACCCGCGTTGGACCTTGCCCGTTTCCACAATTGCCGACGACCCGGCCTCTCTCAAAGCGTTGGTTCGCCGGGAACATACTTTCGGCAGCGACTGGATTAAGACAACAAACACGGGCGGCTACTTCAGCGCTGGAGACGATCCCGCCCGGGTTACGTGGTTCGACGACGAAATGGAGGCTATCACCTCGACTGCCCACCAACTCGGTATGCCCGTCGCCGTTCATACCGGCGCTGCTGAAGGATGCAAACAGGGGATTCGTTTTGGCGTCCGAAGTCTAGAGCATGCTTACCTGATCGACAGTGAAGGGCTGGCGATGGCAGAAAAAGCCGGAGTTTACGTGGTGCCCACTATGCAGATGACGCAGGAGGATCTACATCTGCTTCATGAAGGAACCTTGCCCTGCCAGGCGGTTTGGAAGTTCAGCCGTGACAACCAAAATATCCTTGCATCGCAACGCCTGCTCGCAGCGAGCAACGTAAAGGTTTCCTACGGTACCGATTGCGGAATGTTTCCATTCAGCCATGGAATTCTCGAATTCCAGGCCATGGTGGCAGCGGGGCTGACTCCTATCCGTGCCCTGAAGGCAGCCACCAGTGTCGCTGCCGAGATGCTTCAACGAACCGATCTTGGAGTGATCGCCGCTGGCAAACTCGCCGACATTGTAGCGATGCCCGGCGACCCCCTCAAGGACATTGGCGCCACGGCAAAAGTCGATTTCGTGATGAAAGACGGAGTTGTCTATCGAGATGCAGCCCACAAAGGTTGAACGTGAAGCCGCCGCTCTGGCCCTTCACCACTCGAGCGAGAGATACTATGACTGCCGCCGAATGCACCTATGCATTGGATCGGCAACAATGACCCAGGATCGATTCCGGTCACCGTCAGCCATCGAAACCGAGGTAAAGATGCGGGTACTAGCGGCATTATTACTGGTCAGCACTGCGGCGTGGTGCCAAAAACCTCCGAGCGTACCATCGCGCCCATGGTTGCCCTCGGACACAGTTACTCCGCGCACACGACAGAGTTTTGATAAGACACCTATAGATAGTAATCACATCTACACCCTTCCTGAGCTGGTGGATCTGGCAGAAGAGTTCAACCCAGATACGCGCGTGGCATGGGAAGCCGCCAAGATTCAGGGGAGGAATCTTCGTATAGCGGAAAGCGAACTGCTACCGTCCCTGGCCGCCGTCGCGTCAGCGGACACAAGTAGGCAAGACATTCTGTTTGGAGATACTTTCGTCCGCCAAACTGTGAGTTTCTTCAGCCCTTATTTGACAGTGAATTACACGATCCTCGATTTCGGTGCTCGGGGTAGCCGTATCGCAGCGGCTCGCGACCAGCTCTTAGCCGCTAACTTCGCATTCAATTCTGTACATTTGGAAATCGTCTTTGAGACCTCCCGGCGTTATTACCGCCTCTTGAATGCCTTGGGCCAGCAGACGGCTGCTCAGGTAAATCTTCAAAACGCAGACACCCTGGAGAAGGCGATTAATGCGCGAATGAATACGGGTTTGGCTACTATAACGGACGAGTTAGAGGCCAGGTCTGCGGCGGCCGAAGCAAAATTCCAGTTAGAGGCAGCGATTGGACAGGTAGACATCGCTCGCGGCGACCTTCTCACAATGCTGGGAGCTCGCCCACTCGATGGGCTCCAGGTTCAGGCACTGTCAGATATCCAGGTGCCGCTCAAAATCGAAGAAGCACCGGAAGCTGCCATCGAGAGTGCGCTCGCGCAGAGGCCTGAACTTCTTCAAAGAGCCGCCGAAGAACGCGCTGCAGCACAAAACATTCGCGGTGCACGCTCGGCGTATTTTCCAACTCTGAATTTCAGCGGCGTGGGTGGTGAAGAACGCAGCTATGGACAGCAAGAGCAGTTGGCCGGGGTGTACCACGGTCCCACCGAGACGTGGAACGCCTCGCTGGCATTGCAGTGGAATATCTTTGATGGCGGTCGACGGGAGGCCACGCTTGCCCGTTCACGCGATGAGGCCCGTCAGGCCCAGGCCTACACCAGGCGCACGGAAGACGATGTGGAACAACAGGTGTGGACAGCCTACATCGAGCTTCGAACAGCGTTCCGGCAACGGGACGCGGCAATCGCACTTCTTACTGCTTCGCAGAGTGCGTACGACTCTTCTGTAAAATCCTATAATCTCGGACTCAGAAGTGTCGTCGACGTTGTGACCGCTCAACGCAACTTGGCGGAAGCGCTGAGTCAAGACGTCACTGCGAAAACAGGAGTTCTCATCCAGCTTGCAAATCTGTCGTACAGAACTGGCGATTTATTGAAACAAACGCAGCGGAGGCCGGCCCCGTGAACACAGGATGGACAAGACGTAAAGAAGTGAGGCGACGAGCCTGTTGCATCGTCTCGATGACGATGTCGAGTCTGGCTCTGGAGGGTTGCCGGCGTGGTCCGTCGTTCAACATTCTGGGGTCGTTCTTCCCCGGTTGGATCGCATGTGTTGCTATCGGGATAATCCTTACCGTCGCACTGCGTTTCCTGCTGGTCAAATTTGGATGGGAAGCGAGAATACCCGCTGCTCCGTTTTTCTACCTATGTCTAACGATTTTGTTGAGCTGCCTGTTCTGGCTGCTCTTCTTTGAATAGGGGAGACGAAGTGAGTCAAACAGACGAAAAGCAGCAGACGAAATCACAGCGTTTCGGCTGGATACTATTGATTTCGACAATAGCGGTCACGCTGGTCGTGGTTGTCGTTGCTGTGACTCGCGCTGTAGTAAATCCGCGAACAGACGACGCCGAAGTTTTCGCAAATTACATTGGCATTGCTCCCCAGATCGACGGGCCGATCGTTCACCTGGCGGTGCACGATAACCAGGAAGTGCATAAGGGAGAACTTCTCTTCGAAATCGATGATCGGCCCTATACCTACGCCCTGGAGCGAGCGCAGTCAGAACAGGCAACCCTTGAAGGTCAGATAGAAGATCTAAATCGACAGATTGAGTCACAGAAGAGAGCGGCCTCGGCCGCTCAAGCCTATGTAGAGAGCAGCGCGGCCGCTCGCGATGTGCAAACCGCCACAGTTGCCCAGGCGCAGGCCGACCTTGCAGAGGCCGAAGCACAGGAGAAGAGGGCCGAGGCCGACCGTGACTATGCATTGCACAACCTGCAGCGTCTGGAGCCACTCCTCGCTCAGCACTACGTGACCGTCGATGATGTAGATAGAGCACGCACCCTGTTGGAAACCCGCTCGCGGGCAGTTGAGGAAGCGAAAGCCCACATGGGGCAAATGCAGGCACAGGTCACGGGTAACCGTGCGCATGTGGAGCAATCCAACGCGACAATCACCCAGAGTTCACAACAGCAGAAGCAGGCGGAGAGCGCTGTACAGACATTGGCGCCGCTCAGTAATCAGCGGCAAGCGCGCGCAGCGGCGATACGCCTTGCGCAGTACAACCTTAATAATTGCCGGGTGTACGCCCCTTTCGACGCTCTTGTGACGAATCTGACAATCTCCGAGGGACAGTATGCGCACACCGGAACGCAAGTCTTCACCTTGATCGACGAGCGCACCTGGTGGGTTGTAGCGAACTTTCGTGAAACCCAATTGAGGCACATCATACCGGGCGATAAAGCCGATGTATTTGTCATGGCGCATGAAGAACAACGAATTCCAGGAGTCGTCGAAAGTATTGGTTACGGTGTGACCGCCGACCCGAGCGTTATTGGTGTACAAGCGCCGGGTCTGCCCGATGTTGAACGTTCCCTGAGCTGGGTGCACCTCGCTGCACGTTATCCGGTTCGTATTCGGGTAGATTCCCCTCCGAGGAATCTCTTTCGCGTTGGTGAAACAGCCGTAGCCGTCGTTCACCCCACCACCGCACGGGAACGCTGATGGACTACTCCGCCAATCCGCCTCGTGCCAAGAATTTTAACCCTGGCAGGGTGGAGGCTGGGACAGTTCAGGACCCTGGGCCTTTGGCATGGTTTGGAGAGTTCCTTGCGGGAGAATTGAAGCCTTACCCTGGTCGATTGGCCATAGTATCGCGCATGGTTTTGGCCGCGACGATCACCATGTTTTTGATCATGGTCTTTCGAATTCCCGGCGGAGCAAACGCCGCGTACATCACGCTGCTCGTGTCGAGACAATCACCTCAGGAAACTTTAAAGTCGTCCGCTGCCACTCTTTTCTGGTCCCTCGCTGCAGGGTTGTATTGCCTCCTCGGACTGATGCTCTTCCTGGGCAATCCGCTGGTGCATTTTCTTTGGGTGCTTGTCAGCATCGCGGTGTGCTTTGTGGCGATCAAGAAATTGCCGGTAGCTAGCGCGGGGCCGTTTGCATCGACAATTATGGTCGTCATTCCGATTTGGGACACCTCGGCGCCTACCTCAGCCCTTGTCGAACAGACCCTTTGGATATCGGGGGGTGTTCTCGTAGGACTCGTCGTGACGATTATTCTGGAGTATCTGTTCTCTTTCTTCAGAGATAGCAACGAATTGGTCTCCGGTCTGACACAGAGATTGGAGGCTTTCAGGCATTTTCTGGATAGTTACTCCGAAGACCAGGACCATGCGCTTGCAAATCGAGCGATTCGCGACCTTTCCATCCTTGGGGTCTCTCGTTTACGCCAACTGCTCGCTGCTCAGAGCGGCGATCAACAGGAGTACGCTCGTCGAAGCGCAATCATCTCGTCGACAGGCCGTCTGATTGATATAAGCGCAGCCGTAATCGATGCCAACACGGAGTTCACCGCTGGAGACAGGCCGCGCATGATCGCTCTAAGCGAGGCAGTTCTCATGCTGAAGGCTGAACTTAGAGGGCACCGCGTCCCTTCGCATCTTCCTCTGGATCCACCCTCTTCCAGCGACTCACCGCTTCTGACTGAGTTGGAGCATGTGATTGGCATGCTGAGCCTGACGCTCGGCCCGGGGTGGCACGGTGAGGAAAACCTGGAGACTTCTCTGAAACCGACCACCGATTCCAACATCTCCACGCAAGGGTCGGGAGACACAGGAGACTTCGGGTTTGTGCTTCGAGGAACACTTGCCGCCTCGCTCTGCTACGTCACGATGAATGCGATCGCATGGAGGGGGATCAGCACCTCTATGGTGACCTGCGCCATCACAGCTCTCAGTAGCGTGGGGTCCTCACGGCAAAAGCAGATCCTCCGAATCGCGGGCGCTATGACCGGCGGCATTCTCTTCGGTATCGGTTCCCAAATTTTCATCGTTCCTGGGCTGGACACCATCAGCGGATTCGCAACGCTGTTTGTCGTTGTCACGTTCATCGCGGCTTGGTTTGCCACCAGCAGTCCACGACTCTCCTACTTCGGCCTCCAGATAGCATTAGCGTTTTATCTGGTCCACTTGCAGGAGTTTTCAGCGCAGGCCAGTCTAACGACAGGCCGCGACCGAGTCGTGGGTATAGCCTTGGGACTGCTGGCTCTGTGGCTCGTATTCGACACAATAGGTGCAAAGTCGGCAGTACGTATCATGACGGACACATTCGCTCGCAACCTCGACCTTCTGGCGGAACAGGCAATGCCGTGGCGGGATGGAAGACCAGCCGACCTGGCACAGATTCGCGCACAGCGGGATCAAATCAGCCAAAACTTCACTCAGGTCAACGCGCAGGCTGACGCGGTTCTGTTTGAAATAGGTCCATTGCGGCACAAAAAATTGGCGCAGCGAAGGCGCCTCCTCGATATACAGCCCAGGCTCAGGTCGATCTTCTTCGTAGAGATTGCCCTGCTCCAGTACAGGGTCACGATGCAACCCCAGGCGATTGAGACTTCAGTATTCGAAGCGCAGCAGGCATTTGATGAACACGCCAGCACCGTGCTAAGAAGACTTGCTCAAGCATTTCGCTCCGGTGAGGCGTCCGGCCCCCCAGAAAGGATGAGCTCATATCAAGAGCGATTGGAGACGGCGGTGCGAGCCCAGAAAAATCCTCAGACCGCGCGAACGGATGTTCTCCTTATGTTGTTCTCGCGCCTCAGCGTGCTACTCGACACCCTGCAATCGGATAGTGCCCTCTTTCAAGATGACCGGCTGACATCTGCAGAGAGTTCGTAAATGGTCGTCACGAACCCTGCGGTGTTATATCTGATCCCCCTGGTCGGTTCCAGATGCATGTCCTTCACAGGATGTACCGACCAAGGCGATACGAAGAACTTAACGACCATTCAAACCTTCGATCCTAAGGGCCACTGTGATGCCCCAGGGATCCTTAAATTGCATTCCATCCCCTTCGTGAAGAGGTGGATAACCTGCCCTCACCAGGCTTTCGGCAGCGCGTCGAACCTCGCCGCTATCTGGAAGGAGAATCTCCCAGAACAACAGACGTGAATCTGTCGTTGAAGCAGGGGGCGAGTCGGCTACCCAAACGTTCAGGCCAACATGATGGTGGTATCCTCCCGCCGACGTAAACAGCGCACCAGGGTAGCGCCACGTCGTGATGTCGAGCCCAAGTCCGGAATGGTAAAACTTCTTGGCCTGTTCGAGATCGCCTACGTAGAAATGCACATGTCCCATGGTCGTTCCAGCAGGAGCACCCCGCCAACTATCCGCAGCAACTGCAGGAAATGTCGCGAAACGAACGGGATCTGTGGCGCTTACAAGTTCCCCATTCTCCACAAGCCATTCAGAGCGCGGGCGGTCTGCATAGACTTCGACGCTGAGCCCATCAGGGTCAACAAGGTAGATTGCTTCGCTGTAGAGATGGTCACCCGCACCGAACTCAATTCCATCCTGGCGTAGATGTTGCACAAAGCTGCTGAGGGCGGAGCGGCTGGGCAAGAGAAACGCCGTATGGTAAAGCCCTAGCCGTGTCCTGCGACCAATAGGGTGAACGCCGGGCAGTTCCTCCAACTCTAGGAGAACGTGCCCGGAATCTTGAGCTCCAAGTTTAGCGAGATTGCCCTCCCGCTCCAGCACGGCTAGCCCGATCACTTCGGAATAGAAATGCACAGATCTTGCGAGTTGCGATACCGCGAGTCGCACGCGCCCTACCCTCGCCGTTGCCGGCAGGCGAAAAGCGGGCGGATGAATACCGAAAGAAGTCGTGTCTGCCGCGATGGGTCGAGCGATGCCCATTTGAACCTCCGTTGTGTCTTCGCGTCGATTGTATGCCATATCTATTTGAGTGTGTTCACACCCAAAAGGGTGCGGGTTAGCCCGAAGGCAATACAGCACGACCAGTGTCGCCTGTGAGTTTGTCGATTGGCTGAAAAATGGCGTGAAAGGGATCGGGCTGAATGAGCGGAGTCGCTCGTATATTCGCCAAGGCCGCCGTGTCCACGTCGAGTTGCTGTCTAAGCTCGCTGGTCGTCTCCATTGGTCTGGGCGGCTGATTGATTTGCGCGGATTGGCTGCCTTGCGTCCCGATGAGGGCCTGAGTACAATTGTCCCGCATCCGCGGACGAGGTATGACAGCGGCCAGGTAACGGCTGCCAATGCTTTCCCTGTCACATAAAATGGGAACCGCTCGTCATACCCTGAAGCGAGCGTGGTCTGCGATGCAATTGGAGTATCAAATGGCGGAGACAACCAGGTTGAGCAATATCGAACTCATGCGGACGCTCGATGATTCTTGGAACGCGCAAGACTGGGATACCTTTGAAAAACGGCATGCCAAAGATACCGTCGTATCTTGGCCAGGCCAAGCCGATCCTACGCGAGGCGTCGACAATCACAAGGCCGAATCGGTGCAGTTTTTCAAGACGTTTCCCGACAACCATCTGATCAATCACCCCTATAAAGTTGAAATTGCCCAGGGCGACTGGACCTGCACCGTTGCGGATTTTACTGGCACGATGAGCGGTCCGATGAAGGGCACGGATGGCAAGATGATCGCTCCGACTGGCAAGAAGTTTCATATTGAGTTCTGCACCGTCGCGCACTGGAAGGACGGCGAAATCGTCGAAGAGAAGCTCTTCTACGATCTAGTCGGATTGATGAAACAGATCGGCATTATGTAAGGTTTGGAGAGTCGGTAAACGAGCGATACGCGGGTTCCGTGCGAGAGCAAGATTGCAAACCGGAAGCTGACGATATTCCGCTTTTCCTCTTCAGCCGTACTCTGATTCTTGTGGCTATCTGCGTTCAGTAACCCACTGTAAAACGTTGTCTCACATGCGCGGGACTTTCCAGTTCGTCGATCATGGCGACGGCATAGTCCTGCACGGAAATCGTGCTGTGGCCAGAGGCATCTACCAAAAGTTGATCGTTGCCCAGACGAAACTTTCCAGTGCGCACGCCGGATTTCATCTCCGCGGATGGGCTCAGGTATGACCAGTCAAGTTCCGGTTCTTTTCGCAGTTGATCCAAAGCGTTCATGGTCGCCAGAGAGCCAGGTTTCACCCAGGCCGGCATGTCCGGGCTGTCGATCACACGAACTCCAGGCTTGACCTCCAGCCCGCCGGCGCCACCTACCCAGAGAACCCGTTTGATCCCCGCATCCTTGATGGCGGCGATGATGGACACTGTTCCTCGAACCTGATCGTCGTAAAGGTTCGGATCCTTCCACCCGGGATTGAAGGCGCTGATGACCGCATCGTTGCCCCGGACCAGCGCCGCAAGAGAAGTGGTGTCATAAACGTCGCCCACCTTCGCCGTGAGCCCTTCATGCTTTTCGAGTTTGCCAGGTTCCCGCACGATTGCGGTGACGGTGTGGCCGCGGTCGAGCGCCTCCTTTAGCAGAGCTGAACCGACGAAACCTGTTGCACCTAATATCGCTACCTTCATTGCCTGCTTCTCCAGTTAGCCGAGCTTTTTAGACAGTTCTAACTAGCCCTGATCGACTGCGTTCATGTGACGCTTTGCGATGGCTTCAATCTCGGGAGGGGTCAGGGCGGAAAGGTCCGCCGTTTCAGTGGCAATGACATGCCGAAAGATATCGTGGTGGTTTTCTTTCAAGTACTCCGCGAGATGATCGACTGCGCTGCTCTTGCCGGTGCCATGTCCAATCAGAACGATCTCATTCGCCGGCAGCAGGTCCTTCGCAACCTCTTCGTAAAAAGATTTCTCCTCCGGCACTCGCTCGCCCTTGTAATGCGCTTCCTTGCGGTGAATCAGATGGTGGTGAAAGCCGAAGGGGTCGTAGGGACGGACTGTCTCCTCTGCTTGCGGGACTTTTTCGTTTAGGTCCTGGTACACATGCGCGGCGTGATGATCAATCACCACCACCATCCGGCAGGGCTGAGCGGCTTCAACAGGTGACGGAGCCGGACCGGCTTCCCGGAGGAATTTCCTTAGCCGCGCGACTTCTTCGACACTGAGTTCATGAGTGTTCGGATGTTTGAAGATGGCTCGCTGCGTTCCCACGGTGAAGACGAATTCGTCGTTTCCATGTGGCTGGACGTCGCCGATCTGTCCAATCAGGTCAACAGTTTCAGCCCAGCTCAGATTCCGGGGCAGCTTTCCGGTGAGAAGGCTTGTGTGCAGAAGGTCAAGATCATGACGAGTATGTGTACTCATTCACCCAGCATACTCGCGCTCGCGAAAGACTGTACAGGAACAAGAGAATCGTGGTTACTAGCAACACTTATGCCAAAGCGCCAATGAGAGAGGGATCATCTTTATGCAGCGATTCGCAAGCAACGAGATCTTCTCCAGGTGAACTCCATAGGCTGTTGGGCCGTCGCAATCTAATCCCCGTCTGCAATGGAGGCTGGCTGGTTGACAATACCGCGCCAAAGGAGAAGCATCATTAGGCCGCCAGAGTTTCAGGTGCATGCGGTGTAGACCGGCATTGCCTGGTATTCCGCGGCACAGACGAATGCCTGAAGGATCGCGGACGTTGCACGTAAAGGCACATCGATAGAGGAAAGCGGAAACTAAGCGGGTGAGGGGAAAACCATGGAGGCAATCTTGAACGAAGAATACAAGCAACAACTATTGGCGGAAGAACAGCGCCTTTTGAAGGGGATCCGTCGCGCGGACACAAACGCACGCGATTTGAGCGACGAACCTTCTGCGCGTGACTGGAGCGATACGAGTGTCAGAGACGAAGAAAAAGATGGACAGTTTCAGGAAGCGGATATTAATTTGACGACGCTCCACCAGGTACAAGACGCGCTGAAACGAATCGAAGAGGGAACCTTCGGCCAATGCCTGGTCGATGGCGGCCCGATAGAAGAGCAGAGACTTCGCGCGATGCCGTGGACTCCTTATTGCCTGAAACATGAACGACTCCAGGAAAAGGAGAGGCCACGCCGAATATTTACGTTATGAAGCGTGGCGCGTTATCAACTATCAGCAAGATAGCGATGCACGAAAGTCACTGCCATGGCGCCCTCGCCAACTGCCGACGCACAACGCTTTACCGCTCCATGGCGCACGTCGCCGGCTGCAAACATTCCGGGATATTCGTTTCCAGATAGTAAGGTTGTCCGAGCTTTTCTGTGATCTGTTGAACGGTAGGACATTCCATCCGGGTGCCATCGGGGAATACACAAACGGGAAGTCGCGCGTCATGCAGATCGTTCACACCTGCTTCTGTTGTTGCACTTGCTTTTCTTGTTTGTCATTCCCGCAGGGAATCTGCTTTTAGTGCCGGTATGCCCCATCCTCGTCACAGCCTGATACCACAACTCCCCGCCTCGAAAGCTCCTCTCACAAAGTTTGTCAAACGCAGTGAAGGATCTGCTGTTCAGCGATGCACAGTACTCGAATCCCGCCGGTATCTCATCCGGGTTGGCTGGTACAACTGTCCACCATAACCACGCAGTCCACATCTCGCCTGTGAGACGCGAACCCGGATTCGCACAAGGATGGGATACCACAAATCCACACCCAGATAATCACCCCTAGACCGCCCCACCACCCTCCCACCGCCCAATCCCCTCCAACCGCGCCGCCTCATGCGCCCGCTTCAACCTCTCAGCCATATCCGGCCGCTTAACATCCGAGTACTGCTTCCCTCTCTTCGGATACCAGCTCTGCATCTGAACCTCCACCTTCGTCACTCCAATCTCGCGAAGCAGCTGCAAAGCCGCCGCCGGATTCCGGAATCGTCGAGCCTTCTTCGTCCGGCTCGTGCACAGTGTCATGCACTCATTCATCAGCCGTTCCGCCTCCTCCTCGATCTCCTCCCTCGTCTTCGTTCTCGTCTTCGGCTTCGGTCGAGGTGGCGTCTTCATCTGCCCCTCGATCGAGAAATACACCCCCGTCGCCACCACCCTGATCGGCTGAAAAGCCTCCGTCCTGATCGCCGCCCGAAACTGGTTAAGATCCAGCCTCGTCTCATGCAAAATCTCCAACTGCTTCTCGTCCATAATCCTGTCAAACTCACCCTTCGCCATCGCGTCTGCCTCCTCAACGTTCTATATCCCGCACTTATCGTAGAAAATCTCGCAATAAATGCACGCAATCCCGCACCGAACGCAACGCGTCCGTCACGCAATGTTGCGCATCCAATCAGTCAAGCCCGCAGGCTCCATGGAAAAACCACTTTTCTTCTCCACGAGCCTATAATCAGGATTGGTCTTTTGCGCCCAAACCCCTCTTATGAACACAGTGATCGAGCCACAAAAACAGGCGCAATTCTCAACCCAACCAGACGAGCCCGGCATCCCCAACAGGACACTTCTCTTGAATGACGCAATCCTCATACGCGGCGCTAGAACACACAATCTAAAGAACATAAGCTGCGACATACCGCACGGCAAGCTAACCGTCGTCTCCGGAGTTAGCGGTTCAGGCAAGAGTTCTCTGGCCTTCGACACCGTCTACGCCGAGGGCCAGCGCCGCTACGTAGAGTCCCTGTCCGCCTACGCCCGCCAATTCCTGGAACGTATTGAAAAACCAGACGTTGACCTAATCGACGGCCTTGCCCCGGCCATAGCCATCAAGCAAAAAAACACCACCCGCAACCCCCGGTCGACAGTAGCCACCGCCACGGAAATCTATGATTACATGAGACTTCTGTGGGCCCGCTGCGGTACAGTCCACTGCATCCACTGCGACGGTCTGGTAGGCCGCGACTCAGTAGACGAGATAGCCGAGTCAATTCTCGCTCTCGGAGAAGGCGCCCGCCTCCACGCAATCTTCCCCGTCCGCACCATAGCCATTGAAAACAAAGAAGATGCAGCCAAACAGCCAGTGAAACGCGGCCGGAAACCAGCCGCCAAACCCTCCGCCGAAACACCGTCTCCATCCCCTCTAAGCGAAGCCATGAAAGCCCACCTGGTCGAGCTAAGAACCAATGGATTCAACAGGTTATACCAGCACGGCCGCATCTTCGAGTTCTCCAGCCCAGAGTCCCTACTCGACCTGGACTTCTCCCTCCCAGTCTTCGTCCTCGTAGACCGCATAGTAGTCTCCCCAGAAAACCGGGCCCGCATTGTAGACGCCGTCGAAATAGCCTATCGCGAAGCCAGCGAGGTCATTTTCGAAGAAGTTCCACGCGACGCCGTCGAAGGCGAAGACCGTGTAAGACATCGATTTTCAACAGCTTACGAGTGCCGCACCTGCCACCGTCCCGGCCAGGAACCCGAACCGCGCCTCTTCTCCTTCAACAACCCATTCGGCGCCTGCCCCCGCTGCCAGGGCTTCGGCAACACCATAGACTTCGACCTGAACCTGGTAATCCCCGACAAATCCCTGACCCTGGTCGACGGAGCCATCGACCCCTGGAACCGCCCTAAATATCGCACCTGGTTCACCGACCTCAAGCGCCACGCCAAGGCCCTCAACATCCCGCTCGACGTCCCCTGGCAAGACCTGACCGCCGACCAGCAAGAGATTCTGCTGTACGGCGACAAGGGTAAAAGCGGTACCGGATTCGTCGGCGTATACGGCTTCTTCGCCGAGATGGAGCGCAAGAAGTACAAGCTGCACGTCCGCGTAATGCTCTCAAAGTACAGAGGTTACGCCACCTGCCCCGAATGCCGGGGCCAGCGCCTCCGCGCCGAGGCACGCTCGGTCCGCATCAACGGCAAGAACATCTGCGAGTCTGCGGCAATGACCATCTCCGCAGCCTTCAAGTTCTTCTCAGCCCTGACACTCAGCCCAATGCAGCAGGAAATTGCCGGCCCAATCCTCGACGAAGTCCGCGAGCGAATCAGCTTTCTCGACGCCGTAGGCCTCGACTATCTGACCCTCGACCGCCTAGCCAGCACCCTCTCAGGCGGCGAAGCGCAACGCATCCAACTGGCCACATCACTCGGTTCGCGCCTCGTCGGAGCTCTCTACGTTCTTGACGAGCCCTCCATCGGACTGCACACTCGCGACACCGACCGCCTCATCCGTATCCTCAAGAACCTGCGTGACTTAGGCAATACGATCTTAGTGGTCGAACATGATCCCGACGTGCTGCGAGCAGCCGATCACCTGCTGGATCTGGGCCCCGGCGCCGGAGAATTCGGAGGCAAGCTCCTCGCCGAAGGCACCGTAGAAGAGATCCTCGCCAACCCCAACTCCCTGACCGGCCGATACCTCTCCGGACAAGTAACCATCCCCGTCCCAACCCGTCGTCGCGAACCGGGCCGCGAAAAACTCGTCCTCCGCGGCGCGAGAGCCAACAATCTAAAGAACATAGACGTCGAGATTCCACTGGGAATGCTGGTAGCCATCACCGGCGTATCCGGTTCCGGCAAGTCTTCCCTGGTGCACCAGGTTCTGTATCGCGCGGTAGCGCGGGCGCTGGGCCAATCCGATGGAGCAGACCCGACCGGGCTCTTTCGCGATCTGACAGGGGCCGAGCGGCTCAACGACGTAGTGCTGGTCGACCAGACACCGATCGGGCGTACACCTCGCTCCAACCCGGTCACCTACATCAAAGCGTTCGACCTGATTCGCGAGCTTTTCGCCGCTCAACCAGAGGCCAAAAAGCTCTCGCTGACGCCAGGCCACTTTTCCTTCAATATCCCAGGCGGGCGCTGCAAAACCTGCGAAGGCGACGGCACCGTGACCGTCGAAATGCAGTTTCTCGCCGACGTCGAGCTGCCCTGCGAAGACTGCAATGGAACACGCTTCCAGCCCAAAATCCTCGGCGTTCACTACAAAGGCAAAAACATACACGAAGTACTCGGACTCACCGTGAAAGAAGCGCTGCGCTTCTTCGTCGGAATTCCGCGCCTCCTCGATAAGCTGGCCGTACTCGATGAGGTTGGCCTCGGCTACCTGCGGCTGGGGCAATCCGCGACCACTCTCTCAGGAGGCGAAGCCCAGCGAGTCAAACTGGCGGCGCATCTGGCCCAGGTGCGAGCGGCCAATTCAAACGCGCGCACCACTTTGAGTCGCGTACTATACATCCTCGACGAGCCCACCACCGGCCTCCATTTCGACGACGTATCCAAGCTGCTTACCGCCCTCCGCAAACTGATCGATGGCGGCGGATCGCTCGTAGTGATCGAACATAATCTCGACGTCATCAAGTCTGCGGATTGGGTGATCGACCTGGGCCCGGAAGGTGGCTCAGGCGGCGGTCAGATCGTCGCTGTCGGCACGCCCGAACAGATCGCCGCAAACCTGCATTCCCATACCGGCAAGTGGCTGGCAAAGGTGCTGTAGCTAGCGTAGTGATTTTCCTGAACTTATTCTGCACTAGACGCAGACAACCAGATCACTGTACTGCGGCAGTTTGAGGTCCGTCGTCAGCAGCCGCATCTGTTCACTCATCGCCTGAGCAACCAGCATCCGGTCAAACGGGTCGCCATGGTAAAGCGGGAGTGTCGCTACCTTCGCCGCGTGTCGCGACAAGACAGGCAGTTCGATCGATCCGCTTGCCTCAAACGCGGCTAGTATTCGTTCCGGATCGGCCTTGAGCTTACCCAGCTTTACCTTGATGGCCATCTCCCAGATAGTTGCCGCTGAGACGTAGTTGGCGTCGGCGGCGAGAATCATCTCACGCGCTTTTCTCGGCAGCTTCTCCGGCTCGTAATTGGACCAATAGACGATCTGGGTATCGAGCAGCAGCCTCATTCACGCCCCTCAAAGGCGGCCTGGATATCGTCGGGCAGCGGGTCATTAAAATCGTCGGCAATCCACCCTTCACCTTCAAGCAGACCGAACACAAACGAGTGTTTTTCCAGTTTCAACGTTGTCAGCCGGGCAAGCGGTTTGCCATTGCGAGCGATGATGACATCCTCACCATTCGCAGCCTGGTCGACCAATTTAGAAAGCTGTGTTTTGGCTTCGTAGATGTTGACTACGCTGGCCATAAGAGTCTCCTGTTTTAGGATGACACGTTTAACTGGTCTAGTCTAGTCAAACTCTCTTCCAACACAAGATGAGCCTGAAGGCAGAAGTTGATTCCAACACAAGATGAGCCTGAAGGATTAGGCATGCTGGAGATTGAACATCCGCGTGCATGAAGCAGAGAAGTTGAGCTTGG
>Ga0182024_10003332_pt1 | contig 38419 bp, 34 predicted proteins | sample P32metaG_FD_120480 | JGI IMG/M metagenome (GOLD analysis project Ga0182024, IMG submission 120480) | Permafrost microbial communities from Stordalen Mire, Sweden - P3-2 metaG (Illumina Assembly) | ecosystem: Environmental > Terrestrial > Soil > Wetlands > Permafrost | place: Sweden: Stordalen...
CACCCCGCCCGCCCCGGTGGTCCCCAAGAAGTTGGTCCCGGTGATGATGACCGCTGTGCCGCCGGCTTGGGGGCCCTGGTTGGGGACGATGCCGGTGACCGTGGCCGCTGCCTCATAGGTGAACTGGTCAGCACCCGAGGTGGCCGACGTGCCGCCGGAGGTGACCACGGTCACGTTGACTGCGCCGGCACTCCCCGCAGGGCTGGTGACCGTGATCTGGGTGGCCGAGAGCACGGTGTAGGGAGTGGCACCGGTCCCGGCGAAATTGACCGCGGTGGTGGCGGTGAGGTTGGTCCCGGTGATGGTGACCGCTGTGCCGCCGCCCGTCGGGCCGAAGGCCGGACTCACGGCGGTGACCGTCGGCCGGGCGACGTAGTTGTACCCGCCCGAGAGGTTCGACGTCCCTCCAGGGTTGGTCACCGCCACGTTCACCGAGCCGGCTGCGCCGGCGGGAGTGGTGGCGGTGATCTGGGTGGCCGAGACCACGGTGTAGGCGGTGGCGTTGGTGCCCCCGAAGGTGACCCCGGCACCACCGGTAACCCCGGTGAAGTTGGTGCCCGAGATGGTCACAACGGTTCCACCGGCCGTCGGACCCTGGTTTGGCGAGACCGATGTGATGATGGGCCGCGGAACCGTCCCTGCCGAGGCCGAGTCAGTTGCCGACGCAGGAATTCCATCAGAGGAGGAAACGGCGGCGGTCGAGGACAGGTTGGTGCCGGTGGTGATGCCGCTGGCAACGGCACCGGTGAAAGTGATCGCCGAGAGGGCGGTTCCTGCGGAGATGGGGAGGGTTCCCGAATAGTTGCATGTCACGTTCTGCCCGGTCGTGGTGCACGTCCAACCGGCGCCGGTCGCCGTTCCGGGTGTGACCCCGACCGGCAAGTTCACGGAGAACGTCGGCGCGCTCGTCTCATTGGCCCCATTCGAAGACACGGCGGGGTTCGCGGTATAGGCGACCGTTCCCGGACTCGTGAAGTTGCCGCTCACGTTGTCGGTGTACGTCAGCGTGTACTGGGGCACCGTCGTGATGGACCCGGTGTCGGTGGCACTGGCGCTCGCCGGTGAGGCGTCGGCCGAGGAGATCGTTGCCGTGTTGGACACAGCGCCGGACGCGCTGGTGCTCGCTGTCACGGGCACCGAGAGCGCCGGAAGAAATGTCCCCGCAGTGATGGGAAGGGCACCCGTGTAGCTGCACGTGACCGTTTGGCTGACGGTGCCACACGACCAATTCGTCCCCGTTGCACTCCCGGGAATCAACGAAGCGGGGAGGACGTCGGTGAAGGTCGGCGCATCTGCTTCGTTGGTTCCACCCGACGAGACGACCGGAAGCGCGGTGTAGGAGAACACCCCACCTTGCGTGTATGCCCCAGCGTCGCTGTCAGTGAGGCCGATCCCGAGAACCGGGGTTGCGGCGGAGGTTGCTACCGCAGTCCCGTTGTCCGTGGCATTGGCTGCGATGGAGGCGTCGGAGGTGACGTAAGCGGTCACGCTCACCGGACCGGACAGTGAATTTGACACGGTGACGGGTAGCGAGATTGCGGGCAGCGACGTCCCTGGGGAGATCGGCAACGTGCCTGTGTAGTTGCAGGTCACGGTCTGCCCGGTCGTGGTGCACGACCAGTTCGTGCCGGTGGCCGACCCGGGTGTCAATCCTGCCGGGAAGGTCGTGGTGAAACTCGGCACCTGTCCTTCGCTGCCCCCCGACGCGCTCACCGACGGACTCGCCAGGTACGTGACCGAGCTGCCCTGCACGAGGTGACCGGCCGCACTATCGATTAGACCGAGCCCAAACCGTGGCGGGTTCGTGTTGAGCGGCGACAGGGCCACGTTGCTGATCTCGTGGATGTCGGTCGAACCTCCCGTTGAAGCTGAGAACCCGAACGCGAGCTGGTAGGGGATGCCCGTGACCGGGTCGAGCCAGCTCGCCGGCTCAAAGCCCGCCGCGCTGGGGAGGAGACCCCCGATGAGCTGGCGGCTGGCGCCGATCGGGGTGGCGGCGACCACGTAGGAGTACGCCGGCACCGAGATTCCGCTGTTCGTGACCAACGGCAGCGCAGTCGGGTTGATGGCGATCTCCGACGGAACGAGCGACCCTGCCCGGGTCCCAGCGGCCCCGGTACCGAGACTGCCGGTCAGCCCACCCGACCCGTTGGTGCTCGACAGGAGGCAGTAGCCGGCCTCGGCGCTGCCGGGGCCGCGGACGGTGATCTGGTTGGGCACGGCGACGCCGTTACCGGCCCAGCTCGGATCGGTGCATCCACTCCCGTCGAACTGATTGTTGGTGAAGTTCCCGAAGACATCGAATCCGATACCGAGATACCCGTTGGCCAGGCCGTTGCCGCTCGGATTGGCGCTCCCGCCCGAATAACCAAGGTGGCCACCGGCCGGACCGAGCGTGGCCGGCGGGGCCGGCGATGCGGGGTTCGTGCCGGCCAGGAAAAACGAGATCCCGTCCGCACCGGTGCCACCGTATTGGAAGGTGTTGAAAGTGACGTCGACACCCTGCCCGGACAGGACCGATGAGGTATAGGCAACTCCTCCGGTCTCGTTGCCCGCGACACTGGTCAATCGCAGCGTGCCGCTCCCGGGACTGTCGGGAGTGGCCAGATTGCACCCGGGGACCGGGGTCTGAGAGACGTTCGCTGACGCGGTCATACAGGAGTCGTCGGTCCCGCCGGTTATCCCTGGGAGCACCCAGTCCGCGGGGATCTGCACGTTGGCACCAGTGAACGGCTCGGAGACATACACCTGGCCGGGAGGCGATGCCCCGGCAGGGTCGACCGAGACGCCGGTTGCAACGAGCGTGGCAGCGGTTGTAACGACGAGCGCCGCCATTGCGCCGCGTCCGAGACGCGAGAGCGAAGTCACGTCGTTATTCTCATTGCCCGCCACTAATCCCCCGTGGTCTCCCGTCGCAGCTTTCGCGACTATTCGCAACGCATCAGAGCCGCATCTTCTAAGACGTCGGCGTGCCTGATTATCGCACCGAGATTGAGGACCGAAGCGTCAATTTTGCCTGCTCATTGAGCCCCAGGCACCTACCCGTGGAGATTGCTACGCCTTTGCAACCCGTTCACTCCGATATCGAGACCGTCCCTGCGTTGCTAGCTCGCAGGGTCGATGTGTGACACGCTCGGAATTTTACGAACAGCCGCTCGTGGTGCCGCAGCTCCCGCACACATAACAAGAGCCCGCCCGCTGCATGACGTTGCCGCAGCTGTAGCAAAAGGGGGCATCGCGCTGCTCGGCCCGGGCGAGGGTCGCCGCGTTGCTACCAGCCGAAGACACGGGCGTTGCCAGCCGGGGCGCCTCTCTCAACTGCGGTTGCTCCTCGAACGTCGGCCCCTCATCCACCAGGCCCGACGACGGGGTGGCGCTCTCCTCTACTCCGGGAAGGGTGGGCTGGGTGCGCTCAGAAGAGGACAGCACCCCGAGGTCGAGCCGTTCCTCGTAGGTGAGGTAGTCGAGCGCCAGCCGGCGGAAGATGTAGTCGACCAGGCTGGTGGCGATGCGGAGCTCGGCGTCGTCGGTGATCCCCGCGGGCTCGAACTTCATGTGCGAGTACTTCCGGACGTAGGTGGCCAACGGCACCTGGTGTTGCAGTCCCAAGCTGATAGAGATCGAGAAGGCGTCCATGATGCCGGCCAGGGTCGAGCCCTGCTTCGACACCTTGATGAAGACCTCGCCCGGGCGCCCGTCCTCGTACTCGCCGACCGTGACGTAGCCCTCGCAGTCAGATACCCGGAAGGCGAACGTGCTGGAACGGCGGCGACGAGGTAGCCGCTCACGGATCGCCCCGACCACCACCGCCTCGTTCTTGCGCTGCCGCTCGTGCTCGAGGGCGGTCTCCAGCTCGGCGATCCGCTCGGTCACTGCCCGGTCCTTGGCCTCGGCATCCGAGCCCGCCGGCGCGGCGTCACCGCCTACTGCCGCACCCGCCTTCTTCGTAGTTGAAAGCGGCTGGGCCACCTTGCAGTTGTCACGGTAGATGGCCACGGCCTTGATCCCGAGCTTCCAGGCGTCGATGTGCAGCTGCTCGACGTCTTCAACCGTCACGTCCTCGGGCATGTTGACCGTCTTGGAGATCGCGCCCGAGATGAACGGCTGCACCGCCCCCATCATCTTGACGTGACCCCCGTAGTGGATGGTGTTGTCCCCCATCGAACAGGCGAACACGGCCATGTGCTCGGCCGCCAGCTGGGGGGCTCCGACGATGGTCTTGTGCTCGTCGATGTAGGCGATGATGTCGTCGACCTGGTCCGGCGGGTAGCCGAGCTGCCTGAGGGCCCGGGGCACCGTCTGGTTGACGATCGACATCGTTCCCCCGCCGACCAGCTTTTTCGTCTTGACGAGGCCGAGGTCGGGCTCGACCCCGGTCGTGTCGCAGTCCATCAGCAGACCGATGGTGCCGGTCGGGGCGAGGACCGAGGCCTGGGAGTTGCGCACGCCGTACTGCTCGGCAAGCTCGACCGCCTCGTCCCATGCCTCCTGGGCCGCCGAGAGCAGCTCGGGGGGCACGACGTCTTCGTCGATCTTGGCCGCCTCACCCTGGTGCTTGCGCAGCACGTTGACCATCGGCTCGGTGTTCTCGTGGAATCCGGCGAACGGGCCCATCCGGGCCGCGGTCCGAGCGGAGGTGGCGTACGCGTGGCCGGTCATGAGGGCGGTGATCGCCCCGGCCCAGGCCCGGCCCTCGTCCGAGTCGTAGGGCAGGCCGTTGGCCATCAACAACGCACCCAGATTGGCGTACCCGAGACCGAGCTCGCGGAAACGCCGGGAGTTGTCGGTGATGGCCGCCGTCGGGTAGTCGGCGTTGCCGACCATGATCTCTTGGCCGGTGAAGACCACTTCGACTGCGGTCTTGAATCCCTCGACGTCGAAGGTGTCGTCGTCGTTCAAGAACTTCATGAGGTTGAGGCTCGCAAGATTGCAAGCTGAGTTGTCGAGGTGCATGTACTCACTGCACGGGTTCGACCCGTTGATCCGCCCCGTGTTGGGGGCGGTGTGCCACTCGTTGATCGTCGTATCGAACTGCATGCCGGGGTCGGCGCACTCCCAGGAAGCGTGGGCGATCTGACGGAAGAGGTCGCGGGCCGGCAGGGTATCGATGACGGAGCCGTCCACACGGGCCACCAGGTCCCAGTCGCGCCCGTCGATCACTGCCTGCATGAACTCGTCGGTCACCCGGACCGAGTTGTTGGCGTTCTGGTACTGCGTGGAGTGGCTGTCGGCCCCGTCGAGGTCCATGTCGAAGCCGGCATCGCGCAGCACCCGTGCTTTGCGCTCTTCGATCGCCTTGCACCAGATGAAGTCGGTGACATCAGGGTGGTCGACATCGAGGATGACCATTTTGGCCGCCCGCCGAGTCTTGCCCCCCGACTTGATGGTCCCGGCCGACGCGTCGGCGCCGCGCATGAAGCTGACCGGTCCCGAGGCGGTGCCCCCGCCCTTGAGCTTCTCGTGCGACGAGCGGATGCGAGAGAGGTTCACGCCCGCCCCCGACCCGCCTTTGAAGATGGTTCCCTCTTCGGTGTACCAGTTGAGGATCGAGTCCATCTTGTCCTCCACCGACAAGATGAAGCACGCCGAGGCCTGCTGGGGAACCCCGCTCACCCCGATGTTGAACCAGACCGGCGAGTTGAACGCCGCCTTTTGGTGGATGATGAGGTGCTTCAGCTCGGCATTGAAGATCTCGGCCTCAACGTCGTCGACGAAGTAGCCGTCCTTGATCCCCCACGCAGTGATGGTGTCGACCACCCGGTCGGCCACCTGCTTGAGCGACCACTCCCGCTCTTCGGTCCCGAGGGTCCCCCGGAAGTACTTCTGGGCGAGGATGTTGGTGGCGTTGAGGCTCCAGGATTCAGGGACCTCGACTCCCAGTTGTTCGAAGGCAACGAACCCGTCCCGGTAGTTGGTGATCCGCGAATCGCGGCGTTCCCAGCGCACCTCGTCGTAGGGGTGCACACCCTCGGTGGTGAAGTGGCGGCGGATGCCGATTCCGACGCGCTGGGGGGCGATGGCCATGGTCCTTGTACTCCTCTGGTTCGTTCTTCGGGTCCGGGTGGGTCGCACGGACGCCCCACCCGGGAAATTATCGGCCTCGGAGAAGACCAAACTGCCCTCCAACCACAATATATTGTGGTTGGCTCACTCCCGAGACACGAGATACTGGGGTCATTACAGCACTGTAGTTACGTCCCTGTCAACGGTTGCCGGGAAACATCGTCCCTGGTCGCGGGGCGTTCGCGAAGGTTTGCATTTTGGGCGTGGAGCGCCCCGCGATGCGGGGATCGGTAGCGTCGCCCCATGGGATCGGTGGTGGCAGTCGACGCGGGCACGACGGGGGTCCGCGCCCTGGTGGTCGACGAGACCGGGCAGGTGGTCGACCTCGCCTACCGCGAGATCACCCAGCACTACCCGCGGCCCGGCTGGGTGGAACACGACGCCAGCGAGATCTGGCAGGCGGTGGTCGGGACGCTCCACGAGGTGACCGCCCGCTTGGACAAGGCCCACACCCCCGTTGCTGCCATCGGTCTCACCAACCAGCGCGAGACGGCGGTGGCCTGGGACCGGCGCACCGGCCGGCCGCTGCACCGGGCGATCGTCTGGCAGGACCGCCGCACCGCCGAGCGGTGTGACGAGTTGCGTGCCGGAGGCCACCTCCCCCTGGTGCGCTCCCGGACCGGTCTCGTGCTCGACTCGTACTTCTCGGCCACCAAATACGCCTGGATGCTCGGACCCGGTGGGATTGGTGCGCCGAGTGGTGACCTCGCCCTCGGGACCGTCGACTCGTGGGTGTTGTGGAACCTCACCGGTGGTGTGGCCGGCGGGATCTTCGCCACCGACCCGACCAACGCCGGGCGCACCCTGCTCTTCGATATCCACGAGAGGGAATGGTCCGAAGAGCTCTGCGAGTTGTTCGGGGTGCCCCTGGGCGCCCTGGCCGAGGTCCGACCCTCCTGCGGCCGATTCGGGTCGCTCCACCCCGACGCAGTCCCCGGGGCCGACGCCCTCGCCGGGGTGCCGGTGAGCGGGATCGCCGGCGACCAGCAGGCCGCCCTGTTCGGCCAGGCCTGCTTCGAGCCCGGGATGGTCAAGGTCACCTACGGCACCGGGAGCTTCGTCCTGGTCAATGCCGGGGCGACCTGCCCCGAAGCCCCCGACGGCCTGCTCGCCACCATCGCCTGGGACCTGGGCGAGCACGGTGGCCCGAATGGTCCGGTGGCCTACGCCCTCGAGGGCTCGACGTTCGTCTCGGGAGCGGCGATCCAGTGGCTGCGCGACGGGCTCGGGATCATCGAGCGCTCCGAGGACATGGGACCCCTGGCCGAGTCGGTGCCCGACAGCGGCGGGGTAGCCATGGTCCCGGCGTTCACCGGGCTCGGCAGCCCGTGGTGGGACCCCCGCGCCCGCGGGACAATCACCGGGCTCACCCGCGGGGCCGGGCGGGCCCAGATCGCCCGGGCCACCGTCGAGGCCATGGCCTACCAGGTGCGCGACATGGTCGACGCCATGACCACGGCTTCGGGGCCGGTGGCCCAGCTGCGGGCCGACGGCGGCGCGGCGGCAATGGGGTTGCTGCTCCAGCTCCAAGCCGACCAGGTCCGCACCGCCGTCGTCCGGCCCCGGTCGGTCGAGTCGACCGCCCTCGGGGCGGCGACCCTCGCCGGTTTGGCCACCGGGGTGTGGGGGTCTCTTCAAGATCTCGGCGCGTTGTGGACGCTCGACGTGGAACACACCCCGAGAACCGACCGCGAGAGCGCCGACCTCCTCTACGCCGGTTGGTTGCGGGCGGTCGGTCGCGCCCGCGACTGGGGCCGCCCCTGACCCCCAGACTCCTGACCCCAGACCAGGGGTCCGTTCGCACTCAGTCCTCTGGGTTCGCCACCTGGATCTCGGCCTGGCTCACGTCATCGACGCTGACCCCGTCCACCTCGTGGATCTCGGTGACCAGCAGGTCGACCAGGTCACCGTCACCCAGCTCGACCACGAACTCGTCGACCGCTCGACCCTCGGCCCGGTCCAAGATGTCGATGGCGACGATGTCACCTCCCACCGCACCGATGCGGCTGGCCACCTGGCCAAGTGCTCCGGGACGGTCGGGTAGCCAAATTCTCAGGACGTAGCGGCCCACACCCTCACCTTAAATCGCCAACGTGAACGGTCCGTTTCAACGGGGTTACGACACGGCCTCCGCGGGATCGACGGTCCGGCGCTTGGGGACGTACTCGTCCACGTAGTCGCGGCCCGAAAGAGCGGCGATCTGCCGCATCAAATCGTCGGTGAAGCCCCGGCAGACCGTGTGATCGTGATCCTCGAATGGATCGTCGGGGTTGCCCGTCGGCTCCATGGCCAGGGGTTTGCCGAATCGGACGGTCACGGTCTTGAAGGGCCGCATGAACTTTGCGTTGACCGGTTGGACTTCGGTCGTGCCGAGGATCCCGACGGGGATGACCGGGACGCCGCACTCCCGCGACAGCCTCGAGACCCCGGTCCGGCCCTTGTGCACGAACTCGTCGAGAGTCCGGGTGCCCTCTGGGTACAGACCCAACAGGTGGCCGCCGGCCAGGACCTCTCGGGCGGTCTCCAATGCCCGTTCGGACTGCTTGCCCCCGCCGCGACGGATCGGGATCTGTCCGGCCGCATTGAAGAACCAGGCGGTGCGCCAACTGTCGAAGTACTCGGCCTTGGCCAGGAAGGTGACCTTGCGCCGGACGACCAGCGGAAGGAAAAACGAATCACAAAAGGACTGGTGGTTGGCCGCCAGCACGGCCGGGCCGCTCTTGGGCACGTTCTCTCGCCCTTCGACCTTCACTTGCCAGAACAGATAAAAGAACGGGGTGAGGATCAGCTTCAACACCCAGTAGGCCATGGGGCACGGTAGCGCCAAAGAAGCGACCAAGCTCGGGCGGGCGACGGCGAGCGGGGTGTGGTGAACTCGACCGGTCGATCCGGCCCGACCAGCCGGGGGACGAGAGCCAGAATCACCGGACCGACCGCACGGAGGTGCCCATGTCGTCTGCAGAGCCCCGAGTCGCCGAGCCCTTCATCGACGGCCTCCAGTTCGGTGAGGGCCCCCGGTGGCACGAGGGCCGGCTGTGGTATTCCGATTTCTACGAGCACGCGGTGTTCTCCGTCGACGAGCAGGGTTCGCGCCGCCAAGAGCTCGCGGTGGACGGACAGCCTTCGGGGCTGGGCTGGCTCCCCGACGGGCGCCTGTTGGTGGTGTCGATGACCGACCGGCGGGTCCTGCGCCAAGAGCCCGACGGGTCCTTGGTCACCCACGGCGAGCTCGGTGCGTGGGCCACGGGCCACGCCAACGACATGGTGGTCGACGCACGGGGCCGGGCCTACGTCGGCAACTTCGGCTTCGACCTCGAGGCACTCTTCGCCGGGGGTCCGAACGCCCCGAAGGTGACGAAGACCTCGCTCGTGCGCATCGACCCCGACGGCACCGTGTCACAAGCAGCCCCCGACATCGCCTTCCCCAATGGCACGGTGATCTTCCCCGACGGCCGGCTCCTCGTCATCGGCGAATCCTTCGGCGGTCGCATGACCGCCTTCGACGTGGCCGACGACGGCACACTGTCGGGCCGCCGGGTGTGGGCCCAACTCGAAGGCGTCTTCCCCGACGGCTGTTGTCTCGACGCCGAAGGATGCATATGGGTGGCCAACGCCGGGGGGAGCGAATGCGTCCGGGTGGCCGAGGGGGGCGAAGTCCTCGACCGGGTGCTCACCGGCCGGGGCTCCTTCGCCTGCATGCTGGGCGGCGCCGACCGCCGTACCCTCTATTGCCTGACCGCACCCTCGAGCGACCCACCCAAAGCGGCCGGCCTCGGTCTCGGAACGATCGTCCAGGCCCGGGTCGACGTGCCCGGCGCCGGGCTCCCCTGACCGCGACACCGACAAAATGTCCTCCTCCAGGCCCGGACGAGCCCGCGGCGCGTCCCTCAGCCGAGCTTGATCAGGGCCCGGCGCAGGTTGCGGACGGCCTGGCCGGTCCGCTGCTCGTTCTCGATCAGCGCGAAGCGCACGTGGCCGTCGCCGCCGGGACCAAACCCCACCCCCGGTGACGTGGCCACCTCGGCCTCGCGCACCAAGAGCTTGGAGAACTCGAGCGAGCCCATCTCGCGGTAGGGCTCGGGGATGGGCGCCCAGACGAACATCGTCCCTTTGGGGGGGACGACTTCCCAGCCGATCCGGTTGAGCCCATCGCACAACGCGTCGCGCCGGGAGTGGTAGATCTCGTTGACCTCTTTTGGGTAGTCCGGTGCCTCGTTCATGGCCACGATCGCCGCGATCTGGATGGGCTGGAAGGTCCCATAGTCGAGATAGCTCTTGAGTTTGGTCAATGCCTGGACGATCTCGGCGTTGCCGACCAAGAACCCGACCCGCCAGCCGGCCATGGAAAAGGACTTGGTGAGCGTGTACAGCTCGACCGCGACGTCTTTTGCCCCGGGCACCTCGAGGATCGAGGGCGGGATGTACCCGTCGAAGCTGATGTCGGCGTAGGCGAAGTCATGCACGAGCACCACGTCGTGGGCCCGGGCGAAGGCGACGAGGCGCTCCATGAAGCCCAGGTCGACGCACGCGGTGGTGGGGTTATGGGGGAACGAAAGGACGATGACCCGCGGTTTGGGCCACGTGGACTCCCAGTTCTCCATCAGCGAGTCGAAGAAGGCATCGCCCGGACTCGGGACTTCGACGGTGCTCTGCCCGGCGACCGGCCCCTCGAGGCGGACCTGGCGCACGTCGGCCCCGGCGAAGAGGGGGGCGTAGATGTGGATCGGGTAGGAGGGCGACGGCACGAGGGCGGTGTCGCCCGGACCGAGCAGCACCCACATGAGGTGCGAGAGGCCTTCTTTGGCCCCAATGGTGGTGACGACTTCTTGGTCCGGGTCGAGCTCGACCCCGAACTTGCGAAGGTACAGGTCGCAGATGGCCCGGCGGAGCTTGGGGATGCCCTTGGAGGCCGAGTACCGGTGATTACGCGGGTTGTGTACGGCCTCGGCCAGCTTCTCGACCGCCACGTCGGGCGACGGGAGATCGGGGTTGCCGAACCCGAAATCGATGACGTCCTTGCCGGTCCGCCTCACCTCGAGCTTGAGCTCGTTGATCGTCGAGAGGACATAGGGCGGCAGCCCGTTGATCCGGCGGAACTCCATGGGCAAGTTTACCGCTGCTCCCCCGGCTCACGGTGCGGTCTCGATGTGCCGTCGCCGGCGCCTGAATCTGGAGACGCCGCCGAGGCCGCGGCGGCGGCGAGCACCTCGATCGGCGCCGGCCAGCCAAAAACGGCCCAGGTTGCCCCTGCCGCGGCCAGTTGGGCCACCAATGCGGAGATGGCGTCGGGGTCAGGCTCGCCGCCAACGGCGACCGGAGGGGTGCCGGCCCACGTGACCTCCGAGCGCGCCGACTGTCGGGCCACCTGTTCGGGATCGGCGGCCCACATGTTGAGCACCACGCCCTCGGCCTCGGCCACCGCCACCGTCTTGGCGTCGCCCCCGCCACCACCGATCCACACCACCACCCCCCGCTCACGGAGCGACCGGGCACAGTCGGCCATCTCGGCTCGCCGATCGCCGGCCGAGGCAAAAGGCACGCCATAGGCCTCGTTCTCGGCTTCGCTCAGGCGATCGCCGGTCCCGAGTCCGGCGATGACCCGGCCCGGAGCGAGCACGCTGAGCGCGTCGAATTCGGCGACGAGTACTTCGTTCGGGACGAGACCGACGCGGGCGACCAGGGTCCCGACACAGATCCGGGCAGTGACCGAAGCGATGGCACCGAGTAGGGGGAACGGTGCGATGGCCGGACGCTCGGGCTGGCCCATGGGCCAGAGGTGGTCGTAACAGAAGACGCCGCCGAGACCGGCCGCCTCGGCCCGGACCGCCACCGCCACCGCGTCATCGGCGGTTGCCTGAAAGCTCGGGAGGATGAGCCCGGTCAACACACTGGGTACCACAGGCCACCGGCCCTCGCCGCCAGAGCCGCCCCCACCGCGCCGGCCCGTTCCCCGAGCGCAGCGGGGACGATCTCGATGCTCGGGCGGGCAGCGGTGCCTTCGACCAGCTCGGAGAAGGCCTTCCTCGTCGGCTCGAGGAGGATCTCGCCCGCTTCCACCAGTCCTCCGCCGAGCACGATGCGCGACGGGTCGAGTACTGCGGCGAGATTGGCCAACCCGACGGCCACCCACCATCCGAGTTCTCCCATCACCCCGAGCGCGCCCGGCTCGCCGTCGAGCGCGGCTCGAGTGACGTGCTCGCCGCGCACCATCTCGGGGTCACCTCCGGCGAGAGCCAACACCTCGTGGAGTCGGCCGGCGTAAGCGGCCTCCCGGGCCAGCCGACCGAGCCCCCCGCCAGAGGCGTACCGCTCCCAACAGCCGCGCCGCCCGCACGGGCAGGGCGGCCCCGAAGGGTCGACCACCATGTGGCCGATCTCACCGGCAAACCCACATGCGCCGACCAGCACCCGCCCACCAGCGACGACCCCGCCCCCGATGCCGGTGCCGAGAGTCACGAGCAGCACATGATCCGCTCCCTTGGCGGCACCGAGGACGGACTCGGCCAACGCCGCACAGTTGGCGTCGTTCTCGACGACGAGGGATCCCTCGGGCAGCCGGGTCGTCAACAGTCCCATGAAGTCCGCCCCGGCTGCTCCTTGGAGGTTCGGGGAGAAAATGAGGACCCCGTGCCGGTCGAGCATGCCGGGAACCCCGACACCGACGGGTGGTCCCACCCCACTGCCCGACGCGACCGGCAGGGAGCCAAGCTCGGCCACCACCTGGGCCACGGCATCGGCCACGTCCGCTCCGACCTCGCCGTTGTGATGCTCCCGTCCGCCGGGCGGGCCCGATGACTCGGCCGCGGACTGGGGGGTCGCCACCCGGGCCTCGCCCACCAGCCGGTCGCCGGCATCGAGAGCGACCCCGAGCACTTTGGTCCCGCCGATGTCGACGCCAAAGGCGATGCCGGCTCCCGCCCGGGCCGCGGGAGCGGTCCGGGATCCGGGCTCGTTCACGTGATCGACTCGACCCGCGCCTTCAAGTCGCGCAGGGCCGTCGTCATGATGCGGCTCTGGGCCCGCATCTTTATGAACCCGGGGATCGGCACCCGCAGCTCCACCTCGAGGTGGTAGGTGATGTCGGTCCCACTGCCGGCCGCATCGAATACGTAGCTGCCGTCGAGCATGGTGGTTATGTCACCCTTGGTCAGTCGCCAGGCCAGCTCGTGGGGGGCGTCGGCGTAGTCGTAGGCCAGGGTGTAACTGGTGCTGCGGCCGAATGCGGCCGCCCGGAAGGTCACGAGGAGCGGACGGCTCTCGGTGTCGCGCTCATGGATCGCGACCTCTTTGATGTCAGCGGCCCACTGTGGGTACTTCTCGATATCGGCGACGACCGCGAAGCATCGCTCGGGCGGTGCGGTGACGCTCATGTGCTCTGTGGCCTGTTCCGCCACCGCTCTCCTCCTGTCGGACCCGACAATGTCGCAGTGTGGGCCGCGACTCGGCGGACGGTCAGCCTTCCACTTCTGCCAACGCCCCGGCCAGCCTAGGGGCGAGCAGGCCGTAGTCGAAGGATCCCAGGGCCCGCTTCCGTGCGGCCCGCCCCATGCGCCGGCGCAGGGCTGGATCGACGAGGATCCGCCGGAGCGCGTTTGCCACCTCACCGGGATCCTCGGGGCGGGCCACGACGATCCCGGTGACCCCGTCCTCTACCGCCTCGGCGGCGCCGCCCGAGTCACCGGCCACCTGGGGAACGCCGGCGGCGGCGGCTTCGACGAAGACGATCCCGAAGCCCTCTTGTTCGAGGCCGAGCCACCGATTGCGGCAGGGCATCACGAAGACGTCCGCCGCGGCGATGAGGTCGGGCATGTCGGCGTTGGCCACTCCTCCGAGCAACCGGACCGGGGCCCCGGTCTCCGCGACCTGGGCGGCCAGGCCCTCAGACTCGCGACCGCGGCCCCCGATGGCCACGGTCAGATCGGGGAATGACGGGGCGAGCCGGCTGGCCGCTTCCACCAAGACGTCCATGCCTTTTCGGGGGACGAGGCGGCTCACACTCACGACGAGCGGACCCTTGGTCGGGAGTCCGAGGCGCGATCTCGCCGCTGTCTTGTCTTTGACCGTGAACGGGACGAACGTCTCGCAGTCGACCCCGGGGGGGATGTTCACCACCGGCGGCATGTGCTCTCCCGCCGCTCGAGCCCCCTCGGCCGCGGGATACCCGCCGGCCGAGATGACGAGCGAGGCGCGCCCGAGCACATGGGCCAGAGCCTGACGGCTGCCCGGGAGTCGACCGGGCACGGTTACTTCAGCGCCGTGGAGTACCAGGGCGTAGGGGAGGCCGAGTCGGGGACCCACCAACCCGAGGGGGAGGGCCGGGTCGAGGACAACCACCGATGCCTCGATGTCGACCGCCAGGCGCCTAATGCGTTCGATGATTGCGGGGGTCGGGAAATAGAGGATCTTCCCCGGCACCCGTTCGATGCGGAAGCCCTTCTCCGCCTGGGCCGCATCGAAGGTGGCTGCGTCAGCGTGGGAACTCGCAGTCAACACCACAAAACTGTCGGGATCGAGCCGCCGCCACAGCTCCCACAGATAGAACTGGATACCTCCCACCTTGGGGGGGAAGTCGTTGGTGACGAGGAGGTGACGCCTCACCCCGCACCCCTCGAAGTGACCTCGTCGGAAGGTACCTCAGCCGGCGCGATCGTCGAAGCGGAGGCTCGGTACCAGTCCGACCCGTTCGAGCATCCGCATGGCCCGGGCCTCGTCGGCGTCGATGACGACGGCGTCGTCAGGGTCACGGTCGAGCAGGAAGCTGACGACGCAGTCGTCACAGGCGTCCGTGCCCTGCAGGCTGCACTCGTCACAGCTGATCGTGAAGGGCGGAGCGGTCATCGGTATCCCCTTCCATCTGTCGCTTGGTCCTTTTCTTTGATGGAGACAGCATGACCTGGGGGTGTATCACGGGGCGGAAATCCACGAGCAACGAACCTGGCGGCGGGGATTGTCGGCGTTCAGGTCGACGAGAACCACGGACTGCCAGGTGCCGAGGAGCAAGCTGCCACCGCTGACCGGGAGGATGAGCGACGGGCTGATCAGGACTGGCAGAAGATGGTCCGCCCCATGCCCCCTTGCGCCATGGCGGTGTCGGTAGCGGTCGTCTCGAGGCAAGAGCCGGTCGAGGAGCTCGGAGAGGTCCGCTTCGGAACCCGAACCCAGCTCCATCAGCGCGAGCCCAGCCGTGGCGTGCGGGGCGAAGACGTGACAGAGGCCGTCGCTCCGCCCGGCACAGAAGTGGGCCACCTCGGCCGTGAGATCGGTGAGGCGGCGGTCCCCGGTCTCGATCGCCAGCAGCTCGGTGTCCATCTCTACTCTCTGTGTTCGCTTGGTGGGACGAGGCGCGGGACTTCGGGGCCGCCTGTCCCCTCGCGGGCCCGGCGCACGTGGCCGGCCACCTGTGAGACCCCCCATGCCACCCCCTCGGTCACGACCCGGTCTGAGCTCCCATCGACGAGCACGAAGAACGGCGGCCCCTCTACCCGGTAGGAACTCCAAGCCTCATCGGACATGAGCACCGGGACTCCCTCGGGGGCCAGGAGTCCGAGCTCGTCGACGTTCTCGGTGTTCATGCCTCGGGTGACAGCGACGACGTCTTCGTCGGTCGCCATGCCCCCGGCATTGCGCCGGTGTAGCGCATCCCAGATCTCGAGGCACCCCTGGCAACCGCTCGAGAGAAAAAACAGGAGTGTCCAACGACCGGTACCGAGCACCTCATGGCTGAGGGGAGAACCGTCGAGCCCAACCCCGCGCAGATCGGCGGCGATCACGGCCGGCTGGTCCCGGTACGTAGGAACAGACACCAGCGCCGAGAGCGACGGCGGTTGGCGCCCGTCGCTCAATTGACCGGGGATCGCTGGGGAGAATTGCCGGCCGCGTCGGCCGAGCCTGAGTCGGCGCCGCCGCCGTCGGCAATTTCCGGGCCGTCCGCCAGCACCTCGATTCCTCGCCCGTGCCCGCACCAGCGACAGCACACCTCATCGACCGATTCGGCCAGCACCTCTTCTTCTTCCACCTCGAGATCGCCGCCCACCGTGAAGTGGTTGAAGGCTCTCGTCGTCCGGGTCGTGACGACGTCGAATCGGGTCAGATTTCCGCACGCCGTGCAGCGGTACCGGGTGATGGACACAGTCCCCACGGTACTCCCCGGCGGGAACATGCCCTCAAGCCGTGCGTCTCAAAGCCGGCTGAGGAGCTCGGCTTTCTTGGCTTGAAACTCGCCATTCGACAAGATCCCCCGCCGACGCAGGTCATCGAGTTGTATCAGTTGATCGTGGAGGGAGGCGCTGGCACTCGGGGGCGGCGACGATCGTTCGCCAACCGAGGTAGCCGCGAGCGAGATCCCATGGGGTGGGGTGAGGTCGAAAGCGAGCGGTCGGGGGACGCTGACCGGATCGGTGGGAACGCCGCTCGCTCGGGTCCCGCCCCCGTCCAGAAGCGCTCCATGGCTGATCTGGGTCAGTTGATCATTCAAGACGCGCTGGACGACCCGCGGGTGTCCTACATCGGCAATCACCATCGGGTCCCCCCCTTGGAGTTCCACAATGAGCTCCCCGGCCCCGAGCATGCGGCCCCAAAGGGTTTGCGAGCAATGAACCTCGGTGATCCGTTGAATACGTAGCTGGATGACGTCACGACCGAAGACCCCCCGGCGGTAGATGACCCGTTCGTTGGTGATCACCAAGCTGACACCCAACCATTTGATCGTCCGGATGCCGAACCAAAGAATTGGGGCCGCAACCATCACGGCCAGCACGTAGGCGGTAGCGATCGGGGCCTTCGGAAATTCGACGGTGACGGCAATGGCCACTGCCACGGCCACCATGGTCGACGCCAATGGGCCCGAGAGGAACAGCCAGTGCGGTCGTAGGTCGACCAGCACTTCTTCGTCCTCACCCAAGATCCTGCTCAAGATCGGCACCGGCCTCAGCGTACCGGCGAACGGTGTCCGGTTTGGTGAACGCGCACCACAGACCGGGCCGCTTTCGTTTCGCAGTCAGCCGCACCCATGACTTCGAACGACCGGTTGCCGCCGCCACGCCACGCACCGAGCGTCCCTCCACGAGCACGGCGTTGACGCAGTACTTGGCCAGATCCATGGGACCACCTCAGAACGGTTGTCCCAGAATTGCTGACACATCGTGTCCCAGAAACTATGGATCCTCAGACTGTCGGTGCACACTTGCATCAGAATGCCCCATTACTCTGGGGCAGACTGAGGGACCCGGGTCGATTGGAGTGAAATGTCCTACCGAGAAACCCAGCCCGACGATCTTCGTGCCCGGTTGAGCGACGGCGAACAGATCTTCATCCTCGATGTCCGTGAACCAGACGAGGTCGCCGAATGGGCATTTCCCGGGGCGGTGAACATCCCGCTGGGTGAACTCGGTGGACGCACCGGAGAACTCCCGAAGGATCGCACGATCGTTGTGACTTGCCACGTGGGCGGGCGGTCCGCGACAGCGGCCGAAGCGCTTTCCAACGCCGGCTGGCCAGCCGAGAACCTCGCTGGCGGCGCCGTGGCCTGGATTGCTAGCGAGCCGGACGGTTGACCAATGAAGCCGAGGAGCCGCCGCGGCGATCGGGGCCACCGGTCCTCGTCCTGATCACCGGGCCACCGGGCACCGGGAAGTCGACGTTGGCCGAGGTGGCCGCAGCCTGGCTTCCCGCCGCGGTATTTGGCCATGACTGGGCCATGGGTGCCCTCACGCCTTTCAACGAGATTCAGGACGCCTTGCAGGCACTCGATCACCCCACCTACCGGCACGTCGGCTGGTCATTACTCTGGCAATTCGCTCGGGCCCAGTTGCGCGCCGGCCGTTCGGCCATCCTCGACGGGGTGGCCCGCGAAGACGACATAGCGGAAACCCGGGCCCTCGCAGCCGAGTACGGAGCCAAGTGCGTGGTGGTGCTCACCTCGTGCGAGGACGTGACGCTGCACCGTTCGAGAGTAGAAGGGCGCCAGCGGGCCATTCCGGGTTGGTACGAACTCGACTGGGATCATGTCGCATCCTTTCGACAACGCTGGGTGGCGCCGTCCGACATCGACCTGCACTTGGAAGCATCGGTTGAGCTCGAACACAACGTCGAACACCTCCTGATCGCCCTGGGGAGGTGAGTCGCACAGTTTCCGCCACGCTTGTGCATCAACGTTGCCAGCCCGCGAATTCTCCCCGGGTCCTCGGTCACCGGAACGTCGTTGGGCGCCAAAACCGGTGATACGCAGCCCAGTTGGGCCTCTTATCAACTGTTGAAGTTTCCCCGTCACACTTTGAAGACCCGTGCGTCTGGAGAGGTGATGGTGGAAAGAGCCCGAGACCGAGGGACAACCACCGCGACCGCCCCACCCCCGAGGCGGTCACCCTGGTCACCGCACCGCCGGTGACACCGGCGCCCCCCTCTCCGGTGTCACCGGCGCTGACCAGGGATGACGCTGCCGACCAGGTCTTCTGGCGCGCCCGCACCGGGGAGCGGGCGGCCCTCGAGACGCTGATCCGCAGCGAATGGCCCCGCATCCACCGGATCATCAGCGCCGAGATGGGAGACCGGATGGAAGCAGAGGACCTCACCCAAGAGGCCTTCGCCCGGGTACTCCCGCGCCTCGCCTCGTTCGAGAGCATCGGCAGCCTGCGCGCCTACCTGTCCCAGGTGGCCCGAAACCTGGTGCGGGACCGTTGGCGCCGACGCCGGTTTGTGGACCCGCACACCGAAGTGGCTGATCATCCGATTGAAGGACCCGGACCTGAGGCGCTCGCGTTGGCTGGTATTGAGGGAGAGATGCTGCACTCCGCCCTTGAGCGCCTGCCCGAGGACTATCGCACGGTGCTCCGCCTTCGACTTTCCGACGGACTCTCGAGCGCGGAAACCGCGGCTCGGATGCGACGCAGCGATGCCGCAGTGCGCCAGCTGCAACACCGCGCCCTGGTGCAGTTGCGCGAGGAGTACACCGCCGTCGTGGTTGGTGCTGGGGGGTCCGATGTGGTCGATGCCTGACCGCCGTGCTTCCGGCGCGTTCGCTCCGCCGGATTCGATCGTCACCGCATTGGCCCTCGACGCGGCCCTCGACGCCCGGGCCCGGAGCGACGCAGCGGGTCTCGGGTCCGCCGACGATCTGCTCGTGCTGGCTGACGCGGTCCGCGCGCGGCCGAGGCAAGATCGGTGGGACCACATCGACCTGGATCAACTGGAGCCAGTGACGCTCGGCCCGGTACGCCCGATCCCTGTCGGGTTTCCCCTTCCGGCGAAGCGGGTGCGCCGGGGGTACCGACGGGAGGCGATGACCGCCGCCGCCGCCATGGCTGTGTTGGCCGCTGGCCTCGACATGGGCCTGTCGGCCCAAGGTGGCGTGAGCATTCCCGCAGCCGCCTCCTCAGCCGCGGTGCGCATGGCCCTCGTCGACGACCGGGTACAGCTGGCGCCGCCGGCTTCCGCGGTCGCCGGTAACGACGCGGCAGACGAGCTGACCTCCCTCGACTGCCCGACCGCTCGGGGCTGCTTCGCCGTGGCGGACGCCCCCGACCACGCGGTGGTCGCCGTAAGCACGGACGGCGGACGGACCTGGCAACGTCATGGCGCACCGGGCAACGTGACCGAGCTCTCGGCCATTGGCTGTTCGTCGCCCGAGCACTGCGTGGCCGTAGGCAGCGCCGGAGGCACGGCGGCCATCGTGAGCACGACCGACGGGGGCCGGCACTGGGTGAACCAGTCCACCCCGGCCGCCGTCACTTCCCTCGTCTCGGTCAGCTGTCCCCAGATCGCCCATTGCTGGGCCGTCGGTCAGGCCGGGACAGCAGCGGCCATCGTGACGACAGCCGACGGGGGTCGGCACTGGGTGAGCCAGTCCGCCCCGGCCGCGACGGTGTCACTCGCGTCGGTGTCCTGCGGGGTGGTCGAGTCCTGCTGGGCTGGTGGAACGGCCCGAAACGGCGGCATCGTGCTGACAACGGCGAACGGCGGTCGGACGTGGCACCGGCAGGTCCTGGCCGGCTCGGCTCCAACCCGGATCGTCACGGTCTCGTGCTCCACCGGTGCGGGGTGTTGGGCCGCCGGCCCCGACCGGACAGGCGCCGTCGACGTCTTCACCCGAGCAACGGGCGCGACCATGGCGCTCGCTACCAGCCCCCGAACCATCGGGACCGGGACCGCCGCCATCCCCCTGTGTCCTCCGGGCTGTGGATCCTCGGGTAATGCGGTCGCCAATCAGGCCACCAGGACGATCGAAGGGGTCACCGCCGCTGCTCTGAGCGGGCGCATTGCGGCAGGGGCGTTGACCTGCCCGACCGCCCTCCAATGCTGGGACATGAGCACCTCGGAGACGGGAGTCTCGGCCAACTCGTTGGAACTCGGCCGGGCCGCATCGGGAGTGGCCGGGTAGCTACGGATCGCTCGGGGCTGCCGGCACCAGACAAAGGTGGAGAATGGAACGTGCCCAAACGCAGCGCCGGCCTCCTCCTCTCCCGCACCGGAAAGAACGGCCTCGAGGTCCTGCTCGTCCATCCAGGCGGTCCGCTCTGGGCGAACAAGGACCAGGGGTCCTGGTCGATCCCAAAGGGTGAGCTCGACGGCACGGAGGATCCGCTGGCCGCGGCAGAGCGCGAGTTCACCGAGGAACTGGGGCACGGGGCGCCGCCGGGCGAGCGCGTCGGGCTCGGCGAGATCGTCCAGGCAAGCGGAAAGCGGGTGAGTGCGTGGGCGGTCGCCGGTGATCTCGACGCGTCGAGGATCGAGAGCAACGACTTCGAGATGGAATGGCCGCCACGATCCGGGAGGCGGCAATCGTTTCCCGAGGTGGACCGGGCGACCTGGTTCACCGTGGCGGAGGCCCGAGCCAAGATCAACCCCGCACAAGCCGCCTTCATCGATCGCCTTGTCGCCCTGCGAGAACCGCCCGGCGACGGCGCACTACGGGACTGACAGTCGATCGCCCGAACCCATCGTTCGCGGTTCGACGGGCGACCCGGCTGGTCGCCGTTTCGTTTCTCGCCTGGTGCGGTCACGTGGGTTCGGCCGCCGCGACACGCTGCCCCCGGCGACCGCGGGCACGCCCACTCAGCCGATCACGAAGGCTCGTCGCCCGTCTCACGGTGGCGGGTCCAGGTATCGAGCACGATGAGGGTCTTGGTACCGGTCACGCGGCCGCTGCGCCGCAGCCGCTCGATGGCATGACCGAGCTGTTCGACGTCTGGCACCTGGAGCCACACCAACGCGTCGGGGTCACCGGCCGTGGTGAACACCGAGAGGACCTCGGGCATCTGGGCGGCCGTGTGCTGGATCTCCTCGAGGTCGGCGGTCCCCGAGAAGCGCACCTCGGTGAAGGCCTGGATGGGGCGCCCGGCCTTCGCGTGGTCGACCACCACCGTGTACCCGGTGATCACCCCCAGGCGTTCGAGCCGGTCGACCCGTCGCTTCACGGCTGAAGGGGAGAGGGCCACTCGCCCGGCCATGTCCCCCATCGTCCGCCGCGCGTTCTCCGCCAACAACTCGAGGATCTCGTGGTCGGTCCCGTCGAGATCGTGGTCGGTCACTGTTCGCTCCCAGCGATTCTCCTATCACGCAGAATTATAGCTCTCACACCCCTTGGATGGTCATATTCCCGCGTTAACACGCTGAAGAACAGATAATTCGACTGGACCGGGCGGTAATGGGTATCCAATTAAATCGTGAGCTTCGCCCCCGTCCTCGATCACACGGACCTGGTCTCGAGCGACACCGAGCGAGTGGTTGTGTGCCATGACCGCCCGACCGGAATGCGGGCCGTGATCGCCATTGACGACACCACCCTCGGGCCGGGGCTGGGCGGCGTCCGTTGGATGCCCTACGAGAGCGAGGACGCCGCAAGCACCGAGGCTCGCCGGTTGGCCCGGGGCATGACCCTCAAGAACGCCCTCGCCGCCATCCCCTACGGCGGAGCCAAGTCGGTCATCATTCGCGAGGAACCGGTTCAGGATCGTCGAGCACTCATGGAGGCCTTCGGGCGCTTTGTGAACCGCCTCGGCGGTTCCTACGTGCCCGGCGTCGACATGGGCACCACCGTCGCTGACCTGGCCACCATCCACACCGTCGCCCCCGACGTCTCGTGCGACCACCAGGACCCGTCTCCGTGGACCGCACTCGGAATTTTCTCCGGCATCGTTGCCGCGGTCAGACACACCGACGGGACCGCCCTTGACGGTCATCGGGTGGTCGTCCAAGGGGCGGGCCACGTGGGCGGGGTCCTGGCCCACTACCTTGCAGCAGCCGGGGCCGAGGTCATCGTGGCCGATATCGACGAACAGCGGGCCAAGATGTTGGCGGCCAAGGTCGGTGGCGCCTTCACTGCAGCAGGCACGGCCACCGGTTATCGCTGCGATGTGTTCGCGCCGTGCGCCACCGCCCGCATGATCACGCCCTACAACATCGAATCACTCGGATGCCGGATCGTCGCCGGTGGCGCCAACGACGTGCTGGCCGCACGCCACTGCGCCACGTTGCTCGCAGAGCGCGGGGTCACCTATGTCCCCGACTTCCTCATCAATGCCGGTGGGGTGATCCAGATCCACGCCCTGCGATCCGGATGGGACAACGCTCAACTGAGGGGAGCAGTCATGGGGATTGCCGATCGTGTGGCTCTCGTGCTCGAGCGGGCCGAGGCCAGCGGCAGTACGCCGATCGACGTGGCCGAGGAGATCGCCTCGGAGCGTCTGGGCCGTCCCCTCACCATCCCGGCCTGACGGGCGGAGATGAACACCACCCTCCGGCGGCGCCGCAAAAGGGAGGTCACCACTTCCCGTGCCCCCGAACCGTCCGCCACCCCGGCGCCCCTGACCGCGGCGGGCGGTGCCCCAGGCGCCGAGGACGGCCAGTCGGGGCTGCGCTCCGGTGTCCGGCTCAGCGACAAGTACACCGCGACCACCGGCCGGGTCCTCATCTCGGGCATCGAGGCACTCGTGCGCAACACCCTCGACCAACGCCGCCTCGACCGGGATCGCGGTCTCGACACGGCGGTCTTCGTGAGCGGCTACGAGGGCTCCCCCCTCGGTGGAGTGGACCTGGAGATGACGCGCAACGAAGTGCTGCTCCACGAAGCGGGCGTGGTCTTCTCCCCCGGGCTCAACGAGGAACTGGCCGCCACCGCCGTGGCCGGGACCCAGTTGCTGGGCGAAGTGCCCGGCCGTCGCCACGACGGGGTGACCGGTTTTTGGTACGGGAAGAACCCCGGTCTCGACCGGGCGGCCGATGCCATCCGCCACGCCAACTACTCGGGAACCGCGCCCCTCGGGGGCGCCGTGGCGTGGATCGGCGACGACCCGCTGTGCAAGTCCTCGACGCTGCCCAGTTCGTGTGAGCCGTTGGCGGCCAGCTTGGCTGTCCCGTTGCTCGCCCCCAGTTCTGTGGCCGACATCTTGGAACTCGGCCTGCATGCCGTCGCCCTTTCCCGCTTCGCCGGTGTGTGGGTCGGTCTCAAGATCGTGGCGGACATCGCCGACGGCGCGGCCACGGTCGATCTGGGTGACGCCGCCGGAATAATCCCCCTGCCGGACCTCACCCGCGACGTTCACCAGTCAATGCTCCTCGGCCCCCAGTCCTTGCTGGCCGAAGAGCACCTTTTCGGGATCCGTCTGCCCCGGGCGACCGAATACGCAAGCCAGAACGGCCTCAATCGCATCGCCTGGGAGCCCGACCGGCCGCGCATAGCCATCATGGCCGCCGGGCTGGGCTACGCCGCAGTGCTCCGGGCGCTGAGCGAACTCGGTCTCGACGAACGGGCTCGCCAGGTGCTCGGCCTCCGCCTCATCAAGATCGCCATGCCCTGGCCGCTCGATCCCGCGACGGTCCGCAATCTGACCCAAGGACTCGAAGAGGTGGTGGTGATCGAGGATAAAACGGCCTTCGTGGAGGCCCAGGTAAAACAAGCCCTCTACCGCCAACCACACGAACCGCTCGTCGTTGGAAAAGAAGATCCGCGGGGCCGACCCTTGGTCCCGGCCCACGGTGCCGTGTCGAGTGAGATCGTGGCCGGGGTCCTGGCTGCGCGGCTGGGCCAGGCCCTTCCCGAAGAAGCTCGCCGACGCCTCGAGCACAACCGCCGGCCCGAACGGCTGACCCTGGTTGCCGCCCCCGTCCCCGGATCGACAGAGAACCCGGCAAACGATCCGGCGATCCCCGCCCGGACGCCGTACTTCTGTTCGGGCTGCCCGCACAACATCTCGACCCGGGCGACCGACGACCAGCTGGTCGGGCTCGGCATCGGATGTCACATCATGGTTGCCTTCGATGACAATGGCCGGGGCCGCCACCTTGGCATGACCCAGATGGGCGGCGAAGGGGCACAATGGACCGGCCTGGCGCCGTTCACCGACGATCCCCACTTCTTCCAGAACATCGGGGACGGCACGTTCTTTCATTCCGGATCTCTCGCGGTGAGGGCCGCCGTGGCGGCCGGCGTCGACATCACCTACAAGCTTCTCTACAACGGGGCGGTGGCCATGACCGGGGGTCAGCCACCCGAGGGTCAGCTCGCCGTTCCCTCGCTCGTGCGTTGGCTGGCGCTCGAGGGGGTCAAGAAGGTGGTCGTCACCACTCCCCGACCCGCCGACTACCGGGGCGTCACCCTCGACGCCATCGCAGAGGTGCGTCACCGCGACGAGCTCCCCGAGATCCAGGCCGAGCTCGGTCTCATACCCGGGGTAACCGTGCTCATCCACGACGACATGTGCGCGGCTGAAGAACGGCGCCTCCGGAAGCGGGGCAAGCTGGCGACCCCGCCCACGCGGGTGTGGATCAACGAGCGGGTATGTGAAGGATGCGGTGACTGCGGGGAAAAGTCGACCTGCCTCTCGGTGGTACCCATCGACACCGAATTCGGTCGCAAGACGGCCATCCACCAGGGGTCGTGCAACCAGGACTTCTCCTGCCTGCGCGGGGATTGCCCCTCGTTCATCGAGGTGGTGGCCGCCCCGCAGCCGACGCGCCAGGTGACCGGTGAACCTCCGGTCCAGCTGCCGACCCCCGAGCCGCGGGTCCGGGCCGACGACTTTGTTGCGCGGATGCCCGGGATCGGCGGCACCGGAGTGGTGACGACCTCCCGGATCCTCCAGATGGCGGCCCACCTGAGCGAGCGCTACGCCGCCGGTGTCGAACAGACCGGGCTCGCACAAAAGGGCGGCCCAGTTGTTTCTGACGTGCGGATCTCGAGCCGCCCGATTGACGGCGCCGTCGCGGCCGGGGCTCGCTCGGCCGACCTGCTGCTCGGATTCGACCTTTTGGGCGCGGCCAGCCCGGCCAACCTGGCGGTGGCCGACCGCCAGCGCACCGTCGCCGTGGTGAACACGGCCCAGGTGGCTACGGCGGCGATGGTGAAGGACACGACGGTCTCCTTCCCACCCCCGGCCGGTACAGCTTCCCGCATCGAGCGCGAGACCCGAACCGGCGAGAACGCCTATCTCGACGCCGGATGGATCGCCGAGCGCCTCACAGAAGATCACCTGGCCACCAACATGGTCCTGCTCGGCGCGGCCTACCAGCACGGGTGCCTGCCCGTATCGGCCGAGGCCATCGAGAAGGCCATCGCCCTCAACGGCGCCTCGGTCGCCGCCAACGTGGCCGCCTTCCGCTGGGGCCGCGCCGCCATCGTGGCGCCCGAGGTGGTACACCGGGCTCTCGAGCCGGCAACTCCGGAGTCACCGACATCCGAATCGGCCGGTGAACCGCTGCTGGGTGGACTCGACCTCCCCGATGTGCTGCACCCCATTCTGGCCGCCCGCGTCGGCGACCTCATTGGCTACCAGAACGAGCGCTACGCCCGCACCTACCTCAACGACGTGCTGGCGGTACTCGGCGCAGAACTTGAGAAGTGTCCAAGCGCGGCGTTCCCGGTGACCACCGCCTACGCCCGCAATCTCTACAAACTGATGGCCTACAAAGACGAGTACGAGGTCGCCCGTCTGCACCTGAGTCCGGTCGAGCGGGCCAAGCTCGAGTTCCAATTCGGACCCGGGGCCCGGACTCGGGTGATGCTGCATCCACCGGTCCTGCGCTCGATGGGCCTCACCCGCAAGATCAGTTTCGGCAGGGCCACCGGGCCGGCATTTCGGATGCTGCGGGCCGGTCGGCGCCTCCGGGGCACCTGGCTCGACCCCTTCGGCCGGACCGCCATGCGGCGGACCGAGCGCCAGCTGGTGGGCGAGTACCGCAGCCTCATTGACGCCGCCCTCCCCCACCTGAGCCCGGCCACCATCGGAGAAGTCACGGCCATCGCCGAGCTACCCGACGGGATCCGGGGCTACGAGGGAATCAAACGGGCGAACATCGAACGGTTCCGGGCTCGGCGCGACGAGCTGCTCGACACCCTCGTCAACACGGATTCGGTGTTCCGATTGTCAGCCTGAGGCGCCCCGGGCTGCCTGCTCGGGGGCTCCGCGGCTCTGGCTATGACCCCGACTCCAACTTGGTGATGTTGACGGCCCCTTTCGGAGCTTCGAGGTGCACCGCCTGGTTGTAATTGGTGAAGGTGGCCGAGCCAACGGTTCCTTGGTCTGACGATGTGATCCGTATGACGTAGGGCGACCCTTTGGTGGCGGCGTCGAAGTAGCCGACCGCTCCGTTCGTCGGGTCCTTGCCGGTGACTCCGATCACCTGTTGGCCCGCCACCATCTTCAGACCGGTCTTTTTGAAGACCGCCCCTTTCGGCGTCGACCCGAGGAACTGCTGGGCGATCTGGGTGGTGCTGAAGAACTGGGCGAGGCTTTGGAAGTTGGAGCTGGCGGCCGAGAACTGGACCCACCTGTTCGCGAGGAGCCCGGCGGCCGAGGCACCGCCGTTCTTGGTCCAAAAGGCCCGGCCCGCACGGAAATAGACGCTCGAATCGACCTTCACGATCTGCACGGGAAGGCCCTTCAGGGTGATCGTGCCCTCCCCGTCGCCCCGGCTGGTGGCCGTGATGTGAAGACCCGTTGTCGACCCTTTGGAGCGAGCGTATCCGACGATGGTGAACGACTTGGCCGCGATGGTCGCGTTCGTGGCCGTCGTGACTATCTGAGCGGCGCTCTGCGTGGCGATCCCGTTCCCCGTTGCGCCCGCCGCTGCGCTCGGGACCATCGCCACCACTGCGCCCACCGCGCCAATTAACAACAATCCCCGCCACCGTGCCATGTGTCCGCCTCCGTGCGCCGACCTCGTGGCTGCACGGTAGCCGCTATCCGCTCAGCCGTTACCGACGAAACCGCCCCGGCGATGGGCCCCTCCGGCGAAAATCACCAACCTCGCGGACCCGACCATTCAAGTGGCGGCGCGGCCGGTCCGAGGGCAGAGGACCACGGTCGGGAGAATTGAACAAGGGCCCAAGGCGCAGCTCCGTCCCCATTGGGTGCGTCACCCCGCGGTGATCAGCCGTCGATGAGCCGTTGCAGCTCGTCGTCGGCTCCGGCAGCCTGTTTGTCGGCCAGGGTCTCCATCCACCGCTCGGCCTGTTCGTCCTGGGCCGCATCGACCATCTGTTTGGGGAGCGCTTTCATGACGTAGTCCGAAGGCATCGTCGGGGCGGTGTTGACCTTTCGAGCGAGCGCCGCTTCGATGATCGGAGCCCACCGCTCAGCCTTTGTCACGCTCGCCGCATCGTCACGCGCCGCGAACTCTGGCAGGACCTCGGTGCCGAACAGCTCGATGGATTCCATAATGTGCTCATGGCGGTTCTTTCCGGCCTGCATCACGAAGATGATCTGGTCCACACCGGCGGCCTCGTAGCGGCGGAGGAACTCGCGTAGCTGATCGGGCGTTCCGACTGCACCCCGCAGGCCAGTCTCGTCCCCCGCGGCCGCCTTGGCCCCGAGGGTCTCCTGGCGGGCCGCGACAGCCGCTTCGGGCGAGTAGCCCATCTTGCCCCGCCGCTGTTGGAACTCCGCCCACACGTTGGTCTTGGCCGGGACGTGGTCACCGAACACGTAGTAGTGGGCCAGCGAATACCCGAAGAAGTTGGCCCCCTCGAGACCCCGAGCGATGGCATCGCCCTCATCTCTGGCGCACATCATCGGACTCACACACGCGACCTGTGCGTTGACGGCGGCACCTACCGGCACGCACTTCTCGCGCAACGTGGATTCATAGTCTGCCACCCAGTGTCGGGCGTCCTCGGGTTCGATGAAGGCGAAGCTCAATGCCCCGATTCCCTTCTCCGCCGCCAGCAGGATCGTGTCCCGTCGGCTGCAAGCTACCCACAAGGGCGGGTGGGGCTTTTGAACGGGCTTGGGGACGACATTGCGAGGCGGCATCGTCACGAACCGACCCTCGACGCCACCAAAAGGTGTCTCGGTCATGCACCGGATGGCGACCTCGAGCCCTTCGAGCCAGGCCTCGCGCTTGACGGCCGGGTCGATCTGAAAGCCGCGCAGCTCGGCCTCAGACGACGACTCGCCCGATCCGAACTCGACCCGGCCGTTGGAGACAAGGTCGAGCATGGCGATCCGTTCGGCCACGCGAGCCGGATGATTGTAGGCGGGCGCGGTCTGGACGATGCCGTGCCCGAGGCGCATCTGGTGGGTTCGCTGGCTTGCCGCAGCGAGGAAGACCTCTGGGGCGCTCGAATGGGAGTACTCCTCGAGAAAGTGGTGCTCAACCTCCCAGAGGTAGCGGAAGCCGAGCCGGTCGGCCAGTTCGATCTGGTCGAGGGCGTCGTTTATGAGCTGGAGCTCGGAGTCGTCATCCCACGGCCGGGGAAGCTGGTGTTCGTAGAAGATGCCGAATCTCACGATTCCCCCGCTCAGCCGAGCAATTGTGGCGACTGCTCGTCGACCAGTGAGCCGTCGGGTCGGCGGACTACGGTCCCAAGGCTCAGCATCTCCTCCAACAGATCAGCAGCGTCACGCCTATGGGCCGTGGCGAGTTCGATCTCATGCAGCACGAACTTCAAATTGTCCTGGCGCCGCAAAAGGAGCGAATCGCTCACCGCTCGATCCCACAACCTGCTGATCATCTCGGAACCCTTGTGCTTCTCACCGTGCTCGCCCACCCAGGTGCGGTCCCGCATCTCTGACAACGCGGTCCGCAGCCATGCGACGTGGGGTGCTTCATCCGATCGGATGTACCCGATGATGCGGGCCGCTTCACCGTCGCCCGCGACGAGATCAGGGTCGCTGAGCAGGGCTTCGGCCCAGGCGAACCCGTGAAATGCGGAGATCTCGATCAGCAGCAATCCGATCATTCGGCCGGCTAGCACCTCGAGCGTGAAGTCGATGTCGTCGGGGAGGGCCCGAGCGGCCCGAGCCGCGTCGCGCATTGCGGTGAGCTCGGCGTCGGTACGCGGGCCTGCGCCGATACCCATACGGGCAAGCATGCGCGCGGTCTGGTCCTCGGTGACGGGGTCTTCGAAAGCGATGTCCCGAGCCACGAACCACATGACGTTGTGTCCGGCTTCATCATCGAACCCCGCCTCATCGCGGGCGTGTGCCTCGAAGAGGCCGCCGTCGATGTGCGCCACGGCTGTGCCGGCGATGTCCTCGTCGAAGGAGCGCTCGAAATCAGGGATCGCCAACGTTCGTAGCATCACCCCGAAGCCCTCGACGGTGCCGATCCGGGTAAGAGCCGAGATGGTCGGCTCGCGCACGCCGTTGCGCAACAACAGCTTGGACTGCTCGACGTTGGGGAAATTCTCCGGCCACGACTCGAGCGGGATGTCGAGGATGGGCGAGCAGAACTGCTCGAGGCGCTGCTGCTCCCAGGCCCTGATGGCCGGCCACCGGTTCTTGGTTCTGGGTGATACGTACTCCCCGGTTCCGTTGAACCCACCGTGGCAGCGCACCCCTTTGGCCATCAACGGCTCGGCTACCTCGTGGTCGGCCAACAGCTCGGCTTCTGTGTACTCAACCTGCAGGGTGGACAACCCGATCACCTCCTCGACGGGCCCCGGCCGACCCTCCACTCCCGCCGAGTGTACGCGTCGCCGCCGGCCTTGGCGTTCCGACCGGTGACGACGTGCTACGACGCGACAAACCGCCCGCAAGGCCTTGCGGTCCGAGAGTGCGCGGCGTCGGGTCCCATCGGGGCCGAGACCGGCGTCCAACGGCATCGGAGCACCGATGTCGTCGTAGTCCTGGCTGTTACGGTGAACCGCCATGGCGTGGCAACCACCCCCACGAGGGGCATGGGTCGACAAGCTTGCGGCATTCGGGCGAGGCCTTGGCGACGATGGCCGGTCGATCGTGTCCCTTCGCCCCGACGACCTCCTCGCGGCGGCCCGGGACAACACCGGACTCGAGGACCTGGGTGATGAGTGGTTCCGCGAGCCGCTCGACCGCCTGTGTGCATCCCTCGACGACGAGGCGCGGTTGCATCTGGCGGGGCGCCTGCGCACCAGGCTCGAGTTGCAGCTCCTGGCCGAGAACCGCCTGCGGCTGGTCGACTTCTGGGATCGGGAGCCGACCGTTGACAACGAGGTTGTCCGCGCACCGATCGTGGTCACCGGTCTCGGCCGATCCGGGACCACCCTGCTCCATGAACTCTTGGCCGTCGACCCTGCGAACCGGGCGACCCTGCTGTGGGAACTGACCCATAGCGTCCCACCGCCCACCATGTCCAGGCCCGACGACCCGCGGGTCGCCCTGGCCGATGAAGAGATCACGATCATGGACGAGATGGTCCCGGCCTTCACGGCGATGCACGAGAACCGGGGCCATCTACCGACCGAGTGCATCTTCTCCTTCGCCCACCAATTCTCCAGTGACGTGTGGACCGGTCTGTACAACGTGCCGAGCTACACGATCTGGCGCAGCGGGGTCGACCAAACTCCAATCTACGACTGGCACCGCAAGATGCTCCAGACACTGCAGTGGGGCGCCCCGACCGAACGATGGGTACTCAAGGCGCCCTCACACCTGTCGTCGCTGCCCCTGGTGTTTTCCACCTATCCCGATGCGCGAGTAGTGATCACCCATCGCGACCCTCTCCGGGTCGTCGGGTCGTTGGCCGACATGATGGCCACGCTGCACTGGATGCACTCGGACCATGTCGAACACCAGGTACTGGTCGAGTTCTTGACCATGGGGCTCGAGATGCAGATGGACTCGGTCACTGCCGAACGTGACTCTGGCACCTTGCCCGACGATCAGATCTCCGACGTGCGCTACCGCGAGTTGATCGCCGACCCGGTGGGCGTGGTGAGCGGTCTCTACGAAGGGTGGGGCCTCGAGATGACCGACGACTATCGGTCCGCGTTGCACGCCTACGTTGAGTCCCGTCACGCCAATCGGGGGAACACGCACGACTACCGCTTCGAGGACACCGGCCTCGACCTGGCCGAGCATCGGGGGCTCGTCGCCCCCTACCAGCAGCGATTCGGTGTCGAATCCGAGGTCTGATCCGAGGACCGGACCGATTCAGCGGCCGAGGGAGTCGATCCGCACCACCTCGGCGCTCGGATGGGGGGGACCGTCGGCCAACACCCAGCGAACGAGCATGTACCCCTCGCGGCGCCCGGAGGTGTCGAGCCAGTTGGCAACACCTGGGTCAGTGGGCGAGATGACGAGCCGCCAGTCCCCGTCGGCCGATGTCTCGGCGCTCCGGTTGTTGAGGTTGGTCGTCTGGTAGCGGTAGTCGTAGCTCTCCATCCACGGGCTGGCGGTGGTGAGGCCCCAATAGAGGAAGTCGGTGGAGGGGTTGTGCACGGTGACCACCAACGCTTCGCCATCGCCGAGCACGAAACGCCCGCCGTGGTAGGTCATCTCGGCATCGCTGTGGGAACGGACTTCGTCGTCCTGGGCTTCGACGTGCACGGACCCGTCCGTCCCGCCGAAGGTGTTGATGTTCTCGGCGGTGTCGCCCCACATGTTGAGCGCGGTGGCGGCGACGAACTGGACGAAGAGCCCCGCGAACTCAAGGCGCTCGGCCAGTTCCGCCGGTCGGAGGACCGGGGGGGCCACGTCTCCCACCAGGTCCAGCCGCAGCCGGGCCGGCTCCTCGTGCTCTTTGTCGAAGAACGTCTCGCGGAAGGCCACTTGGGCCGTCCCCGGTACGAGCGGGATCGAGTTGACCGGTGCCGGATCGGGAAGGTCCTTGGCCGGAGCGATGAGGATATCGACTTCCCCGTTGGGGCCGAGTTCGAATTGGTCGAGGTGGACCTGGGTCAGAGTCCCCGTCCGCCCGCCTACCTCCCCCTTGCCGATCGGCGTGCCGAAGGTCAGCCCAACGTACGCGGCCTCGCCCCGGGTACCCGATAGGCGATAGGTCTGCTGGTCATCGAGCACTGCGAAGAGGTACCGGACATCAGGGTTATCGACCAACAGCTTGCGGTACTCATCTTGGAGCAAGAAGAGCCGGGGGTGCAGCGGATCGGCGTTCTCGAGAAACCAGTTCTGCGCCAGCGAGGAAAGCCGGGTCACCCAGCGGTAGCCCTCAGCTACATCGGTGTCGGTCCGGGGCACGCCGTCTGCGGCCCTGACAAGGTCGAAGGCCGCCTGCTGGCCGGCGATCCACCCTCGAGCCGCGGCATCGAGTCGGTCGAAGGGTGCGTCGCTGGTCATCTGGGCCACGCTAACGCCCCGGCAACCCCGCTTGAAGGACTGGTGATCGCAGCGCACAGGAATCTGGGGCTGCTCATGGGACCCAGGCGCATACCTGGGACCGGATCGGGGTATATCCGTAGTACGAGGGATGCCGTATCGCGGGCAACGGCCGTAGCCCTAGGTCAGGGCGGCGCTCGTGTCCGCCAATCGGGATTCCCGACCCACAAGCAACCGGAGGACCAAGATGGCCGATACGCCACCAACGCTAAGCCTTTTGCAACGCCTCGGTACCAACAACCCGCGACGGGACAACGTGGGGAGCGACGCGAGCAACGGCGCGGGATCCCACCGGGCTCACGGTCGGCTCATCGAGCAGCAGGTGGCCCGGTCGAGGGCGATCGCGCAGATAAAAGCCGAAGCCCGGCGCCGTCATCGCGTGCAAGCCGAAGCCGAGGCCGCCGAGGCCGCCGAGTTCGCCGAGTTCGGCCAGTTGGCCGACGAGGAGTAGGCCCTGGGCATGGTTCCACGGAGCGTGCGGACTCCCTGAGGCAGCCGACCGCGAGCAGTCGCACCTGAACCAGCTCGCGTCAGTCAGGTGACCGCAAATCGTCACCCGCTCAACGGTGGTCTCGCCAAAATGGCGCCGTTCAGCCGCTCGTCCCGGTTGTCAGCCTGACGGGGCCCGGGTAGGATACGAACATATGTTCGATGCTGAGGGTTGGGACGCCGGCCTCGACGATGCCCAACTCGAGGCGGTACTCCACGATGACGGGCCACTCGTGGTGGCGGCCGGGGCGGGTACCGGCAAGACCCGTACGCTGACCGCCCGGGTGGCGCGCCTGCTCGAGCGGGGCACGGCGCCCGAACGGATCCTGCTGTTGACCTTCACCCGTCGGGCCGCCGACGACATGCTGGCCCGGGCCGCCTTTCTAAGTGGGCACACCCGTGACGCCCGCCGCCTGCGCGGTGGGACGTTTCACGCGGTGGCCCACCAACTTATCTGCACCTGCGCCGAGCCACTCGGGCTGCCCATAGGTTTCTCGGTTCTCGACCCGGCTGACGCCGCGGACTTGATGGACCTCTTACGCGAGGAGCATCGCCTCACCGGGAATGAGGTGCGGATGCCCCGGCCAGCCACCTTGGTGGACATCTACTCGCGCTGCGTGAACACCCAACGCCCGATCCGTGAAGTTCTGGCGGTCGACTTCCCATGGTGCGAGCCCCACGCCGAAGGCATCGCCGAGCTCTGCAAGTCCTACGTGACCCGGAAGCGGAAGCACGGTCAGCTCGACTTTGACGACCTGCTGCTCTACTGGCGGGCCGCGCTGGCCGACAAACACCTGGGCACCCACATGTCAGAGCTATTCGACTTCGTACTGGTCGATGAGTACCAAGATGTCAACGCGCTCCAGGTCGACATCATCCGATCGCTCTGCCCGCAAGGGCGGGGGTTGACCGTCGTCGGCGACGACGCCCAGGCGGTCTACGGCTTCCGAGGGGCCGATGCCCGACATCTGACCGAGCTGGCCGCCACCTTGCCCGGGTCCACGATGGTCAAGCTCGAAACCAACTTCCGCTCATTCCAACCGATCCTCGACCTGGCGAACGTCGTGCGTCCGACGCAAACCGGGGTCGAGCTCGTGCTTCACGGATCGCGCCGGGGTGGACGTCGACCGGTACTGCTGCGGTGTCATGACGCCCCGGGCGAGGCACGTGCAGTGGCCGAGCGCATCCTCACCGCTCATGAGCAGGGCCGGGCGTTGCGCGATCAGGCGATCTTGGTGCGCGCCGCCCATCACAGCGACCTGATCGAACTCGAACTCTCGGCCCGGCGCATCCCGTACCGCAAGTACGGCGGACTGCGATTCATCGAAACGGCCCATGTGAAGGACTTCGTGGCCGCGGTCCGCCTGCTCGACAATCCGTCCGACGACATCGCCTGGTTCCGGCTGCTCCGGTTGCACGACGGGGTCGGTCCCGCCCGGGCCAAGGCGATGCTGGCTGCCCTGCATCCTCAGGACCCGACGGCCGGGCACGCCTGGTCCGCGGCCGTGGCGGCCGCACCGGCAACCGCCCGGGTGGCCCTCACCGACACGTTCAACGCACTCACGGTCGCCCGGTCGCTCCCCGGGGCCAAGGGGCGTCCCGGGGCGGTGCTCGCCATGCTCGGGCCCCTGGTCGAGAACCACTACACCGATGCGCAGGTTCGCTTGGGCGACCTCGAGCGACTGGCGTCGGCGGCGGAGACCGCGGAGGATCTCGGAGCCTGGCTGGCCGAGGTGACCCTCGACCCACCGGTCTCTACCGGTGACCTGGCCGGTCCGCCGCACCTCGACGAGGACTACGTGGTGATCTCGACCGTCCACTCGGCCAAAGGCCTGGAGTGGCCGGTGGTCCACATCCCTCATCTCGTCGACGGGGCGTTCCCCTCGGACATGGCACTCGGATCGGCGGCCGGCCTGGCCGAGGAGCGCCGGCTGTTCTACGTGGCCACGACGCGGGCCCGCGACCAGCTCATCTTGTACGTACCGTTACGGATGCCCCACCGACGCCGCGCTCTCGATGACCGCCACAGCCTGGCGCCCGCCAGCCGCTTCCTCGACGAGGCGGCGCTCGGCATGCTCGACATCGAAGAGCAGACGCCTGACCGCCCAAAGGCCCCCGCCTATTCGGGCTCTGCCCGGGTGACCGTCGAACTCGACGGGCTCTGGCGCTGAACCAGGGCCGTTGCGCCAGGGGCGCTGACCCGGGCCGGCCTTCCTCCCTACAATCCGGGGGCGGCCTCATGTGGGTCGCGGAAGAAAGGTCGAGGCCATGCCGGCAACCGTCAACGGAATCGTGGCCAGCGCAAAGGGGGAACCGGTCTCGCTCCGCCAGGTCACCGTGCCCGACCCGGGCCCGGGCGAGGTGGTTGTGGCCGTCCAGGCCTGCGGGGTCTGCCATACCGACCTGCACTACCGCGATGGGGCCATCAACGACGACTTTCCCTTCCTGCTCGGCCACGAGGCAGCGGGTCTGGTGGACACGGTCGGCGACGGCGTGACCAACGTGGCCCCCGGTGACTACGTGATCCTCGCGTGGCGGGCCCCCTGCGGGGTCTGCCGGTCATGTCGCCGGGGCCGTCCCTGGTATTGCTTTGACAGCGCCAACGCCGCTCAGCCCATGACCCTCGACGACGGCACCAAGCTGAGCCCGGCGTTGGGCATCGGGGCCTTCGCCGAAAAAACCCTCGTCGCCGCCGGGCAGGCGGTGAAGATCGACCCTGCCGCTCGGCCGGAGGCGGCCGGGCTCATTGGGTGCGGGATCATGGCCGGCTTCGGCGCCGCCGTGAAAAACGGGGGAGTCGGTCGGGGCGACTCGGTCGCCGTCATCGGCTGCGGAGGCGTGGGAAACGCGGCCATCGCCGCCTCCTCGGTGGCCGGGGCCAGAATGATCATCGCCGTCGACATCGACGATCGGAAGCTCGACTGGGCCAAGGGATTCGGCGCGACCCACATCGTCAACTCATCGGGCACCGATCCGGTCGAGGCCATCCGGGCTCTGACCGACGGGAACGGTGCCGATGTGGTGATCGAGGCCGTCGGGCGCCCCGAGACCTACCGCCAGGCGTTCTTCGCCCGCGATCTGGCCGGCACACTGGTCCAGGTCGGCGTGCCCGACCCCTCGATGAAGATCGAGCTGGACCTCATCGAGGTGTTCGGCCGGGGTGGGGCCCTCAAGTCCTCGTGGTACGGGGACTGCCTGCCGACCCGGGACTTCCCCATGCTGATCGATCTGTACCTGACGGGCCGACTGGATCTCGACGGGTTCGTTTCCGAGACGATCGGCCTCGACCAGGTCGAAGAGGCGTTCGCCCGGATGGAGCGGGGCGAGGTGCTCCGTTCGGTCGTCGTCATATGAGCGGAGAGGACGGGCTCTTGTCGGGGCTCCGGGTCCTCGACGCCAGCGTCTGGCGACCCGGGCCCTACGCGACCCAACTCTTGTCCGAGATCGGCGCCGACGTCATCAAGATCGAGCCTCCCGGTGGTGACCCGATGCGGGCCTACCCCGACCTCTTCGCCAGCCTGAACGCCAATAAGCGCAGCATCGTCTTCGACCTGAAAGAACCCGGCGACAGGCGGCGGGCGCTGGCGCTCGCGGCAGACGCCGACGTGGTTGTAGAGGGCTTCCGTCCCGGCGTCATGGACCGGCTGGGCATCGGGTTCGACCAGGTCGCCGCCGTGAATCCGGCCGTCATCTACTGCTCGATCTCGGGCATGGGTCAGCACGGGCCGCTCGCCGCGATCCCCGGTCACGACCTGAACTACCAGGCCTGGGCCGGCGTGCTCTCCCCCGACGGCGGACCACCGGTCATCCCCGAGATCCCGATCGCCGATCTGGCTGCGGGAATGGCCGCGGCCTTCGGCATCTGTGCCGCCTCGGTGCGCCGGCAACTGACCGGGGAGGGAGAGCGCATCGACGTCGCCATGAGCGACATCCTGGCCACATGGACCGGTGCGGCCGCCCCGAGATCGGCGGTCGGCGACTCCCGGGCGACGGGCGTCCCGGGGTACGGGACCTTTGCGACCGCCGACGACGGATACATTGCGCTCGGCGTGGTTACCGAGGACCATTTCTGGCGCCCTCTGTGCGACGCCCTCGGTCTCGGGCACTTCGCGAGCCTGGGCTTTGCAGAGCGCATCGCCCGGTGCGCTGAACTCGAGGGGCTGGTCACGGCGTCGGTCCGACGACGCCGACGCGACGAACTCGTCGCCGAACTCCTCGAGGCCAACGTCCCGGCCTCGCCGGTGCTCGATCGACGCCAGATGCTCGAACTGGCGCACTTCAAAGACCGCGAGGTCGTGACCGCCGACCCGTGGCGGGACCCAGCGACCGGCTACCCGATCCGGTTTGAACGTCATGGCGCCGCCCGCACCTCGCCGCCCCCGACGCTGGACGAACACCGCGGGGATGGCTTCTTCGCACGCTGAGTCCTCGCCAGCGCGTGGCGGCACTGGCACCGGTGGAGTGCCCGGCGGGAGCCCACCCGGGCCACCGCAAAGGAATAGTCCGGTGGTCCGGAGGGTTCGCACTGTTATGAAGGTGGAGATCTTTTCCGACGTGGTGTGCCCGTGGTGTGCGGTAGGTAAGCGCCGCTTCGAGACCGCGCTGGCACAGTTCGCGCACGCTGGCGAGGTCGACGTGGTGTGGCGGGCCTACGAGCTGGACCCGAGCGCACCGACCCGGCGCGACGGTGAGTACGCCGACCACCTGGCCAGAAAGTACGGCATGACCCGAGAGCAGGCCGTGGCGGCCAACGAACGACTGACCGCGACGGCCGCGGCCGAAGGCCTCGAATTCCACTTCGAGCGGGCCCGGCCGGGCAACACCTTTGATGCCCACCGGCTGCTCCACTACGCACGGGAGGCGGGCCCGGGCGTGCAGGACGCGTTGAAGGAGCGGCTATTCGTCGCCTACTTCACCGAGGGCGCAGCCATCGGCGAGCGCGAGACCTTGCTCCGCCTGGCCGCCGACGTCGGGCTCGACACGCAGGAATCCGCCGACATTCTGGCCGGCGACCGCTACGCGGACGAGGTGCGCGCCGATGAGCGCGAGGCGCTGGAGCTCGGGGTGACTGGTGTCCCGTTCTTTGTCATCGACGGGAAGTTCGGTATCCCCGGCGCCCAGGACGCCCCCTCGATCCTCAGTGTTCTCGAGCGGGCGTGGACCAAGGCCCACCCCCTCGAGGTGGCAGTGCCGGCCAGTGGCTCAGCCTGTGAGGGTGACAGCTGCGCCGTCTGAAACCAACCGGGACCAGGTGGGATCGCCACGGCGCGGCCAGATCCGCCAAGTCAAGGAACAGTCAGCAGCGCCTCCTACATCGGACTGAGCGCATGTGCCCTGGCCCG
>Ga0182024_10003333_pt1 | contig 38405 bp, 29 predicted proteins | sample P32metaG_FD_120480 | JGI IMG/M metagenome (GOLD analysis project Ga0182024, IMG submission 120480) | Permafrost microbial communities from Stordalen Mire, Sweden - P3-2 metaG (Illumina Assembly) | ecosystem: Environmental > Terrestrial > Soil > Wetlands > Permafrost | place: Sweden: Stordalen...
ATTCAACTCTTCCCGGCAATGACGCCAGTGGCCGTCACCGTCAGTCGCCCGTCTCGACCGCCCTGGCGTCCTTGATGGTGTACAGGAAGTTCTCGGGGTCGGTGGAATTGAGCGTCAGCCGGCCCGTGATGCGCAGCTTGCCGCGCGTGGCTTCGCGCGTCTTGCCCTCCGCCAACTCCACCAAAACGATCCCCGTGGCCTCCGGCATCTCACAGTACCAGCAGCCGACGGGGTATTCGATCAGCAGAAACGCGCCGCCCTCCTGCCCCTCGCCCAGCGGCTGCATGAAGCCGGTCAGTTGCACCTGCTTGCCGTCCAGCTCCTTGAGGTACTTCGGAAAACTCGGGCGGAATTTGCGATCGACGACGGTTTCCGTCACCACCGTCCACGGCAGCACGTTGACGCCCTTGGGGTCGATCGGCGGCAGGTCCGTTAAGTCCGTCTTGTGGACCAGCGGCCGCGACGAGCGCGGCTTGAGCGGGAAGGAACGTCCGTCGTGAACCGGCCGGGCGTTCGGGTCGTTGGCGGCGGCCAAGGCGTCGGCCGCGTCGCGCAGCGCCTGCCGGTGTTCGCGCAGCTCCGGGTCGCGCATTCCGAACTCAGTGACGCAGCCGTCGAGGACGGCGGCGCCGGTGGCCACGTCGCCGGTCACGGCGGCCAACTCGGCCACTTGCCACAGCAAGCGCCCGTCGGCCGGCAGCCCCAGGGCCAACTGCTGGACCAGGGCCGGGGCGTCGTCGGGAAGGGCTTTACGTTGGGCGGCGTCGAGCCGGCCGGCCTCGTACTTGCCGTCCGGGCCGACGTAGCGGACGCCGAAAAGGTCGTCGAGACTTTGCGAGTCGCGCGGCCGGCGGGCGCGGAATCGCACCAATTTGAGATGTAGTTCTTCCGCTTTCCGGTATTTGTCCGGCGCCAGGCGGACGGCCTGTTGCAGGCAGGCCGCCGCCTGGTCGAGGTCGCCGCCGATCTGCCAGGCCGTGCCGAGATTGGCGTTGAGCCGGAAGTTCTCCGGGTGGGCGCGCTGGGCCGGCTGGAGCACCTCCAAGGCCTTTGCCGCGTCGCCGAGCCGGACGTAGAGGGCGCCGAGGTCGGCGGTTTCGTCGGGGCCGAGTTTGCCGTCCTTGGCCGCCTTTGCCAGCCGGGCGGCTTCGCCCTCGTAGAGCTTTCGCAGGGGGCCGGCGGGGTTGGCGTCCGTCGGCTTGACGGCGATATTTCGGAGCGCGCGCTGATCGATCAGGAAGCCGCGCCACTGCGAAGGCAACTCGGCCGTCTCTTCGCCGGAGTAGTAGAGGCCCGCATGAACGGCGGTAGGCCAAGCGAGGAAGAGGACGGCGACAAAAGCGGTCGAAAAATGCGGACGCATGGCGAAGAGCCTCTCTTCCCCGGAGGAGCACAGGCGCTCTTTCAGTTTACCAGCCGAAGAGACTTCGCACGAGTGTTCTCCACGCACCGCGTCGGAGCGGGCGGCGTCAGAATCTCGGCCCGTTGCCGCTGAGGCAGACGGCCAGGAGAAACACGAACAGCGCCAGCCCCGTACAAATGCCGAGGAGCATGACGCCGCCGGCCATGGCGAATGTGCCGACGACCACCCGCCGCACGCCGCCGGCGCCGGGGTTGCCTCCCGATCGCAGATACACGATAAGCGTGCTGAGGCCCGCGAGAAAGAGCAAGCCGACCGCCAAAAAGAGCATCGGCTGGTACGCCTGCTCGTTCGTGAACAAAGCGAAGGCCTGCCAGGCCAGGAACGCGACGCCAAGGCCGCCGAGGACGGCCAGCGCAATCAGCACCACGCTGGTCCGCTTTGTGTCCCGGCGCACGTCGAGGTCGGGCCGGCCGTAACGGACATCGCCCCGGCCGCGCAAGGGTTCCTCGCACCACGGACACGACACCCAGACCGCTTCCACGGCCCGACCGCAGCGCGGACACGCCACGCCACTTTCCGCGCGGCGCGGCCGTTCCGCCTGCACGGCGTCCGCTTCTCGCGGTGTGTTTGGGACCGGGACGGCGGCGAGGCAACGGGGACAGGTTGCCGACGAACCGCCAGCCGAATCCGGTGCGATGAGCATACGGCCGCAGCCGGGACACGGTATATGCTGGGACATCAGGCCGCCTCCCTCTTGTCCTCCACCGTCACCGGATAGCCCTGCACCAGCCGTCGGGCCTGCCGCACCACCTGCCCGGCCAGCAGACCCGCGGCCCCCAGCGCCAGCAGGAAGATGATTTCGCTCGGCCGCTGGACCTGCAAATGCAGGTCCGCATTATAGTAATCCATCGAACCGATCAGGCCGAAGACGTAGAAACCCATCATGAGCGTGGCCGCCGCCATCGCCCCGAGCGTCGCGGCGTAGACCAGGCGCAACGACAACCGCAGCGGCGACGCGGCGACAACGAGGAAGTAGAGGAAGACGAGCGGACTGTGCGGCCCCGCCGCTTTGTCGGATAGCAGCAGGGCCGTTATCAGGGTCAGGTCCCAGAACGTGGCGACGTACTTCAGCGCCGGCGGGACCCAGCGGCGCGACAGGCAGAGGTACAAGACGGCGACCGCCAGCGCCCAGGCGAGCACCACGATGGTCACCTTGAGGTTGTAGCCGTTCTTGAGCGACGGGTCGTCGGTGAGGACGTAGACGTTGAGAAGATGATACCCATAGAAGCCGACGAGGGCGACGGCGCGGATCAGGTTGACGCGCGTCTCGCCGGCCCAGGCTTCCAGGCGGCGGGCGTCGTCCCAGCGGGTGTCGCTCATGGTTGGTCCCACGGAATGACATCGAAGGAAGAAGCCGCCGGGAAGAGGTCCGACGGCATTCCTCCTCGCGATAATGGAGATCGTCAAACTCTCGCGGTTTCGAGCGTTTCCTTGCGGTCCAGCACGGATCGGCGGATGAGCTGAATGGCCTCATCGGCCGACGCCCGCGATTCCAACGGCACGCCCAGTTCCCTGGCGACGGCCAGGATTTCCGCATCGTCCAACCGGTCGAGGCCCAGGCGATCCAGGTCGGCGTTCAGACCTTCCGGCGACGCGTCCGCCCCGGCGGCCCGCTCTTCCAGGTGTCGCACCTGCTGGGTCAGGTGCTGGATCTTGGCGGCGTCCGGAGCGGGCGCCGCGGCGGGCGCCGCCGGTCGGCTAGGCCGCTCGACCGCTTCCCGGCCTTCCAGCACCAACCGGCGGACCAGTTGAATCGCCTCTTCCGCCGTGGTCCGGGTTTTCGTCGGGACGCCGACCGCCTTGGCCAGCGCGAGGGCTTCCGGCTTGGTGAGGTTCTCCAGTCCGAGGCGATCCAGTTCCGGGACCAATTCCGCACGGAATCCGCCAGGCGCGGCCGCGGCCCTTTCTTCCAACTGCCGGACCTGCTGAGCCAGATGCCGGACCTGGGCCTCATTGAGCGTCCTGGCCGCCCCCCTCGGCCGCTCCTTGGTTTTCAGCATCGGCAGGAGTTGGGTGCGATGAAATTCTTCCGCCCGGACGAGGAAGGCGGCGAACTGGCCGAAGTCCTCTTCTTTGAACGACTCCAGGGCGTTGCACGCCTCTTCGAGGTCATTGGTCACCTTCGGGGAGGCGCCGGCCGCTTGCAACGGAGCGGCCAGGCTACGAAGAAACTGTTGTAGGACGGCTACTTTCATTCTTGGTCCTCGCTTTCACTTCCGGAACCCGGTGCTGAAACGTAGGCATCACGGCGGCATCCCAAAATCCGCGTTCGGATTCCCGCCCGGCCCCGGCTCCTCCGGGGGTGCGGCCGCCTTCCCAGGGAGGTATTGTTCAGACCGGGCGTTCCAATAGCAAGTTAAAAACGGTTCGCCGCGGTAGTATTTCCGTTGCCGACTGCCATACAACCGTTCACTGACGCACCCCAACATCGTGTCCAGGAGATCGGAAACCAAGGTGTACGAACTGCCGCCGCCCGACTGGCGCATGCCGCCCGGCGTCAACCGCGGCCTGTGGGACTACCTCCACGACCCCGGCGTCGCCCGCAACTACGACGCCAGCCTCTCCGAGACACCGCTGCTCGACGTGGACCTCCGTTTCGTGGCGGAACATTGCCCGCATTCCGGCCGGTTGCTCGACCTCGGATGCGGCACCGGCCGTCTGCTTGTCCCCTTTGCCCGGCGCGGTTTTTCCGTACTGGGCGTGGACCTGTCGGCGGAGATGTTGGCCGTCGCCCGCGAAAAGGCGGCGTCGGGCGCCGTTCCTGTTTACCTCCTCCGGGCCAATCTCGCCGAGCTGGACGGCCTGCGGGATCGGACATTTGAATACGCCGCTTGCCTGTTCAGTACGTTGGGCATGGTGTTGGGAAAGGCGACGCGGCGACGCGTGATTGACCACACCTTTCGGTTGTTGCGGCCGGGCGGCCGTCTTGTGGTCCACGTTCACAACCGCTGGTTCAACGCCCGGAACAGGGCCGGCCGCGCCTGGCTGCTTCAGGACTGCTGGAGGCGAGTGCGCGGAGTGGAACACGGAAATCGGGTGATGCCAGTGCATCAGGGCGTCGCCGGGCTGACGCTGCACCTGTTCACGCGCCGGGAGGCGGTGCGCTTGCTGGAAGGAGCCGGTTTCCGATTGCGGGAGGTACGGCCGGTGAGCCTGCGGGCGGACGGCCGGCTGCCGTGGCCCTGGTGGTTCGGCGGATGGCGCGCTTACGGCTATCTGATCGCGGCGGAACGACCCGATTGAGCCGCCGCATCGGCGGCGCCTCGGGCCGTCAGCGTTGTGGGTCCGCGGTCGGCGGCTGGCCGCTGGAACCTTTCGCATGAGCCGGCTTGCCCGGCATGAAGCGGTTACAACCGCTGTTGCCCGACACGCGCAAGCGAAACCGCTGCAAATCCTCGTCGATGCACAGGCCGAGCGTCAGGTTTTCCGCCGAGGCGCCCGGCTCAATCTGCCACCACTTGCAATCTTTGCACAGCCCCCATTGGTCGCTCATGGTCGTAGCCTCCACTTCGTGGGAAGTCGTTGGGAACATCGGCTTTGCCGAGCAAACCGCGCGCCGATGGAAGAAACCTGATCCCTTCGGCCGTTTTGCGACGTACCCTTTTCCCAAAGCCCAGGCCAGATCAAGGGATTCAAAATGCACGACGAGCGGATGCCGAACCTGCACACGCGATAAGACGCCATGTCCGGCCGCCGCCCCCCTTGCTACAATACGCAGGGTTGATCCCGAATCCCGACGAGGTTCGCTGGCGTGGTTCACACTTCCTTCCGACCGACGATCGACATTACCGGGGCGCGGCGTCCGCGCCGCGCCGTGACCGTCGTTTCCATTCGCGGGGGCTGAAGCCGGGTCTGCTCGTTTCCTTGAGTTCGACCGTGCCGGCCCTGAAGCCTCCCGCTCCAGGGCTTTTTCGTTGCGAGGAGCCATGACACGCATCGCTATCTACGACACCAGCCTCCGCGACGGCAGCCAGGGCGAGGGGGTCAACTTCTCCCTCCTGGACAAGCTCAACATCACGCGCCGGCTGGACGAGTTGGGCGTGGACTTCATCGAAGGCGGCTATCCGCTCTCCAACCCCAAGGACTTCGAGTATTTCCAGAAGGTGCGCGAACTTCCGCTGCAACACGCCAAGGTCGCGGCCTTCGGCATGACGCGGCGGAAAGGAATCGGCCCCGCGGAAGACGTGGGCCTCAAGGCGCTGATCGACGCCGGCACGGCGGTTGTCACCATCGTCGGCAAATCGTGGGACATGCAGGTCCGCGACGTGCTGAACGTCAGCCTGGAAGAAAACCTGCACATGATCGCCGACTCGGTGGCCTACTGCAAGGCGGCCGGGCGCGAGGTGTTTTACGACGCGGAGCACTTTTTCGACGGGCTGCGCCGCAACCGCGATTACGCCCTGCAAACGCTGCGGGCCGCGCAGGACGCGGGGGCGTCGGTGGTGATCCTGTGCGATACCAACGGCGGCACCTTACCGGAAGAGATCGCGACGGGCGTGGACGAGGCCCGGCGGGCGCTGCGCGTGGACCTCGGCATCCACTGCCACAACGACTGCGACGTGGCCGTGGCCAACTCCCTGGCCGGCGTCGCCCGCGGGGCGGTGCAGGTGCAGGGGACGATCAACGGCATCGGCGAACGCTGCGGCAATGCCGATCTCGTAAGTGTCATCGCCAACCTGGCCCTGAAGCGCGGCCACGAGGTGCTGCAACCGGGCAGCCTGGCCCGCCTGACGGAGGCGTCGCGCTACGTCTACGAGACGGCGAACATGAATTTCCGCAACGGCCAGCCGTTCGTCGGCGCCAGCGCCTTCGCCCACAAGGGCGGGATGCACACCCATGCCGTGGCCCGCACTCCGGCCAGCTACGAACACATCGACCCGGCCGTCGTCGGCAACGAGCGTCGCGTGCTGGTCAGCGAACTGTCGGGGCAGTCCACGATCCTGACGAAGACGACGAAATACGCCATCGCCAACGACCGGCCGCTGATGTTGAAGATCCTGAGTCGGGTGCAAGACCTGGAGAACGCCGGCTACGAGTTCGAGGCGGCGGAGGCGTCGTTCGACCTGCTGGTGCAGAAGTGCGCGGGGCTATACCGGCCGTGGTTCGAGCGGCTGTCGTACCGGGTGGACATCGAGGCAGTGGCCGACGGCGCCCCGCGCACCGAGGCGCGGGTCAAGGTGCGCGTCGGCGCCGGGGAGATGCACACGGTCAGCGAGGGCGACGGTCCCGTCAACGCGCTGGACGGCGCCCTTCGCAAGGCGTTGCAGCCGACGTACCCGCGGTTGGCGGAGATGCACCTGGCGGACTACAAGGTGCGCGTGGTGAACGCGCGGGAGGAGACGGCGGCGCGGGTCCGGGTGGTGGCGGAGTGGCGCGACGGCGAGGCGGTGTGGTGTACGGTCGGCGTGAGCGAAAACGTGGTGGAGGCGAGCTGGTTGGCTCTGGCCGATGCGGTGGAGTACAAACTGTTCAAGGACGGCGAGGCGCCGGCCGAGGGGCGGAAGGAGGCGAGGACATGAGTACGGTCGTGGGTCCGCAGACGCCTCCGCCGCCGGCGGAGCAGGACGACCCGTGGCGGATCGGATGGCGCTATGTCCGGCGCGAGGGGCCGGACGGACAGGTGAAGGTGGAGCGCGTACCGCTCCGGCAGGAAGACCTGCTCTACCCGGAGGAGGAAGATTTCATCGTGGAGAACCCGGCGCACGAGGACATTTGCGCCTACCTGCGGGGGGCGTTGTTCCAGCATCTCACCGGGCAGGCCGGGGTGGTTGTCCTCCACGACTGCCGTGTGGATTGGGGGGCGGCCGGCGTCCAGCCGCTCGGCCCGGACTTTTCCGTCTTCGACAACGTCCATGTTCCCTGGGACCACAACCGGGGCACTTTTCACGTCGCCGCCCTCGGGGCCCGTCCGCTCTTGGTCGTCGAGGTGACCTCGCCCACGACGCGGGACGTCGATCTGGATGAAAAGGTGGACTTGTACTTCCGGGCGAACATTCCGTTTTACGCCATTGTGGACCCACGGCCACATCCGACGGGTGGTCGGGAGGTGCGCCTGATCGGCTACCGAATGGACACGAGAAATCACCAGGGCTACTTCCGCGCCCCGCCGGACGACCACGGCCGATTGTGGCTGGAGACAATCCGCCTGTGGCTGTCGGGCGAGGGGGAATACGTCGTCTGCTTCAACGAGCGCGGCGAACGCCTGATCGACCTTCCCGACGCACTACGGGCGGTCGAGGCGGCGACCTTGCGAGCCGAGACGGCCGAAGCGCGGGCTACGGCCGCCGAGGTCAGGGCGAAGGAACTGGAGGCCGAGATGCAACGCTTTCGCGGCGAAGCCAAGGGCGGCCCTCCGAACCCCGCCGCCCCGTAAGCGTGTCCGTCGGACGGCGGCTATTTACCGGTCTTTTTTGTGACAAGGACGGCGAGGCGATGGCGACCGAACTCCCCAAGCAGTACGACCCCAAGGAAGCCCAGCAACGCTGGCTCTCGTTCTGGGACGAGCGCGGCTACTTCCACAGCGAGCCGGACCCCGAACGCAAACCGTTCTGCATCGTCATCCCGCCGCCGAACGTCACCGGCGCCCTGCACATGGGCCACGCCCTCAACAACACGCTTCAAGACGTGCTCATTCGTTGGCGACGGATGCAAGGGTACAACGCCCTGTGGATGCCCGGCACGGACCACGCCGGCATCGCCACGCAGGCCGTGGTGGAGCGCCGCCTGCGCGACGAGGAGAAGAAGACGCGCCACGACCTCGGCCGCGAGGAGTTGGTGCGCCGCATCTGGCTGTGGAAGGATCAGTACGAGAAGCGCATCCTCGGCCAACTCAAGGAACTGGGGTGCAGTTGCGACTGGCAGCGGACGCGCTTCACGCTGGACGAGGTGTGCGCCCGCGCCGTGCGCACCACCTTCTTCCGCATGTTCCGCGACGGCCTCATCTACCGAGGCAAACGGCTGGTGAACTGGGATACGCAGCTGCAAACGTCGGTGGCCGACGATGAGACGTTCACGGAAACGGTGAAGGGCGGCTTCTGGACCTTCCGCTATTCGGTGAAGGGGTCCACTGAGTCCATCCGCTTCTCGACGACGCGGCCGGAAACCATGCTCGGCGACACGGCCGTGGCCGTGCATCCCGGCGACGAGCGCTATCAGCATCTCATCGGCAAGACGGTTACCATACCTCTGAACGGGCGTGAGGTCCCGATTATCGCCGACGCCCTGCTCGTGGACAAGGAACTCGGCACCGGTGCGGTGAAGGTAACGCCGGCCCACGACCCCAACGACTACGCCTGCGGCCTGCGGCACAAACTGCCGCAGATCAACATCCTCAACCCCGACGGCACGATCAACGCCAACGGCGGCGCCTACGCCGGCCTCGACCGCCTGGAGGCCCGCAAGCGCGTAACGGAGGACATGGAGAAGCTCGGCTTCTTCGAGGGCCGCGAGGACCGCGACATCCCGCTGGCCCACAGCGACCGCAGCAAGACGCCCATCGAGCCGCTGCTGTCCGACCAGTGGTTCGTGAAGATGGACGCGCTGGCGCAGACCGCCATCGACGCCGTGAATGACGGCCGCGTGCGGTTTCATCCCGAGCGCTACAAGTCCGCCTACCTCGACTGGCTCGGCGAGAAGCGCGACTGGTGCATCAGCCGACAACTCTGGTGGGGGCACCGCATCCCCGTCTGGTCGATAAAGAAGCAGGATCTCGAAATCCTCTTTAAGCTCGATCTGACAAGGCAGATAGAAGGGCTGTCGGACTCGATTCTGCCGGGTGAGCTGAATCTTCCTGAGGTGGCACCGACGCATAGGGATTTCGTCAGTGTGTCTTACCGCGCGATGGAGAACGAGCCGGGATTTCACTTCCTGGTATGCGTGGCACCAGGTCACGAAGACTTTGAGCGCGAACTCGAAGCAGAGGGCTTCGAGCAGGACCCCGACGTACTCGACACCTGGTTCAGCTCCGCCCTCTGGCCGCACTCGACGCTCGGCTGGCCGGAAGAGACGCCGGAGCTGCGCTATTACTACCCGACGAGCGTGCTGGTGACGAGCCGCGACATCATCACGCTCTGGGTAGCGCGCATGGTGATGAGCGGGATCTACAATGTGGGCAAAGTCCCATTTCACCACGTCTACATCCACACCAAGATGCTGGACGGCTTCGGCGAGACGATGAGCAAGAGCAAGGGCAACGGCATCGACCCGCTCGACATCATCGAGCGCTATGGGACCGACGCCCTGCGCTTCCAGATGGCCTACCTCGCCACCGAAAACCAGGACAGCCGGATGCCGGTGGCCAACGTCTGCCCTCACTGCGACGCGCTCGTGCCGGTGAAGCAAGAGCATATGTACATGCGGACGCGGCGGCTGACCTGCCCCAATTGCAAGAAGCCGTTCCGGCCGGGCGGGCCGTGGCCGGCGCCCGACCCGGAACTGCCGACGGCCAAGCAGGCGTCGGAGCGCTTCGAGATCGGCCGCAACTTCGCCAACAAGCTCTGGAACGCCGCCCGCTTCCTGCTGCTCAACCTGGAAGGCTATACGCCTGGGCCTTTGCCCGCGGAAGGGCTGCCGATCGAGGACCGCTGGGTCCTCAGCCGGCTGGCGACGGCCACGGCGGCGGTGACGGAGCAGCTCGAAAGCTATCGCTTCAGCGAGACGGTGCGGACGATTTACGACTTCACCTGGTCGGAATTTTGCGACTGGTACGTGGAAATGAGCAAGGGCCGATTGCGCGACGCCGACGGCCGCGCCCCGGCCCAGCGCGTGCTGATCGGCGTCCTCGACGCGGTGCTACGGCTCGTCCAGCCGATCATGCCGTTCGTGGCGGAGTCGATCTGGCAGGCGTTGGCCGAGGCCGCGCCGCGGCGCGGGCTACCGACGCCGGCGGGAGCCGCGGAGAGCGTGGTGATCGCACCGTGGCCGGCGTTCCCGGAGGCGTGGAAGGACGCCGCGATGGAGGCGCGCATGGCCCTCATGCAGGAGCTGGTGCGCGTGGTGCGCGAGGTGCGCAACCGCTACCAGATCGACGCGAAAACGCCCCTGGATGTACACGTGCGTTGTTCCGAGGCCGTGGCGGCCGACTTCCGGACGCTGACGCCGTTTATCACGTCGCTGGCCGGCGTCGGCCGGCTGGAGTGCGGCCCGGCCACGGCCAAACCCAAGCAGGCGGCCACGCACGTACATCCGGAGTTCGAGTCCTACGTATCGCTCGAAGGGTTGATCGACGCGGCCAAGGAGACGGAACGTCTGCAAAAGGAACTCGCGGGCAAGCTCAAACACCTCCAGGGCGCACGGGCCAAGTTGGGCAACAGCAACTTCGTGGACAAGGCGCCGGCCGAGGTCGTGCAACAGCAACGCGATCTCGTCGAGGACATGCGGAAGCAGGTGCGGGCGATCGAGGAGAATCTGCGGGAGTTGCAAGAGGGCCATAGCGGCCCAGGAAAGTGAGCGTGCGGCAATGAGAGATCCGATAGGTGAAAAAGCCGCGCGGCAACTCGCGGACCTCCCCGAGTTCGTACGCGGCCGCGTTATTCGCGCCACTCGTCAATAAGCGCCGCCATCAACCCCGTCCAGCCAGTCTGGCAGCACGCCCCGAGGCCGGCCCCGTTGTCTCCGTGGAAATACTCGTAGAACGAAATCAGGTCGCGCCAGTGCGGGTCGCCCTGGAACTTCTCCTGGCCGCCGTACACCGGCCGCCGTCCGTCGGGGCCGCGTGCGAAGATTCGCATTAACCGCTCCGCAATATCCTGAGCCATCATCGGGAACGTCCCCGGGTGCTCGCCGTGGCAGCGGGTCATGACCTCGAACTGGGCGCCGAACGCCTTGCCCAGCTTGCGCAGCGACTCGATCAACAAAAACGTCGTCGGGAACCAGATCGGGCCGCGCCAGTTCGAGTTGCCGCCCTTGATCTTCACCGCGCTCTCGGCCGGCTCGTAGCCCACCGACAGGCCGTCGAACACGAACGGATGTTCCAGGTGCGCCTTCGACAGGCTGCGGATGCCGTAATCCGACAGAAACTCGTCGGGGTCGAAGACGCGCTGCATGATCCGCGTCAGCTGCTTGGCGTCCAGGATCGTCAGGACGTAGGTCTTCTTGCCGTCGTGCTCGACCTCATGCACCACGTCCTTGACGAGGTCCGGCCGGGCGTGCAGGAACCAGTAGAACGCCGACGTGAAGTCGCGGAACGGCTCGATCCAGTCGGTCTCCAGCCGCTCCACGGCGTACAGCGGGATCAGGCCGACCAGCGAGCGGACGCGGAACTTCTGGAAGCGGCCGTCGGGGTAGCGCAGCACGTCGTAGAAGAAGCCGTCCTGCTCGTCCCATAGCTGATATCCGCGGCCTCCCATGTGCTTCATGGTGCTGGCGACGTAGGCGTAGTGCTGAAAGAATTTCGTCGCCAGCCCCTCATACACGGGGTTTTGCCGGGCCAGTTCCAGGGCGATGCGCATCATTTGTAGACAGAACATGCCCACGTAGCCGCTGCCGTCGGACTGCTCCAGCACGGCCCCGTCGGCGGCCCGGACGCTGCGGTCCACGACGCCGATGTTGTCCATGCCCAAAAAGCCGCCCTCGAAGACGTTGTTGCCCTCGCGGTCCACCTTGTTGACCCACCAGGCGAAGTTGACCAGCAGTTTGTGGAAACAGCGCTCCAAAAAGTCGCGGTCGGCCTTGTCGTTCCGGATGCGGTCCATGTTGTAGACGCGCCACACCGACCAAGCGTGGACCGGCGGATTGAGGTCGGAAAACTCCCATTCGTAGGCGGGGACCTGACCGTCGGGGTGTTGGAAGCGCTCGGTCAGCAGCAATTCCAACTGGCCCTTGGCGAACGGCGCGTCCACCAGGGCCAACGGCACGCAGGTGAAGGCCAAGTCCCAGGCCGCGAACCACGGGTACTCCCACTTCTCGGCCGGCGCCAGCACGGCCAGCGAGTGCAAATGCCGCCAGTGGTCGTTGCGGATGTGCAGCCGCGACGCCGGCGGCGGGTCGGCCGGGTTGTCGCCGTCCAGCCAGACGTTGATGTCGTAGAAATAGGCCTGTTTCGTCCAGAGCAGGCCGGCGAACGCCTGCCGCTGGACGCGGCGTTCGTCCTCGCTGGCGCTCTTGGGATGAATGGCGTCGTAAAAGGCGTCGGCCTCGGCCTTGCGGCCGGCGATTAGGGAGTCCACGTCGCCGAGCGGGTCGTCGTGGCGGTGCGGCGTCAGACGCAGGCGCAACACGACGGAGCCGCCGGGAGGCACGGCGTCGTAGGCGTAGTGCAGGGCGACCTTGGTGCCGACGCGCTCGGGATTGAGGCAGTCCTCGCCGTTGACGACATGCCGGTGGAAGGCGTCCTTCACGAACGGGCGGCGGGACTTGGCGCCAGGGCCGAAGACGCGCGAGCCGTTGGTCTCGTTGAAGGTGAACAGGACGCCGCCGCCCTCCGGGGCGTAAAGGAAGCGGCGGCCCAGACGGTACGACGCCGGGATGTTGGTCAGCGCCAGCCCGCAACTGTCGGTGACGAAGCTCACGAAGCCGCGGCCGGCGGGGCCGGGCCGGATGAACGGTTCGTAGACGTTGCCGAGTTCCCACCCGCCCGGCCCCCAGGCCCAGGTGTTGCGGAACCACAGGTGCGGCAGCAGGTGCAGCGGCGCCGGGTCCGGCCCGCGGTTGAACGCCTCGATGCGGACGCACAGGTCTTCCGAATCGACCTTGGCGTACTCGATGAAAATGTCAAAATATCTGTTTTCGTCGAAAACGCCGCTATCGAGCAACTCGAACTCGAAGCCTTTGCCGGCCCGCCTTTCGTTCTCCGCCACGAGATGGGCGTAGGGGAACTCCGCTTGGGGATACTTATAGAGATACTTCATGTACGAATGCGTCGGCGTGTTGTCGAGGTGGAAGTAGTATTCCTTGACGTCCTCGCCGTGGTTGCCTTCGCCGTTGGTGAGTCCGAAGAGGCGTTCCTTGAGGATGGGGTCGCGGCCGTTCCAGAAGGCGGGGGCGAGGCAGAGGAGCTGGTAGCGGTCGCAGACGCCGGCGATGCCGTCCTCGCCCCAGCGGTAGGCCTTGCTACGGGCCAAGTCGTGCGGCAGGTATCCCCAGGCGTCGCCGTCGGCGCTGTAGTCCTCGCGCACCGTGGCCCAGGCGCGTTCACTCACATACGGCCCCCAGCGGCGCCAGCCGGTGCGGTCGTCGGTGGTCTCGCGGACACGCTCGTGTTCGGGGGTCGGCATGTGTCGGCGGCGGAGTGGGGTCAATTCGGCGATAGGGCGACACACGATCTTTGTAGGCCGCGGCCCCCGGAACGACTCGCCGATCTTGTTCGCCCGGATACACTAAACGGTTTGATGATACGAAGGTGCCCGCAAGGTAAGGAGTTCGACCGGATGGCGGAGAACAAAGCGACCAACATCACCTGGCACGAGGGGCACGTCACGCGCGACGCGCGCTCGGCGTTGCTGAAGCAGAAGGGCGCCACCCTCTGGTTCACCGGCCTGAGCGGCTCCGGCAAGAGCACCATCGCCTTCACGCTCGAACACGCCCTGGTGCAACGCGGCCGCTTGGCCTACGTCCTCGACGGCGACAACATCCGCCACGGCCTGAACAAGAACCTCGGCTTCTCCGCCGCCGACCGCGAAGAAAACATCCGCCGTATCGGCGAGGTCGCCAAGCTGTTCGCCGACGCCGGCGCCATCACCATGACCAGTTTCATCAGCCCCTACCGCAAGGACCGCGACATCGTCCGCGCCCTGCACGCCGAGGGCAAACTGCCGTTCATCGAGATCCACGTCGCCACGCCGATCGAGACCTGCGAACGGCGCGACCCCAAGGGGCTGTACAAGAAGGCCCGCGCCGGCCAGCTCAAAAACTTCACCGGCATCGACGACCCCTATGAGGCGCCGTTGCAACCGGAATTTACCCTCGACGCCACGTCCACATCGCCGCAAGAGGCGGCCGTGCAGCTGATAAATTACCTCGAAAAGCAGGGGTTGATTGGCGGTTAGGGTCGGCGAGCGGCGCGGCGTAAGCCCGCCGGTGAGGATCATTCTGCGACGCGACATCCCACCGGCGGGCTGACGCCGCGCCGCTCGCCCCTTGTAACCGTCGCCACCGCACCGACGCGCGGGACCCGGTTAAATTCCGCCTTCCCGCCCACTTCACCCAACCGGTGCATTCCGTCGTCGGATCGCGTAAATGCCTTGTTTTCGCGGGGTTTGACTGGAGGCCGCGTTGACACCCCGGAGCACCAATCGTAGACTTGGCCGGTCTGCTTGAGTCGATTCGGTTTCCCGCGGCGCGACGCTTCGTCTCGGGGGCCGCAAAGCCCGTGCGTTCGGTCGAATTCCTATTCCCGGAATAATCGGATTCCCCATGGCGCGTACCGACTTCCCCTCCTGTCTGTTCCGCCCCCGCGAGGGCTTTTACACCTCCGAGGTGCAGGCGCCGCCCGGCTGGCCGCTGCGCACGTTCCTGCCCACCGGGTACGAGCACAATTACCCCTATCCGCTGGTGGTGTTCCTGCACGGCCACGGCGGCAGCGACGAACAGGTGCTGCGGCTGGCCCCCCGCCTGAGCCGCCGCAACTACATCTGCATCAGCCTCCGCGGGCCGCACCCGCTCGGCCAACGTCCCGACGGCCGGGCCGCCTTCACCTGGGGGCAGGACGGCGCCGACTCGCAGGTCGAGGATTACGTTCTCCGGGCCGTCGAGGAAACCCGCCGCCGCTACCACGTCCATTCGGAACGCATTTACCTGGCCGGTTTCCGCGAAGGGGCCGCCCTGGCGTACCGGCTCGGCCTGCTCTACCCGGAACGCTTCGGCGGCGTGGTTTCGCTCAACGGCGTCATGCCGCGCGGCGGCCCGCTGCTGCGGCTGCCGGAAGTCCGCCATTTGCGAGTGCTCATCGGCCACGGCATCGCCAACGCCGTTGTCCCGCTGGGCATGGCCAAGGCCAACTTCCGCCTACTCTACACCGCCGGACTCGCCGTCCGAATGCACACCTACCCGACCAACCACCGCATCCATCCCGACATGCTCCGCGACATCGACCGCTGGATCATGGAGCGGGTCAACGAGGACGTGTGAACCAAGGCGAGCGGGGAGCGTAAGCCCCCTGATTTAGCATCCCGTCGCCGACAACATGAAGAATCAGGGGGCTTACGCCCCCCGCTCGCCGAATCAATAACAAACAGGCCCGCGGCCCGAACATCGGTTCGGGCCGCGGGCCCGTGCATTTCCCAGCCGCCCGGCGACTAGCGCTTCGAGAACTGGAAGCTCTTGCGGGCGCCCTTACGGCCGTACTTCTTGCGTTCCTTCATCCGGCCGTCGCGCGTCAGGAAGCCGGAATCGCGCAGCTTTTTGGACATGGCGCTCTCGGTGCTTTCGCCGTCGGCTTCCGGGCCGGCCGGGGCGGGGCCGAACATCGTCTTCAGCGCCCGGGCCACGCCCTGGCAAACGGCCCCGGCCTGGCCGGTAATGCCGCCGCCCTGCACCGTGGCCGTGACGTCGAGACGGTTCTGCATCTCCGTCGCCTGGAGCGGGCCGACCACGGCGTTGCGGTCCTTGATCTCCGTGAAGAAGTCGTCGAGGGGGCGGCCGTTGATGCGGACCTGGCCGGTCCCCTCCGACAGGCGGACGCGGGCCACGGAGGTCTTGCGCCGTCCGGTGCCCAGATACTTTTGTGCGGGCTTGGCTTTCGTTTCGGCCACGGTCGATCCTCTCCCTGTCAAGGCGCCTGTTTGAATTCTTGCGGCTGTTGCGCCTGGTGCGGATGGGTCGGCCCGGCGTAGATCTTGAGCTTCGTCATCTGCTGCCGGCCGAGCTTGTTGCGCGGGACCATGCGGCGCACGGCCGCCTCCAGAATGCGATCCGGATGGGTGTCCATCCAGTCGCGGGCCGTGGCCGTCTTCTGGCCGCCGGGGTAGCGCGTGTACCAGTGGTACGTCTTGGTTTGCAGCTTCTTGCCAGTGAAGCGCATCTTCGAGGCGTTGACGACCACCACGAATTCGCCGGTGTCGAGGTGCGGCGTGTACTCGGGCCGGTGCTTGCCGCGCAGGATGGTGGCGATCCGCACCGCCAGCCGGCCGACCACCTGGTCGGTCGCGTCGAGGACGAACCAGCGCTGCGGCACCTGGTTCGCCTTCGCCATGAACGTGGACATGACGCCTTCCACTCGCTAGGACCTTCAGGCCGAAAGAATCATCATAAGGCCGCGGGCCGCGTCGTCAAGGGCGCGACGGCGCTTGCACCCGAACCGCCGCTTCCGCACAATGTCAACACGACGCCGATCCACCCATGCCCCGGAGACGAACCGATGTCCAACGTTCCCCCCCCCGTGCCCGCGCCGGTCTACGCCCCGATCCTGACGCCCCGACGGCACGCCTGGGGTCTGCCGGCCGGCAGCGTCCGCGCCCTGCTCGCCCTGGCGGTGCTCGGCCTGCTCTGGGCCGTGGCCCTGTTCCACCCGCACGGCGTGACGGTGTCCGAGGCCGACAAGCACCTGCCGATGATCATGATCTCGTTGCAGATCCTGATGGTGCTTATTCTCGTCCACTTCTTCACCGCCCACGGCAAGACCATCGGCCGACACGCCACCGGCCACCCGCCCCTCGGGCTGCCGACCGGCGCCATCCGCTTCGTCCTCGGCGCGGGCTACATCGGCCTGTGCGTGTTCCTGTTTTACCACCACGCGGATTTCGAGTTGCCGGCCCACACGTCGCTTTACTCCCTGCTGCTGGTGCTCGTCGTGACGCTGGGGGGCTATTTCGCCGGCCTTCTAATCGCCGGCTGCGTCCGCATGACGTGGGGCGATCCGCCGCCGGGGCCGTACCTGGACCTGGAGGCGTGGGTGGCCCTGTTGGCGATGCTGGGCCTGGGCGCCATCGTCCTGATCCAGCTCATCAACAACAGCGTTTCCGACGAACATCAGATCCAACTGGACACGACGGAGGCGGTGGTGTCCGGCCTCATCGGCCTGTACTTCGGGGCGCGGTCGTAACGTCGGGGCGAATGGGCCGCCGGTCACGCGGCCGACGAAGACCGCGCTCACCCTAAATAGTGACGTGGACGGCCGCCCCTTTTGGTACAATGACCGGGTCGAACGTTCCTTCGCAAGGCGACCCATAACGAGTGAACATATAATCGATTGTTTGGTTTCGGGGTGACCGACCCTCGCCTGCAATCGGCCGAAGCGTTGCCCGAGCAGCGGGATCGGTTGCGTTTTCAATCACCCCGACGGCCGGGTAGTTATGGATACGCCGTCCCCATCCACCCGAGACCTGGCAAGGCGGTTGCTGGCCGCGGAAGCGGCGAGCCAGTCCGCGGCCGATCCGCGCGCGCCTGAAGGGGTTCGGGTCTGTGAGAAACTACGAATCCACCTCGCGCGATTTATCGGCCCCGACGGCTTCACGGCACTCCTGCGGCGGGCGCTGGCGCTGGCCCGGGCGGAAGTCCCCGCGCTGCACGGCGTCACCGAGAAGGCCGACGGCTCCCTGGAAGGACTGGATAAGCTCGCCGCCGCCGCGCCCGACGTCGGGGGCGCCGCGGCGTTCGCCATCACCACCCATCTGCTCACGCTGCTGGTCACTTTCATCGGCGAACCGATCACGGCGCGTCTGATGCGTGAGACTTGGCCCGACGCATCGTTGGACAAATGACATTGAGGAATCGAGGCTGCCATGAGCCCACAAGGACAAAATCAAGGACAAGAACGAGTGACCATTCGGCGCCTGCTCACCGGCGTGCCGGGCCTCGATGAGATCTTCGGCGGCGGCCTGCCCGAATACTCGTTCAACATCATCGCCGGCGCCCCCGGCTGCGGCAAGACCACGCTGGCGCATCAAATCCTCTTCGCCAGCGCCGGCCCGGAGCGTCCGGCGCTCTACTTCACCGTGCTGGGCGAGCCGGCCATCAAGATGCTGCGCTATCAGCAGCAATTCACGTTCTTCGATCCATCCAAACTGGGCGGCTCGATCCGCTTCGTCAACCTCAGCCAGATCGTTCTGGACCACGACCTCGGCGCGGTCCTCGACGCCATCGTCACGGAGGTCGAGGCCTGCAAGGCGCGCCTCGTCGTGGTGGACTCGTTCCGCACGGTGGTGCGCAAGGCGCAAGGCAGCGCCACCGAAATGGAACTCCAGGGGTTCGTCCAGCGGCTGGCGCTGCACCTGACCAGTTGGCAGGCCACCACGTTCCTGATCGGCGAATACGTCGAGGGCGAGCTGCGCGACAACCCGGTATTCACCGTCGCCGACGGGTTGTTCTGGCTCTACCAGAGCGTGGAGCGCAACTCGATCGTGCGCAAGATGCAGGTCATGAAGCTGCGCGGCCAGGAGTCCGTGCCCGGCCTGCACACCTTCCGCATCACCGGGGACGGCCTGCAAACCTTCCCGCGCACCTTCGGCCTTTCCGCCGAATCCGCCCACCTCAAGGGGGAGCGCCGACTTTCCACCGGCATCCGCGAATTCGACGCGGTGCTGGGCGGCGGCATCCCCGAAGGCGACAGCCTGTTGCTGGCCGGCCCTTCCGGATCGGGCAAGTCGGTGCTGGCGTCGCAGTTCGTCGCCGAGGGTCTGCGCCAGGGCGAGCCGGGCGTCATCGCCATCTTCGAGGAGATCCCGGCCCAGTATATCCAGCGGGCCGCCAAGCTCGGCCTCGACTTCGACGCGCCCCAGAAAGACGGCGCGCTCAAAATCATTTACATCCGGCCGCTGGACCTGTCCGTGGACGAGACGGTGTATGAGATCATCGACGCGGTTCGGCGGATCGGCGCCAAACGGGTGGTGATCGACTCGCTGGTGGGCTTCGAGATGGCGCTGGCCCCCGACTTCCGCTACGAGTTTCGCGAATCGCTCTACCGCATGATCGGCGCGCTGACGCGGCTGGGCGTGACGGTCATCAGCACCGTGGAGGTCCAGGAAAACTTCAACTCGATGGGCCTGAGCAACTTCGCCATCTCCTTCCTCGCCGACGACATCGTGCGCCTGCGCTACGTCTCGATCAACGGGCAGCTGCGCAAGATGCTGCTGGTGGTGAAAATGCGCGGCGGCCCGCACGGCATCGACATGTGGGAATATAAAATCACCGGAAAGGGCGTGGTCATGGGCGAGCCGCTGCGGGGCTACCGCGGCCTCACCAGCGGCATCCCCGCGCCGTGGAGCTTCGAGTCCGGGGAGAACGACCCCGCACCGCGACACGACCGCCCCCCCGGCCCGCCGGAATCGCGCCCGGAAGGAGGATCCGATTGAATAGCACCGCGCCGCCGAGCGAGCTGGAGCGGCAACTGCGCGACGTGAACGAGGCGCTGCTGGTCTCGTCGATCCGCCAGCACGAGTTGGCCGAGCAGGCGGAGCAGGCGGAGGCGGCCCTGCGCGCGTCGGAGGTCCGCTATCGCCTCCTCTTCGAGTCCGCCAAGGACGGCATTCTCATCCTCGACGCCCACACCGGCAAGATCACCGACGCCAACGCCTGCATGGGCGATTTGATGGAAACGGAATCGCACGAACTCCTGGGCAAAGAACTTTGGGAGATCGGCCTGTTCGGGGACAAATCGGCAAGCGAAGCCGCCGTGCGAGAACTGCAAGAGAAGGGCTCCATTCGTTACGAAAACTTGCCGCTGGAAAGCAACCGCGGGCGGCGGGTCGAGGTCGAGGTTGTCGCCAACGCCTACCGGGAGGACTACCACAGCGTCATTCAGTGCAACATCCGGGACATCACCGCACGCAGCCGCCTGGAGCGGAAACTACACGAGCAGACCGAAGCGTTGGCCGACCTGCACCGCCGCAAGGACGAGTTCCTGGCGATGCTCAGTCACGAGCTTCGCAACCCCCTCGCCCCCATCTCCAACGCCGTGCATCTCCTGCGTCTCCAGGACAACGAAGGTCCACTCCAGCGACAAGCCCGCTCCATCATCGAGCGCCAGGTGACTCAGCTGACTCGTCTGGTGGACGACCTGCTGGAAGTGTCCCGCATCACCACCGGCAGGGTCCAACTGCGCCGCGATCGGATCGTCGTGGGCGGCATCGTGGAACGTGCGGTGGAAACGGCCCGGCCGTTGATGGACCAAGGCGGGCACGAACTCACGGTGTCGCTGCCGCCGCAACCGATCTGGCTGTACGCCGACGCCGCCCGGCTGGAACAGGTGGTGGTCAACCTGCTCACCAACGCCGCCAAGTACACCGATGAAGGCGGTCGCATTTGGCTGACCGTCGGGCAAGAAGGCGAGGAATGTGTGTTGCGGGTGCGGGATACGGGCGTCGGCATCGCCCCCGAACTCTTGCCGCGCATCTTCGACCTGTTCACGCAGGCGGAACGGTCGCTGGACCGCTCCCAAGGCGGCCTTGGCATCGGCTTGGCCCTGGTGCAACGGCTGGTGGAAATGCACGAGGGGCGGGTGGAGGTGTACAGCGCGCTAGGGCAGGGCAGCGAGTTCGTCGTGCGTCTGCCGGTGGCGCCGGCCCCCGCACCGGGGCCGTCGCCTCCCGAAAAGGCCGCCGAGCCGGCCGGATCCTCGTTGCGGGTGCTGGCGGTGGACGATAACGTGGATGCGGCCGAGACCTTGGCGATGCTGTTAAAAGCGTCGGGGCACGATGCGCGGATCGCCCACGACGGCCCGACCGGGCTGGAAGCGGCCCTCGCTTACCGGCCGGACGTGGTGCTGTTGGACATCGGCCTGCCGGGGATAGATGGTCTTGAGGTGGCGAAGCGGATACGTCAGCAACCGGTCCTCAAGAATGTCCTGCTGGTCGCCATGACCGGGTATGGGCAGGAGTCCGACCGGCAGCTTTCGCGGGAAGCGGGGTTCGATCACCACCTGGTCAAGCCCATCGACTTCGGCACGGTGCGACAAATCTTGGCGACCGTCTCGGAGAAGGCTGGCGGCGTCGTTTAGCCGCGACCCGAAGCGGAGCGCGGGGTCGAGCGTTCCCCTTCGGGTCGCGGCTAAACGGACCCTATCGTGACAGCGGGTGCAGCGTCCGGTCGATCACCGTCTCCAGCTCCCGGAACGCCTGGGCGCTCATCCCCTCCGCGCTACTGCGCCAAAGGATGTCGCCGTTGCCGTCGATAAGCACCAGCCGCGGGAAGCTGTCCACGAGGAACTGGCTGCGCACCGGACAGGGGCCGGCCGGCGAATCGGCGCCGAGAAGAATGGTGTAGTTGATGTGCAGATACTGACGGGCGTTCCGCAGCCGGGCCATTTGCTCGGCTGGACGGCCCGGGTCCTCGTAGGCAATGCCGACTACTTCCAGGCCGTCGGGGCCGTAGGTGCTCTGGAAGGAGCGCAGATACTTGATGGCAGACTGGCAGGGCGGACAGGTCGTCTTCCAGAAGTCGAGGAGGACCAGTTTTCGCGGCGGGTCGCGGCGGAATTGCCACGTCGGCCCGTCGAGACTGGTCAGCGCGAGGTCGTCGAGGTGATCGCCCACGAGCACACAGTACGGCGGCGGCACACGCGCCGGCTTCCTGCCGACCTGCTCCACGGGCGGCATGGCCGGGGCCGCGGACGGCAGCGGCGGCGGCGGCGGAATCAGCGGCGGCGGGCCGCTCGGGATCGCCGCCGGGGCGGGCGCCGGATACTTCTGGAAGCCGCCCGGTTCGGTAGTCCCCGCGTTGCCGTCGGCGATCTTGGTGCGGTCCACCGGCGGCGGCGCGCCGGCCGGGTCGAAGCCGCCGTCCGTCCGTCCGCGAATTGGCGGGTCGATGGAGGCCGACGGGGCGGCCGGCGTCTTGGGGCCGTCTCCGTCAGGGGGCGCCTTACCGGGGATCGTCGGCGGGCCGAGCGGGGCCGGCGTCGATGGCGTGGTGTAGTCCTCGCTCAGATAGATCGACAGCCGCGGATTGGGCGGCATGGCCAGCGTTGTGCCGCTCAGGACGTGGTCGCCTTCCTTGATGCGGGCGAGGAGCTGATAGTGGTGGCCGCGTTGCAGGCCGGGGATGAAGAAATAGCCGTCGGGGTTGGCCTTGACGTCCAGCCGCGCGGCGGGGGACGGGTTCGGGTCCTGGAGATCGACGACCTGAATGGAGGCGTTGGAAACGAGCTTGTTGTAGGTCCGGTCGAAAACTTCGCCGGCCAACAGGTTATCGACTTCCGGCGGGGCGGCGGCCGGGTCGGCGTTGCGCGGCCGGGTGATGGACGCGCCGGTGAACGGCTGTCCCGTCCCGCCGGAAGCGTCCTTCTTGGGGGCGGTGGTACAGCCCGCCAGTCCCAGGCAGACGGCCAGTAAGCCGATGCGGACACGAATGCGCACGACATGGCCCTCGCCAGGGACGAACCACGGGTAAGACCACCGGGCCGCGGTCAGCTCCCCGACCGGATCGGACGGGCGTTGGCCTTCGGACGGACGACGGCCGAAGACCGCGCCGCGGACGGCGACGGTCGCCGGCGCACGGACCTTCCTCCCTGAATGGTGATTCGGCTGCGTAACCGGACAATATTTACCGCGAACCCGCGGCGCGTCAAGGCCGATTGAGACGGGGGTTCGCTCGGGCCGCCCCGGCTGGCCATCCTGCGCCGAACGCCGCGACGAATCGCGCCCCCGGGTTCACAAGTACGTTCACCCAGGGCTTTATTCGAGGTCGCCCAAGGGGCTCCAAAGACAAGGTGTGAGGGCGGGAGTCCGAAGGACGACCGGAATAAAGCCCCGGCTGAACGTACTCGTGAACCCGGGGAAGGGCTTGCCGTCGGATCGTCCCGCCGCTATAGCCAGTCGATCCGATGGACGGCGCTTCGTCTGCCGTCCTTGACGCGGTTTTGGGTGTGGGATATGGTGAAAGGTCTGGAAAAAACGGGCGGGGAAGCAAGCAAATCACCCTCGGGGACGGCAATGAGCAAGCCTGACGTGGACGCGTTTCGGGAAACGCTCCTGGCGCTGCGCGCCCGAATGCGCGGCGACCTTTCGCACCTGACCGACGAAGCGCTCGGGGCCAACGGCGCCAAGACCGGGGCCGCCTCGCGCGCGCCGGTGGACATGGCGGACGTGGCCACGGATAATTTTGAACAGGAGTTCACGCTCAGCCTGATGCAGAACCAGGAGCACGTGTTGGCGGAGATCGCCGACGCTTTGGAGCGCATCCGGCTCGACTCCTTCGGCCGTTGCGAGGAGTGCGAGAAGCCCATCCCCAAGGCTAGGCTCCAGGCGCTGCCCTACACCCGTCATTGCGTCGCGTGTGCCCGCAAGGTCCAACAAAGTTCCTGAAGACGGCTGGTGCAATGAAAACGTATCGCGTCGTGTTGTGGGCGCTGGCGCTGGCGGGCCTGGCGGCGGACCAGGCCACGAAATACAGCGTGTTTTCGTGGCTGGCGCGGATCGAGGACAACCGCCGCTGGCTGTTCCAGGCGACGCCGGACCACGGCTTCGCGCTGGAGACGCGCTACGCGGCGGTGGGGGCGGACGGTTCGTATACGCCGCACGTCAATCAGGGTGCGTTGTGGGGCATCGGCCGCGAGCACCAGACGATCGCCAACTGGGGTTTCGCGGCGATCAGCCTGTTGGCGGCGGCCGCGATCCTTTACTGGAGCCTCAAGCCCGGCGCCGCCCGCGACCTGTGGGTGTGCGTGGCTCTCGGCCTGATCCTGGCGGGCACGCTCGGCAACTTGTACGACCGCGTCGTCTTCAACGGCGTCCGCGATTTCCTCCACTGGAGCTACCTGTTCGACTGGCCCGTCTTCAACGTCGCCGATAGTTGCCTGGTGTGCGGGGCGTGTCTGCTGCTGATGCAGGCGTTCGGCCGTCAGCCGGCGACCAAGGAAGAGTCGGCCAAGCAGGCGACAAGTCCAAACGCGGCCGTGGCGGCATCGGTGTCGTGCGTCGGCGTCACGCCGGCCCAGAAGGCGTAAGGCACCCAGCGAGAGTTACAGGGCCGCGACCGTCCGCGAGCGGGGTAGGTGCAAGAACCTCACCCCGCTCCCTGACGGTCGCGGCCCTGTCATGCGCCGTGTGAACGCCAGTCCATGAGAAACAAAGTGTCCAATCATGCAGCTGCGCGTTGATCGCGTCGCGGCGCTCGTCGGGGTCGTGCGGCCCTGTCCGCGGCGCGTGGAACCGCGACCGTCTCCCCAACTTGCGAATGGCACGGAATTTACGGATTGTGCGGACGCTCCGCATTGTGCGGAGCGGCGCGGGGTAGCGGGTGCGCCGGCGCGGAGACCGCCGGGACAGGGAGAAAAATGGCGCCCCCTTGACACCACCGACAGACTTCATGGCGTAGAATTGGAGAGCAAGTCAACCACTGCACTGCATCGCTCGTAGGAGGGTAGCGACATGCTGGTCCTGAGCCGCAAACTGGGTGAGAAGATCTTCATCGGCGAAAATATCTGCATCACCGTGGTGGACATCGACCGGGGCAAGATCCGGCTGGGCATCGAAGCCCCGCGGGACGTTCCGATCTACCGGCAGGAGCTTCTGCCGCTGAAGAACGCCGAGTCCGGGACGCCGGGCGCCTCGACCGTCGCCCACTAGCGACGGCCGATCCGCCCGTGCGGACCCATGAAAGCAAACCCGGCGGGGCGACGCGCCGTCGGATTCGTGTGAACTCGTCGGTTGTTCCCGCCTGCTTTCATCCTCGTTCGGCTTTCCGTCAGAGAATCGGACAAGCTTCCTGCCTTGAACGGTCGTTTCCCTCCTAGGGAATCGGCCGTTGCCTGCGGTGGTTGTTTCCACGGGATCGATAACACGGGCCGGGTCCCGACCTCGGTCGGGATCCGGCCCGTGCGCCATTTTGGTAGGCCCGTTACTTCCCGTCGTGTACGCGCCCCGCTTCCTTTTCCAGCGCTTTCAGCTGATCGGTCATGTCCTTGTTTTTCGGCCGCAGCTGGACCGCCTTCCGCTGGGCGTCGAGCGCTTCCGTCAGCCGGCCGGAAGAGTACAGGGCCGTCGCCCAGGCATGGAGCACGTCGGCGTTTCGCGATTCGGTCAGCTTGCCCGCCTTTTCCAGATCGGCCAGCGCCCCCGGCAGGTCGGCGCGTTCCATGCGGACCAGGCCGCGGACGTAGTAGCCGCCGGCCTCGCGCGGACTCAGCTTGACGGCCCGTTCGCCGTCGGCCAGCGCGGCCGTGAGGCGGCCCCTGCCGATGTCCGCACGGCCCCGCACGGCGAAGGCCGGCCCCATCTCCAATCCCTTGGCCAGGACCGGCTCGACGAGCGTTGTCACCGTCTCCGGCGTCGCCCCCGTCTCCATTGCGTCCTCGGCACAGACGACGCGATCGAGCGCCCCGGCCCAGTCGGCTTCCTTGCCGGCCGGCGGCGGCTGCTCCTTGGCCAATTCCATCCGGCGTTGAAGCAACCGATGCACGTGCTCGCGGTCGGCGATCAGGTCCGCCCCCGGCTTGTCGAGCCGCGACGCCTTTTCGGCGTCGAACGCCGCTTCGCGCAGCGCCCCCAGCGCCAGGTTGGCGCGGATCAGTCCTCGCAAAACCTCGTCGTCGGCGTCGGCCTTGCCCAGATGCTCCACGGCTTGGGCGTAGTCGCCGCGGTGCAGATAGACCAGGCCGAGGATGCGCTGCGCCTTCTCGTGGAACTTCTGGTCGCGCGCCCGCGACGCCAGGTCGAAGGCGTCGTCCCAGCGATTCATCCGCAGCGAAAAGTCGGCCGCCTGCAACAGGCCGTCGAAGTCGTCGCCGACCGCGGCGATGTACCGCCACAAATACGGCAGCGCCTCCTCCGGCTTGCCGGCGTCCAGCGACAAACGCACCAGCCCTTGCAGCGCCTCCTCGGACTTGTCGTCCAGCGTCAGCGCAAGCAGGTAGGCGGCCGACGCCTCCGCCGGCCGTTTGAGGTCTTCGAGGACCAGCGCCTTGAGGACGTGCGCCTTCGCCGTGTTGACCGTTTCGGGGTCCGCCTTCTCCGCGGATTCCAGGTGTTTCAGCGCCTTCTCGGAGTCGTCGCGGCGGTAAAGGCCGCGCGCCAGTTGGAAATGAGCCAGGGCGCGATGCGGGGCCGTCCCCTTGCGCGTCAGCGGTTCCAAAACCTCGCGGGCCTGCGCGTACTGGTTCTGATCCACCAGCAGCGCCCCGAGCGTCAGGCCGTAACGCTCTTCGTCGGGGAAACGGCGAACCAGTTCGCGCTGGGCGTCGATCTGCTCCTTCGCCGTCACCGCCGCCTTGACGTTCAGTTCCAGCAGCGCCTGATTGTCGGGGTGGTAATAGAGGGCGCGGCCGAGCACCCGATGGGCGTCGTCGTCCTTGCCGTTTTGCGTGTAGATGCGGGCCAGCGCCGCCGCCGCATCCGCCTGGTCCGGCGCGAACGCCAGCAGCCCTTCGAGGGCTGGGGCGTCGGCGATGTCCTGCGTCGGCTTGAGCGTCAGCCATACGCGGTATTGGCGGTTCACGTCGTCATGGAACTTGCGGAACTTCTCGAAATCGGCCGGCTCGACGCGCGTCTTGTCCAGCCGTGTATCAAACTCCACCGACACGGTTCGGCCGTCGTCGCCGACCTTGACCTTGCGGGTGAACCGGCCCCACGGCGACTGGACCGTCTCGTCGGCCGGCGGGTCGTCGAGCGTGAAGACCGGCGGAACGTGGACGACATAGAGGTGGTGCGACGCGAACGGCGAATAGAACTCCAGGGCCGTCTTGCGGTCGTAATCGAGGTTGTAGGCCAGGAACTTGCCCCAAACCTTGCTGTCGGCGACGCTGCCCTCCTTGTCGGTCTCGCCGGTGAAATGGTCGCCGATGGCGAAGACGATGTGCTCCGTGACCGGCTTGTCGAAGTCGCGCAGCGTCTCCTCGTCGATCTTCAACCGGAGCAGCCGCGCCCGGCTGTTGGCGTCCTGCAACTCGGCCGTGACCTGCCGCCGGCGTTCGCCGACCGGCACGTCGAGGAAGGCGTCGCGCTCCACCATCGACGCCGTGCCCGAGGAAATCTCGTCGCGCTCGCAGCGCGAGGCGCCGTCGGGGCCGACCCAGACGTTGGTGGTCTGCGCGATGCGGTTGTCGTCGGCCGTCATCGGCGGCGTCCGCGTCAGGCGAATGGCGCCTTGGTCATCGACGACGTAGCAGAGGCGGTCGCGGTCGTCGTGCGGCAGGAAGTCCCAGCCGGCGAGGTCGGACGTGGTGTCGATCCAGTGTTCCTTGCCGCCGATGGTCGCCACGAGGATGGCGTGCGTGCCCCACGGCGACGGCACCGACTCCAACACTTGGCCGTCGTCCAGCGCCCCGAGCGTGGCCAGCTCCACCTTGATCCCGGCCTCGCGCAGCATGACGGCCAGCAGCTGGCTGGTGTCCTTACAGTCTCCATAACGGTTCGTCAAAATCTCCGACGGCAGGTGGGGCGTGTAGTCGTGCGTCTCGCCGGTGGACACGTAGCGGATATTGCGCCGCATCCAGTAGACCAGGGCGCGGGCCTTGGCGGCGGGGTCTTCGACGCTCTTAAAAGCGTCGCGCGCCGTCTGCCGCACGTCGGCGGAGCAGAGCCAGCAGTCCTTGCGCAGCTTCTCTTTCCAGCGGCCGACCTCCTCCCACGACGCGAACGTCGAGCAGGCGACGCCGGGCCGCAGGTCTTCCTTGGAAGGCAAGTTCTCGTCCTGCGGCAACTGCCGATTGTGCTCCGACTTCCACAGATAAAGCGTCTGGTCTTTGTCCTCGGTGCGCACCGGGTCGATTTTGCCGACGAAGGAGGCGTACTTGAACGGCATGGCCTTGGGCAGGCGCACGCGCAGCTCGTCGGTGACGCAGGGATAGGTCACGTCGCCGAAGGTGTAGCGGGTGAAGAAGTGGCCGGTGTGCTCGGGGTTTTTACCGCGCACCGTCCATTTGACCTCGAAGGTGTCGCCTACTTCGAGGTTGGGGAAGCTGATGATGAACTGCTTTTCGTGGTCATAGACCTGATAGTCGGTGGCCACGTCGCGGAGTTGCACGTCGCGCGGCTCGATGGGGGCGTCATGGCCGTCGGCCTTGTGGACGACGGCGGTGTTGAGGGTGAGCGTTTCGTAGGAGGGGTCGTAGGCGATGTTACGGTATTCGCCGAGTTTCTCGACGCCCTTACGGCCGTTGAGCCGGGTCACGTCATGGGTGATGGTATCGACGGTCCCGTCCGGCTCGACGAGGTAGGACGTGCCGGCGTAGAGGATGCAGGCCGCGGCGTCGTCGAGGTAGTCCTTCGGCACGTCCTTCCAGAGCTTGGCATCGTAGTGGAAGGGGGCCGGCTCGTGGGAGGGGCCGACAGGGACGGGCCACTTGTCGTCGGCGCGGGCGGCCGCCGCGATCCAGCCGAGGATGAGGACGCCAAAGAGAGGACGGACCAGCCGGTGTGGTCGAACCATGCGCGGTCTCCAGAAGGGTCGTCGAACCGATGCTTTCATTGTGCCGGCCGAGGGAAGGGGGCACAAGATCAGCGGGGGGCGGCCCTGGAGACGACGAGACAGGGGGCGGGTTCTGACAGGGGGGATGGCGCTAGATTTTTTCCACAGTCAAAAGGCCATACGGCGCTCTCGGGCCAAGGGTGCCATCGAAAGAAAGGCGGAGTTTGTCAACAACGCCACCCAGTCCCAAGAGTTTGCGAGGCGCGGATTGGCCGGAACGCGACGGAATCGGAAGGTCAGGGTCGCCGAGAAACAAACAAGGAAAGGCGTATTCGGTGGCGTCCATCCCCATGACCCGTGCGCGCAGATAGCCGGAACGGATCTCCAGCCCCGTTTGCGAATGGACGGCCCCGTGGGCGGCCCGTTGCGGCATGGGCAGGCCGAGTTGCTTGGCGTCGAACGCGGGCATGGTGGTCATTTCGCTGCCCGAGTCCACGAGAAAAGACTCCTGCTGCCAAACGCCAGCGCGATCTTTCAGGAGTAAGTCCAGTTCGACCCGCAGGAGCAAGTCTCCGGTCGCCCAGAGAATTCGGTGGCGGAGCGGAATTATTAGACGAGACATCAAGGCATCCAGGTCTTGAGGGCTTGCCGCTCGTCTGGACCTATCTTCCGGGTAAGGGCCAGCATCTCGTCGAAGCCGACGGCCAGCACTTCCGGCCCTTCCGGGCTGCTCCGATACAGGACTTCGTGACCGAGGTAATCGAAGTAGTATTGGAGGGTGAAATCATTCAGTTCACGCTCCTCGGCCTCCGGTGTATAGATTTCCGGCGGGAACTTGGCCTTCTGCCGTGCGACCGCCTCTCGAACGAGATCGGGTGGGACGATCTTTCCGTGGGGCAAGTCTTCCGGCTTTCGGCACAGCCCCCCTTGCAACGAGGGGGCGTTGAGGTCCATGAACTGGCCCGGCATGGTTCGCCTCCGTCAACCTTTTTCCTACCCTGCCAGTATAGCAGGCAAGACGACGCGACCCATAGCCCTTCTCACGGCACCGGCACGCCGCTCTGCAAAACGAAGAAGCGCACCGCCTCCTCCGCCAACAGCCGGATCGGTTCCGTACGCACCTGCGGGTTGCGCGTCGTGCCCGTCACGCGCAGGTGGATAACGCGGTTGGAAAGATAAGCGCTGATCTCCAGCAGGACGCCGACTGGGATGGGGCCGACCGCCGGAATCGTCACCCCCAGCGCCTGGAGGAAGTTCGGGTTGACGCCGAGCCGGCCGGTCCCCGCCGTGGCCTCCAGGTCGAGCCGGCCCGTCGTGGTGATCGTGCCGACGACGTTCAGGCCGGTGACGCGGCTGCTCAGGTTCAGCTTCTGGATGCGGAAAATGCCGCGCGACAGCCGGCCGCGCAGCTCGCCGCTGTCGAACGTCGTCGCCGACCGGCCCGGCGCGATGAACGGAACCAGGGCGCTCAGCACCGGGATTTGCAGCGCCTGCGACTGCGACAGCGCGGCCGCCACCGTCGCCTCCAGGTCGTCGGCCGTGCGCAAGGCGTCGGAGCTGAAATCGACGTGGCCGGTCACCCGCCCCACCGCGTAGGAACTGAGTTGGCCGTTCGGCCCCAACAGCGACCGCAAATCGGCGTTGTAGAACCGGGCGTCGCCTTGCAGCCGCGGGGCCGATTCGTAGGACCAGTGGAGGTCGGCCCGGACCTCGATGCGGCCGCGCTGGAGTTGGACGTTGCTGTCGGTAAACGTCAGCTGGCCGTTGCCGTGACGGGGGTGGAACGTGAAGGTGAACGGCAGCCGCCATTCTTCCACCTCGACGCCGTAGACCCGGCCGCGCGTCAACGCCGCCTCGCCGCTGCCGCGCCACTCGCGTCCGAGGTTGCCACGCAGATGCAGGTCGATCGGCCCTTGCACCTGCGCCGCCAGGTCGGGGTAGCCCGCCAGCAGCGCCGCCGAGTCCACCTGCCCCAGCCGAAGGTTGAAGTAACTCCGATCCGGATTAGCGTAATTGTAGACCACCGTCCCGCGGAAGTCGCCCTCGTTCACGGAAGCGCTCAGGTTGCGCACCTGCACGGTCTGGTCCCGCAAAATCAAATCGGCGGTCAGTCGATCCGTCAGCGACGTGTCGCCCAGCCGCAGGTCGCGCACGGTCAGTCGGCCGGTCCCGGACGAGGTCGCGCCGTCCGCGACCGCACGGAACGGCAGGTCGATGTCGGCCCGGCCGCCCAACTGTCCAAGGCCCGTCCCCAATCCCAGCGCTTCGCCCAGCCGCGACAGCCGAATGTCATTGAACTGGAAGCGGCCGCTCGACTCCGCCGCCGGCGGCTCCTTGGCGGGGGCGGCCGGGCCAGGGGCGGGGGCGTTGCCCTCCCGCGACGGATACTTGCCGTCCAGTTTGAAGCGTCCGCCGAGGCTCTCGCCCTCCAGGTGGTACGTCGCCGCGCCGGTCTTGTAATCGACGTCGGCGTGCAGGTTGTCGGCCGGGATGTTCTGCACGCTCAACTTTTTTGCCGTCAGATCGATCTTGGCCGTCGCCGCGCGTTCGCCGTCGGGGCCGGCCGGCGGCAGCGTCGCCGCGACCGTGCCGGACGCCTTGCCGGTAACCTGCACCGGCACGGCCGGCAGGCTCTTGGCCAAAGCCTGCACGTCCACGCCGTCGAGCCGCAGGTCCACGGCCCCGGCCGCCGCCGCCCGCACCGGCAGCGTGACCGATCCCGTCACGTCGCCCTGGTACAGCGACGCCTTGGCGTCGGTCAGCTTGAGCCGGTCGCCGTCTAAATCCCACTTAAAGGACAGGGAATCGACCTTGAACCGGTCCAGCGTTAGGTCGGACGCCTTCGCCGACCCCGACGCGGCCACCGTGAGCGGCCGGAGCGTCCCCTTGAGATCGGCCATCACGTCGGCCGCGCCCTCGACCGGGAACGGCGGCCGGAAGTCCGGGTTCAATCCCTGCACCGCCTTTAGATCGGCCCCGCTCAGGGTGAGTGTGCCGGAGTAGTTCCCCGGCGACGCCAGGGCCAGTTCGGCCGACCCCGTGAGCGCCGCCTTCTCCAGCGTCGCTTTCACCGCCGAGGCTTTGGCCGTCCCGGCGTCCACGGACAGGTCGGCCGAGACGGCCGTCAGCGTCAGGCCGTAGGCCGCGATGCGGTCGGACGAGAGCGTTCCCATGGCGTGCCAGGTGGTCAGGTCGGTGAGCGTCTGGGCGGGGGTGCGGGCCGTGACGTGGCCGGTGAGGGAACCGTCCGCCTTGCCGCCGGCGCCCGGCAGGAGGTTCAACACCGCCGCCAGCGGGAAGCGGTCCACGTTCAGGTCGGCGCTCAGGTCGCCGAGCGGGGCGATCCGCATTCGGGCCGTCCCCGCGAACGTGCCGGCGCCGCCCGCCGGCAAGATCGCCCTTCCTTTCAGCTCCTGTAACTCCAATAAGCCGTTATCCAGAGTCAGCCGAGTGGACACGTCGGCCATTTCGACGCCGGCCACGTTGACGCGCGGCAGGTTCGCCGTGCCGGTGAGGCGGTAATTCTTCATGTCGCGCGGCGTATTGATCGGGATCGACGCATGGACCTTGAACGAAAGCTTGCCTTCGACCGGGAACGGCAGCTTGAATTGCAGCCGCTGAAGCAGTTGACCCAGGTCCACGTCTTCCAGGGCTAGGTCGATGTCGAGGTACTCCGGGGCCGGCTCGGCGCCCGCGGGAGCAGGTTTAATCAAGCCGCCGAGGAAGGTGATGCCTTTGTTGAGGCCGTTGACGCCGCGGCCCGTCGCCCAGACCAGGGCGTTGGGGACCCAACCGGCAAGGTCCGCCGGCTTCAGGTCCGGTAACGCCGGCGGAGGGGGGGCGGCCGGGGGCGCGGCGGGCGGGACGGCGACCAGCGCCGCGAGGACCAACCCCGGCATTCCAGGCGTGAGGTTGCGGCTGACGGAGCCGAACTGGCCGTTCTTGGAGCCGAGTTTGAGCTTTATAGGCGACTGCGGCTGGCCGTCCAAGACCACCTGATCGACTTGCCCCTGACCGTCACCCGTCACCTTCACCTGTCCGTCGACCGGGGCCACCCGGATGTTCGTCGCCTGCCCCGTCAATTGTCCCTCCAGACCCAGCTTGCGGATCGCCTCGGGCAGCAGCGCCTTGCGCCACTCCGCCGGCAAATCGTGCAAAACGACTTTATCCACCGAAATAGTGGAGAAGAGCAGCGACCACTCCGGCTTGCGGAAGTCGAGGTCGCCGTCGGTGGCGATCTCCCCGCCGGAGAAACGGCCGTGGACGCCGCGGAGTTGTACGAGATTGTCGTCAACAACGACGTTGCCGGAGGCGCCGGTCGCGTCCAGTTTGATGGATTCGACGTGGACCTTGGCGTCCGTCGGCGCGCAGGCCACGCGGTAATGGATGGCCGGGTTGTCGGCGAGTTGCAGGCCGAGGTTGAACGTGCAGGAGGTCTTGCCCGTTACCAAAACCTCGCGCCACACGTCGGGCGGCACGAACGCCAGCCCCTTGAGCCGGGCCGCGTCCACCAGAACATCCTTGGCGGCCAGGGTAAGGTCCACGGCGCCGGACTCGTCCTTGAACGAGCCGTCCAGCGACCAGTCGCCCCAGAACGGGTCGGCGACGGCGCCGGTCGCCTTGAGGTCGCCGCCGTCGCTGGCGAGGTCCATCTTGACGCCTTGAATGACCATCGGCGCCCGGCCGTCCTGGTTGAGGGTGAGCTTGCCGTTGTCGATGCGGACGTGCGGCATGGGGCCGCCGCCGGTCTTCGGCCGGGGCATCCGGGTGAGCAGTTGGCCGTCGGCGCCGAAGTGGAGCGCGATGGACGCGCCGGTCAGCGTCACCTCATTGGGGCTTTTCCCCTCCGCCAAGTCGAGGGCGGAGGCGTCGGCGGTGGCGGAGTCCACCGTGACGATCGGCGTCTTCTCGGTTTGGTCTCCCGGCTCGAAGATACGCAGGCCATGCAAGGAACTGGCGCCGGTCAGGCCCACGTCGGCGCTGCCGACTTGCACCGGGGCGCCGAGCATGGCCTGTAGCCGCTTGGACACCTGGCCGGTCACGTTGCTTGAGGAGAGGTAGTAGCGCGACGCGAGGTACAGGCCGACGCCGACAACGAGGAACACGATCAGGACGACGAGCGCGATCCGCCGCAAGAGCTTCATGATTCGGCCTCCGTGTACGGGCGTTTCGACGGGGGAGGGGCTTCCGCGCCGATCCTCGACAGAAATCTTACCCCGCTTCCGTCGCCGCTAAGGTCGGGCCGGGCGCAATCCGGGCGAAAACGGAGCGGGAGACGTTGATTGCAAGGATGGCGCCGGCGCGGGCGGAAACGCCGAAGCCGCGCCGGTGTCGGTTATGCCGTTCTGATAGAATCGTCATGGTACGAGGCCGGGGTCGCTTCCTTTTTCCGAGAGGACCGCCGATGAACCGTCCGCGCATGTTCTGGCCCCTGCTGCTGGCCGTCCTGGCGCCGGCCTACGCCGTCGCGGCCGACGACGCCCCGAAGCGCTCGCCCAAGGAGGCGTTGCAGGCGTTCAACGACCTGATCGGATCGTGGCGCGGCTCCGGCGAGCCGAACGGCACGCGCGAGGAGAAGCAGAAGGGCTTTTGGCAGGAAACCATCGCCTGGCGGTGGCAGTTCAAGGGCGACGACGCCTGGCTGTCGGCCGCCATCGACAAGGGCAAGTACTTCACTTCCGCGGAACTGCGTTACCTGCCCGACGACGACCGCTATCAGCTCACGATGCGCACGCCGGCAAAGGATGAACTCGTGTTCAAGGGGACGTTCGCGGATCGGCGCCTGACGGTGGAGCGCACCGACGACAAGACCGGCGAGACGCAGCGGCTGGTGTTGAGTCTGCTGCATTCCAACCGCTACTTGTATCGGTACGACGTGAAGGCGGCCGACCATGCCAGCTTCACGCAGGTCTATCAGGTCGGCGCCACCAAGGAGGGCGTATCGTTCGCCAGCGTCGATGACGGGCCGGAGTGCGTCGTCAGCGGCGGCCACGGCACGATGAGCACGACGTACAAGGGTAAGACGTATTACTTCTGCTGCACCGGCTGCCGCGACGCCTTCACTGACAATCCGGAGAAGTACATCAAGGAGTACGCGGCGCGCAAGGCGAAGGAGAAGGAAGGGGACAAATGACCGCGTTATCCTCCTGGTTCCCACGCGGAGCGTGGGAACCAGGACACGGCCGATTTGCCTCCCGCCGAATCGCGCACTAGAGTTGCACAGCAAACGAGGCCGCCAGTCTTGGTGGCGGCTTTCGGGGGCGGACCAAGGCGTCGCGCCCGGATCACAACGCCTTTCATCCTCGAAAGGGCAAAGCCGCCGCGAGGCGGCGACGCAAAGAGACAGGCGTGGGGAGTGATTCCCCAGGCGGCTGCTCTGCCGAAGGGACAGATTGAGGCGAAAAGCCCGTCCGTCCCGCGACTCACGGCGCCAGGAAGCGCGCACGAAGTCGTATCCCGATCCGGGGCCGGAGAAAATCCGGTACGCCAAGGCCCGCCCCGCTTTCTCCCACCTTTCCGACCGCCGCCGCTATTTGTCCACCGGCGCGGACGCCGGCGTCGTTGTCGTCGCCGTCTCCTGGCTCAGGTAGGCCACGACGTGCGGTTCCAGGAGCGCCCCGCCTGCGGCGGCGGCCCCGAACAGCAGCAGTAACACGATCTTGCCCGGCGCCCGGTACATGTTGAACAGGCTCAACACAATTTGCAGCGCCAGGCCGAGGCCCACAACGGTCCCGGTGCCGATGATGGCCAGGGCGAAGTAGGGGCCGACGCCGTCCAGCCGCGCCAACCACCAGCAACTCACGTCCGCCACCTGGGCCAGCAAAACGATCGGCCCCAGGACGCACCGGGACCACCGCGGGTAACTACTGAACGCGAAGATCAGGCCGGTCAGCGTCCACAGCATACTGAAGCTGAGCAGGTGCAGGTGCGTCGTTTGCGTCAGGTGTTCCAGGGTCATCTGCCGGCTGGTATGGCCGACCGCCGGGACCGTTAGCACGTCGGCGAAGTCGGAGTAGTCGGCGAGCTTGATTTTTCCTGTCAGGCCTTCGCTTCCATGACATTTCCCGCAGCGGTCCTGGATCAGAGACTGTATCTTGATCTTATCCCCATCCGTATAGTCTTTCGGGATCGGGTGGTCGCCCAGCGCCGCCAGGGGAAACGCGTCGCTATCGTAGGCCGCTTTCCGCTCGGCGTCGGGCGCGTCGATCCAGGCCTGGACCGCCAGCTGCTCGCCTTCCCGCTCCGGCCGCTTGGCCGGCGGGACTGGCTTCCTGGCGGTTCCGAAGAAGGCGAACCCCATCGTTCCGGAGCCATTGTGGGGTAAATCCTCCGGCGCCATGATGAGCTTTTCCATCTTGCTCACGGGCTTGGGCGGCGTCGGCTTCGCGCCGGACCAGTTGGTCACGCCGGAAAAAATCTCCACCACGTCGTCCGGCGTCGGCAGCGGTTCGCCGCGCGTGGCGTTCTGGAAGTGCAGCTGCACCAGGGCCGAAAAGTAGCCGAGGCCGACCGCCAGCAGGAACAGCGAAAGGACCAGCCGGACGGGCAGCGGCAGTTCGCGCAGCGTGACCTTGAACGGGGCGTCGTTACCGTTTCCGTCGGTTGCCATGATTTGAAACTCCAGCGGGCGGGAATCAGGCGGGGGCGTCCAGGGCCGCGGCGACGGCGGCCAGGACGCGGGTGCGGGCGTCTTCGAGCGGGTCGGGCAGGGTGGCGCCGGACGCCAGGCGGTGGCCGCCGCCGCCGAACGTCTCGGCGATGCGGGCCACGTCAATCCGCGCGCGCGAACGGAAGCTGACTTTCACGCCGCCGCGCGGCTGCTCCATGAAAAACAGGCCGACCTCCACGCCCTCCAGGCCGCGCGTGTAGTTCACCAGGTCCTCGCTGTCCTGCGGCGCGGCCCCGGTCGCCTCGTAGTCGCCGCGGCGGATCTCGGTGAACGCGGTGCGGCCGCCGTGTACCTGTCGCAGCCGTTGCAGCACCAGGCCGGTCAGCTTGAGGCGGCCGATCGTGTTGCGCTCGAACAGCTCCACGTACGCCTCGGTCGGCCGGGCGCCGACTTCCTGCAAGTGGGCCGCCAGGATGAACGTGGCCGGCGTGGTGTTGCTGTGGCGGAACCAGCCGGTGTCCATCGCCAGAGCCACGAACAGGGCGTGGGCGGCGCTCGCCGGCAGCGGTGCGTCCAGGGCCGCCGCCGCCTCGAACACCAACCGTCCGGTGGCCTCCGCCGTCACGTCCACCAGGCGCACGGCGCCGAGGTCGTCCTGCGTCAGGTGGTGGTCGATCACCACCTTGGGGACCGTCAGCGACCGCAAAAAAGTCCCGAAATCGCCGAGCTGGCCCCAGGCGCCGGTGTCCAGCACGATGACCGCCTCGGCGTCGCGGTAGTCGTCGCCGGGAAGCTCGAAGCGGCGGACGCGGCGGTCGGGGTCGAGGAAGTCGTAGCGCGGAGGCAGCGTGCTGGCGACGACGAGTCGCGCGGTCTTGCCCTGCCCTCGCAGCACGTCGGCCAGCGCCAGCATCGACCCGAGGCCGTCGCCGTCCGGCCGGACGTGCGTTGTCAGCAGGAAGCGCTTGCGCGGGCGGATGATCTCGACGAACGGCGTCCAGTCGATCGGCATGGGGGAACCTTTCCTGGCGGAAGTATCTCCCCCGATTATACGGCGACGGGCGAGACGGGCAAAGCGCGAAGTTCGGCTTGACGACGCTTCACGCTTCGCCGTGTCGGCGGCCATCCACGCCTCCACGCCGTGCGCACTCCGGCTTGTCTTGACCGGGCCGGGTCCGCCGCTATAGTGCCCGGCCCTCGGACGATCACGCCCGAGGGCGCCCTTGACGGCGAGGCCGCGCGATGAACCGGAACCCAGACACGTTCCAGTCCTGAACGGGAGGTCCAAGGATGAGGCGAGTTCTTTTCATCGCCGGCATCGGCGTATTTTGCGCCATCCTGGCGAGTTGGGCGGCCCTGGCATGGGCGCAGCCGACTGCGGGGAAATTGCCGGAGGTGCCCGCCCCGCAGCCGCTGCCGGCGCTGCCGACCCAGACCGGGTCGGGCGCCGAGCCTATGGCCCAGCCCGCGCCGCTCCCCGGCCCGGGTCTACCGGCCGCCGACCCTGAACCCGCCGCCCCCGTCGCCTCCGGCCCACTGGCACCCCCGGCGCCGCTCGGCCCGCAGGCCGCGACGAACCCGCCGGTGGCCGCGGAGCCTGTTCCCACGGCCGGCCCGATCGGACCCCTCGGGCCTCCGTCCCCGTCCGCTTCGGCCGATCCGGTGACGCCCGCCAAGGCGGCCGGCCCGGACGCGCCGGCCGCCGGCCCCGGAGTGCTGGTCGAGGAGCAGCCGCAGTCCACCGCCACGCCGGGCAATCCCACCGGGCGGCAGGAGCCGGCCGTCAGCGTGGAATGGGTGGGGCCGCCGGTCGTCAAGGTCGGCCAGGCCGCCGACTTCACCCTGGTCGTCCGCAACACCTGCAAAATCCCGGTGCAGCAGGTGCTGGTGCGCGTCCGCGTCCCCGCCGGCGTCAGCGTCGCCAACGCGGAGCCGAAGGCCGCGGTCGAGAATAACATCCTTGCATGGGAGTTGAATACGCTGAAGGCCGGCCAGGAAAAGAACCTGCAAATGAAGCTGCTGGCCCAGGCCAAGGGCGACGTGGCCCCGCAGGCGTGGGTCACGTTTACCGGCTCGTCGGTGACGAGCTTTAAGGTCCGCGAGCCGAAGCTGACGGTCAAAACGTCGGTCCCCGAGAAGGTGATGATCGGCGACGTGGCC